>Ga0114922_10001072_pt1 | contig 25953 bp, 11 predicted proteins | sample AartaG_FD_100975 | JGI IMG/M metagenome (GOLD analysis project Ga0114922, IMG submission 100975) | Deep subsurface microbial communities from Aarhus Bay to uncover new lineages of life (NeLLi) - Aarhus_00045 metaG | ecosystem: Environmental > Aquatic > Marine > Oceanic > Sediment | place... | reverse complement strand
TGTAGGCGATCATCGGAAGGCCGGCACCAGTCACCGGCTGACACCGAACCGGGTGAAAAGGCCCAGGACGCCGATCGCAAGAAACGTGCGGAAATCGCCGTTTCCGGCACTTCTACGCGCACCGAGTCATCCCCTGACGTGACTGAGAGCGTTGGGACTCGAACCCAAGACCTACGTCCTCGCAGGCCGTTGCGGTGGAGAGGCTTGATTGCCCCAGAACGGCCGGCGGGGACGCCGGCCGGTACGAACCCGGCGATCCATCGTTTCACCCGCGACGGAGCAGTGGCATGAGAGCGCCCTCAAGTGACGGCCGGTGACAGACGCGAGTAGAGCCCCCTGACGGCTTGCGGGCATCTGTTGGACCAGGCCTCAGAACGCAGCGTCCAGCAGCGGGCTTCCTGGCGGTTCCTCGGCACGGCGTACACGTTTGCCCCGTCCTCTGGTAGACTCCGGCCATGAGACCGTCCCTGGCCAGACGGATCGTCCCGCTCCTGGTGTGTTGCTCCTGTCCGCCCCGTGCTTCGGCTGGCGCAGGGACGGGCAGCCTCGTCCTTGTTACCCTGTGAAGGAGACACCCGAACATGTCTAGAAAAATCGCCTTGGCAAGCGGTCTGGGGATTGTGGTCGTTCTCTGCGCCATGGCCGCCTGTGCGGTCCGCGTGGGAGGCGGTGGCGGAACTGCCCCGTTTATCGAGTTCACCATCGCTAACAAGACGTTCACCTTCATGCTGGGTGATGCTGGGGTGTTCCAGGTCCGACGCGGCGCGCCGGCCGTAGGCGGCGGGGCGCTCGTGGAAAACTTGTTCACAGAAGCGCCGAGTGACCGCCCGGTCAGCGCCCAGCTCATTCTGTCCCCCTCGAACGTCAGGGTTACCCCGCTCGACGTAGGCAAGGGGATTGGGCCAATGCAGGGGACTTCCGGAACGTTTGACGTGGCCGTTAAGATCGGGGCCGCATCGGACACCGACCCCTGCGCCACCGGTACGTCGGCAGGCACGTTCCGGGCCACGGTGACGGACGGGGCCGTCAAGCTGGATACCAGTGGTCTCGACCTGCCCGTCTCCGCCTACGCCAAGGTCCTTACTGGGGCGTTTACGCTGTGTCTCGAAGTCAGCGGAGACATCGACGCCACCATCACCATCACCGAGATGGGCATCAAGTTCGGGCCCAGCGAGCCCGCCGACGAAGACCTCGCGCCCAACGATAACGCAGCACCCCCGGCGGACGCCACCGACGGCACCGACGTAGAGGGCCCGGGCGATGCGACGGCTGGCGATGGCGACGCCGACGCGCCGGCTGACATCGGCGGTGGGGACGACGCTGACAGTCCAGCCGACGGCGTTGAAGGCGAGGGCGAAGGCGAGGGAGATGGCGCAGGCGCCGTGCCGCTTACGGCAGAGGACCTGGCCGATTGCTGGCGCGTTACCGTCGACGCCGGTGAGATGAACACCGACGACGTTCAGTTCCTGGACTTCATCTATGACATCGACTCGGACGGCAACCTGGCCCAGGTGTGGATCGAGGTGAAGGTCACCACAGAGGAGACTTCGGAGATCGCGATCATCGAATGGGTGAGGTTCGCCGACACCAACGTCGGGCCCTTTAGCAACATAACCTCAGGTCTTCAGCGCATCACCGTAGAGGGAGACAAGGTCCACCTGCTATTCGAGTACGAGCAGGACGACGGAGAAGATGGGATGTCTTTGCGGATCGACAACGCGCTCCTCTCCGGAGATCCGCCGAACATGTTTGACGCCGTTGCGAGCGACGTCAGCGGAGGCTGGTCGTCGGACGGCGTTGAGGAGGACGCGTCCCGCGGTCCGGCCCGCGGGCAACGAATGGAGGCTTGCCCGAACCCGGCCTCCGAGAACGTCATCACGCAGGAGGACTGGGAGGATATGGACTTCGGTCTCGAAGACTGCGGCGAGGGAACAGCCATGATCATGCCGTTCATGCTGCTCGGGATGCGGTTCATGAGACATCGGCGACGGATCGGGTGAGCCGAAGAGAACGGTACGGTAAGAAGCATAACGGGGGACGGCGACGCCCAGGCGCACTACAGAGCCAGGTTGGGCAGGTCATCCGACCAGCTCGCCAAGTAGAGAGGCTCGGCCGACCCCGTCGAGTGGGCCACGGAGTCCTACAAGCTCGCCCTGAGCCATGCCTACGCGATCCCCAAGGACGGGCAGCTCGGCCAGGAGTACCTCGAGCGGTGCATCCCGGTGGTCAGCAGGCGGCTGGCGGGGGCTTTTGGGGCGGGCGCCCGGCGTAATCAGACGGGCGGCGATTCTGGCGGCCGGCCCCGGCGCTCGAAGCGGCGGACCTTGGTGTCGGTGACCAGCAGGTCCACCGGGCGATCGAGCGGACCGGAAGGCAGCTCCTCGACGAACTGCTGCTCGAAGGCCAGGGCGCAGGCCACACCATGGAACTCGGGGTTGGCCAGGAAGCGGTCGTAGAATCCTCGCCCGCGGCCGAGGCGGTTCCCGTAAACGTCGAAGCCCAGGCCGGGCACGATGACCAGATCGATCAACGGGGGAGGGATGGGCTCGCCGGAGACCGGCTCGCGAAGACCCATGCCCGTCAGTGTCAGGTCCTGGGTCAGCGAGTGAATCTCGATGGGGATCATGCGCCGCTGTTCCCAGCTTACCCGCGGGGCGAGGATCCGTTTGCGGTCCTGCCAGGCCTTGAGGACCAGGGCGGTGGTGTCCAGCTCGCCGGCCAGCGAGAGGAAAACCATCATGACCTCGGCTTTGTTGTACTCGGGCTGCTCGACGAGCAACTGGCAGGCCCGGGCGCCCTGCATGCTGGCCTGATGCTCGGGGATCTCCGCCAGTATCTTGCGCAGTTGTTCTCGCAAGTGCTTCTTCACGGCTGACCCGGTTGAGCAGTTTCCTCGCTGGCCGCCGGGCCCTGCCGGAGACGACGGAACTTGTCCAGATAAGCTGCCATGTCCGCCTCAGCCCCCCGAGCGGTCGGGACGTAGTATACCTTATCGACTCCCAGGTAGTCCTGTCTCAACTCGCCTTCTTCGTAATCATGCGGATACCGGTAGCCCTTGCCGTGGCCCAGGCGTTTGGCCCCGGCGTAGTGGGCATCCCGCAGGTGCCGCGGCACGGGCAGGGTGCGTCCCTCCTTGACGTCGCGGGCGGCGTTCCAGACAGCCTGGGCCGAGGCGTTGGACTTGGGGGCACAGCTCAGGTAGATGACCGCCTGGGCCAGCGGAAGCTGGCATTCGGGCAGGCCGACGAAGGCGGTGGCGTCGGCGGCGGCCTGGGCGAGGACCAGGGCCTGCGGGTCGGCGTTGCCGATGTCCTCAGCCGCAGCGATGACCACTCGCCGGGCGATGAAGCGCGGGTCCTCGCCGGCCTCCAACATCCGAGCCAGCCAGTACACGGCGGCGTCCGGGTCGCTGCCCCGAATGCTCTTGATCAGAGCACTGATCGCGTCGTAGTGCTCGTCGCCGGCGCCGTCGTAGCGGATGGCCTTGCCCTGGATCGAGTCGGCGGCCACCGCCAGGTCCACCTCGATGGTTGACCCCCGGCTGCTACGATCAAGCTGCGACAGGACCGCGACTTCCAGAGCCGCCAGGGCCCGGCGGGCGTCGCCGTCGCAGGTCACGGCCAGGTGGCGGGCGGCTTCGTCGGTCAAGCGAATCGCGTGTTTACCCAACCCACGATCAGTATCGGAAACTGCCCGGCGGAGCAGGCCAATAACGGTCTCCTCGTCGAGCGGCTCGAACTGAAAGACCTGGCTGCGCGAGAGCAGCGGCGAGTTGATGGTGAAGAACGGGTTTTCCGTCGTGGCCCCGAGCAGGATGATCAGCCCGTCCTCAACGTCGCCAAGCAACACGTCCTGCTGGGCGCGGTTGAAACGGTGCAGCTCATCCACGAACAAGACCGTGCGCTGCCCCGAGGTGGCCAGGCGGTCTTTCGCTTCGGCCAGGAGGCGGCGGACCTCGCTGACCCCGACGGCGGAGGCGTTGATCTGCTCGAAATGGGACCGCGTCGTGCGGGCGATGATATGGGCCAGGCTGGTCTTTCCCGTTCCGGGGGGGCCGTAGAAGACCGCGCTGGTCAGCCGGTCGGCCTCGAGCATGCGGCGCAGGAGCTTGCCCGGGCCCAGGAAGTGGTCCTGACCGAGGAACTCGTCGAGCGACCGAGGTCTCATGCGGACGGCCAGGGGCGTTACGCGCTCCAGGTTGCTCTGTCGTTGGTCGGCAAAGAGATCCACGCGATACCTCGTTCCCGGGCCAGCCGTCCATTATAGGAACGGTGCCAGAGCATTGGCAACGCACAGCCGGGCCGCTGCCGGCCGGGAAAGCGGCGACCGGTGCCTCAGGGGAGCAGGTCGTGCAGCCGCCGATAGGGGAAGAGCCTGGAGGGGCGAGGACGGATGTTGGTGACCCGCCAGCCGCTGGCTTGGCGCTCGAAGATCAGCTCCCACTTGCTCGGGCGGCGGGCGATGATCTGCTCGGCTGTCACTATGCGGCAGGTGGCTGCGAAGCGGACGGCCGCCCGGGCGCCGTCCACCCGGATCTCAAAGGTGCGCAGCCGTGGCTCCTCGATCCGGTAGGTACTCTTCGCACTCTCGAAGCGCTCCAACAGAACGACCTTGTCCCAGGTAACGCCGCCGGGCCCCGGATCGGACTGGAAACGCAGCGAGATATGTTCACCGAAGGCCTCGACATCGGCGCGGCGGACGGCGTCGGCCAGGTCGTGGCATATCCCCATCAGCCGCTCGCGGTCGGTGACGACCAGGGCCTGAAGCAACACCAGGAGGGGAAAGACCATAAAGCCGCCCCAGACGGCCCGACGGGCCCGCGGCGTGCGGCGCCGGGACCAGACGGCGATGAGCACGAACTGCGCCACCGCGAGCACGGGGATCAGCAAGAGCGGGCGTTCGAACAGGAATGCTTGAATCGCGCACGTCTCCCGGGCGCCGGCTACAGCTACGCGCCATCTGGCGGGGGGGGCTGGCGGTCACGTTCGGCCTGGTCGATGAGCTTGCGGATGCGGGCCAGCACCGGTTTTTGCCAGAATTCCATTTCCCGGTCGATCTGATCGACGGCCAGGTTCCGCGTCTCCACCGCCTCGGCCACGCGCCGCAGAGCCTGGCCCAGGTTGCGAAGCTCGGCGGCCAGTCCGGGGATGGGGGGATCGGGCCGAATGACCCAGCGGTCCTGCTGCAGCTCCAAATCAACCCGATCGAGCGGCAGACGGTCGGCCACCTGAATGGTCACCACGGCTGTGGCCCCGGTCACGTCCTCTTTGATGACTGTAATCTCGTTGGAGAAGACGCCGATGATGTTGGCCACGTTCGAGCGATCGAACAGGGCGGCGCTGGCTGTGGCACCCGAGGCCCGAATACAGTGCTGAAGCACCCGGTTATCGAGGATAAGTTGATCGACGGCCTGGATCAGTTCGCTCACGGCCGCTTGATGCTCCTGGGAAACGTACTTGGTCATTTCCTGGAAGCGACCGGCCCGGCGCAGTTGGTTGACCCGGCGGACGGTATCGGCCGGGGTGAGAGGATCGCGGGTGGGGGTTCGACTTTCCTGTTGAGCGACCGGCCCGAGCGGTTCAGCCGCGGCGGGACGCGGGCCCGAGGCCGGCTGCTCCCGGCAACCGATCGGGCAGAGCGCGACGAGCCAGATCACGGCGAGTCTGTCCAGTAACACGTGGCTACCTGCCGACCCCGGCGACGGCCGGAGCGTTGCTTACTTGCGGTGCGGGGCCTTCAGCGACTTGGTCTGAGCGTAAACCCGGCGCCCGGTGCGGTCCTCGTACCAGATCACGATTTCGACCTCCCGGCCGGCGACGTCGGCGTCACCCCAGCAGAGCTGTGGCTGGTAGCCCCAGCCGACGGCGAACTCGCGGGTGGTGTGCGGCACGTCGTTGAGGTCCTGGGTCCAGGCGCAGACCTCCTTACGGTGCAGCGTACCGTCGGGGGCCGGCTCCTTGGTGTGCATGCGGACCTGCAGCAAGCCGTCGGCCAGAACGCCCTTATTCGTTTTTTTGGAGACCAGGAAGAGGTTGAACTTCAAGCCGCCCGGATTCGGATCACCCCCGAAGCTGAGCCAGGGCACCTGGTGGTAGGCGCAGGCCACTCTGATTACCTCCTCGGGCGGTGCGCGCGGCGGGCTCTCGGATGGAGCACCCGGGTTCCAGCCGTCGGCCTGGGTGCAACCCGCGACCGTCGGCAGGAGCAACCACCACAACAAACGTCTCGCCCGGCGTGGCGTCACCTGCGGCTCCTTCCCATCACGGAAACTGGGGGGCGGTCGAAGCCAACTGCACTTCAGGCACATCGAGAAGTGCGGCTTCCTTCGTCCGTTCCGATGCGGGGTGCACACGGACCCGAGACCGCGGTTCCGGTCCGTGGCCTACCGGGCCGGCGGGAAGGGCCGGTGCGTCGGCCGACGCGGCTGCGCGCGGAGCCGGGATCGCCGGACCATAAACGCGGGCCATAGCAGCGCCCTGGCCGGGGTCCTCGGCATCCGCCCGCGTCGGACGCGGGATCGGCGGGCCGTACACGTCGGGCGTCGGACCGTAGAGGTCGCGGTCCGGTCTGAGCTCCGGCTGCTCGCCCGGCTCCTCGGCCGCCGTCGGCGCCAGGCCTTCCTCTTCGGCGCGAATGCGCAGCCCTTCCATCAGGGGGTTGCGGCTGATGTTCTCCAGCAGACCGGTTTTGTCGCGCTGCTCGATGGAGGCGGCCCGGACGTCGTCCTCCGTGCGGAGCACGTGCACGGTGAGGATCATGAGCAGCTCGGTCTTGCGGACCGAGTGCGAGGTGGTGCGGAACAGCACGCCCAGGCCGGGAATGTCGCCGATGATGGGCACCTTGCTCTCGCTGTCCCGTTCCGCGTTGGTGATCAGCCCGCCGATGACCACGGTCTCGCCGTCTTTGATGGTGACGACGGTCTCGGCCGACCGCTCGGAGAAGATCGGAGCGGCCAGACCCTCGGTGAGCTGGACGCTCGAATCGCTGATCTGCGAGATCTCGGGGTGCACCTCCAGGTTGACGTAACCGTCCGGGTTGATGTGCGGGGTGACGTCCAGGATGATGCCCACGTTCTCGTAGGTGACCGAGGTGCTGGTGGTGCCGGCCTCGGTGAAGCTCGAACCCTGCACGATGGGCACCCGATCGCCGATGGTGATGTTGGCCTCCTCGTTGTTCTCGACCATGAGCAGAGGCCGGGAGAGCACCTCGAGCTTGCTGTCGCTCTCCAGGGCCCGGATGAGGAAGTTGAAGTCCTCGCCGGTGATGGTGAAGTTGAAGCCGCCCAGGGTGCCGCCGCCGGCCCCCAGGTCGGTGCCCACCACGAAGTCGAAGTCCTTGCCCTGCACGGTTCCGTTGGGCCCGGCCACCGCGTTTTCCGTGAAGCTCAAATCCTGGACGGCGAAGTCGATGCCCAAATCCACCCGGTCGTCCAGGGTGACCTCGGCGATGAGGACCTGGATCATCGCCTGCGGCGGGGGGCGGTCCAGCTCGTGAATGAGGGTCATGTACTGGTCGTAGTAGCGGGGGCTCACGCCCAGGACCACGCTGTTGGACTGTTCGTCGGCGATGGCGGTGACGTGCCGCTCGGCCTGGCGCATGAGGGAGGCCTCGTCTTCGAGTTCACCGAGGCGCTCCTGCTCGTCCTGGGCGAAGTCGCGGATGGCGGTGGTCACCGCCTCGGCCGTCGTATTGCGCACCTCGTAGACCAGGATCACCCGCTCGTCGGCATCCTGGGCGTCCAGGTGGTAGATGAGCTTCTCGACCATGCCCAGGTCCACCTCGGAGCCGGCGGCGATGACCGTGTTGGTCCGGCGGTCGGCGGTGAAGCGGAGCAACTGGCGGGCGGCGCCCTCGCCGCCGGTGGCGACGGTGACCGATCCACCCTCGCCCCCGAAGGTCAGGGTCTGCTCGCCCTCTTCGCCGGCCTCAGCCTCGAACAGTTCGTCGAGGCGTTCGACGACTTCCTCGGCGTCGGCGTTGACCAGCGGGAAGAGGCGTATCTCAGCCAGGACGGGGCGATACTTGTCGAAGTCGCGGATCAGGGCCTCGAGCATGTCCATGCTGTCGGCCGGGGCCATTACCGTCAAGGTGTTGGTCCGGACGTCGGGGGTGATGATGAGGTCCTGGCGGATCAGCTTGCGCTGCTCGCGGGTGCCGTCCTCCGTCTCGGCCATATAGGTCACGATCACCGCCTGGCTGTCTTCGCCCGCGCCGCCGGTGTCACCGATGAGGCTCTCTTCGAGCACTTTGGCCAGGTCCTCGGCCAGGGCCTGTTTTAGCTGGATGACCCGCAGGGCCATCTCCATGGCCGGCTCGGTGGTGTCCAGCTTCTCGATGATGGCCTCAATGTTGTCCATCTCGGTCGGCGAGGCCCAGACGATCAGCGAGTTGGTCCGCTCGTCGGGCTGGACGGCGATGGCGTCGGCCCGGGCGTCCGAGCCGGCCCCCTCGGCCCGGGAGCGGAACAGCTCGTCCAGCCTGTTGGCCAGCGGTTCCGCCTTGGCCTTGCTCAGCGGGAAGATGCGGAACTGCCGGGCGATGGTCGAAGGGTTGTCCAGCAACTCCAGCAGGCCCTCCACGATCACCTGATCGTCGCGCGAGCCGCTGCAGATCAGCGAGTTGCTGCTCTCTTCGGGGAACAGGTTGATCGGGGTCCGCTCGTCGCCGGCCGCGCCCTCCTCCCGCTTGTCGAACATGTCCTGCATGATGGGGGCCAGCTTGACGGCGCTGGCGTGCTCGAGCTGGTAGATCTCGAACACCGAGGTCGGCGGACCGGCCCGGCAGTCGAGCTGGGCGATCAGGTCCTGGCAGCGCTTCAAGGCGTCTCGCGAGCCCGAAATGATCAGTACGTTGCTGCGATCGTCCGGGATGATGGTCGGCTCGGTGAAGATGTCCGGGTCGGGGGCGCTGCTCTTCATGCCCTCGAAGAGCCGTTCCAGCATGTCGGTCAGCTTGACGGCATCGGCGAACTCCAGGGCGAACAGCCGGGTGTTCTCCCGCAGGGGCGTGTCGGGGTTGTCCATCTGCTCGACCAGCCGTTCGATGATGGACATGTTCGGCTTGGAGGCGCTGACGATGACGGCGTTGGCCCGGGGCTCGGCCACGATGGCGATCTTCATCCGTTCCTCGGTCAGCGAGCTGTCCAGGCCGGTGGAGGGGTTGTAAAGGCCCTGATCGAACAGCTCTTCGATGATTTCGGCGACCTTGGTGGCCTCGGCGTTTTCCAGGACGAACGTCTGAACGACGCCCCCGATGTCCGGCTCCGCGTCGAGCACCTCGATGATGCGGAGCATCTCCTCGTAGTTCTCCCTCGACGAGGCCACCAGGATGGTGTTGGTCGGAGCGTCGAATGCCAGGGCGACCCGGTCCGAGGGGTTCTCGTCCTGACCCTCAGCCAGGCGCTGTTCCATCCGTTCCTCGAAGAGGTCCTCCAACATCTGGCTGATCTCGGAGGCGTCGTTGTTGACCAGGGCAATGAGCCGGATGCCGGCGATGGGCGCCAGCGGCTGGGCTTCGAGCTTGTCGATCAGCCGCTTGATCTCCTCGAAGTCCTCCGGGCTGGAGGCGATGACCAGGGCGTTGCTGCGCTGGTCAGCCACGATGATGGGCATGTCCTCGGGGATGTCGCCCTCGCGGCGGAGGTCGGCCTTGCGCTGCCAGAGATCCTCGATCTTGGAGGCCAGATCACCGGCTGAAGTGTTCCGGCAGTTGATAATGCGGATCTGGTCGATGAGCTTGTCCGAAGCGGTGTCGAGCTTGGTGCAGATTTCCCGGATTTCCAGGAGGTTCTCGTTCGAGGCGGAGATGATCAGGGCGTTGGAGCGGATGTCCACGGCCAGGAAGACTCGCTCGCGCTCGACGGCGGCGTGGCCGGCGTCCTGGGCTTCCAGGGCTTCGATGCGCTGCTCCCAAAGCGTTTCAATGATCTGGCCCACGCGGGTGGCATCGATGTTGTCGCCCAGAAACAGCAGCCGCAGCGGGAACTTCAGGGCGGTGGCCGGCTTGTCCATCTCGGTCACGATCCGCTCGACCAAGGCGAGCTGGACCGGCCGGCCGGTCACAAACACCGTGTTCGTCCGCAGATCGGGGACGATGCCGACGTTGTAGACCATGGCTTCGCCCTCCGGCGTGGTGGGCACCGCTCCGTCGATGTCCTTGCCGCCCTCGGCCGCCTTGGGCAGGTCCTTGCCCTCCTCGAACATGTCCTTGAGCGCCTCGCTCACCGTCTCCGCGTCGGCGAAGCGCAGCGGGAAAATACGTAGGCCCATGTCCACGCTTATGGGCACGTCGTCGAGCAGGGCGATGATCTCGCCCACCGGCTCGATGTTCTCCTCGACGGTGGCCGCCAGCACCGAGTTGGTGTCCTCGTGCGGGATCAGCTTCAGCGTCTTTTCCAGGTTCAGCGCCGGCAGCTCCTGCATCGGCTCGCCCGGCACCCGCTTGAGCAGGATCAGGCGGCGGATCTGCTCTTCCACGCCCTCCCGCGTTTCCGAGGCTTCGAGCATGTCCTCGAACATGTCGGTCAGGTCTTTGGCGTCGGCGTTGACCAGCGGGAAGATGACCAGCTTGAGTTCGCCGAAGCCCGGGAGGGCCTCGGCGTCAATCTGCTCCAGAAACCTCTGGATGGTCTCCCGCTCCGACAGCGGGCCGAAGACCATGATCGTGCCGTTGGCGTCGTTGGGGGTGATGGTGAACTCCTCGGCGGCGTCGGCGCCCTGCTTCCTGCGCAACTCGGTGACGATCTCCGTCAAGCGTTCGGCCGCTTCGCTGGCTTTGCGGTTCTTGACGGTGAAGATCATCATGTCGGCCTTGATGGCCGGCGCCGCGGCATCGACGGCCTTGGCCACGGCGGCGATCTGGTCGATCTTGGGGCCGGGGGCCACGATGAGCAGGATGTTCGAGGAGACGGCGGTGATGCTGACCCGAGTCTCGGGCCGCTCCTCGTCGCGCGGCCACAGCTCGCGGACGGCCTGTTGAAGCGTGTTGGCCACTTCAGAAGCGGCCCGCTCCTCCAACTTGACCACCCGCAGCTCCTTGGTCGGCAGGTCACGGTCAAGCTGCTCAATCAGGGCCTTGAGAATGGCTAGGTCGTGCTCATTGGCGGTGATCACCACCGAGTCGGACCCGAGCACGCTGACGGTCACGTCGGACCCGGAGAGGTTCATCTCCGTAGCTATTTCCTCCGCCTCGGGGGGCTGCGGGCTGGGCGTAGCCACGATCCGCAGATCCTCGGGATCGGGCGCAGGCTCCTCCTCCGCCGCCGAGTCTTCCTCCTCGGCGGCCTGGGCCTGTTCCAGAATCCTGCCCATCGCTTCCTGCTCAGCCTTGAGGTCGTCGTCCTGCTGGTCGCCCTCCTGGGCGATCGCGGCTGGGCACGCCATCAACAAAGCTGCGGTCAGCCACCACACCTTCATAATGCCACTTCCTTTCCTGCGTCGGCCTCCCTGCCCCGCAGTTCCGCACAACCAGTGGGCGCCCCGGGTCCTGTGGACCTGGCGGATGCGATTCCGTCAGGGCGGACACCTTCGTGCAGCCGAGTGTCCGCCGGCGAATGGACTCCCCCACCTCCGGAGGAGGTGGGCCACCCACCACGCTGGCCGCCTCTTACCCTCTCGTGTTCATCTTCAGCGGCGGCGGCGTCCTCCGCGCCTCTTGCCGCTGCTGCCGCTCTTGGTCTCTTCAACAACCTGCTCGATCAGCCCAGCGATCTCTTCCGGGTCCCCGATGACCTGAATCACGGTGGACACCGTGCCGCTGCGGGGCCCGCGGCCCTCCAGGTCGCGGACCAGCTCCTCGATCTCGGCGAATCTCGCGTGTGGGCCGGTCAGGATCAGCGAGTTCGTCCGAACGTCGGCCCGGACCAGGACTCGCTGCGTCTGACTGCCCCCGCCGCGGCGTCCTCGTCCTCCGCGGCCCCCCCGCTCCTGCTGCTCGAGGATTTCGTCGAGCATGTCGGCCATCTCCGAAGCACTCACGCCCGGCTTAAGCGTGACGATCTTCATGTCGAGGCCGAACTTGGCGTCCGGAGTATCCAGATCAGTCACCAGCGACTCGATCTGCTTGCAGTCCGCAGCCGAGGCCCGGACGATCAGCGAGTTGGTCCCGTCGTCGGCCACGATGATCGGGGTCATGGTCGCGGCGCCGCCGCGGCCTCGACTGCGCCCGCCCCGGCCACGCTGCTCGGCGAACAGGTCGGTCAGCTTGGGCTCGATCTCCGAAGCCTGGGCGTACTGCAAGCGAATGATCTTCGGCGTGCCGGCGACGGCGTCCTCCTGGTCCAGCTCGGCGACCAGTTCCTCGATGCGCTTGAAGTCCACGGCCGAGGCCCGCACGATCAGCGAGTTCGTCCCGTCGTCGCCCACGATCACCGGGCCCGTCGGCGAAGCGCCGCGGCGACCCCGACGACCGCGACCGCCGCCCTGATCGCCGAACAAGACGTTCAGGCTCTCCTCGATGTCCGAGGCCTGGGCATACTCCAGTCTGATGACCTTCGGGGCCCTGGTGTCGTCCTCCGTGTCCAACTGGGCCACCAGCTCCTCGATCCGCTTGAAATCAACGGCCGAGGCCCGGACGATCAGCGAGTTGGTACCGTCGTCTGCGACGATGGTGGGCGTCATCGTGGCGCTGCCGCCTCCCCGCCGGCCGCCGCGCCGACCGCCGCGACCACCTTCACTGAACAGGGTGGTAAGGCTCTCCTCGATCTCCGAAGCCCGGGCATACTGCAGCTTGATGATCTTCGGAGCCCCGGCGTCGTCCTCGATCTCCACGTCGATCTTGGCGACGATCCCGGAGAGGTGCTCGATTTCCTCGGGGTCGCCGGAGATGACCAGCGAGTTGGTGGCCGTTGCGGCGCTGATCCGCATATCGCCGGCCAGCTCGGCGCCTCGGCCGCCCGGCTTGCGGAGGTATTCCTGCAGAATCTCCAGCGTTTCGCCGGCGTCGGTGTACTTGAGCGGGATGACCTGGATCTCGCCGCCGATCTCGGACTCGCTGGTGTCCAGTTGCTCGATAACCCGCTGGATCTCGGCGAACTCGGTCTCGTTGGCCCTGATGAGCAGGGTGTCCGACCCGCGCGGGTTGGAGACCGAGATGGTCTCGCCGCCGCGACGGCCCCGGGCACCGCGAACGAATATCTCGTTGAGTGCCTGGTTCACGGCGGCCGGGTCGGCGTGCTTGACGGGCACCACGCGCACCTCGCGCTGGCCGGTACCTTTCTGGTCCACCTCGGCGATGAGCTTCTCGACCTGCTCCATCCTTTCCGGCGAAGCGGTCACCACGAGCGAGTTGGAGCCCCACTCAGCCATGCAGGTCACCATGTCGCGCGGATTAGCGCCGCGCCCGCCACGAACGCGGAACGAATCGTCGATCAACTGCTTCACACCCCAGCTCTCGGCGTAGGTCAGCTTGAAGGACTTGAAGATGCGGTTCTTTTCGAACTCGGGTCTGACGTCCAGCGACCGGATCAGCGGAGTGATCTGCTCCATCTCCTTCTCGTTGGCGTAGACCATCAGCCGGTTGCTGCCGGGCTCGGAGGTGAAGGAGATGGGCTGCTGGTCGCGCTGCCGGCGGGTGGTCCGCCCGAACAACTGACCGAGCTTGTTGGCCAGGTCGTCGGCGTTGGCGAACTCCAGCTCGATGAGGTGCACCGTGCGCTGCGTGGTGGACTCCACGTCGATCTCGTCCAGCAGCTTCTTGACCTTCTCATGGTTCTCCGCGTTTGCGGAGACGACGAGCGAGGCCGTGCCCCCGGCATAGGCGGCTCGAACGTTGTCCTCGGGCCGTTGACCGGGCAGGCGCGGAAACGCGCTTTGGATTGTGCCGATGGTCGAGCCCGGCTCGGCGAACTTGAGCACGTAGACCCGCGGGGCCAGGCCGGTGATCTCCGTGGGCTGCTGATCCAGCTCCTGGATCAGCGGCAGGATGTCGTCGTACTCTTTCTGACTGCCCGCGATGACCAGGCTGTTGAGCGCGTCGTTGGCTACCACGCTTACCGGCATTCTGCCCTTGCGTGTGGCCTGGCGCGAGCCACGCAGCGTTTGGTCGATGATCCGAGCTACGTCGGAGGCCCGGGCTTCGTCTAACCGGTAGACCCTGCGAATCTGTGTGGCGGTCCCGGTGTCCTGGTCGAGCTGCTCGATCAGCGTGCGAATCCCTTCCTGATTCTCGGCGCTGGCGATGACGACCACGGACTGCGTAGCCCATTCGACCACCGCCTGCACACGGTCCCGCTCCGCCTGTCTGCCCGACACCCGGAAGGCGCTGTTGATCGCGTTGGCGACGGAACCGGCGTCCGCGTAGGTGAGCGTGTAGATCTCGGGCGTTCGGGCCGACTTGGTGCCGATGTCCTCCCGGTCGATCTCGGGCAGCAACTCCTTGATCAGGGCCATGTTGGTGTCGGATGCGGTCACCAGCAGCGAGTTGCTGTTGACCTCCGCGGTGATGGATACGGTCAGCTCGGGGGGCTTGATGTTCTTGAGCTTGGCGAGACTGATGGCCCGAAACTTGTTGTTGAAGAACTCGGTCAACAACTGGGCGACCTCATCGGCCTTAGCGTACAGCAGCGGGATGCGCTCGTCCTTGAGCTCCTCGGCCGTAGTGACGGCCATCGTCTCGGCCGGATCAATGACGTCCTTCTGGATCTCCTCCACTTGGGCCTTGGTGCCGCGGACGATGAGCGTGTTGGTCGAGGGGTTGGCCTCGGCCCGGGGCGGATCAACGCCCTTTTCACGGCGTCCTTTGTAGATGTTGTTGATGTTGCGGGCCAGGTCCGTTGCATTGACGTTGGTCAACTGGAACATCATGGTCACGACTTGCGTCGGGTCGCGCGGCGGGACGTCCAGGTCCTTAAGGACCTTCTCGACCAGCATGAAGGTCATCGGCCCACCCATGACCACCAGCGAGTTGGAGCGTTCGTCGGCCGAGGCGCTGAAGATATCCACCTTGACGCCCGAGCCGCGAAGCTGCCCCTGGATCTGCTTGACCAACTGGTTCAGGCCCTGGAGGGTCTCCTTAGCCTGGGCGTACTGGAGAGGATAGATCTTGATGTCCAGCCCCCCGGCCGGGTCCTGATCGAGCACGGCCACCAGCGACTCGATCTGCGGCATCATCTGCTCAGGGGCCCGGACGATGAGCTGCTTGCCCGCGTCGTCGCCCATGATCTGGATGCGCGACTTGCCCCGGCCCTTGCCCCCGCCGAGAGCCTCGGTGATCTTGTCGGCGATCTCGCTGGGCGTGCCCAGGGCCACCTTGATGACCCGCGGTTTGATCTTCTGGCCGGCTTCCTCCTCGATCTTGGCGATGCGCTCGGCGATCTGCTTCTGCACGTCGGGCGGTGCGGTGACAAAGATGACGTTCGACTCGGGCTCGCCGATGATCTTGACGGCCTTGGCCCCGGCACCGCCTTTGCCCCGGCCGGCGCCGGGCTTGCCGAAGAGCTGGGTCAACGTCTTGGCCACCTGGACCGCGTCGGCGTTGACCAGCACGTAGTCCACGACCTCGTCCGCCGGCGCCTCCACGTCGAGTTGCTGGATGAGTGGCTCGATCTTGGGCAGGTCGATCTCCAGGGCCCGGACGATGATGGAGTTGGTCCGGGCGTCGGCCATGAACATCGGGTCGTTGACGTCGGAGGGGTCGATACCGCCGCCGGCTCCGCCGCGGCCGCGGGCACCCTTAAACAGCTTCTCCACCTGCGGCACGACCTCGCCGGCGTCGGCGTACTGCAGTTCGTAGGTTTTGGTGACGAATGTCGGCGTCTGAAGGGCCTCCATATCGTTGATGAAACGCTCGACGAGCTCCATCGCCTCTTTGGGGGCCATGACCATCACCGTGTTGGTGGCGGCGTTGGAGGAGACGGTGATGTCCTGGGTGCTGAGACTCCCGGATTCGCCGCCGGGCAGCTCCATCTGGATGATGCCCTGTTGCCCCCCCTGCTGCGGCGCCGCGCGCTGGCCCGGTCGGCGGCCGGGGCGGCGGCGGGTGCCGCCGCGGCTGCGACCCAGGCCGAGCATCTCCTTAATCTGGGCTTCGACATCGGCCGCGACCAGGTTCTGGAGCGTGAAGATCTTGTAGTCCAGCGGCTCGGTGGCCTTTCGGTCGATGGTAGCCAGCAAGTCCACGATGCTGGGGAACAGCTCGGTCGCCGCCCGGACGATGATGGTCCGGGCCCGCGGATTGGGATAGACCCGTACGGTGAGCTGCGGCATCTGCGGCTGTTGTTGCTGGCCCGGTTGTTGACCCCGCTGCCCGGGCTGGCCGGGCTGACCCTTGCCCTGCTGTTGTTGCTGCCGTTGCCGCTGCCGCTGCATCTGTTGCTGCATCCGCTGTATCTGCTGCTGCTGGGCCCGCAGTTGACGGTCGTTGAACATGGTCTCCAGGACCTCGGCGGCCTGGTTCACGTCCACATATTTGAGGCGGTAGATGCGGATGTCCGGCGGGGCGGGAACGTCCTTGGCCTCCTCCTTGATCGTCTCGATCAGCTCTTCCGCTTCTTCGATGGCTGTGGAGGAACCCTCCAGATAGATCACCCCCGTCTTGTCGTCGAAACGGATGCGCAGGGTGGCCGTCGGCGGCGGTGCGGTGGAGTCCGCAGGCTCATCCTCGGCCGGCTCCGCTTCGTCCGCAGGCGCGGGCTTGGCAGGGTCTTGCTCACTATCCTCATCGACCGTCAAGGCCTGCACACCGGCGAACAGGCACGGCGGCAGCATGCAGGGGTGCACCTCTTCCAATGTCGGGACCGGGTGCTCGGGGTAGAGCTGCTCGATGTCCACCGGCAGGCCGAGGCTCTCCAGCCGGCCCTTGAGCAGCAGGGCCAGGTCGGCGGCGGTCATCCCGGAGCCAAAGGCGGTGTTGATCGACCGGGAGACCGGCGGCTTGCCCGTGCCCTTGTCCACGTACTCGCGGATCAGGTCCTCGACCTCTTTGAACCGCTCGGGGGGGCCCTTGACCACCAGGATGTTGGTGAAGGGGATGTAATCGACGCTGGGCTTGTCGTCGGCCGGAACCCACACCGCATCGAGAATGGCCTCCAGGGTGAACACCGCGTCGAAGGCTTCAGTGCTCTTGAGCTCAAAAGTCATGTAGGGCGGGACTTCCTCGGGCTGGATGATTCCGTCTTCCTCGTCGGTGCCGACGAACAACTGCACCATCTCATCAACTTCGCGCATCTTGGCCGGCGTGGCCGCGACCAGCATGGTGCCGGCAAACTTGTTGGCACTGATGTAGAGGTCCTTGCCCTGGCGGGTGATTTCGGCGCTGAAGTCGAAGTCGAACTCGTCGGCGGATTTCCGCTTGGGGGGTTTGGCCATCTTGCCCGCTCCGCTGTCCACCACGGCCATCAGCGTGTTGACCACCTGCTCGGGATCGGCCTCGCGCAGGTCGTACATCTTGACGATCTTGCCCGAGCCGGTGGCGGTCTCGTCGAGCTGCTTGATCCAGCCCTCGACCTGCTCGACGTCGCGGGCGATGCCCATGAGCACCACCGCGCCGCCGCCGGGTGCGGAGGTGACGGTGACGTCGAGCTGGCCGGGCGCCGCGGCCGGCACCGGTCGGCTGGGCCGGCCCTTGCCCCCCGGTCGGACCGGGGCGGTCCGACGGCCGGTCAGCATCGACTGGATGGTCCGGGTCATCTCCTCGGGATCGGTCTTTTCGAGCATCACCGTGCGGATGACCCGCTCGCCCTGGTCGTCGGGCCGGTCCAGGGCGGCCGCCAGCGACTTAGCCTCGGCCACGATCAGCTCCGGCGCGGCGATGATGATTCGGTCGCCGCGCGGGTCGGCCTGGATGGTCAGCAGGCTCGCAGGCGGCGCCCCCTTCGTACCACGACCTTCAGGGGTCGGGATGTCACCGCTGGAAATCACCTGGCTGAGCTTGGCCTTGAGCATCGGATCGATCATGCTCACGATGGTGGCCGCGTCGCCGTACTCAACGTCGATGAATTCGTAGACCGTCTGCACCGTCGTGGGCTCAGTCCCCAGCAGGGCGATGGTCTTTTCTATTTCCTCGAACTCCTCAACCGGAGCCGAAACGATCAGTTGATGCACGGAGGGCTGGGCTATGAAGGTGATCCCTTCGGTGATGGGCTTCCGGGGAGCACGCTTTTCGCCCTTGCCGCGGGTGGAGACCGTCCCGCCGTGCAAGCGACTCAGCGTGGTGGCCAACTCCTGCACGTTTACGCCGGGCGGGAAGGGATAGCTGCGGATCTCGGTCTGGCCTTCTTCCACGTCCACCTGGGCGATGAGCTCCTCGATGTCGGGCATCTTCTCGGCCGGGGCGGTGATGATCAGCGACCGGCCGACCTCGACAATCCTGATGTCGGCGCCGGCAGCGGGCGTGGGGCGCCGCCGCCGCCTTTTCTTGCCATCCTCGCCGCTGGGGCGCGGAATGCGAACGGGTGTCGAGGACATCATGGTCAGGATCACGTCGCGCACCTGCGACGGGGCGGCGTGCTCGATCTCGAATATGCGCCGCTCCAGCCCGGCGATCTCGTCGGGATCGACGTCGTACACGGGCACTAGCTGCTCGATCTGCTCGATCTCGGTCTCGGTGGCGTTGACCACCATGATGCCGCCCGGGACCGCCTGCATGGTGACCGCCTGCTGCGGGTCGCGGCCCAGGACGCCGGAGATCGAGTCGATCACCGTTTGGGGATCGGCCTTCTCGACGGCGATCATATGGGTCTTCAACACCGGCACCGCGTTCTGGTCGATCTCCTCGATCAGCGGCAGGTATTTGTCGTTCCATTCCTCGTCGGTGCAAAGGACGTAGAGCATGCCGGTGGCGTCATCGCTGATGAACTTGCCGGCCGAGCTGACGCCGCGGCTTCTTGTCGGTCTCTTGGCGCCCTTTTTGCTCCTGCTGCGGGGAGGGGTAGCCTTAGGCTGCCCGCTTTCGACCCGCGAGAGCATGTTGGCCACGTCCGAGGGCCTGGCGTTGGCCGGCCGGATCTTGTGCAGCGTCGGCTCGACGCCCTCCACGTCCCACTGGGCGATGAGCTCCTCGGCCAGTTCGACGGCCGGTCTGGTACCCAGCAGGATGAGCGAGTTCGCGGTCTGGTCGGGCGTGGCCGTGAAACCGGGCTCCTTGCCCGTCTGCGGATGGATCTGCTGCACGATCGGGGTAATCTGGGCCACCAGCGAGGCGGCCTCGGCGTGTTCCAGCTTGACGATGGTCGGCAGGTCGCCGTCGCTTTCGACGTCGAGCAGGGCCACGAACTCGCGGACGCGGGCCTTGCCCTCCTCGGTGCCGATCACGATGAGCTTGTTGGTCCGCGGTTCGGGGACCACGGTGACGTCATCGGCCGCGACCGCCCCCGGGCCGCGGCTGGAGCGGCGGGGCTGTTTGCCCTTCTTGCGCCCGCTGGCTTCCGGTGCCGGGACCTGGCCGGCGGCGGCTTGCAACAGCGGGCGCAGACCGTCCATGATCTGGGCCGTGGTCACGTGCTTGAGAGGGATGATCTCATACTCGAAGTCCGTGGGCAGCGGAACGTCGATGAAGGGCAGCAGTTCCTCGATCTCCTCGATATCGCTCGGCAGCGCCTTCACGATCAGCACCTGCTGGGCATCGTCGGGGAGGATGTTGATGCCGCGAGACACCGTTGTCCGGGTCGGCGAGGCCTTGCCCTTCCTCCTCGAGCTACCACGCGGAGGGGCAGCAGCGCGGCCCGAACCCGACAGGTCCATGAGTGCTCCGAGCGACTCCAGCGCCTCGGAGGGCAGCACGTGCTGCACGGGAATCGCCTTGATGACCCGCGGATCGTCGGTTTCCACGTCCCGGAACAGCTTGACCAGCTCCAGGAACTTCCTGATGTCCTTGACCAGAGCAAAAATGGACATCACGTTCCTGTCCGGCAGCGGCGCCGAGCGCACGTAATCCGGTAAGTAGTCGCGGATGTGTGCGAGGTCGTCCACCGACCCCGTCTCGGGCGCGTAGAGCAACATCACCAAGTCGTTGTCGTCGCGCCCCGCCGCCTCAAACGCCGCCACGCTCGAGTAGAAGTCCTCTTTGTTCAACACGCGGGGGAGTTCCGTCATGCGGGTGACCTCGAGCACGCCCTGGCCCTGCACCATCCAGTAGTTCTCACGATGTTTGAACAGCAGCAGGCAAATCCGATTGAAGGCCGTCTTGAAGTCCATGACCTCGGTAGTCTTGAAAGTGACGTTTCCGGAGGGCGGGTCACCGAGGATGGCCAGGCCGCTCATGCGGGAGAAGGCGTCCAGCAAGTCGCCGTACTCGACGTCCTCGAAGCTGAACTGATAGGTCCGCTCCTCGGCCGGGATGTTGGCCAGCTCCTCGAGCAGTCTGGCTTCGGCCTCGGGATCAATCTCGGTGTCCTGGGGCTGAGCCTCGGGCTTGCCCACCTTGTCGGCCCGGTCGTCGGCGGTGGCGGGCTTTGTCGTAGGACGTGCCGGCCGGGTGGTGGGCTCACCTTCCTCCTCGGAAGGCTCTTCGCCGATTTCGCCCCGGGCCTCCCCGCTGGCCTCGGGGTCCGACGGCAGACCGAGTTCTTCGGCAATGGCCTCGGCTCGCTCCTCCTCGTCGGCGTCCTGTTCCTCAGGAGGCTTCTGCTCTTTGGGGTCTTGCTGCTGGTTTGGCGGCGGGGCCGCAAGGGCGGGGCTCGTGGCGGGCGGTACGCCGCCGGCGATCAGGTAGACGCACAGCAGGCTCCCCAGCCCGATCCCCCATCCGCGGTGTCGAAAACCGAAACCGACCTGCGCTGTCATCTTACGGTCTCCTGCGTGATCGCACACCCCGGCGGCCGGGGCGTCTCGTTTTCGGACGGCCCAGCCTTTGGCCCCGGCGTGTCGTCCCAGTCATTCCGGCGAAGTCCGTCGTGAACTTCTGCGTATTGCCGCCCTGACCGGCTCATGTCCGGCGCGTCGAGCAGAGCCCGCCCGTTACTCGGTGTTCTGGGCGGCACTCTCGTTTGCCTCCTTCTCGTCGTCGCCGCTACGTCGCGGCGATCTGCCGGGCCTGGTGCCCGGGCGCTTGCCCGATGGGGATCCGCTCTTTCTGCCGCGTGGCTTTACCGAAGACCCCGAACGCTTGATCTTGGAACCCGTGCGCTTGGGCGCGGTTGGTTTCACCGTCCGGCCTCGACGCGGCGGCGGCCGTCTCGGCTTTCGCACGGTTGATGAAGCAGCCCTGCCCTTCTTCGACGCCGTCTTGCCGGCCTTGGCGGCGCGCGGGGCGTCCTTGCCCGGTCGGGCGGCTTCCTTGCCGGCGAGCGAGGCCGATGCGCCACGCAGCGGCACGTCGCGCAGGCACTTGGATATCGCCTGGATCCCGGGAAAGTCGTCCGCGATGGCCACCGGAACCGCCTCCGAGAACAGCGCCCCCACCTCGTAAAAGTAGTCCCCACTCTCTTTACGCACGATGCCCCCGGAAAGATGCACGTAGATGAGCTCTCCGCCGTCGATCTGCTCACCGGTGGTGACGTACTCCTGCGTCTTGCTGCGCGTGTTGACCACCATGAGCTCGTCCACGCCGTATCTGAGGGCCATGGCCACCCTTTTGTAGTTGGCGTCGCGGTCGCCACGGTCTGGCTGCTCCTGCGGCTTGGGTTCCGGTTTCTGCTCCGGCTCCTTCTCCGGTTCCCTTTCCTGCCTTTTCGCCACGGGCTTGACGTATTCGCTGAACGGGTTGCGCTCCCAGATCAGGGCGTATGACTCGCCGGAGTGCTTAACCACCTCGGTGGGCTGCTCCAGCGACTCGAGATCGAGGTGCTCCCGAGCAATGGGATCGTTGGGCAGCACGAGCACCTCGAGCATGGCGTTCACCTTGACCTCGCCCGTGGCGCTTTTACTCCCCCTACTGCCGCCGGTCCGCCCCTTCGACACGACCGGGTCAAATGTAAGACCCCTGAACTTGGCCAGATAGGGCAGCTCGTAGCACCGCTTCACAAAACCGACCACCGTTTCCAGAGATCCCTGGACGTCAACGCCCATCGGAACCGTGTGCAAACCGGTTTTCTTGTCCCGGGAGGGGGAGCCGGGCGTGATTTTGGTATTGGGTTCCGGCAAGTCTGCGTCGCGGGCGAGCTGCTCCAGGTGTTTCTGCAGACGGTTGCGGACTTTCTGCGGGTCCGTCCCGCCGGTGCGGGCCAGGTACTGCTTGTACTGCAGCAGGGCGTCGTCTACCCGGTCCCGCTCCTCAAGACGGTCAGCCAACTCGGTGTCGAGCTCCTCGATCCGGTCCTGGACGTCGAACAGCGACTTGACCGTCCTGGGGTACACCACCTTAGTGACCAGTGCTAGGACTAGCAGGACCGCTGCCGCAATGGCCAGTCTTTTTTCGCGCGGATTCATGCGCTCATCTCGATCTCGGGCTGCTAACGCCGCCGATCCGACCGTCTCTTTGAGTCCTTCTTCTGCTTGTCGATCTCCACCGTGATGCTGGCCTTGTGGCGGAACGTGCCCCCCGAATCGTAATCGGTCGAACCCCGCTTAGCCCAATAGCGCTGTCTGCCGCCATCTTCCGGACGGTAGGCCTCCAGTTGCTCCACAATCTTGCCGGCCTGCCGGCCGTCGCTGGCCCGCACGTCGAACTTCATGCTCTTGCCCCGCTGGTTCAGGTCGAGCTTGTCAAGCACCACCTTCCTGCCGTCGGGCAGCAGGTTGGCCAGGTTCTTCAGTTCGTGCAGCCAGACGACCTGTTCCTGCTCGAACTCCTGGGCCGCCTCGACCATCTTGATGAACGGCTTGTTTGCCTTGATCTCGGCCTCGACCTCGCGGATCTGCTCTTCAAGCTCGTGCCTCCGGGCGAAGCCCTTGGCCGGTCCCTGCCAGTAGAAGACCCCGCCGGCGATGGCGAACAAGGCCACCACGGCCGCGACCAGCGGCACCTTCTTGAGCTTCGCCTGGGCGGGCACCTCCTGCTTCTTGGGATGCAGGAAGTCGAAATGCAGGCCCCCCTCCCCGGCGTGCCCGAGCACCAGGCCGAGAGAAGCGGAGAAGCCGGCGGCTGCGGCGCCCCGTTCCTTGTCGCCGTCGAGCAACGCGGCCGGATTGTAGGTTTCGGTGTGCACGCCGAAGCGGCGCTGGATGGCCTCGGCCAGCGTTTCCTCGATGCCGGTGGCGCCGGCCACCACTGCGCAATCCATCTCGGCGCCGGGATCGGTGCCCCGGTAGGCCTCGATCGAGCGGGTCACCTCGACCATCAGGTCGGCCACCACGGCGGCCATGTCGCGCGGACCGGAGTCGGGTTCGATGTCGAAGGGGATGATGGAGGCCTCGGCGTCGGCTTGCGGGCCTGTCCGGGTGTCGGCCTGGTCAGCGGCGGACAGGGGCACCACCCGGCAGATGTCCCCGGGCACGAAGACCGACGCCGCACGCGAGAACACCAGTTGCCCCCGCCGCAGCACGTCGATCTCGGTCAGCACCGGGCCAACGTCCGCAATCAAGACCCGTTCGGGCAACTGGCCGGACAGAAAAGCACCGACCGCCACTCTGTTGGCATAAGGCCGCAGCCCGATGCGCTCCAGGCGCAGGCCGGCCGTCTCGCACACTTGCCGGTAGTAATCGACTACCTCAGCGCGGACCGCTCCGACCAGTACGTCCCGCTGCCCATCCTCGGAACCGTCGGGAGGAACCGCAAAGTCCACCACCGCCTCGGAGATCGGGAAGGGCAGCCCCTTGGCGACCTGGAGCTCGACCATGCCGGCCAGATCGCTGACCGACACGTCGGGCAGCGTGAGCGTGTCAAGCACCACCTGGTCGCGGGGGATATCCACGATGACGTGGCGAGACGAGATCCGTTCCTGATCCAGGGTCTGGCGGAGAAGCCGGCCGAGCTGCTCGGCGCTGCCCAGGTCAACCTCGGCCGGCATCGCCACCGCCACTACGTCCTCGACACGGACCGTCTCCTTGCGGATGCGGGCATGCACCACGCGCAGCTCTCGCGGGTCCCAGTCCACGCTCAGGATACGGCGATCACCCATCGAACCCACCAAAGCCGTACTCCTCTTCGTTCTCGCGGACCGGGAACACCGCCCCCAGCCTGGTCAGGTCGCGATGGTAGAGCACCTGACCGAGCGATCCGCGCATCTCGACTATCACCTGCAGGCGGGAGATGGCCCCGAGATGGTCCGCGTAGCCGATGGACTGGATGGTGAACTGCCGGCCCCGGACCGTGATCAGCGGAGCAATCTTCTGATACGTCTCCAGGCTGATGACCTCCTGCGTTACCAACCAGGCCGTCGTGGCCCGGGCTTCTTCCGGCAGCTCCCGTCGGGTTTGCAGAATGGCCCCGATGTCCTCGCCGGAGAGCCAGGCCAGACAGCGCAGCACCTGCGGCGGGGCGGTCATAATATTGATCAGTCCGGCTTGCTCCTGAATCGGATCGATCGTGGTAGTGCGGTCCATCAGGATCGGCAGATCCTCAAGGGTCAGCGGATTGGGACCCGCGTCGCCGCCCAGTTCAAGGGTCAGCAGGTCAGCCGGGCTGTTCAACGTAGCCGGCTCGCCGGCGGGCGGGCTGGCAGATCCGCCGCCGCCACCTTCGCCGCCGCTGTCCTCCCCGTCGGGCTCGTCTCCGAGGCCGACACGATCCTCGCCGCGGCCACCGCCTCGACCGCCGCCCCTGCCGCCTCGACCACCCTCGCGGACGCTCTCAGGCCCGTCGCCTCGACCACCGCGGCTACCCTCGCGGCCGCCGCGACGTTTGTCCGCATCCGGGGTGGCCTGTGATCTGCGACCCCGCTTGAGCCTCCGTTCGTTCTTCTGGTAGTCCTTCGGCTCGTCCGCCGTTCTGTCCTCGTCGCTCGCCTCCGGCTCAGATTCTACTCCGTCGTCCTCTTCCTCCTCTTCGTCGCCCTCCTCCTCGTCGGACTCCTCCTCATCTGCCGGTTCAGCGCCGCTGATGGCATTGATGATGAAATCAACCTTGGCGGAATCCTCGAGGACCTCGGTCAGCTCCTCCCGGAGTTGGTTCGAGTCACCGAACAGGTATATCCGCGGCCGGTTTTCAGCGTCGGTGTTGAAGTCCCGGGAGAGAGCGGTGACGTACGGATGCAGCCCGCGGTTGAGTTCGCCGTCGCCGTCGTCCAGCGGGAAACTCTCCTCCCCGTCGTCCTCATTGGGTCCCAGCAGGCCGTTGCGGTCGTAATCCTCGCCGTAAAGCACCCGCCCGTCGAAACCCTTGACTAAGTGCAGTTCCTCGACGGTATCGAAGGGGCCGTTCTTCGGACGGTAGGGCGTCTCCAGCGTCGCGTAGTACTCGGCCTCGGCGCCAAACTCGCGCCGCTCGTTGTCCTCGTCGCGCCAATCCAACAAGGCCTCGACCAGCTCTTCGACGACCATCTCCTCGGTGGCGATCTGGCCGATCAGCCGCATCAACTGGTCCCGCGTGGCCGTGTTGATGTTGAGCTTGGCCGACTCGTCGGTGATGCCGTAGCGGCAGCGATCCTCGTCGTCGAAGGGATCGTCAGCCACGATGCTGAACCGGTAGGCGATGCTGCCCTCGTCCAGCTCCTCCTTGCTGCCCAGCAGGGTCTCGTCGTCGCCGGGCGTCCAGACGATAATGCGGTTGAGCTCGTCGGGGTTGTTGTACCAGGCTTCCACGTCGTCGCGCCGGGTGCGCAGCACGAGCAGGACCTTCTCGATGCCGGCCTCGGCCGCCAGATGGGTCTGCAGCCGCTGCGAGACGGCATTCATGGCCGAGTGGTCCGCATGCACCTGAAAGGCGAACCCGGCCGCCAGCAACCCCAGCAGGATCAGGATCAGCAGCATGACCGGCAGGATCATGCCCCGGCGGTTACGGGCATGTGACCACGTCATCACAAACCCCCCTCCGACTCGGCAAAGGCTGAAGCCTCGCGTTGCAGGCGGACGCCGATCGGATTCACGTCCGATTGCACCAAGCGGACGAACCTGGTGAACTGGTCGTCGGGGATCCTGTCGCGCTCCTCTTCATCGCGCAGGAAGTTGTCGTCCACCAGTTCGAGTTCCTCCTCCTCCTCGG
>Ga0114922_10001071_pt1 | contig 25959 bp, 20 predicted proteins | sample AartaG_FD_100975 | JGI IMG/M metagenome (GOLD analysis project Ga0114922, IMG submission 100975) | Deep subsurface microbial communities from Aarhus Bay to uncover new lineages of life (NeLLi) - Aarhus_00045 metaG | ecosystem: Environmental > Aquatic > Marine > Oceanic > Sediment | place... | reverse complement strand
TTATAATGAAGAGTATATTTGGGATCGTCACCATGGAACTTTTTACGCGACGGAATGTTAATCAAACCTTTTAAATTTTTTAACCCTAAACTGACAACACATTGAGCGTGTGTTTTGAGAACTGGGACATCTATTAAAAAGTCAGATTGAAGCATATCTGAGTTCATTTTTGCGGTTACACCTTCTGCGAGCTCTACTTTTTCAAATGGGCGCTCAAAAATATCGTATACTTTAATGTCATACCGTTTCTTGAATATATTATATCCAAGCTTTTCGAAGGCATCTTTAGATGTTTCCCTATCTTTTGGATCTTCTGTAATTATTCCTTCTCCAATGGTGATATCAGTAACACCATGTTCTTTCAGCAATATTAAAATCTCTTCCATTACGCTCGAAGTTGTTAGCATACCCCACTTCGGAAAATCACAGTGCCTATTCCAATAGACTAAATTAGGCTTTATGAAAACTTTCGCGCTAGGGTCAAGATTTTCGAACCCATTAGCAAGATCAACGGCTTTTCGAACGGATTCCGATCCCTTTTCGTATTTAACAATAGAAACTATCGATTTATTCATATAATTATACCATTTCTTTTATTAAAATTATTAGCGATTAGTTATTAGTGACTTGAATATTGATTATTTTAAAAATTAATTTATTTTAGAAATAAGTCTAAAAATTATTTGGTTTATTCCCTCACTTTCTTTTCCCAGTCTTCTCTTAGGATAGCCATTATTATTTCGTCGTAATACTTGCCATTATGATATCTTGCTTGTCGTTTTCTTCCCTCTTCGACAAATCCAACATTTTGATAAGATTTGTAAGCACGAGTATTAAATTCGTAAACAGTTAATTCGATCCTATTCATATTTAATGTGTTGAAACTATACTCTACGAGCATTTCCATCGCTTCTGTTCCCAAACCTTTGTTTTGGTATTCTTTTTCTCCAATAGTAATACCACACGAACATGCTCGATTTTTGGCTTCTATATTTTGAATTGCGCAATTTCCAATGATTTTTTGAGGATCCTCCTGTTCTAATAAAAGAATTGAAAAATAAACCTCATTTTCTTTGTGTTTAAGCGCGTCGAACCATTCTTCTTCCCAATCTCGAGTCAATGGTTTATACATCAATAAGTATTGCGTAATCTCGGGATCGTTAAACCACTTTAGAAAAATATCGATGTGTTTTTTATCAAGAGGAGCAAATTTAATTCGCTTTCCTTTTATCATAAATACTAAGATTTCTACAAATTTTAAAAAATTAACGGAAAACGGATAAAAACAGTAAGTTATATAATAAAAAGTAAATTAGAAATAGATGCCCTTCTTTCGAGCGAAATATTTAACTAATTCAAAAGATATTATGCATATTAGCGAGATTAAAAAGCATACAAGCCAATCCAACCCAGTAAGATACATAAACATGAAATTTAAATTCACCGAAGCAAGGGTAACTTGAACCCCCGGAATGTACATGAGTGCAAGGAATAAACCGAATAACAATCCAATTAATAAGTACATGAATTTAGTACTATCTTCTTTTATGCTCTTTATCAAAGATTTATTCGGTCTTCTTATTTGAAACACCAAGAACGACTCGCAGAAGAAAATCGTTACCATTAGCATCGTTAGGGTTTTTATTTCGTTCAACGAAGCACCAGTGTCGTATAAAGGCAGAGTTTCAGGTGAAAAAAGGTAAGCTCCGTTCCAATCGCCAAAATTTATATTCTCTGGAAAAATTGGATAAATTCCAGTAATTGTTGTAAAGTAAACCACTATCATGCTGAGTGCCAAAAAAGCCCCGAAAGCAAACAATAAAATAATCGTGTTTTTAGAAAGAATTTCTTCTTCGTTATGAGGTTTTTGCTTCATTACATCTTTAGATGTCGTATCGAAAGTTAGTATAAGACTTGGAAATAGGTGAACTGTAATGGCAAGAAAAATCCATTGATAGTAGAAAACTTCGTCTAAAAAATAGGGGAAGTTTAATATTACGGATAATATAAATTGGACGATGCCCTCGAATACGTTAATTGCTATGAAAAAGAATACAACTGCCCTAATACGAGCAAAAATTCCCCGCCCTTCTTCTATTCCTGTTACAATTGAGGTAAAAGAATCGTCGCTTATTACCATGTCGCTCGCTTCTTTGGCAACATCAGTTCCTTGTATGCCCATAGCTATACCTGCATCTGCCATATTTAGAGCTAGTGCATCATTTACACCATCTCCCGTCATAGCGACAACTTGATTAGCATTTTGATATCTTTCTATAATCTCTTGTTTGTGTTTAGGGGATACCCTAGCAAATACTTTAATTCTACTAAAATCGAAAAATGAACGATTCTTTTTTATATCTTTACCCTCTACTACAATATCGTCATCATTTTGAACTATAGATATTTGCTTAGCAATTGCCCTTGCAGTAGCAGGTGAGTCTCCAGTGATCATTACCACATCGACTCCAGCAGCATGGCATTCTTCTACGCTCTCATTTACACCGTCTCTAGGGGGATCCAAAATCGTTACAAAACCAATATAGATCATGTCTGATTCACACAATTCCCTACTTCTATCGTCTTCGGTGGGAATTATATCTAATTTTTTATAACATAAACTTAAAATTCTAAATCCTCTTTCAGCATAGTTGTTTGCTATTTTCATCACTTTATCTTTAGTTTCACCTAGAAAATCCAATTCTTGGTTATTATACAAGACTTTATTGCATAAAGGAATTAAGATTTCGCTTGCACCTTTAGTGAAGGAATAAAATTTATCTTCTTTCTTGTAAACTTTAGTCATCCGTTTTACTTTCGAATCAAAGGGATATTCTTTAAAATATTCAAATTCTTCGAGGATATAATCGCCCATGCCTTTTTGGAATATAACCATTAAAGCACCTTCCGTTGGAGAGCCAATGACGGTCCAGTTTGGAATGATTCTGCCTGAAATCTCAATCTCATTCTTTACTAAAGCAGAATTGTTGTTTAAGAATCCAGAAATTAATAGTAATTTAAGCTGTGGAAAATCATCAATGTGTTTCACATAAACCGGATTTTTTGGATCGTCAATTAATATTATTTCGCCTTCAGGGGTATACCCACTTCCTGTAACCTTATAGGTTGACCCGTTTGTCCAAATGATCGGAATGCTCATTTGATTCTTCGTTAGCGTGCCAGTTTTATCGCTGCAAACTACACTAACTCGGCCCAAACTATCTACTGAGGCTAAATTTCTAACAATAACGCCATGATGAGCCATTGTTAAAACTCCCGTAAGTAAAATAATTGTTACTAAAAGAGGGATGTTAATTGGAAGTAGATCCATAGCAGAATTCAAGCTTTTTACGAATTCTAATTCACCAGTAGCCCCCCATACAATCAATATTATAAGAAGCCAAAATCCTATTACAATTATACCCAACCATTTACCGAAGTTGTTCATTTTCTCTCGGATAGGGATTTCGCTTGTTCCAGCCTCTTCTAACCCTTGCGATATTTTTCCGATTTCAGTGTCCTTACCTGTCTTTACTGAGATTGCTGTAGCATTGCCTGTCGCGATAAAAGTTCCGTAAAATGTCATATTTTTACGATCACCAATTGAAATATCTTCTTTTTCTAAAGCTATACCTTCTTGAAGCTTTCTTACAAGTTCGGATTCGCCAGTAAGACTCGATTCATTAACCTCTAAATTGGAAGATTGAATTAATCTTCCGTCTGCCGGAATCCTATCGCCTTGTTTTAATACTAATAAATCGCCAACTACTACCTCTTTTGTTGGTATATCTATTTTTTGGCTATCTCTAATAACTGTGGATGTTGGTGCGGTCATTTCTCTTAAAGCTTTCAATTTTTTCGTAGCTCTATACTGCTGAATAATCGCAACAATACAGTTAAGACCAACAATCCCAAGAGTTAATAAAATAAAGGACATATTACCTTTGCCACCAAAGAAAGAGGACAAAAATAAGAATAGAGCTCCTATTAAGTAAATTACAATTAACCAATTAAACAACGGAGCAAGGTAAATTTTGATGAACCCTTTAGACGCTTTTGGTATTTCGTTTAAGCCATAAAGCTCTAACCTTTTTTGCGCTTCGTCTTTCGTCAATCCATTATTCGGATTTGTCTGAAACTTTTTGTAAATTTGCTCTAATTCCATATTATAATAAATTTCTTCCATTAAGATTTCTCCCGCGACTTTTTATGAAATTTTATTATTAAATTAAAAAATGAAATAGTTATAATAAATAGACTATAGAAGTAATTGTTTTTATTTTATGTGTTTTTTGGTTAAATGAAAAAATATTAGAAAATGATATCTTTTTTTCTAAATAAATACTTCAAAAGTTCGATTCCAATTAATCCTGGTAATGTCAATAAAATGCACATTATCCAATCTGTCCCACTTAGAAATAAGAAGTTGATCTGAAAGTTTAAACCGAATATATCGTTCACGTAATAATTTACCGAGTGCGAGAATACAATATAGAGGATGTGTAAAGCTAGAGTAAATAGACTTACAATTAACAAAGAAAGACAGAATTCTTCCTTTAAACTTTTTAAAATAGATTTATTTGGGCGCCTAAAAGTCCAGATAAATGTCGTTTCAACAATAAATAACGTTGTGATGAACATAGTCCTTGCTTTTTGAGCAATTAATTCGTTGGGAGTAGCTCCAATCGGAATATAGCTAATATTCGGGTTAAGGTTCCATTCGTTTAATGGAATCATTCCCCCTAAGGTTAGTTGAAGCACTAAAACCAGGCCTAAACCCATTAATAACGCTTGTATTAACATCATAATCCACATATTTTTGTTTAATAATTGTTGTTCGTCTCTAGGTGGTTCCTTCATTACATCCGAGGGATGTTTATCGATTACCAAGGCTAGAGCCGGTAGTGAGTGAACTATTCCAAAAATATAAATATGTTGCCATTCTGAACTGAATAAATCGAAGAATGGGATGAATTCGTAGGTAAAAAATATGGTTGCTTCCATTATGTTTAAACAGATGAAAAAATATATAATGGTGCGAATTTTAGCAAATAGCCCACGACCAATCTTTACTCCCTTGACAATCGAAGAAAAATTATCGTCGCTTATGACCATGTCCGCAGTTTCTTTCGCTACATCTGTCCCCGTAATACCCATAGCTATACCGGCATTAGCAAGCTTTAACGCTAAAGAGTCGTTGATCCCATCCCCAGTCATAGCACATATGTGATCTTGTGATTGATATTTTTCTACTATTATTTCTTTGTCAGAAGGATCGACTCTTGCAAAAACTGAAACATTATTGAAATCTTTATCGTCTAAATTGGAAATATCGGCTCCTTCTACTACTAAATCTCCCTCTTTATAAATTCTCATTTGTGCGGCAATCGTTTTAGCAGTAGCGGGGTGGTCTCCAGTGATCATAACGGTTTTTATACCCCCAGATTCGCTCTCTTCCACAGCAGATCTTACGTCTGGGCGTGGTGGGTCTAAAATTGAAATAAAACTCAAAAAAATTAGATTGGATTCAGTTTTTTCTCTATTTAAACTGTTTAAATCTTTAATTTTCTCAATATTCTTATAGGCAACAGCTAAAGTTCGGTATCCTTGGTTGGCTCGCAACTGGATTTTTTTTAAAAGCTCTTCTTTTATATCTTCGTCTAACATCTTTATTTCGCCGTTGACTTCGATTTTGTTTGAAATGTCTAAGATTCTTTCGGGAGCTCCTTTAGTAAAAGCAAAATTACCTTTAGGATTTGATTTAGACTTACATATAGTGGTCATCCGTTTGATTTCAGAGCTGAATGAAAATTCTTTCAAAACTTCGTACTTATCTTTTATATCGTAATTAATATATCCCGCTTTTTCAGATAGTACTAATAATGCTGCCTCTGTTGGTGACCCTAAAGCTTTTCTTACGGCCATTTCGTTTACATTTTTTAGTCGAACCTTAACATCCTCGTATATTAATTTAACATTGTTGTTTAATACTATTGAATCTATAAATTTCTGAAACGTAAGACTATCTTTTAACTCAACTTCGTTGTTATTTTCAAGAATTATTCCCTCGGTATCATAACCCGAACCTGAAACATGATATTCTATATTGTTTATCCAAAATCTTTCTACGGTCATTTCGTTTTTGGTGATAGTTCCTGTTTTGTCTGCACAGATTACCGAAACTCGACCAAGAGATTCAATCGAAGCTAAGTTTTTTATAATTACCCCACTTTGAGCCATATTTAATACACCAGTTATGAGGACAAGCGTTGTAAGGAGCGGTAAGTTTATGGGCATGATATTCATTGACCTTAGAATTGAACTTATTAAGGCATCGCTAATAAAATCTCCATATAAATTGCCTTCTATCCCTAAAAGTACAAATTTATAGGTAATTAAGATTATTAAATTGATAATAACTATAGATCCAAGGATATAACCTAACCTATTCAATTTACGCGTCAATGGGATATCTTCAATGCTACCCATTTCATTTAATTGATCCGAGATTTTACCAATCTCCGTATTTTTTCCCGTTCCAACCACTAAGGCTTTTCCCCTACCTGTGTGAATGTATGTCCCCATAAACACCATGTTAGTTCGTTTCTGGAGTGGAACTTTGTTATTTTCTAGGCGATGTTTGCCTTTTTCTACAGGCTCACTCTCTCCGCTAAGTGGAGCTTCGTCTATGGTTAAATTGGTAAATTCGATAATTCTAGCATCTGCAGCGATTTTATCGCCTTGTCTTAACAAGATAACGTCTCCAGGCACGATTTCTCTGGTAGGAATCTCAAATTGAACTCCATCCCTCAAAACCGTTGTCTTTAAAGCAGCGATTTTTCTTAAGGATTCTAGCGCTTTTTGGGCTCTGAATTGTTGAACAATTACCGTTGTCGAATTCATAATGACTACAGCAAAAGTTATAATCGTAGAACTTGGGGAGCCAAGAATCAAAATAATTGTTCCTGATATAATTAGAATAATAATTAAAAAATTAAAAATTGGAGCCAAATAAATTTTCCATAAAGACTTCTTAATTTTAGGCAACTCGTTATAACCATATTTAAGATATCTACTCTCTATTTCTGAAGACTTCAAACCATTATTCGGATCTGTTTGAAATTTTGTAATTAATTCATCTATTGATTGAGTTAGTAATTCTTCAGAACGAACTTGGATTAAATTCATTTCTCTAAATAATACTTTTTTAATTGAATAATTGAATAATAATAAAAAATATTGATTTAAACCTTATTAATTATGCATTCTTTCCACAATTCTTTAAATGAGTAAAAAATTAAAGGTCTAACTCTTGCGGGTCCCCTAAAATCTCCTTTAATTCATTATATTTTTTTCTAATTGTCGTGCTTGAGAATCGACTGGTGCGTTCAACGATACTTTGAGTAAAAATCTTGCGATTCTCTAAGGATTGGCCAATGTAATAGATTAAACCCGCTGTAAATGCTTTGTAATTCAAGCTTTGAATTTGGATGTAAGTAATTTTGTTTAAGATTTCATTGACTTTTAACTGCATATCTAATTTTAATTGATTGTATTCAGTTTTATTGGTAAGATGTTGTTTGACATCTTTAAATAATATGTTATTCAAATCTTTTTGGAACAAGATTTTAATTTTATTTTTTATTTGTTCTTCTAAGTTAGAACCACTTTCGGCAATTTCCAGCCTTTTTTCTGTTCTTTTGACCTTTAACATAGCGTTAGAAAGCATCTTTTTGTTTATTTTATGTCCTAATTCTCTTGTTCTTTTAATAAATTCTTCAATTCTCACGTTTGTAGTTTCTTTTATCTCCATCCATACTATTGCAAGAAAGATAATGACCATATTTTCGTATGTTTGTCGATGATGTTTGTTATATAGCAAATATTTTGCTTTAATTTCTTGATATTTTACAGAATCTATATTTAGGCCAATGCCATAACCCTTTAACAAGTCAATCGTCTTTTTCTGTTCAGAAAAGTTGCTTTGATAGTCCCGAAACCATATCTTTAAAGTATTGATTTGATCGTATCGTTTTTTAGTCTTTGGGTCCTGAATTGCTTTTGAATTACTTGTTCGAATTTTTCTTTCATATTCTAATCGGGAATCAGAAAAATAGTTTGAAGGAGAGGATGTTTCAAAAGCAACATAATCTTCTAAGATTATACCACAATCTTGGCATACAAAATACCCACTCTCTTGCTTTACGTTTTTATGGGTACAAGCGGTTAATTCCTTACCATTTTTTTTTTTATCGTTCAAAAAAGATCAATAAATTATTATATAGTTCAAAAAAAATATTAGTTTTTAATTTATAACTTTTTATAAAAAACCATCAAATTAAATATTATATAAAAGATTTTAATATTTTAAAGAAATTAATGAGTGATTAAAATGGAACGTAAAGTCATTTTAAAATGGTTGTCAATTTTTAGCATCAGTTTCTCTATAATTTCAATAGTCGAACTGCTTGATCTTATTATTTTTAGTACAGCAATTAATATGGATTTAGATGGTCAATTAACAATTTTTTACTTAATATTTCAATCAGGGTATATGTCTATTCACGCACCACTTTTGTGGATATTTTTATTATGCGTAATTTGCGCATTCATCGCCTTGACACTTTCAATATACAGAGTTGCAAAGAAACAAATCATTGAAAATTATAATCTAGCCAAGTTTTTGCTACTTATTGGTTTGTTTTTTGTAATTGGCGGTTTTATCAAAATGAGCTTTATTGTTTTATTGGGTAACAATATAGTGAGTACGGGTTTAAACCCAACATTTCAAAACGCTTTATATTCGCCTACTATTACACCTGTAATCGGAGCTATAATGTGGGTTTATTTTATTGTTGTTGTATGTAGTATTTTGATTTCTGGCTTGATTTTTGGCGCAATTGGTCTTCAATGGATGCTCCTTATTCAAAATGAAAAAGCCTCTCAAGAACAATAGTAACTTACGAAAATCCTTAATTTATTCTCTTTTTTTTGTAATTAAATAATCAAAAAAAAAAGAAAATAGGATAGTTTAACAAAAGAAATAAAAAACCTAATTTTAAAACAAACCTAAGTTTCTTGTGATTTTCTCTCGGTTAGGATCTTGATTAATTTGTTTTCGCACATTCGAAAGGAGTCCTTCTTTACTTAATCCAATTTTTTCTAAAGTAAAATTTACTCCCGATTCGTTGAATTTTCCATCTCGAATCATCGGAGTTAGGCGCTTCAGAGTGATTAACCATTTTTTCCTAATGCTCGGGTCTTGACGGATCAATTCAGCGAATTGTAGGGCGTATGGAAGAGCCCCAAATCGATTCAAATCGTAGAAAAGAGCGGCGGCGATAACATGACAGCTAGTCTTGAGAGTATTTGAGTTCCCTTTCTTTACTAAATTCTTGGATTCTATTAGCTGAATTATGTCTTCCTCGTTATAATCTATTACATGATATGGCAATATTATTCGAGGAACGGTGTGATTTTCGAAATCTTCAGGCGTAAAGTAACGCTTTCTATCTTCTTCTGTAAAGGACTCTCTATTAATAAAGCTTGGTTTCCAATCGTGCTCTATTTCGTGTTGTGGAATTTCGTAAAAATACCTTCTAATCTCGTCGGGGGAGTATCCGAATAGAATAATAGCTATTTCGCGTTCCATCGCCTCTCGTACAACTAAGCTATGAACTAAATCACCACAACTATCGCATAAATTTCTTGTCAAGGTCAAATCATTTGAATCTTGATTCGTAAATACCCATTGATATAATTTCCTAAATGTTTCTTTCGCACCATCGATTATAATGTGATCTACGCTTATCTTTTTGAGAGTATCTTTCATGTTTTCGAAAGCAGTATCTGGGATAAACCCTGAGTCAATAGTTACTGCGAGCGGGTTAAACCCATAATCGTGTACCACTGTATATAAAAGAGCAGTCGAATCCTTTCCTCCCGAATAACCCACAATACAATCGTACTTATTCTCTTCTTGGCGTGAACGCATAAGTTCAATGGTAGAATTCCAATCCTTTAAACCAGTTTCCTTCATTTTCTCAGTTATTTGAGTCTTCCACCAATTTGTAGTTCTGTAAGTTGGATTTTCACAGTAATTACAAATTCCTTCAGAATTTAACTTAATTCCAAAAGAACCGTCAATCAAAATACAATTTTTGCAGATATAATGTTCATGTATCATATTATTTCTCCTACAATCATAATTTACAAAGTTTATAGGATAAAATATTGGATGTATTTAAAAGAAAAAGTATAAAAAAAATAAAAAAAGATAAAACAATTTAAGAGATCAAGTTAATTTAATTTCTCTTTGATTTGTTTTGCCCTACTTCGTAGAGTTACCTCAGTGATCTTCGCTACATCGGCTACCAAGGATTGAGTTTTTCTAATCGCTCCGTCTTTAGCTGCGATATAAATACAAGCCGCGGCTAAACCTTTTGGATCTTTTCCAGTTCGCGCTAACCCATTTTTAGATGCGGTTCTCAACATTTCTATAGCTACTTTTTGAACTTTCATGGGTAAGTCTAACTCGTTCCCAAATCGAAAAACAAGCTTCTCTGCCGTAATTGGCTGATATCTTAGGCCCAATTCGGGTAGAATTTCGCGAATAATCATTGAAAGGCTTCTATGTACCGTTCTTCGCGGCGTGAGGGACGCTTCACAGACTTCGTCTAATAATCGAGGGAAATCGTGAACCCTTATCGCGGCGTATAAAGAACCTGCTATAAACCCATTAATAGATCTTCCCATTGTTAGCTTCTTTTTAGCTACAATACTATAAATCTTCCATGCCGTTTCTGAAATATATTCTGGAATGTTTAATTTTGAGGTGAGCATCTTCAACTTAGGTTTTGCTTCCCAGAAGTTCCTTTCAATACTTGATATTAAAGAATTTTGAATTTTTGATAAGCGAGAAAATAAAGCTTGCTCTTTAGGACCTATTGATTTTCCTTTTGAGTCTGTCTTTGTGGTAGGAAGCATTGTTCGAGGGCCAAAATCCCTCCAACGGGGCTCTGTTCTTCTTCTATTCTGTATTTCTTCCACAGTATATGCCCTTCGCTCATTCCCTACGTAAGTTCGTTCTGCAATCATACCACAGTTAAGACATACTTTATTCCCATCACGTTCTTCAATAGATGGATTATCACAACACTTAATACTACTTGTAGAGGACAAATTATCTTGATCTGCATTCTTAGTTTTTATTAGATCACGGTAATTACTATTCATATTATACATCACAAAAATTTATTGATAAAATTGCCATCTAACGCAAATTTAATACAAAAATTAGATCATATTACGACTTTAATAATACTAATAATATCATAATATCCAAGTCATAAATTTAAATCTTTGTCTTCAAAATTGTAGAAGTGATAAAAGGGGAACGTAATGGGAAGCAGAATATAATGTTTTAGTCATTTCTTCTCCTTTTATTATTAATAAGGATAACACTTTAAAGTTTTAAGTTCAAAAATTAAAATAAGATAAATTATTAAATTTTTAAAAAAACTGTATAACCAATAATTTCTTTTAAATTATATTAGAGTTGGTGTATAAATGGATTTTTACGAAGTTGTGAGAAAAAGAAGAAGTTACAGGGTTTATAAGCCTGAAATGCCTGAAGAAGAGAAAATTACTCGTATCTTGGAAGCAGCGAGATTGGCTCCAACTTGGGCAAATAAGCAAGGTATGCATTATATTGTTGTTAAAGACTCAGAAGTTGTGAGAAAGATATGGACGGCCGTTGGACAAGCACAAAAGTTTGCCGCAGCCCCAATATTTGTTGTAGGCGTAATCTCCGAATCAGGATCAGGAGCAAACGCAAATGGTATAAAATATTTTCCATTAGATTGTGGAATTTGCTTCGAACATCTAATCTTAGCCGCAACAGCGGAAGGTTTGGCTACTTGTTGGATTGGTTGGTTTGACGAAGTTAAAATAAGAGACATCCTTGAAATACCAAAAAAATATAGAGTCCTAGCTTTAACCCCATTAGGATATCCTGTAAAACAGAAGGGGGATGTTGAGGAGCGTAAACCGCTCGAAAAGATAGTACATTACAACAAATTTTAATTAAATTTTTAAAAATCTTTCTTTTTTTATTTTATTAATTTGTAAGTAAAGATAAAATAATTTCGAATTTTACTTTACTTATGAAAATTGTAAGAATCGATGTTAATTCGAACGAAATTGATTACGAAGAAATAACTAGTGATTCAAAATATCTTCTTTTAGGAGGTCGTGGATTGACATCCCAAATCGTTCACGACGAGGTTCCACCGAAATGCGATCCACTTGGACCAGAAAACAGGTTTATTTTATCAAATGGTACACTTGCTGGAAGTCCATTCCCAAATTCTGCTCGTACTTCAGCAGGGGGTAAAAGTCCTTTAACCAATGGTATTAAAGAAGCGAATGTCGGAGGTAGAGGTGCAATGATGCTCGCTAGGCATGGAATAAGGGCGTTAGTATTGCAAAATAAATCCCCCGAGCTAAAAATCGTTTTAATTACCAACGATGGAATTGAATTACTACAAGGCAAAGAATATAAAGGATTAGGAAACTACAAGCTTCATCGAAACTTAAAAGAAAAGTTCGGGGAAAACATAGGTATTTATTCCGTTGGACCTGCTGGTGAATTTATGATGAAATCAGCTACTATTGCAGCTAACGATTTAGAAGGATATCCTAGCAGGCACGCCGCACGTGGTGGTTTAGGGGCAGTAATGGGTTCTAAAGGAATTAAAGCTATAGTAATTAAACCCACAAAAGAATCAAAAGTCAAAATTCACGATTTAAAAAAATTTAGAGAAACTTCAACGCCATTTGCAAAAAATTTGGCAAAAACTAAAGAAGTGTTTTCAACCTTTGGTACGCCTTTAATGATGAGAGCAATGAGCGAATATCGCGGAATTCCTACCAAAAACTTTAGAATGGGTTCATTTGATAAAATCGCAAATATCACTGGAGAAAAACTCCATGAGCTTATAATGGCTCGAGGGGGAAAAAATCGATTGGCGTGTTCTCCTAACTGCGTAATAAAATGCTCTAATTTAGTTGTGGATAAGGATGGCAATCACTTAACTTCGAGTCTTGAATACGAAACAATGGCGTTAAATGGTTCTAATCTAATGATTGATGATCTAGATAGTTTGGCTAGGATTGACCGTTTATGCGATGATAATGGTGTTGACACGATAGAATTTGGTGGTTCTGTGGGGGTTGCTATGGATTGTGGAAAAATTGAATGGGGCAACGCTCAAAAAGTCTTTGAAATCTTGGATAAGGAAATAAGGAATAATACGGAATTAGGAAAACTGTATGGAAATGGAGTTAAGAATATTGGCGAAAAATTAAATGCAAAAAGAATTCCTCAAGTAAAAGGCCAAGGTATTTCTGGTTACGATCCAAGAGTGTTTAAGGGAATGGGGGTAACATTCGCCACTTCACCACAGGGCGCTGACCACACCGCTGGAGCAGCAATAGCGGGTAGAAATGCAAACCAGGCTAAAGATTACGGTGAATTAACTGAGAACGAGGGTAAATTCGACTTATCATACGAACTACAATTGTATACGATTGTCATGGATTCGATGGGTTGTTGTTATTTTATTGGTCCCAGTTACGAAAACATGGAGCTTATTGCCCATGCGATTAATGCTATGTATGACCTTAATTTAACGAGAGACGATGTAATCGATATTGGGAAAAACATATTAAAAACGGAAATTAAATTTAACGAAAAAGCAGGCATCACGAATAGTACGAATGACGTACCCGAATTTTTCAGACAAGAGCCATCAGAACCTACTGGTTTAAAATACACTTTTTCTAAAGAAGATTTGAAATCATTCTGGGATAAATTGAGGGAATAATTCTTTTTTTAAATATAGTTCAGTAATCCTTTTTTTTTCATACTTAATTCTGCTACTATTATTAACAGTATTCCTATTAAAGCGAGGATTAATGGTAATAAAATATTAACAATTAAGTAATGAAATAACAACGAATAAGTAAATATATTCAAAATAAAATAGGCAAACCATAAAAATAATTTTATAATGCAGTACCCTAAACCACTAAAGATGAAGATTATTCTGTGTTTCTTATAGAGCGATAACGAAAAGTGCCAACAACTAACAAGTAAGAGGTTAGAACTAACAACTAAAACGAATAAAATCATCAAAGATGAAATAAAATAAATAGCTGTTATGATGAGACTTATAATTATTGTTGCTATTATTAATAAGATCTTCGACGAATATTTAACGATAAAATCTTGTTCTAATTTTAAGAAAATACTCAATATAAAAGGAGGAATACAAATAAAAATAAAGAGTAGATACAAGAAGGGATTGTTAAGAATAAAATAATCAAAAGATATTGATATAATAATAACTAACAAAAGCATGAAACTACCTTCTAGTCTACATTTTCCTTCTTTTTTACCTTGAATATTCATATTTTAATTATAATTAGTTCTCTAATTAACATTCTGAAATTTCTTTTAAACTCTCATAAATTAAAAACTTAAATAGAAAAAAAAGTATTCTGAATTAATACTAAAATATTTGAATTCTTATTCAAATTAAATAAAAAGAATTAATAATTACTAGCAACGAGCTATAAATCTTGAATGATAAAAACATTTTAAAAGAATTGGAAGATATTGTTGGGAAAGATTTTGCTTCGAATAGTTCGGGAGATTTATATATTTACTCCCAAGATCCGGGAGCATCAATCCCCCGCCCTGCAGATTTTGTAGTAATGCCAAATACATCTAAAGAAGTCCAAGATATAATGAAACTAGCAAATCGAGAAAAAGTTCCAATAGTTCCGATGGGTGGTGGTTTAACGTTAAGTGGACTTGTAATTCCCGTAAAAGGAGGCATAGTTATGGATATGAAACGCATGAATAAAATAATTGAAGTTAACGAATTAAGTCGGTTTGCCCTTGTAGAAGCGGGTGTAACTTCAGGCCAACTTTTAGCGTATTTAAATGAAAATCATCCAAAGCTACAACCCCCAATTCCTGATGCACCTCCTTCAGTTACAATTGCGGGTAATGCGTTAATTCATGGTTCTGGTTACTTATCTCAAAAATTTGGAGATCACGGCGCTATGATTAATGGATTAGAAGTTGTACTCCCTGATGGAGGACTATACAAATTAGGCTCTTGTGCGGTTTCAGATTATTGGTTTACGAGAGGACCCATTCCAGATTTTATAGGTTTATTTACTAGCTCATTTGGTACCTTAGGAATTGTTACAAAACTCTCTATTAAACTATTTCCAAAACCCAAGATGCGAGATATAGTATTTGGATTATGTAAAGACCCAAATATACTCCCAGAATTAATTTCAAACATAACATTTACGGATGTAGCCGAAGATATTTTACTAGGGATTCAAGATAAACCCGATTGGATGAAAGGCTATACATTTATTATCGTTTATATCACTGGTGAATCAGAAGAAGAATTAAATAATAAAACAAAAATCCTTAAGAAAATGTATCGCAAAGCAAAGTCTAGATACATGAAAGTTCCAAAAAGAATTGAAGATATATTTCTCGAAAAACCACAATTTGCAGCGAAAGCGGCAGACTTTAGGAAGGGAGGTGGCTTTGAATACGTTGGGGCCTTCATACCGCTCCAATTAATCCCGGAAATAATTCAAATTGGCATAGATATTTCTTTAAAACACGGAATCGTACCTACCTTGGGCGCTAGACTTATAGGACAAGGTCATTCTGCGATGTTTTTTATATCCTATTCTTTTAATCGGGCAGATCCAGAAGATATGAAAAACGCGCGAGAGGCATTACACGATACAGATAAAGCTGTGCTTGAAATTGGAGGAATTCCATGGAAAGCAGAAATAGTAGGGCAACAACTAATACTAGAAAAGATGGACCCTAATTACAAGAAACTTCTAAAAAGCATTAAAAATTTATTAGACCCAAATGGGATTATGAATCCAGGAAATTGGGAGGTTAAATAAATGACTTTAAAAGTTGAACAAGATTGGAAAGACATAGTTCATAGGTGCTTCAGATGTGGATATTGTAAATTTACCTATGATTATTCCGATTTTAATTGTCCTAGCTACAAAAAATTCCGATTTGAGACTTATTCCACAGGTGGAAGGTTGTGGTTAATTTACGGATTGATAACTGGTGAAATCTCGTGGAGTCAAGATGTAGCCAATGTTCTTTACGCGTGCCCTACTTGCGGAAATTGTTCTGAAAATTGCAGATTTGATAAATTTAACGATCTTCTGGTAGACATTATAGAAGCTGCTCGGGCAGAAGCAGTGGAAAAGGGTTTTTGTCCTGAGAGGCAAAAGGCTTTAATTGAACGCACAGATAACCCTGAGATGTACAATCCATATGGCGAACAAAATTCAGATAATGAAGATTTGAAGAAAGAATACGATTTACCAGATAAAGCAGAATGGGTTTATTATATCGGATGTACATCTAATTATCGTCAAAAGAATTTAAGAGACGCTACTTTGAGATTCTTGAAGAAAGCTAATATCGATTTTACTTTAATCGACGAACATTGTTGTTGTAGCCCCGTAATGCGAACTGGTCAAATTAATTCTGTTAAAGACTTCATTAATTTTAATATTACTAAAATAAACAATGCGGGCGCGTCAAAGGTCATTACATCATGTGCGGGCTGTTATCGTACGTTAAAAAAGGATTGGTTAAAATATGGTGCTGATTACAATTTTCAGATATATCATACAGTAGAATTAGTTAAGGAGCTATTAGACGACGGAAAATTAAAGTTTCAATCAGAATACAACAAAACAGTAACTTATCACGACCCCTGCCACCTTGGAAGACACATGGGTATCTACGAAGTTCCAAGAGAAGTGTACAAACAAATTCCAGGAATTAAACTTGTAGAAATGAAAAGAAATCGGGAAAACGCTTGGTGTTGTGGCGCTGGAGGTGGCGTAAAAATAGGTTATCCAGAGTGGTCAGTTGAGATCTCAAAGGAAAGGCTAGAGGAAGCAAATACGACGGGAGCATCCGTTATATCGTCAGTATGTCCCTTTTGTAGAACGAATTTGAGCGACGCAAACGATAAATTCGATATGAATTTTGAAGTTATCGACTTAATTGAGATAATAGATAAATTAGACTTCGAAATTACCAATACAAAACATTAATTAAAAGAATTTATTACCTCTTTTTGTTTTAAAATTATTATTAATTTTATTAGTAAATCATTAATTTGTAGATGTGATTGAAATGAGGTTAGGTGCTCACATGAGCGTTACAGGAGGTAAGTACATGGCTCTTGAAAGGGGAAAGGAGCTTGGATGCGAATCTATTCAAGTATTTATAAGAAGTGTGCGCTCTTGGGCGGCAAAACCTTTAGTCCAAAGCGATATCGACGATTTTCTTAAAAAAAAGGAAGAATTAAAAGAAGAGATTTGGCCTGTCATCTCTCACAATAGTTATTTAATAAATTTAGCAAGTATCGATAATGAAAAATTGGAAAAATCTTATAATGCTATGCTAGATGAGCTTATTAAAGCTGATCAACTCAGTATCGAATACGAAAACATACATCCTGGAGTTATTCCTATAAGCGATAAAAATGAAATCTCCAAAAAAGAAGCGTTAACTCAGATTACTAACCAATTAAATCAATTGATGGTTGAAACTAAAGGTTCAAAAGTTATAATTTTGTTAGAAACTACCGCTGGGCAAGGTAAGGGTTTAGGTAATAAATTTTATCACTTAGCTACGATTATAGATAAAATTAATGATAAAAGTAGAATTGGAGTTTGTTTTGATACAGCCCATTCATTTGCAGCAGGCTACGACTTTACTACCAAGAAAAAATATGACGAAATGTGGAATGAGTTTGACGATATTATTGGATTGAAGTATCTATTTGCTTTTCATTTGAACGACACTGAAAAAGATTTAGGTTCTAGAGTTGATCGTCATACTCACATAGGACAAGGAAAGATTGGCAAGGAACCCTTTGGATTCTTGTTAAATGATGATAGATTTAGAGATCATCCCGGAATTCTGGAGACGCCAAAAGGCAAAGATATGAAAGAGGATATTATGAATTTGAAAGTTCTTAGATCCTTAGTAAAATAAAATATCTTTGATTAATCAAGAACATTAAACCATACAGGACTTTTATCGTTAACCAGACCATTATAATTTACTGTGAGTTCCTCACCTTCTTTAATCTCTCTAATAGCAGAGAACTCTATTGCTTTTATTTCATAATCATATAAATATTTAATGTTAGGTTCAAAAGAGTGATTAATGAACTGAGATATACTGAGCGTTATAGCATTATCAAATTCTGGTTTGTGCTTGGGATCTTCCCAAATATAGCAATAATCATATAGGACAGTTTTTTTAATTTTCTTATACTCCTTATTGGGAATTAAAATTACATTTGCTACATCAATTATAGTATTCTTTTTAATATCTTTCTTAGCAAACGCGCCTTTTCCTTTCCATTTTGAGATATTTCTTATCTTAATATACTCGTTCATAAAATACACTAATAAAATTTATTCAATTATTCAATCGAAGCATGACGCTTATCGATATCTTTCTCAGTGACTCCCAATAATTCCATTAATGTAGCTCCAATTGAATCTAATACTGTTAGCGTTGAGATGTCGAATAGAGTTGTGTAAGGTGCAAGTGTTTCCTGAGAAATCGCCTTATCCTTACTTTTACCTTCAATTTTAATTATAATATTTGATATTTTTCCTATAGTGCTTTCAGGATTATTTGTTAGGACCGCGATTTTTCCACCTATTTCTTTTGCTTTTCGCGCTATAGCAACGGGAGAAGTTGTTTCACCACTTCCACTTATTATAATAAGTAAATCTTCTTTACTGTAACGATGAGTAATCGCATCGGAGACAAAACAAGAATTAACTCCTAAATGCATTAATCTTTGAGCAAAACAACGACCAATAAAGCCAGACCGCCCAGCCCCATAAATAAAAATCGTTCCATCGTTAGAATTAACTTGAGTAATCAAATCAATTAATTTTAAAACATGTGAAGCGTTAATTGTTTTAGAATTTTTTATAATCTGATTTGCTATTTCAAGAATTGTATTTAAAAACCTTTCGCTTCCTTTATCGTAATTCATATTTTCACCTCTTTTTATTCTCCTTTCGAAGATTCTGGACGTACACATCTTCTCCATTGCTCTACGCTCTCTTTAGGTCCTAAACTAATTAGTAAATCACCTACTTCAAAAACAAAATCTGATTTGAAACTATATATCCATTTGTCTTTTCTTTTTAGAGCAATTATATGGAACCCTCGTTTATATCGTTGATCTTGTAATTCATCGTATGTTTTGCTTTTAAAGTAAGAATCTGCAGACAGTGTTTCTCGAACTACAATCTCAGCTGTTTCTTTAATCGCTTTCTGAATAATTACGTGTGGTTCAAACCCTTCTAAGATGGTTTCAGCTAAGTGAGCCGCAGCATCGGCTATTAATTCGCATGAAAAAACTATGCGCATAATTCCCGTCAGATTCCTTGGACTACCAACTAAATGCGCAAAATCTAGAAGATTCTTCTCGAAATTTATATTAAGCCCATCCATTAAGGCTTCCATTTCGATTACATCTTCAGCTAATTCATAGCTGTTAAAGAACAATGCTGCAAGTGCCAATTCTATCATTGTTTCAGAAATATCTGTGATTATTACATAATCTCCTTTAAGTTCTTGAATCTCCTCAAATATTTCAGGGTTTGTGAGATCAAATTCAGGTTCCTTTTCTTCCTCATCAATATCGAAACAAATCTCCTCTTCGTCAAGAGTTAATTTCTTCAATTCTTTAATCGGTTCAAGCTCGCCTTTAATAATTAAGATGTCTCCTTTTTCAATTATGTCATTCTTATCAAATAACCAATTTTCGTTTCTTTTTATAGCAATTAAGTCGACTCCATGTTGTGATCTAAAATGTATATCTTGGCGATTCATACCTATGAGTCTGCAATATTCTTTAACATTTATTTTTACTATTGGTTCAGGAACTTCGTCCCAAAAGAGTTGTGTAAAGTCAGATATATCGCTATTTATGTAAACTACACGGGCGATATCCGCAAGAGCGTCCGACATTTTATCAATTGAATAACCCATTACAACAATTGGCTCTAATCTCTTGGCTTCTTTAAACCCCCCAGTTTGTGTTTGAGTAATTTGTAAATTTAATAGAAAAGTTAACTCATGGATACGCTTTTCGATTTTAGTAGTTTCGTCTGCTATCTCTTTACTACCGAATTTAATCGCGCTATAGGCGAGATCAATCATTAGATCAATCTTTTGTTTCATCTCTCTCAAAATATCTTTTAGAGATATAGGTTGGTATTGGAATTCTTTCTTCTTTCTTTTTTTTTCATGCGGCTTAATTGAATTTCTCACTCTCGTTTTTATATATTTAAATAAATATTTGTATAAAAATTATAATAAACATAGGCGTTAGAAAATCTGCTAAAGATGTAACCATGGGGATTAAAAAATTATTGGGATCTTTACCTTTTTTAAAAATAAAAATGGAACTAATAAATAATAACACAAACATCAAGCCGAAAAGGATCAAAATAGTAATAATTATAATAGATATTATCAACAACGGATTTACAATTTCTATTCCAGTTACTATTCCAAGTAAGTAACCTAAGCTTATTAATGCAACTAGGCTTAATAAAATTGTCATAAGTAAACCATAAAAATCTTGCTTTAATCTATCAGAAACTTGTATTTTTGGAGATAAAGTACCTAAATATAAGTGAGAAGTAAGGTGCGAAATTAAAACCGTAGAAATATCACCTATTAAAGAATTTAAAGAAGGTAAAACTAACAAAATGATTGGAAAAGAATATAAAATCTTTTCGTTATTGGATAAAAGCGTGCCGGAAAAAAGACCCATAATAGAACTAATAATAACGATTATTATAGATTCTTTAAAGATCTTTTTGAAGTAATCCAAAATTACGGCACCCCCAGCATAATAATTGCTAAATAGAAGCTAATAACAGTAAGAAAATCATCAATGGCTGTCATTATAGGATTAACAATGTTATTTGGGTCTAAACCGCGCTTAAACGCGAAGATATTTAGGAGGGTAGAACAAGGAATTGAAACTGATAATGTTAGTAAAATAGAAATTATTGGTATAACAATTAACAAACCAATATGAAAAATAAAGAGTCTAATTAATAAGAAGTTTAAAATAATACTTAGAATTCCAATGGCGATCGCAGTTATTAAGGCTAGTGCATATGTTGCTATTACATTTTCAAACCAAGATTTTAAGTTAAACTCTCCAATAATTAAGTCTCTCGAAGTCCTTGCTATAAAAGGACCGCTTAAATTTCCCCTTAGCGAAAGCAAAGCAGGAATAATTAGAATAAGTATTAGAAAGCTCTCAAAAGAGACTATTAAAATAGAAAGAACGATTCCCGCGAAAATGTCTCCCACAATCGAAACCATCTCAGATGTAAAAGTTTCTTTAACAATTTTACCTTTTGTATCTCGAGCTTCCATATGTCATCATCGTCGTCAGATGAATTTAAAGATAAACTTTCGTTCATATTCTTAATAATTAATTAAGATTCTAAAATATTTAAAATTTTTTGAATGATTCTTTAAAATTTGTAAGTATATAAAAATCTAAATAAAGAATTTAATCAATTTAGTAAAAAAATATAGAATTCTATCTTTTTTAAATAGGAAATTAGTTGCAACTAAATTGATATTAAAAAAAAATAAAAAAAAGATTGATTAGGTTATTGAAATTTCTTTGTTTTTTTTAGGTAAATCATTACTAAACCGATCGTACTCATTGAGAGAATTCCAAGAGTTAGTAATAGAGGGTATCCGGGGATACCTCCCGGAGTTGTATCGCTGCCTATATATACGTATGACATCGCCATAATAATTGAGATCGCACCTGAGCTACCTTCTACTGGAAATTTGATAGTCAAAGAATTATCAGCGTAATCATAAACAAACATATCCGCTGCTTCCGGAGGAGCTGCTTCCCATTGGTTATTACCACTCATGTTCCATGCCCAAAAGGTAAGGTTATAGTTATTTAGGTCAAAAGTATCATCAAATTTTATGTAGAATGTTAAGTTCTCTAATCCCGTACTGTTGCTAATTAAAAGATCGTTATAATAAAGGACCGTTCCATTGGTGATCGAAGTATTTGTAGGATTATAAGCTAAAAGCGCATTTATTACTTCTATACCGGTATTGTTAGTAATGATTTCAATATTATTTACTGCTATTTCACTTACAGCATCACTGTTGACGGAAATACTGTTTGTTCCAGAATGGAGCGTTTCGTTATGCATTGGATATAATGTCATATACATCCAATCAGTGTCGTCTCCACCAGGCATGTTCATCCAGCCTCCCATAAATGTTATTTGACCTGTAGATATGTCTATATATGTATCATATTCTTTGTCAAGCGTTGAATTTCTAAGATTAGCGCGACCTTCAGTGAATGTCATCTCATCAAACACGCTGCTTAACATTCTTAAGAGATCCTCAAAATCTTCTCCCGTAAAACCTAGAGGTATAAATAATGGAGGAGATGTGCCCCCAAACATAGCGGTAGGTGAGATCGGCCAATATGTATTTGCTTCAAGGAACAAATCGTCTCCTTTATATTGCCAAGTTCCTGTTTCTTCATCAAATTCTTCAAAATCAGCAATGACTACCTTAAAGAATTGCAATTCAGGTTGTCCAGGTATTGTCATGAAGAGTCCACCGCTATCCTGTTCCCATTCTGTCAAATTAGCGAATTCACCATAAGTAGCGATAATTGTTGCTCTCAAATATATCTCACCGTCTCGAGAATTTTGTTTATAATAAATAACATCGCCTATTTCAACATCCCATTCGACTAACGTCATGTTTTTTATCTCGTAATATATTAAATCTGAACCATCCTGCATTAAAAATGATTGAGTTATTCCAGTTGATTTTTCCATTACAATTTTAACTATAGAATTACTCGAAGAATTTTGCATTATAAATTCAAAATTACCATTCTCAAGTAAAATAACCTCAGTAAATGGCATTTCCATGATATGTAAGGTGTCAAGGTTCCACATAAATTCTATGTCTTCTCTAAGTGTATTATTGGGAACGAGTAAGTTGAACATCGAGGATCCAGATCCAAAATACTGGGGATAAAAATTATTTGCAATCCCAATAGGAATATCAGAATCTTCTAAAGAATATTTTGTTCCGTCCCATTCTGAAATGTTAGCATAAACTACTTCGAAAATCATTGGAATCGTTTCTTCAGAGAAACTGTTATATGTTTTCGGGAGCATTATCTCTGTAATATCAGTAATATAAAATTCGAGATCGTAATAATTACCTTCTTCTGTAAAATCGTAGTGTATAGTGTCTCCAATATTTACGCCCCATTCAATTTCGTCTATGATGTCGTAATCATAAACTCTCTGCATTGTGAAGTTAAATAACATTGGATCTGGCATGTAGACCATAATATATCCATCAGCATATTCTGCAACGCCATTTGTTGAACCAAATTCCACATAGACATAAAAATCATCAGTCGTATTTGTAAATGTAATGCTATCATCCCCCGTATTGGATGAATAACTATCAAATTGATTGAATGGTCCCATAGAAAGAGGGTTATATAACGATTCGTTAAGGATATCTGCTAGTACATCGACTTCTAAATTGTTTGATCCATTTAAGGGAAGTATGTATGGAGCTGCACTCATCCATGCTCGGTATTTATGATGAATGGAATCTGAATTATTATATCCAAAAAGAGCGAATTCCTCGGGAGAACCATACGGTTCTAATTCGTCGGTTGTAAGATTATAATAACATTGAGCAGCGTTTACCCGGGAAAATTCGTTTAAACCTAAATAATCTATAGTAACATTTTCAATATAGGTTATGTTATAAATAAAAATGTCTCTAAACATCATGGTAACCTCTCCGCTTGACGCGTTTGTCATTACAATCTCAATTTCCCAATAAAGTTCCTCTCCAACATCTACGCCCCAATGCCAACCGTTATTTGCGTGTTCTTCTGGGACATATGGTCCAGCTTTAATCGTCGTAACCAGAAAGCTCAAATTTATAGCTATAGTTAATCCTATAAGCAAAACTAAGATTGCGTGTTTTTTTGTTCTAAAATTATTCATAAATTTCAACTCTTAATTGTTTTAGATTTTTGTTAAAAATACTTACTAAGCTTTAATATGGAAACTTAAGTTTAAAAATTCTTGCACAAAAAGCATGAATTAAGAAATTGTACAATCTTGTTAATAATAAAAAGATAATAAACTCAATTAAATTAATTCAAACCAATTAGGGTCGATCGAGTTAAGGGCAAACTCAATTTCTTTCTTCACTTTCCAATCGTCGTCCCATAGCGATTTAGCTAACCATTTTAAAGCTTCTTTATCTCCTATTTGACCCAAAGCTTTTGCCACAGCAATCCGCATCTTAGGGTCTTTGTCTTCTAACAGTGTTATAAAGGGAGTTATATCGCTAATATTTTCCAGTTTTCCTAATGACATCGCGATCCAACTTCGGATAAATATATCTTTATCTCCCATTAATCCAATTAAAGATTCGGTAGACTTATCATTACCAATTTTTATTAAAAGTTTAACTGCTGCTCTTCTTGTTTTCCAGTTTAAATCGTTTGTTAAAATTTTTGCGCTTTCAATTACCTTTTCGTTCCCAAACTTTGATAACGCTTCAATTACTGCGTCCCTTACATTATTATCATTATCATTTAATAAACTAAAAAGCGGTTCGATTAAATTTTCGTCACCAATTTCTCCGATAACCCTTGCACAAAAACTCCTAATTTTCCATTCTTTCGCGTTCAAACCCTCGATAATTTGAGTTGGAATAGTATCATTATAAATATTTAAAATTGCTTTATACGCTAACCTTCGCAATTTCGCGTCTTTACTGTTAAATGTTCTTATAAGATAATCGATAGAATTCTTATCCTCTAATAAGCTCAACAATTTTATCGCTTCCCTTCTAGAGATAATATTTCGTTGGTTTAAAATTTCGTAGATTTTATCGTATGGTGGTTGGTTTGAAAAAATTGAGAATAAAGTTCGCACAGATAATTTTCGAATTTCAGGATTTTTTTCTTCTAAAAATTTAATTAAATGTGGAATAGCCCTTTTACTTTTTATAGTGCCTAATGCTTTGATTGCTGATTTTTTTACGCGTAAGTCTTCGTCGCTTAAAGCGTTCAGAATAAACTTTGCGTCTTTTAATTGAAGTAAATTTTCTAACCCTTTGATTGAATTCTTACGGATTAATGAGTCTTCGTGTTTTACTAATTCTTTTAAGTTCTCAATGCACTCTTCACTGCCAATCTTTCCTAATATATATGGGATCGATCTTTTAATATGAATATTTCCTTCGTTTATGTACTCTAATATTGAATCAAGGTTATTTTCTTTCCCAATTTTAATAATAGAAGCAAGCACGATCCCTTTGATCTCTAAAGAGGGGTTCTGAAGCATGTCTAACAAAGGGTTTAAGGCTATGGTTGCTTTTGCTTTTCCCAAAGCTATCACAGATGCTTTTCTTGACTCAATATTATTGTCTGTAAGAGCTTTGATTAATAATTGGATGGAAATGTCGTTTATATTTTTCCCGGCAACATCGATTATTTTTTTTCTTACTTTTCCATCGCTTTCGCTTTTATACTGAGATAATAGAAATTCTAGCCCTTCTTTTTTAAAATGCAGAGACACCGATTCGATTAATTGTATTTTTTTCAGAGGAACTGTCTCTTTTAGGTATGAACTTTTAAGTTCTTGAAAATTCATAAATCACAACTCCTAATTAGTTTAACAAAAGTTTAAAGATTTAGATAAAAAAGTCTA
>Ga0114922_10001070_pt1 | contig 25971 bp, 26 predicted proteins | sample AartaG_FD_100975 | JGI IMG/M metagenome (GOLD analysis project Ga0114922, IMG submission 100975) | Deep subsurface microbial communities from Aarhus Bay to uncover new lineages of life (NeLLi) - Aarhus_00045 metaG | ecosystem: Environmental > Aquatic > Marine > Oceanic > Sediment | place... | reverse complement strand
TTGATATCCTCGCTTATAGATTTGTACGCGCTCTCGGAGAGGTCGGCGATCATTTTGAGGTTCTTCATGTTATCCGTGTAGTAAAAAATGTTGAAATGATCTGTTTGGTACACTTTCCAATCAAAATCTGTGTATAGGACCTTGTTCTTTCCATAATATGGAAAGTAGATCATTTGAGAGAAGCTCAGGTTTGCACCGATCAAAGCAAAGAGAAAAAGAAAAAAGCATCTCTTGATAACTCGCATAACTTCTCCTTGATGTTTACTTGATGAGATATCGTTCTTGGACCTGTTTTTCCCCCAGGATCTGGCGGAAAAACTTATCCCTTACACTTAACATCATGTCAAAAAAGGCAAAATAAGCGGTCTGGTTAGGATTTTTATAGGCTTTGCTCTCTTTAAAGGTTCGCTCGTAGAGAGCTTCTCCTGATTGTGCGTCGATTAGATAAAAGCGAAGAGAGAGGGAATAAAACCTGCGCTCCTCGATCCGGGATTCTTCAGGGAAGGGCTGTTCGAACCGTCTTTTGCTCGCGGATTTGATCGCTTTCCGGATTTCTTCCGTGAATGCCAGGCTGCCTGTGAATAAGATGGTTCTTTTTTTGTCTGGGAATATCTCTTGCCAGAAGTTTTTGTCCTGCAAGACATCTTCGTTTTCTAATGAGATTTCTTTGGATGAGATTTTTTTGCCGGTTTTTTGTTCAAGTTCCGTTGCGAAATAATCCGTCAATTCTTTATTGAGATCAAAATCTTCAGCCTCTTCTTCCACAAAAAAATTGGTGATGGTGAATTCTTCGAATTTTTCTAGATTGACCGATGTTTTTCGCGGCATTTCGATCCGCATCCGTACTTGCTGCCCGGTGTTACAGGAAAGGAAAAAAAGAAGGCCAAGCGATAAGATAAGGCTATTTCTTTTTCTTTTTTTTATCTTTGTTCTCTTCGTCCTCATCTTTGTCACTCTCTTCAAAGCGTTGTTTGAATCTTTCATAATTGGATTGGATATATTCGTTTTTTGGATTCAGCTCGAAAGCGATTTCATATTCTTTTCTCGCTTCTTCCCACAGCCCTTTTTGTTCGTATGCTACGGCCAGGTTGTTGTGAGCAGAGGGCGATTCAGGTTCGAGTTCGACGGCTTTTTTCCACCGAAAGATCGCTTCATCCCATAGATCGTTCTGTGCCGCAAGGATCCCGAAATGCAGCTGGGACTTAGGAGGAGGCGTCGCGCAGCGGGTGAAGAGCATAAAAAGAGGCAGTACAAACAGGAATAATATGGCTTTTTTATCCATCTTTCTCATAAACTAAGATACTTGTTTTAAAATATTACGTCAAGCAAACAAAAAACTGCTGCAAGATTTGGACCAAACACATCCAGGGGGATTTCCTCTGTTCCTCGGGAAATATTGTTCTCTGCAAAGGACAGGTGTTTGAGGGGTGTAAAATTTTCATGAAAAGGAGTGATCTGCCGAAAAAATCTTTACAAGCTGAAAGAGCCCAGCAAGCGAGAAATACCAAATGGGTTGGTTTTTGATCCGAATTATGGTATAAATGCCTTTTTCTTGAATTATCGACTATAGAGAATGAAAAATGCCAAAAGCGTGTGAAATCTGTGGAAAGGGCCCGGTCTTTGGGCAAAGCGTTAGTCATTCACATAAGGCTTCCAAGAAGAAATGGAAGCCAAACTTACAAAAAGTCAAAGCCAAAACTCCGGCTGGGACAAAACACAGATGGGTTTGCACAAGATGCCTTCGCACCGGGAAGGTCACTAAGGCCGTTTAGACTCTTTCGACAAAAGAAACCTCTTTAATTCCTAAGATTTTTTTTATGATTTGTTCGAGGTGTTTGATATCTCGAATGATGATAGTCAGTTTTATTTGTGCCTTTTTGTCAGCATAGGTGTCGACTTGAGCTTTGGTGATATTTCCTCCCTGTTCAGCGATGGCCGCCGTGAGCTGCGCCAAAACTCCAGGCGAATCGTGGCTCTTTATCAAGATCTTGCCTTGGTAAGAGGCTTCCGCAGACGAGGAAGACCAAGAGGCATCCACCATTCTTTGGAGATCGAGAATTTCCTTTTTTACCAACGGACACCTTTGGGCGTGTACTGTTACGCCTTTTCCGGATGTGATGTAGCCGATGATAGGCTCTCCACGGATAGGCGCACAACATTTGGCTAGGTTGATTATGGCCTCATCAGCTTCCTTCACCTCGATCAAAGGCTTAGGTTTTTTTGCGACTTTTGCGACCATTTTCTCCAAAATAGTTTCCTTTTTATCCAAATATTTTTTCTCGAGGAAAAGGTTTTCTATGAATTTTTTGTTGAGAACCACTTTTCCCGAGCCTATCAGAAGATAAAAAGCTGCGATGTCCGGAACCCGGTAGGGTGTTTCTTCCGAGAGCCGTTTCAGGAGCTTCTCTTTTTTTAAAGATGGCGCCGGCAACCTGTATTCTTTGATTTTTTTCTCCCAGAGTTTTTTGCCCAGAGCTGAGTTTTTTATCTTGTCCTGTTGCTTAAACCAGTGTTTGATGTGATGTCTGGCCTTCGAGGTAGAGGCCTTGTTCAGCCAGTCTCTACTGGGTTTCTTTTCTGGGGACGTCAGAATCTCGACGATATCTCCTGTCTTCAAGGGCGTTTTTAATGGAGTCTTTTTCCCGTTGATGATCGCCTCTTTGGCTTGGAGTCCGATTTCGGAGTGAATCTTGAAAGCAAAATCCAAAACTGAGGCACCGGATGGAAGGGTGACAACCTTCCCCTTTGGAGTGAAGACATAAATTTCTTCTGGAATAAGGTTGATTTTTAAGGTTTTCAAGAACTCCTTTGGGCTCTTTTGTTCTTTGTACAGATCGACCATCTCTCGTAGCCAATGAAGCCTAGCGTCCTCTTTCATGATCGCGCGTGGAGATTTTTCTTTGTATTTCCAGTGCGCGGATATCCCATTTTCAGCCATATTGTGCATGGCCTGTGTGCGAATCTGGATTTCAATGGTCTGTTTATTTTCAGTGATGATCGTGGTGTGAAGGGCCTGGTACAGATTAGGCTTGGGCATGGATATGAGGTCCCGGAAACGATGGGGAAAATGTGGCCATTTTTGGTGGATGAATCCAAGTGCGGCGTAGCAGTTTTTAACTGAATCTGTAATGATACGGATGGCCATGAAATCGTAGACCTGATCGAAATCGATATTTTGGTGTTTCATCTTGTTGTAGACACTGTAAAGGCGTTTTATGCGTGCAAAAATCTCAGCGGGGATTTTGTTTTCTTTCATCAGGGATACGAGAGTTCTTTTGATTTTTTTGATCTCTTTTTCCGCCTTCTTTTTCCTTGGCTCCAGCAGCGACGCCATCTTGAAGTATTCCTCGGGGGTTACATACCTGAATGACAGATCCTCAAGCTCTGCCTTTATCCTCCCCATCCCCAGTCTGTTCGCGATCGGAACATAGATCTCCAATGTCTCTAGGGCGATCAGCTTTTGTTTGTTTTCAGGGAGAAACTTCAATGTTTTCAGGTTGTGGACCCGATCGGCCAACTTGATGAAGATCACGCGCAGGTCGTCGGTCATGGCTAGGATGATTTTTCGTATGCTTTCGGCGTGTCTTTTTTCTGGGGAGGATTCTTGAACGCGGCTGATCTTCGTGACCCCTTCGACTAGGTCGGTTATTTCTTTCCCGAAGTTTTTTTTCAGGTCATCAGCTGTCACGTCTGTGTCTTCTAATACATCGTGCAACAGCCCTGCGGCTAGAGTGATGCAATCGAGCTTCATCTCCGAAAGCATCCAAGCCACTTCCAGTGGGTGGCTGAGATAGGGTTCTCCTGACCGGCGAATCTGGCCTTTGTGTGCTCTTGCTGCAAACACGTATGCCTTTTTCAGGCGGGTGATGTCTTTCTCTGAGTAGAGAGAGGAAACCTTTTCCAATATATCGTCGAATCTGATCATCGGACCATTGTGTTTTGTTAAAGTTCAGACCTTTCCCTTTTGAGGATCCATCCGACCGCTTCTTTCAGTGTTTCCGCAACGAAGGCGGGCTTGATTCCCGTTTCATTGAGCTGAGAGAGAGATTTTTGGCCAAAGCCTGTTAGAAGGAGAATGGGAGTTGCATGGATATTCAACCCGAAAAGAATGTCATCTACTTTGTCTCCTATCATATAGGATTTTGAGGTGTCAATATTTAAATCGTGGGTGGCTTGCTGGGCCATCCCCGGGTTGGGCTTCCTGCAGGAGCAGGCTTTTCTGTACTCGGGAATTTCAGACTGCTTATAATGGGGACAGTAATAAATCCCATCGAAAAAGGCCTTTTTTTTTGCAAAAGCGAGGCGCAGTCTTCGGTGGATGTCATGAAGGCTTTTTTCTTCGATGAATCCTTTCGCGATTCCTGCTTGGTTGGTCACAATAACAGCCAGGAATCCGGCCGCGTTTATTTTGCGGACGGCCTCGAAGCTGTAAGGGAAAATTTCTATCATGCTGTAGGAGTTTGGATACCCCACATCTCGGTTGATGGTTCCGTCTCTGTCGAGAAAAACAGCGCGTTTTTTCGTCATAATAACGTTTGGCATTTCTGGAATACTTCTTCGGGAGAAATATTCAACATGCATCGATGGTCGAACGGACATTGCCTGTAAGAACAAGGCCAGCAAGGGGCTCCTTTGTGGATAACCAGAGCGGGTTGCTGAAATGGGCCAGTCCTGGTAGGTTCAGTCGGACCGAACAGAGCGACCAAGGGAGTCTTCAGGAAATTTGCCATATGCATCGGCCCTGAATCGTTCGTTATAAAAAGATCCGCGAAGCTCAATAAGGCGGCGAGTTCAGAAAGGCTGGTTTTTCCTGTCAGAATATGGGGGCTTTTGTTCATTAGGGAAGAGATGGATTCAGCCAGAGGGGCTTCATCAATGGAGCCTATGATCAAAATCTGTGCGTGATTTCTTTGCTGAAGGAGAGACGCCAGTTTTGCGTATCTATCAGGCGGCCACCTTTTGGCGCTTCCATAATAAGCCCCTGGATTGAGAATGATAAGAGGCTTTTCGGTTTGAATTTTCTGGGATTTTAGCCACTCTTCCGTTCGAGCCCTTTCCCGTTGGCCGATCGGGAGAGTGAATTCTTCCGGGAATTCTTTCAATCCCAGGCCTGAGAGAAGATCAAGGTAGTAATGGGCCTGGTGACTGCGGTTTTTTTTGAGTTGAACAGGGATTCCCTTTGTCAGAAGTAGGCCGCGCCCATCTTTTTTGTATCCCCACCTTTGGGGGATCTTCCCCAGGAAGAACACAAGAGCAGATGCGAAGGAATTCGTGAAAAGAATACCCAGATCAAAATGGAGATCGCGGATGCTCTTAGCCGAATCCTGAACGGTTTTGAAGCCGGCATGATTGGGAAGAGGAAGGGCGCCTGCAAACATATCGCTCATCAAAAAAAGGTCTTTGACCCAGTCCTGGGCTGCTACCCAGACCTCAGCATCCGGGAAATTTTTTTTTAAGGTGCTCATCGCAGGGAGAGCAAGGATGGAATCCCCAACCCAATTCGGCGCACGAGCCACAATTTTCATGGATTCCATTGTATTCGGTAACCGGAAACTTGTCAAAAGCAGGGGGGAAGCCGTGCCAGTAGCTATTTTTTTTCGGAGGAAGAGGAGGCCGGGCTTTTCTTTTCTGTGGTTGTGCCCTTGTCTTTTTTTGTCGCGTCTTTGCCTTTAGGATCGGGGGTCCGTTTTCCTTTCGAGCCGTAATCGGTGACATACCAACCGCTCCCTTTAAACTGAAGCGCAGAAGGTGAAACCAACTTTTTGACAGAACCCTGACAGCGGATGCATTTCTTCAATGGGGGATCGTTGACCTTTTGAAGGATCTCGAAAACGGATCCGCATTTTGTGCATTTGTATTCGTATAACGGCATCGCCTTCCTCAAAATGGAAAAACTCATTATACCAGACTCTATCAGGGATATAAAGGGGGATGATTCCCCATTCCATCGGCATCTGATGGAGGAGTATTTTAGGGGACGAAAGAGCAGAAATTGGTTTTAGTGAAAAACGATAGCTTCGAACACATAGATTTCGGCTCCCGATCGCCAGGCATTTTTAGGCAGCCCTGCCTTGAGGCACGTTCTTTCCAAGAAGGTTTCTCGAGTCCAGTTGTTCTCGATCGCCACTTGGGGAAGAAGAAGCCCTCGTTTTCCATCTTTGGCGATCATGAGGCCATGCTTGCCTGCTGTGACGATATTGGGATTGACAATCTTTCTCAAGGGCGTAAGCACGGATATTTCTACTTTCAGATCATCGAGTTCATCGCTAGTAACAGGGAGGAAACGGGCATCACGACAGGCCGCATAGATGCTGGCCTGCGTCACGGCTTGGTGAAGCGGCAAGACGGGCTCGATGAAGCCGATGCATCCCCGCAATTCCCCCTGCTTTTTGAGGGTTACAAAAGCCCCGCATTTCTGTAAAAGGTTTGCGCTCTTGGGCTTGTATTCCGGCACTTTATTTTCCCGAACATAAAGATTGACTGTGGAATACGCCAACTGCAACAACTCTTTTTTTTCCTGTTCGGATAGATGAAAATCTTGTGTGACAGATTTTGCAATGAGGGCAGCGGCAAGATATCCAACCACGCTGGATTCATCCTGGTTTACCTTGGATGAATCTGCGTAATGCATAATCTCAACATCAGCTTTGTCCTTTCCATAGAGAAGGGCTGCGACAACCGGGCCTCCTCCACACATCAGATTTTCTCCCCCCTCACATTTCTTGATGATTTCGGTTGTTTTAAAACCTTGGATCAGAGAGATGGTGTTTTTATCTGTTTTGTTGGCTTCTTTTTTCTCCAGGAAATGGGAGAGATCGGTCGAAGCGATGATGAGGGCCTTTTTTCCGGCAAGAGCCGTTTTTAATCCTTCTGCAAGGCGAAGGATCGTGGTTTTTTTAGGTATCCCCATCACGATAGGAACGATTTTAGCTTGTGGAAGGACCCTTTGCACAAAGGGGACTTGGATTTCTACAGCATGCTCGTCCCGGTGGGCTTGAGCGATATAACCGAATCCGGTAGCCTTTCCTATTTCAGCGGCAAGAAAGGCATCGACCTTTGCAATACCCAAAGGTGTTTCATACCCCCCCTTTGGGTAGATGGAGCAGCCGTCGAATCCGAATTGGTGGGAAGGGGAAAGAATAACGACGGTCTCATAATTTTTGTTTTGAATCAACTTGTAAGCATAGGCGGCCACTTGACCGGAAAAGGCGTAGCCAGCATGCGGAGCGATTATTGCCAGGATGTCTCCTGCTGGCATGGGTCGGGTTTGGGCATTTTTGAGGAAGTGGTCGAGGAGTCGAGAGAGTGCCTCTGGATCTTTTGGGTACCAAGATCCAGCCAGCTGGGCCTTTCGCAAACCTTGAGGCCAAGAGAATGAGGCAAAAAACAAGAGAAAAATAACTATGGGCGCGATTTTTTTTCTCACATGAATAGCCATCTTTTTTAATAAATCAACGAAAATATACTCTGAAAATCGGTAAAAATCAATAGGCCTGGATTATTCACGGCCAACCCGCCCCACTCCACTCAGCAATATTGGCTCGCCCGAAGGATAAAAAATGCCGATACTTCTTATTATTCAAACAATATCGGAATATTATCCTGATATTGCTGCAAATGACAACAAAAACATTTTCAAGAGTACTATTCTTTCGAGTTTACGCACATATTAAAGTTGGGTGGAATGGGTCGGCATCGGCGTTTTTTTATGAATAATTCAGGTGGGTTGACTTTTATCTGTGTTTGGATAAAAATTAGAAAGAGTAGCCATGAGAGATATTTTTAAATCCCTGTTTGTCCTCATACTTGCATCTTCAGCATTTTCTTTAGGCTTTTATATGGGCAAAGAGAATGTCATGTCCCAGATTTCTGACTTTCAAGATGAGCCAGAAGAAAAAACTCCCAAGTGATAATATTACGTTTTCTTGCCCACAAGGCCAACCAATCCTGCTTCGGACTCTACTTTTCCCCAAAGCCGATGCTGTAAGATCGGCTCGCCCGCAGGGCAAAAAATGTTGACGAAACCATGGGGGGGTTTTATAATGAGAATTAAAAAAAACAGAAAAACATATAACTCCAGAGAGATCGAATGAAGCTTGCATTATACGGAATCCTAGGCGTCCTAGCCTTATTCATCGTCCTCATGGTGTTCAATCCCAGATTATCCTGTTTCGGCAGAAAACTGAAGTCTCCGCTTTATCCTGTGCTGCGTAAGAGGAAACAACAACAGAAAAAGATAAAAACGATGGACTATGGCTTTGATCTCGAAAGCCCTGGTAAAAAGCAAGCCCATGGGACCAGCACAAAAAAACATGCCCAGCGGAGTGGCCCGGCGACAAGGAAAAATATTGCCACAGAGGATTATGGCTTCGATCTGCGCGGGGAAAGCAGAGGAAGAAAACAATAACCTTTTGCCTGATGCGCCTATCGGCTGCAAGAGAGGATGTTTCGTGAAGAATGCGCTCACGGCTGTTATCTGCTTTGCGGTAGGATTTCTCGTCTGCTGCCATGTGCCCCCTATTTCCCTATCCCCCTTTCCTTCCCGTATTGAGCGGATCGAAGGGTATGCATCTCTGATTATCACCGGAGATCAGGGAACAACAAGATCGAAGTTTTCCTTTCTTTTCCAACTGCCCAACCGCGGGCGGATCGATGTTTCGGGAGCTCTGGGAAGTGTTCTCTATCGCATTTTTATCCATGACGGAGAAGCCTATTTTATCGTTCCGTCAAAAAAAATTTATTGGAAGGGCCAAGAAGAGGAAATAATCGATAAATTCATGGGATTCCAGTTGAACTTAACCGAAATGATCAATCTTTTGAGTGGGAATTGGAACCAGGAAGATCTGGTACAAAAGGAGGCCCTGGGAAACTGGATATTCGCTAAAGACCAGAAAGGCCGTATTGTCTCCGGGCAAAGAGATGACCTCAGATTCGAGGTTAAAGCGTTTATCGAGGATACGCCATTTGCACGCCGATTTATCTTTGAACATCCCTTGAGCACAGGACAGGTTAAAGTCCTGAGTATCAACCTGAACCGCTCGATCAAACCGAGTGCTTTTTCCAAAAAATTTGTCGAAAAATATCAGCCCAAAACGTGGGCGGAAGTCCAAGAATTATTGAATCATGCGCGTTAAGTCCTTCGCCAAAATTAACCTTGGGATCGAAATTCTGGGAAAACGAGATGACGGGTATCATGAGATCAGAACGTTGTTTCAGACAGTAAACCTGTCCGATCTTTTGGCCTTTTTTCTCCTTCCGCGGAATGAGATTATCCTGAGGGGAAACGATGCTTCCATCCCTTGGGACGGATCCAACCTTATCCACAAAGCTGTTACTCTTCTGAAAAATCGCTATGCCATAGAAACAGGAGTGGAAATTCATGTGACGAAAAATATCCCTGCAGGCAAAGGCCTGGGAGGAGGAAGTAGCAATGCGGCCATAACACTGTTGGCACTTAACGAATTGTGGCAGCTCGATCTGGAGAAAGATGCTCTCCGGGACTTGGGCGCGCTTTTGGGGGCAGATATTCCTTTTTTTTTCGAAGGAGGTCTGTGTTTAGGACAGGGCAAAGGTGAAGATCTTTTTAAACTGGAGGACCTGGATTCCTGCCTGTGTGTCTTGGCCCTTCCTTCCGTTTCAGTCTCTACTGCGTCAATGTATAAGAGGCTTTCAGCCTCCTTGACTTCACGGGACAAAGACAGTAAAATTATCAAGTTTTTAGACAGTCGAGATCTAGGCTTTTTGGAAAACGATTTAGAAGAGATTGTATTTCGAACATATCCTCAGATAAAAGACATTAAGAATCTTATCCAGGAGCAGGGGTCAGAGTTGACTTTGATGAGTGGCAGCGGTTCTGCTGTGTTTGGCCTTTTCCATCAAAGGAAAAAGGCTGAGAAAACACTGAGGGTGCTTACGAAGGAACACTCAGCCGTTCTTGTGACGACACTGTCGCGGGCGGATTACTGGAAGAAGATAAAAACTGGGGTGTAGCCAAGCGGTAAGGCAGCGGACTTTGGATCCGCCATTCGGAGGTTCGAATCCTCCCACCCCAGCCATTTTTTCATGGATGGATCTTCTGATTCGAGAGAGCCTTTAGGAGGAAAATGCGGTGGAAAAACAGAATAAGATGAAAGTGTTTGCCGGGTCTTCCAATACGGTGCTGGCCCAAGAGGTTGTGGATTATTTAAAAATCGATCTCGGGAATTCGGTGCTGGAGTGTTTTAGCGATGGAGAAATCCACTTTTTCATCGATGAAAATGTGCGCGGAGAGGATGTTTTTATCGTCCAGACAGGCGCATTCGACGCCAACTTTCATCTCATGGAAATTTTTGTGATGATCGACGCTTTCAAGCGTGCTTCGGCAGAAAGGATCACGGCTGTGGTGCCCTATTATCCATATGCCCGTCAGGATTGGAAGGACAGGCCACGCGTGGCCATCTCAGCCAGGTTGGTTGCCGATTTGCTCGAAGCTACCGGCGCGAATAGAGTCCTGACCATGGATCTGCACTCTCCTCAGATCCAGGGATTTTTCTCCATCCCCGTGGACAATCTTACGGCGGCTCCTGTGTTAGCCAGGTATATTCAGAGCCTGCAGCTAAAGGATCTGACTATTATATCGCCGGATGCCGGCGGTGTGGGGAGAGCCAGGTTTTTTGCAAAAAAACTGAAGGCCAACCTGGCGATAATCGACAAAAGGCGCCCGGCGCCGAATGTGGCCCGTGTCCATAATGTTATCGGGGATGTAAAGGACCGCGATGTTGTCATCATCGACGATATGATCGATACCGGAAGAACTCTTGTCCAGAGCGTGAAAGCCTTGATCAAAGAGGGAGCGCGCAAGGTATATGCGGCCTGTACGCATCCCGTTTTATCCGGAGAGGCCCTCGCTAGATTAGAGAATTCCCAACTGGAACAAATAATCGTAACCAACACGATTCCTTTAAATGAAAAAGCCCGGTCTTCTGAGAAAATATTGGTTCTCTCCGTTGCCGAGCTGTTCGGAGAGGCCATACGAAGAATAAGTCGAGGAAGTTCTGTGAGTTCCTTGTTTGTTTAAGGAGGAGTAGAGATGAGCTTAACGATCAAATGTGAAACGAGAGATATTTTTGGCAAAAATGCATCTCGCCGGCTTAGGCGTGAGGGAAAGATACCAGCTGTGTTGTATGGAAGAAACGAGCCCAGCACCCACTTGACGCTGCAAAAAAAAGATATTTTCGGGATATTGAGGTCTGAGTCAGGAGAAAATACTATCTTTAAGGCGTCTATCGATACGGGATCCAAAGACGTGATGATCAAAGAAATGCAATTGGATCCCGTTACAGACGAGATCCTTCACATCGATCTGATTCAGATCGCCATGGACAAGGCTATTAGAGTATCTGTTCCTGTCTTTGTGACAGGAGAATCTGTGGGCGTCAAAGCAGAGGGAGGATTTGTCGATCTGATCACACGAGAGATCGAGGTAGAATGCCTCCCCGGAGTTATTCCTGAGCACATCGAAGTGGATATCAGCGGGCTTCATCTCCATCAGTCCGTCAGGATCGAGGAGATGACTTTTCCTGATGGGGTGGAGACTGTAAGCGATCCTCAAACCCTGGTCGTTTTGATCGAAGCACCCACCAAAGAAGAGGAGGTTGTACCGGAAGCAGAGGAAGAGGAAGAAATGGAAGTCATGGCTGAAGGAGATCAACCCGAGGTTATCAAGAAGGAAAAGGAAGAGGGGCAGAAAGATGAGCAAGAAGATCAAAAAGTGGAAAAGAAGGAGTAGCATTTGTGGATTGTCGTCGGACTGGGAAATCCTGGAAAACAATATTCGGCTACACGCCATAACATAGGTTTTATGCTTATCCAGAGATTAGCGGATAAGCTGAATGTGAGATTGAAGAAAAGGAAGTATTCAGCGAAAGCGGCCCAGGTGGAACTGGAACACAATCCTGTCCTTCTCGTAAAGCCTTGGACCTACATGAACAAAAGTGGCCTTGCAGTCAAGAAGCTTCTCGAGTGCACGGGTACAAAGTTGAATCGTATGCTGGTTGTGTATGATGATTTAGACATCTCTTTGGGAGAGATAAGAATCCGGAAATCAGGCGGCCCGGGGACACATAATGGGATGGCATCCATCGTTCAAGAAATCGATTCCACAGAATTTCCAAGGATCCGGATCGGGATCGGGCCTTTGCCTCCCGGTGTAGATGCCACAGATTTTGTGCTTGCGGATTTCCCAAATGAGGAGAAACATGTCATAGATGGTTGTCTTGTCCTAACCGAAGAATCCGTGATGCATATTTTGGCGAATGGCATCGAGAAGGCCATGACTAAGTTTAACCGTAAGGTGAATGATGGAAGCGGTGGCTTTTATGAATAATTCAGGTGCCTGGATTATTCACGAGTTGAGATTGTTGTAGATGTAAGGAACGGTTCATGATGCTGTATTTGTATACTGTGATTGGACCGTGACGAAACATATGCAGTGAGATCAGCTCGCCCGTAGGGTAAAAGAGGTTGATACATATGAATTTACTCAGCCAGATTGTTATCAAAAAGATGTATCAACAGCTTTTATGAATAATTCAGGATAAAAAGATAGACAGGAACGAGAATATGTACTATCCTATTTTATTGTCTGAAACATGAGTTATAAAAGCTCCTTGTTCCTTCTATAAAAGAAGGAGCTTTAAATCCATAAGGAGGTATCCATGAGACAATACGAAACAGCCTTTCTTATCACCCCTAAGCTGGAAGAAGAAGAGACGGAGAAGCTTATCGAAAAAATGGCTGAGGTGGTGAAGAAGAAAAATGGGAAAATGGTCAACATCGAGAAGTGGGGGAAAAGGAGATTGGCCTATCCCATCGACAAGCTGGATGAAGCGGTTTATGTTTTTTTCCATTACGAAGGGGACCCTGATATTCCGCATGAACTCCAAAGGCGCTTCCGTCAGACAGAGACGGTTATCCGCTATTTGACGCTGAAAAAAGAGGAGGCGGGACTTCCAAGGAAAAAGACAAAAGCCACGAGAAGAAAAAGAGCGGATGCTGCAGAAATGAAGCAAAAAGCGGAAGAAGAAAAAGAAAAAGAAAAAGCAAAAACAAAAGAGGAAAAAGAAGAGAAACAAGAGGATATCTTAGAAACACCGGTTGAAACGGAAAAACCTGAAAAGGAAAAGCTTAAAGCCAAAAAGCCCGAAGCCGAAGTGCTTGAAACGGAAAAACCTGAAGCCGAAAAGGCGACCGAGGAGAAATAAGGATGGCGAGAGAACAGAGAGAAAGAAGTTCTTATCGGAGGCACTTTCCACCGAAGAAAAAATATTGCCGTTTTTGTGAAAGAAACATCAAGGACATCGACTACAAAAATGTGGATATCTTGAAAAGGTATGTCCCAGAAAGAGGTAAGATCGCACCCAGGCGGGTAACGGGCACTTGTTCTTTCCACCAGCGCAAGCTTTCCACGGCCATAAAGAGGGCCCGGTTACTATCATTGCTTCCCTATATCGAGGATTGAGTAAAATGAAGATCATCCTAAAAGAGAATATAGAAAATCTTGGAAAAAGAGGGGATATCATCAATGTGGCTGCTGGCTACGGGAGGAATTATCTGATTCCAAGAAAACTGGCCCTCCAGGTCACGCCGTCTAATATGAAGATGATCGAGATGGAGCAAAAAGCATTGCGGAAAAAGCTGGAGGGGGAGGTTAAATCCTTTCAAAGCGTGATCGATCAGCTCAACCAGACCTCTCTCTCTTTTGAGAGAAAGGCCGGAGACAAGGATGTGATATTCGGATCCGTCAGCACCTCGGATATCAAAGAGGCTTTGGATAAGCTGGGAATAGAAGTGGAAAAAAAGAAGATATTGCTGGCTGAACCCATAAAACGCCTGGGGAACTTCACCGTTCCGATCAAAGTGTTCCATGATGAACAGCCAGAGATTAAGATCGAAGTGAAAAAAGAAAGAGCTGAAGACGAGAAAAAGAAGCCCGCCGTGAGTGAAGAGAAGGCCGAAGAAAAAGAAACGGTGAAGGCGGAGGACAAGAAAGAAGAAAGTCCGGTAGAGCCAGAACTAGAAAAGAAGGAAGAGCCGGTCTTGGAAGAGGCAAAAGAGGAAATGACCGTAGAGGAAAAACAGGATATAAACGAAACGATACCAGAAATCCCGGATGAAAAGAAAGAGGAAATAGAGGAAAAGCCGAAGGCGGTCATAAAAACGAAATCTGAGGAGTCGAGCGAAGATAGCATAAACGTAGAAGAAAAATAAGATTAATAAGAGGGGGAGCCGATGGAACTCGATTTGATGTTTTTGAAAAAAACACCTCCCCACAGCCCGGAAGCCGAAAAAACCATATTGGGGGGGATCCTTGTCAATAACAAAAACCTCAATGTTGTTTTGTCCATCATCTCCATCGAAGATTTTTACAAAGAGGGAAACCGGAAGATACTGGAGAAAATCTCCCAGTTGGTGGATAGAGGCCTTCCGGTCGACCTGCTCTCTCTCAGCGAAGAACTGAAAAAAACCGGCGACTTGGATGAAATCGGCGGTGCCTCCTACCTCTCTTCCCTTATGGACGGTGTGCCCAAAAGCCTGAATGTCGAATACTACGCCCAGATCATCAAGGAAAAAGCCCTCCTGAGACGCCTTATCCTCTCCTCTGCCAAGATCATCTCTTCGAGTTATGAACAAAGAGAGGATGCGGACCAGCTTTTAGACGAAGCACAAGCCTCCATCATTGAAATTGCGGAGCAAAGGATCAAGCCTGGCTTCATCCCTGTCGGCGCGCTGACGCAGCCGACTCTCGACGCCATCGATTCTCTTCGAGGCCGACAGGATGCTGTGACCGGCATACCCACAGGATTCCGAGACCTGGATGGTCTTACCGCTGGCTACCACAACTCTGAATTTATCGTTGTGGCCGGGCGGCCCTCAATGGGTAAAACAGCCCTTTGTTTGAACACATCTTTGCACATCGGACTCAGGACAGAGTTTGCGGTGGGCTTTTTCTCTCTCGAGATGGCCAAAGAACAGATCGCCATTCGGTTGATGTGTGCCGAAGCCCAGCTGGACATAAAAAAAGTGAGGACTGGTTTTATCGGGGAACGGGAGTTCGAAAGGCTCAAGCTGAGTGCAGAAGAGCTTTCCAAAGCGAAAATATTTATCGATGAAAGTGCCGCTCTATCTGTTATGGAGATGAAAGCCAAAGCGAGACGGTTGAAGATGGAGCACAATCTTGACCTGGTTTTTGTCGATTACATGCAGCTCATGCGCCCAGGCAGCCGGTTTGAAAATAGGACGCAGGAAATATCCTATATATCCCGGTCTTTAAAAGAACTAGCCAAAGAGCTAATGCTTCCCGTGGTCGGCATCTCCCAATTGAGCAGAGCGCCTGAAAAGGGCCGACGTGAACCCCTCCCTCAGCTTTCTGACCTGAGAGAGTCGGGGGCCATCGAACAGGATGCCGATGTTGTCATCTTTGTCTATCGACCGGAATTTTATCATCCCGAGGACGAAAACCTCAGGGGAATTGCCAAGATCATTGTGGCAAAACAACGCAACGGTCCGACAGGGATGGTTAACATGGCTTTCATTCGAGAGTATGCACGCTTTGCAGACATGGAATTCCAAGCTTTCGAAGCATAAAATGCGTTTTCGTCAAAGACAGACGTTTGTCTCTTTTTTCTTGCAACAAATAGGAGAAGTGGGGATTCTCCTGGGGCAAACGATAAAGAGAACATTCTCGAAACCGTGGGAATGGAAAAATTTCATCAATCAGCTCGAGGAAATCGGCGTCAGGTCCCTCCCCGTTGTCTCGCTTACTGCAGCATTTGGGGGGCTTGTTTTTGGGCTTCAGACCTATGTCGGATTTCATCGTTACATCGGCCCAGGTTCAGAAGCTTACGGAGGACCGATTATCTCTTTAGGTCTTTCGAAAGAGTTGATCCCCATTTTGGTCGGCCTGATGGTCTCGGGGAGGGTTGGCTCTTCGATGGCAGCCGAAATCGGAACCATGCGGATCACAGAGCAAGTCGATGCCCTTGTCAGTCTCGGAGCGGATCCGATCCGTTATCTTGTCGTGCCTCGGACTTTGGCCTGTGTCCTCATGCTGCCCTGTTTGACCCTTTATGGAGACATCATCGGCATTATGGGAGGCTATACTTATAACGTTTTAGCTATGGGGGTGAACAGGTACATATACATGAGGAATACCCTGCTATATATGGAGTTTTGGGATGTGGGGAGCGGTTTGGTCAAAGCGGCCATTTTCGGAGGCATCATAGCTATCATCGGATGCTGGCAAGGCTTGAAAACCGAAGCCGGCGCTGCGGGCGTGGGCAAGGCCACGACCAGAGCTGTGGTTATTTCTAGCATTCTTGTCCTGATATTCAACTTTTTTCTCAGCAAAGCATTGCCGGCGAATTTGTGATGATGATTAGAATTGTCGATTTGTATAAATCCTTTGGAGGAAATAGGGTCCTCCAAGGTGTGAACCTGGAGGTCGAGAGGGGCGAAACTTTGGTCATCATCGGACAGAGCGGTTCCGGGAAAAGCATTTTGATCAAACACCTGATCGGGTTGATCACACCGGATAAGGGCGAGATCTTTGTGGATGACGTGGAGATCACAGGCTTGAGCGAAGAGGACCGCTACAAGATCCGGCGCAAGTTTGCCATGCTATTCCAAGGAGCGGCTCTTTTTGATTCCTTGACGGTTTTGCAGAATGTCAGTTTTGGCCTGGATAGGTACACGGATCACTCCCATGAAAAAAGGGAGGAGTTGGCGCGCCTGGCTCTTCACCGCGTAGGCTTGAGAGGGATTGAAAACCTGATGCCTCATGAGTTAAGCGGGGGGATGAAGAAAAGGGTTGGCTTAGCCCGGGCGATCGCCTACAATCCTGAGATTATTCTTTATGACGAACCCTCGACCGGAATCGATCCGATAAGGGCGGATGCGATAAACGATTTGATCCTCCAGATGAAAAAGGACTTAAAAGTGACTTCTATCGTCATCACACACGACATAATTAGCACGTACAAAATAGCGGACCGGATTGCCATGCTCTACCAAGGAAAGATCATCGCAACCGGGTCCCCCGGAGAGATCCGGGGCTCTGACAATCCAATCCTCCAACAATTTATCAGCGGAGCGGCGGTAGGGCCGATAGAAAATTGGTAAAACAGTATAAATGTTTTTAAATAAGAGAAAAAAATGAATATATTCAAACAAGGGAAGAATCAGGACGCGGGTTCTCTGGATGAGAGAAAGCGGAAAAAAATCCGGCAAGAAATAAAGATCGGTTTATTCCTGGCTATCGGCCTTGCCATCCTTGCGGTGTTCATCTTTGTGGTGGGGGATTTCAGCACGCTGTTCGAAAAGAAAGGGTATACGCTGTATACCCAGTTTGATTCGGTGGCCGGGTTGGAAAAAAAGACCTTGGTCCGCATGGCGGGTGTGAAAGTGGGAGCTGTCGATGCCATAACCCTCAAAGGCAGCAGGGCTGAAGTGGCCATGGACATCAATCCGGGGATCGAGATCAGCCGGGATTCCAGAGCCACCCTGGCCTCCCTCGGACTTTTGGGAGAAAAATATGTCGAAATATCGCCAGGCGTGGAAGAGGACATCGTGCAACACGGAGGAACGATCGGAAGCCTCCCCCCGGTCAGCTTTGATCAACTGGGAATAATCCTTTCTTCTGTCGGGGACGACATTAAAAGCACGAGTAAAGCCATGAGAGAGCTGCTGGGGGAAGGAGAAGCCCGGGTAAACATCAAGGAGATCCTCCAAAACCTGTCATCGGTGTCGGCGGAATTAAAAGATGTCATCAGCGAGAGCAAGCCCAATATCACCCGAAGTCTGGAAAAATCTGCACATGCGATGGACACTTTCGATCAGAATGTCCGGGCTATCTCACAGAACCTGGATGAGCTCATCCTTCTCCTGAAGGACACGGTCGAGGAGAACAGGGAAAGCCTGAAAGGAAACCTAGAGGGAATCGATGGTTTGATATCCAGGACTAAAGATGCTCTCAAAACGTTGACCGAAGCTTTGGAAAAGATCAATAAAGGAGAGGGAACGTTAGGGAAACTGATTGAAGATCCCAGCTTGTACGAAAAAGCGGAGAAAACGATAAACGAGGTGCGAGACATCATCTCTCCTGTTTCCTCCTTCCGATGGGACATGGGATTGAGGGCCGAATATTTCGCCAAGAGCGATTTGTTCAGAGGCACGCTTTCCCTGGGATTTTGGCCTTCCTCCGACAAATTTTTACTTGCCCAGGCCGTGCATGATCCATGGCAGGATAAATTCACTTATTCTGCCCAGGGAGGGATTCGCTGGGGTGTTTTTGCCCCGCGGGCCGGGATCATGGAGTCTAAATTCGGTGTCGGATTGGATTTATATGCGTTCAAAGACAAGGTGATATTCACGCTGGAAGGTTTCGATTTCAACCGCGATCCACGCCCCCATTTTCGGGCTTGGACAAGCCTGGTTGCCTCCAAGTATGTTCACATCCTTTTAGGGTTGAGTGATTTTACGTTATCCAAAAACAGAGAATTTTACTTTGGAATGAGATTCGGATTTTGATGAAGAGCAAAGCTATTTTTATCTGCCAAAATTGCGGATTTAATTCGCCAAAATGGCTTGGCCGATGTCCCAGCTGTGGGGAGTGGAACTCTCTGATCGAAGAAATCGTGGAGGAAATCCAGGCCGATTATTCTTTTCCTCCTTCGGAACCACTCCTCTACAAGGAGATCAAGGGTGCGAAAAAAGAGAGGGCAGAAACAGGCATCCAAGAGTTGGACCGTGTTCTAGGAGGAGGTGTTGTCCTAGGCTCACTGGTGTTGATAGGGGGGGAGCCGGGAATAGGCAAGTCCACCCTGATACTCCAGGTGAGTCGAGATTTTTGTGCTCAAGGGGAAAAAGTGCTGTATGTTTCTGGCGAGGAATCCCTGGAACAGATCAAAATGCGAGGGGATCGGCTCGGGATTTCGAACGGCGATCTCTATCTTTTGGCGGAAACGAATCTTGAGAGAATTATATCCCAAGCTGAAAAGCTGAGGCCTCAGATATTCGTGATGGATTCGGTCCAGACCATATATTCTGCGAAGCTCTCTTCCAGCCCGGGGACCATAAGCCAGGTGAGGGAAGTCACCAACCAGGTTTTCCGGTTTGCCAAGAAAAACCAAATTTCTTCTTTCCTGATAGGTCACATAACAAAAGAAGGATCGCTGGCCGGTCCGAAATCTCTGGAACACATTGTAGATGTCGTGCTCTATTTTGAAGGAGAAAGGGATCACAGCCACAGGGTGTTGCGGGCCTTGAAGAACAGGTACGGCTCCATCTCTGAGCTTGCCATATTTGAAATGGGAGCCCAGGGTCTTCAAGCCATTTCCAACCCGTCGGCCTTTTTCCTGAAAGAAAGACCCAAGGATGAGACCGGGAGCGTGGTGGTTTGTACGATCAAGGGATCACGGCCTCTATTGGCCGAGATACAAGCCCTCGTTTCTCCCACCCTTTTTTCCGGGAATCCCAGGAGAATGACCATCGGGTTGGATCATTTCCGCACCACCATGTTGCTGGCTGTCATCGAGAAAAAGTTAGGCTTTGGGTTTGCAGGAGAGGATATCTATTTGAACGTGGCGGGGGGATTGGCGCTGGATGAACCGGCGGTGGATCTGGCCGCTATGATGGCGGTTGTCTCCTGCTTGAAAAACAAAGCCATCCCGTCGGATTTTGCCCTGTTTGGTGAAGTGGGGCTTAGCGGGGAAGTTCGCTCTGTCAACCAACCGTTGGCCAGGATTAAGGAAGCCGTGTCCTTAGGTTTTAATAGGGTCGTCCTTCCCGAGGGGAATCTATCACAGCTGGAGAAAAACGATGTCGTTGGTGTGGATTTGGCGGGAGTGGGCAACATAAAGGAAGCCGTGGGAATTTTATTTTAATATTTTTTTATATAGGATTTTAAAATGGGCGTTTTAATATTTCGATTACTTGTTGTTGCCATCATTTCAGTTTCAGGATACTTTTTTCCGCCGTTTCAAATTCCCCCTTATTATGGAATTCTGACAGGGTTTGTTCTGAGTGTTCTTTTCATTTATCTTGAGACACGGATCAGAAAGAGTCAGTTTAAGGTCATCTGGAGCAGCACGCTCGGAACGTTTGCAGGTGTATTGATAGGCTGGGGTTTGGGAGCTATCTACCAGAGTATCGCTCAAGAGGAAGGGACCAACACGTTCATCAGGATTTTGTTCTTGGTGATCATGCCCTATATCGGATTTTTGGTCGGCATAAGAAAACATGAGTGGCTTGATCCTCCCTTTCTTGCCCGCTTTTTCAAAGAGGAAATGACAGGAAAGAGTTACAAGATTCTGGATACCAGCGTGATCATCGATGGCAGGATCTCCGATATTTGTGACACGGAATTCATCGACGGAGATCTGGTCGTTCCTCAGTTTATCCTCAAAGAGCTGCAACTTGTAGCGGACTCCGCTGACAGCGTCAAGAGACAGAGAGGAAGGCGTGGCTTGGATGTTTTGGATCAACTCCAAAAGTCTTCCCGGGTTTCGATTGTGATAACCGAAGTGGATTTTCCTGAAATTCCGGATGTGGATTCCAAACTGATCGAATTGGCCAAACACATGGATGCAAAAATCATCACCAATGATTTCAACTTGAATAAGATCGCTCAGTTTCAGGGAGTTGCCGTCCTCAACATCAATGAACTGGCTAACGCTCTAAAACCGGTTGTGCTTCCTGGCGAGATGATCAATGTGTTTATCCTCAAAGAGGGAAAGGAGAAGGACCAAGGAGTGGCCTATCTGGATGATGGAACCATGGTGGTCGTCGATAACTCCCGCAAAATGATCGGGCAAAACGTCGAGATCACTGTTACCTCAGTTCTCCAGACGACCGTGGGAAAAATGATCTTCGGCCGTTATAACGAAGAAGAATCCGAATGAATAAGGTTTCGGCGATTATCGTTGCCGCAGGAGAGGGAACGCGGTTCGGTGTGGCCAAACAGTTTGCTTTGTTAAAGGGAAAAACGGTCTTGGACTGGAGCTTGGAAAAATTTGAGGATCACGAATCGATCGACAGCATTATCCTTGTGTTGGGGCGCAATCATTCGGGAGAAGAATATCTTAGCAGGTACGGAAAGATTGCCGCAATCGCCAGGGGGGGGGACAGAAGGCAGGACTCTGTCTACTCTGGACTGAGTTGTGTGGATGCGCATGAGACAGAGATCATCCTTGTCCACGATAGTGCGCGGCCGTTGGTCGGAATAGATTTAATCGAAAGAGTTATCGATGCCACAAGGGCTAGGGGGGCTGTTGTCCCAGTTGTTCCTGTGGAAGATACGATCAAACGTGTGGAGGGGCAAAAGGTTCTTCACACAGAAGAAAGAAAACATTTTTTCAGGGTCCAAACGCCCCAGGGCTTTTCCTGTTCCCTGCTCAAGGAAGCTTTTGTTCATGCCCTTCGTGACGATTTTGATGGGACGGATGAGGCGACTTTTGTGGAAAGGATGGGAAGGGATGTGTTCGTTATTCCAGGAGACCGGAGGAATTTGAAAATCACGACCAAGGAAGACCTGCAGATAGTGGAGGCGTTGATTGAAGGTTAAGATCGGTATAGGGTATGACATCCACAAGCTTCAGGAAGGAAGGAAGCTCTTCCTTGGAGGTGTAGAGATACCGTTTTCCAAAGGATCGATCGGGCATTCGGATGGAGATTGTCTGATACATGCCATCATCGATGCTTTGCTGGGAGCTCTGGGTGAAGGAGATATCGGGCAACTTTTTCCGGACACCGATTCCCGATATCGGAATATTCGAAGCACAAAACTATTGGAAATCGTCCTGGACCGAGTTCGAAAAAATAACGGGAGTATCCATCATATAGACTGCATAATCATCGCGGAATCTCCCAAGATCGGACCTCATATCCCTAGGATAAAACAAGCCCTTTGTCCCATCCTGCAAATAGAGACCAACGATCTCGGCATCAAGGCCAAAACCAACGAGGGGATCGGACCTGTCGGACAAGGGGAAGCAATAGTTGCCATGGCACAAGCGCTTGTTGAGCTGTAAAAAAAAGGCTGCAGCTCCCATCGGATCCGGAAAGCTGCAGCCTCTCTAACCTGAATTGTTCAGGCTAGTTTACAGGAATGGCCTGGAATCGGGACATGAAGATTTAGCCTTTAACATGATGAACCGGGGAATTTACCTTATCCAGTTTTCCGATCTTGACCATCTCCACAGTTGCTGATGAGATCAGGTTAAAACCTACGATAGTCAGCAGAAGTGCCACAATAAGAATGGCCGCCTTTGTCTTGAGTTTCATTCTCTATTCTCCTTTGTTTCCTATTATCATTTCGTAACGTCATATATACGCAGGTTAGACCGAAAAAGTTGCCTTTTTTATTTAAATAAATAATTATATTTATAAAATTAGTAGGAATTAATCGATTTGGGATTCCTCTATCCAAATTGGCATTTGGGTTTTCGGGTAAAAAATGTCGATGTCGATCCAGCCAACCCTAACATTAAGGTTTATATCAACTCGAAAGAATGGTACTATTGATAATGTTTTTTTGTCATTTTCAGCAATGTCAGGATAAGTTCATGACATTGCTGTAGTAAAAGAAGCATCGGAATTTTTTATGAATAGTTCAGGTTAGTATTATCAGCGATGGAAAACGTTAGAGTTCGGTTTGCGCCCAGCCCCACAGGGCTTCTGCATGTGGGGAATGCGCGGACAGCTCTGTTCAACTGGCTGTTCGCTCGCCAGCAAAAAGGGATTTTTATCTTGAGGATCGAGGACACGGATATCGAGAGGTCTACCTTGGAATATGAGGAAAAACTAAAGGAAGACCTGCGTTGGCTCGGATTGGTTTGGGATGAAGGCCCGGAAGTTGGGGGTTCTTTCGGCCCCTACAGACAATCTCTCAGGCTGGGTATATACCAGGATCATACGCAGAGGCTCTTGGAAGAGGGAAAGGCTTACCACTGTTTTTGCTCCACGGAAGACTTGGATAGGGAAAGAAAAGAGGCGCAGAAAAGGGATGGGGTGGCTATTTACAGCGGGAAATGTGCAAAGGTTCCTTATGAGGAAGCTCTACAAAGGCTTCATGATGGGGAAATTGCTTCTGTGAGGTTGCGGACTCCTGATCGAGGAGAGCTGGCATTCCAAGATCTCGTAAGGGGCAAACTCGAGTTCGACCTTGGCCTGATAGGAGACTCGATCATTGTCCGATCCAATGGGCTTCCTGCTTATAATTTTGTTGTGGTTGTGGATGATTCCCTGATGGAGATCACCCATGTGATAAGAGGGGAGGATCATCTTTCCAACACACCTCGCCAGATTCTTTTATACCGGGCGTTATCTTTGATCCCCCCGCAGTTCGCCCACCTTTCGATGGTGATGGGAAAGGACAATGCTCGGCTGAGCAAACGGCATGGGGCCACAGCCGTTGACCAGTTCCAGAAGGATGGCATACTCGCACCTGCCCTATTCAATTATCTGTCCCTATTGGGGTGGGCACCTCCCGAAGATAAGGAGATTTTATCCCAGGAGGAGCTGGTCCGCTTTTTCAACTTGAAGAAGGTGAGCCGTTCAGCCGCCATTTTTGATTATGACAAACTGTATTGGATCAACCGCCAGCATGCTAGAACTCTCTCTGTGCGGAAAATGGCAGAGATGGTCTATCCTTACATGAAAGCGGAAGGGCTTTTACCGGGAGACATGACAGCCGCCCATTGGGATTGGCTGGAAAAAGTTGTCAGGACCTTTATCGAACGCGTGGACACGCTGGCTGACTTTCCCTCTCGAGCAGCCATGTTGTTCGAATACTCTCCTAAGGAGATGAACGAGGAAACCAAAAAGGAAATGGAAGGAGAATGTGCATCCACAGTCATCGACCGGTTTGAGCAAAAGATCAAAGGCATTGAACAGTTCGATTATGATCAGTTCGTAATTTTTACCCAAGAAATAAAACAGGAAACGGGCTGCAAGGGCAAGGATCTGTATCACCCCCTCCGGATAGCCCTGACGACGCAGAGTTCTGGTCTAGATCTGGATAAGTTTATACCGCTGGTGGAAGAGGGTGCCAGGCTTGATCTGCCCCGATCCCTGTTGACCTGCTCCCAGCGGGTTTCCGAAATGATTGGCTGTTTAAAACGACCCCATGTACAACCGAACGAGGAGTAGGTGCCATGAAAGACTTTATCCGGACCATCATAGATCATGACCGCAATGAAGGCAAAAACCAAGGGCGTGTCCACACCCGTTTTCCTCCTGAACCGAATGGATATCTTCACATAGGACATGCCAAATCCATTTGCCTGAATTTTGGGCTCGCAGCCGAATATCAAGGGCTTTGCAACCTGCGGTTCGATGATACCAATCCGAGCAAAGAAGAAGTGGAATACGTGGAATCCATCAAGGAAGACATCCGTTGGCTCGGATTCGATTGGGAAGACCGTCTTTATTTCGCTTCCGATTATTTCGAGAAATTGTATGATTATGCCAACCATCTCGTCAAAAAAGGAAAGGCCTATGTGTGTGACCTGAGTGCGGATGAGATCAGAGCGCACAGGGGCACATTGACAGAGCCGGGAAAAAACAGTCCTTACTGCAACAGGTCGATCGAGGAAAACCGGGATCTTTTGGAGCGCATGCGCGCCGGTGAATTTCCGGATGGCTCCCGAACCCTTCGGGCCAAAATTGACATGGCCTCTCCGAATTTGAATATGCGAGATCCGGTCATGTACCGGATCTTGCGGGCAACGCACCACAGGACCGGAGATGATTGGTGCATCTATCCCACTTATGATTGGGCTCATGGACAGTCCGATTCCATCGAAGGCATCACCCATTCTATCTGCACATTGGAGTTCGAGGACCATCGCCCTTTGTACAACTGGTTCCTCGAGCAGTTGGAAGTCCATCATCCCAAGCAGATCGAATTCGCTCGCCTCAACCTGACTTACACGGTCATGAGCAAGCGGAAGCTTCTTCAAATTGTGAATGAGGGTCTTGTGAGCGGCTGGAGCGATCCAAGGATGCCGACCATATCGGGCTTGCGCAAACGTGGGTATACCCCAGAATCAATCAGGAATTTTTGCGACCGGATCGGCTTGGCAAAAAGGGAAAGCACTGTGGATATCGCTCTGCTGGAGTATTGCCTGCGCGAGCACCTGAACAAAATAGCCCCCCGGGTTATGGCGGTTTTGCGTCCTTTGAAAGTGATCATCGAAAACTATCCTGAAGGCCAGTCCGAGATGTTGGAGGCAGAGAACAATCCTGAAGATCCGGGTATGGGAACCCGGATGATCCCCTTTTCCCGCGAGATTTACATTGAACAGGATGATTTCCGGGAAGATCCTCCGCGAAAGTTTTTCCGGTTGGCTCCTGGCCGAGAAGCCAGGCTCAAGCATGCCTATTATATAAAGTGCGAAAAAGTGGTAAAGGACCCCAAAACGGGAGAAATCCTCGAACTGCGATGCACCTATGACCCGGAAACTAAGGGAGGCTGGTCCAAGGATGGCCGGATGGTCAGGGGAACTCTTCACTGGGTTTCCGCTCCTCAGTCGATCACGGCTGAAGTCCGGCTTTATGATTTTCTGTTTTCCAAAGAGGATCCGACCGATGAGGACGATGGAGGTGACTGGCACACTGCCCTGAATCCCAAATCCCTCGAGGTTTTAATCTCTTGCCAGGTCGAGCCGAGTCTTGCCGATGGCAAGCCTGGGGATTGGTTCCAATTCCTCAGAAAAGGATATTTTTGCCTGGATTCCGAAGATTCTACCCCGGAAAAGCCTGTGTTCAATCGAACGGCTACACTCCGGGACACTTGGGCCAAAATAGAAAAAGCCCAAAAGAAAATAACCTCTTAGGGCTTTGAAGGGGGAACGGATTCAAGATAAGGAAAAAATCAGCCGTTTGAATCCCATGTTGGAAGCGGTCCGGCACTCTCCGGAACGTGTGAACAAAATT
>Ga0114922_10001069_pt1 | contig 25985 bp, 19 predicted proteins | sample AartaG_FD_100975 | JGI IMG/M metagenome (GOLD analysis project Ga0114922, IMG submission 100975) | Deep subsurface microbial communities from Aarhus Bay to uncover new lineages of life (NeLLi) - Aarhus_00045 metaG | ecosystem: Environmental > Aquatic > Marine > Oceanic > Sediment | place... | reverse complement strand
GGAACTTCTCTGATGCGACCAATTCATTGATTGGTTTTCCTATCGCTTCCTCACGAGAATAGCCAAACATTTTTGTGAATTCAGTATTTACGTTAACCACAAGGTCATTATTATCATGCAACACAATTGCTTCGGGAGCGCTATTGAAAAGCCTTTCCAAGTAGGTCTTCTGAATAAGGAGTTCTTCCTCTGCTTTCTTGCGTTGGGTTATGTCTCGATAGATAGCATAAACTCCCATCTGCTTACCCTCGTGAATAATGGGAGCGCCGAGAATCCAGACATCCATGAGAGTCCCGTCCTTACGTTTGCGTTTTGTATCGGCTTCTACTCTTTCTCCGTGAATCACCTTTTCGGAAAGCATAGCAGCATCATCCTGGAACTTCTCTGATGCGACCAATTCATTGATTGGTTTTCCTATCGCTTCCTCACGAGAATAGCCAAACATTTTTGTGAATTCAGTATTTACGTTAACCACAAGATCATTATTATCATGCAACACAATTGCTTCGGGAGCGCTATTGAAAAGCTCTTCCAGGTAGGTCTTTTGAATAAGGAGTTCTTCCTCTGCTTTCTTGCGTTGAGTTATGTCTCGATAGATAGCATAGTCTCCGATCTGTTTGCCGTCATAAACAATGGGAGCGCCGAGAATCGAGACATCTATGAGTTTCCCATCCTTCCGTTTGCGTTTTGTATCTAATTCTATTCTTTCTCCGCGAATAACCTTTTCGGAAACCAGAGCAGCTTCATCCTGGAACTCTTCTGATGCGACTAACTCATTGATTGGTTGTCCTATCGCTTCCTCGCGAGAATGACCAAACATTTTTGTGAATTCAGTATTTACATTAACCACAAGGTCATTATTGCCATGCAACGCAATTGCTTCGGGAGCGTTATTGAAAAGCTGTTCCAAGTAGGTCTTTTGAATAAGGAGTTCTTCCTCTGCTTTCTTGCGTTGGGTTATATCTTCCACAATTCCATCAAAATAAAGTATCTTTCCATTTTTATCTCGCACAGCTATCGCAGTTTCGGATACAATAATTGGTGTTCCGTTTTTCTTTTTCAAATATAATTCTTCATTTTTAACAGATCCTTTTTTTGATATTTTTTCACTAAGCTTAAACCTGGCTTTCGGATTTTGATAGAATTGGGCAACATCTATCTCGAAAAGTTCTTTTTTATTTGTGTAACCCAACATTTTCACAAAGGCAGAATTGACCTCGATAAATCTGCCTTTCGGGCCAGGGGTGCTTCTGAATATCCCAAGGACAATATTCTCGGTTAAGGTTCGGTATTTTTCCTCACTTTTACGTAAGGCTTCTTCCGTCTGTTTTTGTGAAGCATCTGCCTTTTCAAGATTGTTTATGGGTTTTTCAAATTCTTTATCAATTGGTTTACTCATTTTAAAACCTAATTATTATCCCTTTTCATCATTCTGGCACCCTAACAAGTGATTAATCAATTTCTTGATAACCCCAATATATGGAATATCAGTCAAAAAAAGAATGAGAATTTGCAGCAGCGGTAATATTCTCCTCAAGGTGTTTGGAATTTTGCATATCAGCATTCACGACATCTAATCCATGCTCAAGAACATAAACATGTGCACGCTGAAAAGGATTGAGTGACTAAGCTTTGAAATTATCGTCGTAGACCTTGTCGAATGCAGACGGATCACCTTCGTGGGGTCGATTTAATCCATCCGTCGAGCTGCCTCCCGATATTATCAACTTCCACTTTTTAGTTTCGCCAGCCTTACCTTCGCATCCACCAGCTCCGGCAAATCCTCATCCGCATCCTTCCAGAAGTCGAGGAACTTCTCGTAGCGCTGGATGGCTTTATCTTTCAGACCTCTTTCTTCGTAGAGTTTGGCTAAGCGATGATGGTATCTGGGATTAATCAATCGTCGATCCTTCCGGTTGGGATCAAACGTTATGAGTCGCTCGTATTCGACAATGGCTTGATCAAGCTTCCCGGATTGGACATACGCCTGTGCCCAAACATCCTTCATCATGGGAACATTGTAAGAACATATGGTAAAAACGTCTAATCCCGGTATATTCTTGAGCGTCTCATCCCTTCGCGTGTGGAACACCCGATCCGGTGATCCCTCTGTCATGAGAATTTCGGCCAAGAGGAACTCGTAATAAAAGGACGCCCCAGTCAGTAAACTCTGATCTATTTCAGGAATGTTTGTCTTTATTTCTGATAATTTCTTGCGTGCTTCCGTATGTCTTCCCTGTTTCAGATCCACCAAGCCATTCATGAAAATCTGCCATGTTCGATAGGCCAGGTCGCGATAGGGTTGTGCCTTTACACCAAAATCCGTCCATTTCTGATGATGATATTTCGCCAATTCAAACTCCCCACGATCGTAGTAGATCCACCCTTTCAGCCATTCGGCTGCAAAGATGGGGAAGTCCAATTCTCCGATTTTTGCCGATATCTTTGCCTGCTCTAAATCCTGCATCGAAAGATCAAACCGGCCCAATAAATAATGATAGAATCCCCTCCACCAGTACCCTCCTGCCTGGCTGAACTTCGACGGTGTGTTGGCAATGAACCGGTCGATCCAGTCCATGGCTCTTGGGTAATCTTCTTCCAGAGTATAAATGTAGCTGATTTCAAAATCGGAAAAACCTGGTTTGAGCGCCGAGGCTTTTTCATATACCTCGACTGCCTCGTCGAACCGTCCCACCATGAAATAGATGTCTCCCAAGGTATCGTAGGGATTGGCCTCACCAGGACGGACAGACGCATACCGTTTAAGACAATTGATGGCCTCCCGGTATTTCCCCATACTGGCGTATAAATAACCGAGTTCGTTATAGGCTAATCCAAAATTGGGATCTAGTTCCAGCGTTATATTATACTCATCGATTGCTTTATCAAATAATTTATCTCTACGATAAAGTGATGCTAACGAGTAGTGAGCCTGTTTCTCATTGGAATACCTTTTCGCGATAAGCTGATAGATGCGAATTCTCTTTTCATGGTCCTCCTCGACTCTCGCTTGGATATACAACCTTTCTTTATCTGTGGTCTTATGTGCAAACAACCTCGCTTTCTCATAAGCTTCTTCCATTGAGATCCCAAGCCGAATATAGGTCCGACCAAGCCACAGGTAAGCCGTAGCAAAGGTTGAGTCGAGTTCTACGGCTTTTTCAAAAAATCGTTGCGCTTCATCATTATAATATTTTCCCCATGCATCCCTCCCTCGGACATAATACTCATAGGCTTCATAGGAATTAGTCGTCACATCGGCAATATTGGGTGGTTGTTCACCAACTCCGATAACTGATACTCCAAATCTGCTCCGAATCTTTTCCGTTAGAAGGTCTGCCATTTGAAAGATGTCTTCCAATTGAGATCCCTCCACCTGCTCTGAGCCGATATTGCTCCCGGTCCGAACGTCGCATAGCTGAGTGTTGATACGGATCTTCTCACCGATTTGAATGATGCCTCCCAAGAGCATTGTCTTTACTTGTGCGCGGTTGGCAATTTCCGTAGCAAGATGTTTGTCGATGGTCTCCACGTCATCCTTACCGATGATATTGAGGATGTCGAAGAGGCGCTGGCTGCTCACGACCTCGAGTTCTCCGTAACGGGATAGATTGGTCGTCAGCATGTCGACGAGGATTTTTTCTAAATTCTCCTCTCCGGTATGATTATCAAAATACATGACAGCAATGGAATTTTCCTTTATCGTGGGGAATGCGGGTTTTTGTTTAAGAATACCCTGTTTCACAATCACAACAAGAGCGATCATGATGAGTGATATGGCACCGACGCCGATCCACAACGGCTTTCCGGATAGTGTAAGACCTTTTTTCTCCTTGGGCTTTTTCGTTGTGGAAACCGTGGTTTCTTCAAAAAATTTCTGTGAGACTTTATCCGTATCCCGTTTCAGCCGCTTCAGGTCAATAAGCATCTCATTGATGGACTGGTATCGATCTCCTGGATTCTTCTCCAACGCGCGATTGAGAACATGCAGAAACTCAGACGAAAGATCGGAGCGGTACTGCTGAACAGGTTCCGGCTCCTCGTTCAAGATGGAATACATCATGGCCGAGTCGTATTCACCTCTGAAAGGTAGTTGGCCTGTGAGCATTTCGTATAATACTACCCCAAAGGAGAAGATGTCTGTTCTGGCATCGACATCTTTGCCCTGCAAATGTTCTGGTGACATGTAGGCAATCGTACCCACCGTGCTCGAGGTCTTCGTCAGTTTCACTGATCCACGCAATTTTGCCAGCCCGAAGTCCATGACCTTGACCTGTTTCGTGGGTGTAACCATGATGTTCTCGGTCTTTACGTCCCGGTGAACGATGCCTTTGCTGTGGGCTGCTTTCAGTGCTTCGGCTGTCTGGATGGCGGTGTTGATGACATCCTTAATCGGTAGGGGCGCATGGCCATGCGCCCCTACAACATCCCGCAGGGTTTTCCCTTCCACATATTCCATGACGATGAACTGTTGGCCCTCGTGTTCCTGAATGTCATAAATCGTACAGACGTTGTTATGATTTAATGCAGCAGCAGCCTTGGCCTCTTGAAGAAATCGGGCTTTGTCTGTTCTACTCTTTGTTAGATGGGGAGGTAAAAACTTGAGGGCAACGATGCGATCGAGTTTGGTGTCTTCAGCCTTATACACCACACCCATCCCGCCTTCGCCAAGTTTTTCTATGATCTTGTAATGCGAAATTGTTTTGCCAATCATGATCTACATCTCCTCAAGAATGAAAAAAGCCGAATTGCAGTATGCTCACCATACTTGCAAACCGGTTATATTAACAGGACCTATTCCATCCCAATTATCCTCTATGTTACTGTTCACCTCTCCCCATAAGAGGTACCGTCCATTTCAGAGCATTGGCTTCGTAGTTGCGGATGTCAGATGTCTATTTTCTTGTTAAGTAATGTTGAAAAGTAAATGATTATTTGGAATAATGCAAGAGGAATCTCTCAAATTTTGTAAAACGTCACTAACAGGGGGTACTTACTTAAAAAAGGATGGGACTCTCCGTGATAAATTTAGTATATTCTTCCCATGGTGGAAGAATTCATTACGTTGCATAACAAGAAATTCACTCAATGCGATATTCATTTTATCCGTCGTCTGATTAAATTGGAAGGGAAGAAAGGGCGCACATATCTTTCCAAACATTAGCTTGAAAGACAAGCTGCGTTATCAGGAACGTAAAATAACCGAAGGATATTTTGCCTCGCAAACCCCGTCTTCGAAAAAATCTTTCAAGTCGAATACGGCAGCCCCTGAGCAGAAAAACAGTGGTGGAGCCAAAATTGGTCACAAAGGGCATGGGCGACGCATCTTTGACGAGCAAGATGCTGACATGATTAAAAAGATAAAGGCCCCTGAATACTGTCCGGACTGTGGCGACAAACTCGAGAATAAAGGATTGAAGAATCGAAGTGTTATCGATATTGATCCAATCAAAATTGACTCAAAATTCAAGATTTTACCTTGATAATTGGTTCATTGCATGATGTATTAATGACCTTGTTGATTTAATCGGTTTTTCATGATTTTGCACTACGTAACCCATTGTTTTTTGGTTCAAGATTTTAGCAAAATGGCATTAAATTAAATCAACAGTGTCATTAATAATCCCAATTTCAATGAGCTTGTTTTTTAATGTCTCTTTCTTTACCGGTTTTACAATAAACGCATCACAATGGTGTATCCCTGCATGAATTACATTAGATGGGCAACCTTGTTCAGATACCATAATCTTCTTAGATGGAGTCACTCTCGGACTTTGCTCTTTAGCACGAATGAGTTTTAACAGCATAAAACCATTTATTCCCGGCATGACAATATCAATGGTAATCAGATTATAAGGTTCAAGCTTACCTAATGCCTTTAAAAACATATCATAAGCCTGTTTACCGTTAGTCGCAACATCGCATTGCCCATATTCTGACAGCCATGTCACCATTTCAGTCAAAGCCACGAAATCATCATCGACTATCAAAATTCTCATGGTTTACTCCTTATTCTTTCCCACCGGAGTAATTTTTAATATAGCTTTTTAAGCAATCAAATTCCTCAATAAATCTATCAAAGACTGGGGAGATATTCTCCAGTTGGCCTAATTTACTCAATTCTTCTATTTTTTTAGATGTTCACACCTCACTTCGTGACTGTTCAATTTTTGACACATATTCTTCATTATTTATGGTAGTCTAGTTCCTGGTTCTATTCCTATTTTCTCAGCAATTTGTAGTAACTATAAGATTTTTAGTATTTTAGAATCTGTTGTGAAAGTCCATTATGAGTCTATTATCCCTCAATCTTTCGTCCATATTATGTTACATGAATTAAGCAATTTCTATACCAGTAAACGTATCAAATTGATACTTGACGTAATACCATCGGCCTATTTGGGCGTTCACTTCCGCCACCGATGGGCACAGCTCTTTGATGGCCTCAATGTCTGAAATTTCTGGCACGATCAGAACATTCTCATGTTCTTCTCAATGAGCCCTTTGCTCCTCAGATACTATTTTTCATCAACATCCTTGTCGTATGCAGCAGCTTAGACTTCGGTTCTTGCTCGAACCATTTCCACAGGTGTGGAGCCAGGAATAATTTCCACCAATTCCTCCACCGCGTCTGAGCGCAAAAATTCATTTCCACTAACCTCGACATTTGAATGACCTTCTAACAAGCTTCTACCATCAAAGAGGTCATGTCAGGTATTCCACTTAAACTACAATACGATAATGAAATTTAATACCTATTTAATTCCAATGAATCCGCCGGAACGTAATTGTCAATGGAAAAATATTTATTTCATTTTGAAATTTTTAATATATATCGAGCAAAATAGTTCTTTTCCTATGGCGCATTTGTCATTAATTAATAAAACGTTACGTAATATCCTATCAAATAATTAAATAATTTGGCATATATATTGCAATTTCATAAAATGATAATAACCTCATTAATATATTACTTTTAAACGTGCTGGTGAGGGAGAAACAGAAATGAAGTCCCATGCAAATACTCAACATGCAAATAAAAAAACTCGATTTAAAAACACAAAGTTCGAAGGATATTCGAAATTATCCGATAAAATTCTTACCGGACTTTTTATTTTCATTACCCTTTTTCTACTGCCCGTTGTGGCGGGAAGGTTCATTCCTCATCTTCAAGCTGAAACACTTCATACGAAATTAGAAAGCATAACCATTGAAAACGGACTTTCACAGAATTCGATCAACTGTATTCTACAGGACAACAAAGGATTTATGTGGTTTGGTACCCAGGACGGTCTGAATAAGTATGACGGGTACCGTTTCACATTTTATAAACATTACATGGATGATCCGAACTCGATATCCGATAATTTCATCTTATCTATTTACCAGGATAAATCGAATATCATATGGGTTGGTACCAATGGTGGGGGGCTCAATCGGTACGATCCCAGACTGGAATTATGGGAACAATATACACATACTAACCAAAATCCAAAGAGTCTGAGCAGTAACTTCATATATGTGATCTACGAAGACAGTGAAGGAAAACTCTGGATTGGAACCGACGAGGGTCTCAATCGATTTGACCGGAAAACAAAGGCATTCCATCGATATAAACACAATCCCGACGATTTACAGAGTTTGAGTGATAATTTTGTCTATTCGATCGTTGAAGATCATAGAGGACATCTCTGGATCGGCACAGCGGGAGGCTTGAACCGACTCGATCGAGAAACAGGACGATTTTCCCATTATGCACATGATCCAAATGACCAGCGCAGTTTGAGTGATAACACGGTTTATGCGATATGTGAGGATCAAAGAGGATCGCTCTGGATTGGGACAGCACAAGGATTGAACCGGTTTGATCCGGAGAAAGAGCACTTCACACAATATTTACATAATCCCCACAATAACCATAGTCTGAGTCATCATTCCGTTCGTACCATTTATGAGGACAGTCGTGGCACTCTTTGGGTGGGCACGGATGATGGATTAAATCACCTCAGCCGGAACAGTGAGAAATTTGTTCACTATAAGCACAACCCTGATGATCTCAACAGCCTGAGCAACAGCATCATTCGAGCCATCTATGAGGACAGGTCTGGTATTCTTTGGATCGGAACCTTCGGAGGAGGAATAAATAGAATCAGCCGGGAAAAAGAGAAGTTTGCACTTTTTAGGAATGATCCCAACAATCCCAATAGTTTGAGCAGTAATTCCGTGTGGTCGATTCATGAAGATCGAGAGGGAACGATATGGATCGGGACAGATCACGGATTGAATAAATATGATCGAGATAATGGGACATACGTGCATTACAAACACGATCCAAATGACATCAGCAGCTTGAGTCAGGGTATCGTCCGATCAATCGATGAGGACAGATCGGGCATTCTCTGGATAGGAACGTACGGGGGTGGGCTGAATCGGTTCGAGGAAACAGAGGGACGATTCATCCATTACCAACATGACCCGGATGATCCGAATACCTTGAGTAATGATTATATCAGAATTGTATATGAAGACAGATCAAACGATTTATGGGTTGGAACAAACGATGGATTAAATAAATGGGATCGGCAGAGTGGAAAATTTGTGCGTTACCAGCATAATTTCAGTAATCCCCATAGCCTGAGTAACGATCGGGTACGCTCCATCTACGAAGACAAGTCGGGCCATCTTTGGATTGGCACCTATGGTGGATTAAATCAATTCGACAGAGAAACGGGCCAATTCACGCATTATAAAAATGATCCTAAATCTCCCACCAGCTTAAGCAATGACCGTGTATCGATTTACGAAGACCCTTCCGGGTTCCTATGGATAGGCACACTGGGTGGAGGACTCAATCAGTTCCATCGTGAAAGGAAACAATTCACACACTATACGGAGAAAGATGGTCTTCCCAATAACAGTGTCTATGGTATTCTCGGTGATGATTCGGGACATCTCTGGATAAGTACAAACAATGGTTTATCAAAATTCAATCCAGAGACAAAAACGTTTCAAAATTATGATTTTCATGATGGACTTCAGAGCAATGAGTTTAACGGAGGCGCTTATTGTAAAACAAGGGCAGGAGAGATGTTTTTCGGTGGCGTTAACGGATTGAACAGTTTTTTCCCCGATAGCATCAAGGCAGACCGATATAACCCACCAGTCGTAATAACAGATTTTCACATATTGAATCAACGCGTACCTATCGGGGTAAACAGGGATGGACGAGATATTTTAAAGGAATCAATCACAGAGACGAAATTCATCCAACTCTCTCATAAAGAAAAGGTTATCTCTTTTGAATTCGCAGCTCTGCATTATGCAATCTCAGACAAGTACGAATATGCATACATCATGGAAGGCTTTGATCCCGATTGGAATTATATCGGGAATAGACGTGTCGCAACATACACAAACCTGTCTCCGGGGAATTATATATTTCGAGTTAAGGCTTCAAACAATGGCGGTATCTGGAACGAAGAGACGACCAATATTCGAATAAAAGTGGTCCCGCCTCTTTGGAAAACACTATGGTTTCGCATCATATTTTTTTCTATGATCATACTCACAGGAATTTCAATCTATAGAATACGTACTCGTGCCATTCAAGAGAGAAATAGGATGCTCGAACAGCGGGTAGAAGAGCGCACTGCCAGATTACGAGACATCAACGAGAAATTGCAACAGGAAATCCTCACGAGGCAAGGAGCGGAGATAGCACTTAAAATTGAAAAAACCTATTTCGAACAACTTTTCGAAAATGCACCGGAAGCAATCGTCATGACAGATGATGAAGGCGGTATACTACGAGTAAATAACGAGTTCACAGAAATATTCGGTTATACCGGCGAAGAAACACTGGGCCATTCAATTGACGAGTTACTCGCTCCAGAGGATCTCAAGGAGGAAGCCAGTTCAGTGACGAATCAGGTGGCAGGAGGAAAGAAAGTCGTCTTAGAGACAATCCGTAAATGTAAGGACGGCACATCCATTCATGTGTCGATTCTTGGTGCTCCCATCATCGTTGATAACGAGTTAGTGGCCGTGTATGGCATTTATCGTGACATCACAGAACGAATTGATAATGAAAAAAAGCAGAATCAACTCATGGTCCAGTTGGAAAGCGTCAATCGGGAGCTGAAAGATTTTGCCTATATCGTATCCCATGACTTAAAAGCACCACTGCGAGCGATCGCATCTCTGGTCAATTGGTTGTCCACCGATTACGGAGAAAAATTTAATGCAGAAGGCAAAGAAATGATAACTCTCCTTACCGGAAGAGTCAGGCGTATGAACGACCTGATAGATGGAATTCTGCAGTATTCGAGAGTGGGACGAATTCATGAAGAGAAAATAAAAGTGAACCTCAACCATTTAATCGAAGATGTTATTGAACTTGTGGCTCCCCCTTCGAATTTCAAAATAGAAGTTAAGAAGAAATTGCCCTCGTTAATATGTGAAAAAACGCGCATGGAGCAAGTTTTCGAAAACCTGGTTGCCAATGCTATAAAGTATATGGATAAACCGGAAGGGAAAATCAGTATTCGATGTACATCACAAAACGGACATTGGAAGTTTGGTGTCACTGACAATGGACCTGGAATCGAAGAGAAATACTTCGAGAAAATATTCCAGATATTTCAAACTTTGGCCCCCCGCGATGAGATCGAGAGTACCGGCGTGGGCCTTTCATTGGTGAAAAAAATCGTGGAAATGTACGGCGGCAAAATATGGATCGAATCCAAAGTGGGTGCAGGGAGTACATTCTATTTCACATGGCCTAAAAATTAATTCGGGAGGATAAAATGCAATCAAAAAAATCGATTCTTCTTGTAGAGGATGATCGTGTCGATGCAATGACAGTAAAACGTGCCCTTAAAGATCTCAATGTAACGAACCGACTGGAGATCTCCTGCAACGGTGAAGAAGCATTGGAATACCTGAAAAATAACAAAAATGAAGGACCATGTATCATCCTGCTGGATTTAAACATGCCAAGGATGAATGGCCTCGAATTATTAGCAACGTTAAAAAGCCACGAAATATTAAAAATGATACCCGTAGTCATACTGACCACCTCGAAAGACGAACAGGATAGAATTAAAAGCTATAAAAATAGTGTGGCCGGTTATATGATCAAACCTGTGGACTACATGCAATTTGTGCAAACGATGAAAACCATACAAATGTACTGGACGTTGAGTGAATTACCGGCATAGCTTGATAATAGGTTCCATTTTTCTGTGATCACTAAACGCGGATCTGTTTTAGATGTACTGCTTCGTGGTTCATTTTTATGATACTGTAAATTCTATAAGGAAAACAGACATGAACACTGAAAAGTTAAAAGTTTTATTAATCGAGGATGATCGAGTTGACCAGATGGCATTTAAACGTTGGGTAAAAAATAACGGTCAGGTCTATGACTATAGGATTACGGGATCAGTGGCAGAAACTTTAAAAAATTTAGAATCAGAACGATATGATGTCATCATAGCCGATTACAACCTGGGTGATGGCACGGCATTCGATGTGTTAGGCTCAGGCATAAACACACCCATGATCTTTGTGACCGGCGGAGGGAATGAAGAGATTGCGATCAAGGCGATGAAGGCGGGTGCTCACGATTATTTAATCAAAGATAAAGAACGAAATTATTTGAAAGTGCTACCGTTAACCGTAGAGAATGCGGTCAAGCATAAACGCGCAGAAATCGCATTGAAAGAGAGCGAAGAAAAGTATCGAGAACTCGTGGATAATGCCATCGTCGGCGTATTTAAAACCAACCTCAAAGGCGAAATCTTATATGTAAACGATGCTGCATTAGGTATTTGTGAATTTAACTCCCTTCAAGAATTGAAGAATGGAGGTGTGCTGCCTCGGTATAAAAATCCTGATGATAGAAAAATATTGTTAAAGAAACTCAAGGAAAATGGAAAAATTAGTGGATTTGAATTCGAGATCCTGACCAACATCGGTAACACCGGACATATCCTTCTCAATGCGACACTCTCGGATGATATCATTTCAGGAATGATACTCGACATCACAAGTCGTAAAGCAATGGAAAATGAGAATAAAAAAATACAGGCCAAGCTGCTTCAGGCTCAGAAAATGGAAGCCATCGGTGTACTGGCGGGAGGCATCGCCCATGATTTCAATAATATATTAACAACGATCCAGGGGTGTGCCGAGATTGCCATTATGGATCTTAACCAGAGTCATCCACTATATGAAGACTTGGCACAGATACAATTATCGGCAGATAGAGCCGCCAATCTGACTCGCCAACTCCTTCTCTTCAGCAGAGAGCATCCCATGGAATTAAAACCAATCAATCTCAACAATACGATTAATGATCTATTGAAAATGCTAAAGCGTATTATCGGAGAGGATATTATCATTAATATCGATTTAGCACCCGATATCTGGACAATTAAAGCCGATCAAGGGTCACTCGAACAACTGATCATGAATTTGGCCATCAACGCGAGGGATGCGATGCCTGCAGGCGGTCAAATAACGATTCGAATGGAGAATCATGTGATCGAAAAGTCCCTATGTATGGGGATCACTCAAATCAAGGCTGGCAGGTATATTTGCTTTTCTGTGATCGATACAGGAAGCGGCATGGATAAAGAGGTCCTCGAACATATTTTTGACCCTTTTTACAGTACCAAGGCACCCGGGAAAGGAACAGGGTTGGGACTCTCTGTCGTATATGGTATAGTGAAACAACATGGAGGAGGTATTCAAGTTAAGTCTGAACTGGGACATGGATCAGAATTCAATATTTTCTTCCCATCCATAATATCATGCCCTCAAGGAAAGGCTGATGGTGAAATTTCTATAACACAATATAAGGGTATGGGTGAAAAGATATTAATCGTCGAAGACGAGGAGGACGTTCGGCAATTCACCAAAAAGGCGTTGAATAAATTTGGCTATGAGGTGTCTACTGCTACGAATGCAGAGGAAGCCATCGATATTTTCAATAAAGACATGGATAAATTTAGTATGGTCTTAAGCGATGTTGTATTACCCGGAAAAAGTGGAATCGAATTAGTCGACGAGCTCCTTGTTCGCAAACCAGATCTGCGAGTACTATTATGCAGTGGATACACTGATCATAGGTCACAATATCCATTAATTGTTAAAAAAGGATTCAAATTCCTGCAAAAACCATATACATTGGCCAATATGTTGCAAAGCATCAGAGAGGTCATCACTTCTCATCAAGACTGCACCAAAGTTTCACCTACAGCAGATATTTCCGCGCCTGGGTGAATTCATTTTAAATCTGAAAATATCATATTTTACTAAGATGTCTCACCCATTTTTAAAAATTTTATTTTACCGCAGGTAAAATAAATTCTGCTACCAGATTTAGGATAGTAGTTTCCTGTCTATCGGCCTCATCTGAAGACAATGGGAATTCAGAAGTCACCACAATAACCATATCCGGCTCAGGTATTACAAAGATAAATTTCAGAGAACGGTTGGACATTCATGCCTGTCGCCTTTGTGAGAATCCCCGAAAGGAGATGTGCCCCGATGCTTGAATAGGCAAATCGTTCTCCCGGATCACTCACCAGGTCCAGTTCAAAGATGGCTTTCATAAAATTGGAACCTTCAATCTCGAGTGTATCGATACTCTCATCCGAAGGATAACCACTCTTCATAGTGAGTAAATGGCGAATAGTGATATCCTGTTTTCGTGGATCCATGTCCTGGGTCACATATCCACATACATTTCCAGTTGCGGCTCTTCCATGCCTAATTCCGGAAATCTCCGATACAAACTCCGGGCGAACCAAAAATCCAACTCGCCATTCGATTCAGGATGGGTTCCCATTACCCTGTCCCAAACCTCCGGTGACTCCATGCAAAAATAGATGAAAAGGTCTTCATCCTTCTCTTTTAACCAGCTCATTATTTTTTGATACATCTCCACACGGATGGGCTTCGGATAGCGTTTTTTTCCATCCAAACCCTGAATCATCTCTTGATAGACAATTCGACTCTTTGGGAACCGTGACTGAACGATCCTTTTGAGAGAAGGAGGAAATCGAAGCGTGCCCAGGCTTACCCATGCAATCCTCGAACCTTCGACATACGAAAAAATTTCCCGGATCACTTCACGATACAGGGACTGCCAATCCGGAACCCACAGGATCGGATCAAAATGAAATCCCAATAAGAATCCCTTATCCATACACTGTTGCGCCGCCTGAAGCCTTTCTTTTACACTTGCAGAGTAGAATTCTTCGGCCTTTACGATCTTCCGGGGATTGATCGACCAGGAGACGACAACATTTCTCGTCGGGACCTGAAGCAATTGTGCAATATTGTTCGTTTTGGTTTTAAACTCGATGACGGCGCTGGTTTTGGCAGAGAAAAATCGGGCATACTCCTGGGACAACCCGACAATATCATCGAAGACCAGACTGTCGGACAGCTCTCCCGTTCCAAAGCGGTAAAACCGATCCGGTCGGTCTGCCAGATGCTTATCGATGCTGTCGAATATTTGGGAAAGATTTGTATTAAGGGAGATAACCGGACGATCTAAATAATCCTGCAACACACAGTAGGTACAGTCCATGGGGCATTGAGTCATCTGATTGATGATTGTATACTGACAGCAGAGATAAGGGGGAAGGGTTCCCGGACAGGGCTTTACCATATTACCCTTTTGGGATGTGAGATAAAGGATGCGTTTTCCCCTTGTGAGGGATATCCCTCTCGTCTGATCCTCTATATCCTCATCATTTACAATTTTATGGGGAATTCCGGGCGTCATCTCAACAACCCTCCTGGTCATCGGGTTATCGATGACGCACTCATCGATATAAATCTGTTTTAGGAGAATCGCCATACTACACTATCCTCAGCATCCTCCCTATCCTATTCCGATTTGCCTGACTGGATAGAACGGCCATGATTCCATCTATATCTTCAACGGATCGCACATCAATCTGCATGCTGATCCCGGGCGTCTCAAGAGATCGATTCCACGAAATCCGGATGGATTGGGGGAGTTTTATCTCTTTTCTCAATATCTCCAGGTTTTCATTCCACGAAGTGAGGCGAGGGTACCTTCTATTCCGGAGAATTGTCTTCATTCGAGTCAGTTTCTGATCCCGGGTTAATTTTTTCTCATTTAGGATACTGGGACAATCCAAAAGATGAAAAACTTTTTCAATTGAAATGTCTTCCCTTGCAGCAATGTCACAAAACATTGTCATGATTCCGGATAGTTCCACACTGCGAATTTCGAGATCCATCGCCAGACCGACGAATAGTTCCTGCTGCCGATGAGATAGATTCTTAAATAACATGGCCTGCTTGAGGGAAAGATCGTATTTTTCGATATAGCCTAATACGATTGGCAAGAATGTTAAAACCCTCTTCACATCACCGATCAAATCAGAATTTGCCGGTAGATCGAGGTGGGGTAGAAAATGCGTTTTCATGTCTTCCCATGGAACGTCGAGCTCGTCGAGGATCCGAAGTACTTTTGCCTTCTCTACGAGATTGAAATCATGGATGGTCCGTTGCTCCAGGAGCACTTCACGAAAGATACTCTCAACGGCCATTTCATCTTGTACGATTGTAGCGGGAATAACATCCAACTCCAACTCCAATGCGGCCTTGTACCTGCTAAAACCCGATAAAAGCCGATAGCCTTCTTTAGTCGGAAGTACAACCACCGGAGTGCGGATTCCACTGAATTGGATGGATTCTTTCAGCCGGGTCAAATCTGAATCCGACTTGAAACAAAAAAAGAAATCTTGAAGGATTTCTTTTATACTTATTTGAACGATTTCCATATTCCTGAGTCCATATATATGAACAACTATCAATTGTCAATTACGAATTATTTCAATTAATTCGATAACTTCGGTTATCTCTAATTATTTACCGACCAGTCCCATCAGCCATTCGTGGTCGATAGCCTCGAGGGAATCGATAATACGGGTGGCCTCACTTAGATCCTGATTTCCACTGTTTGGACTCCGGAATCCCACACATGGAATTCCTGCATTCCTGGATGCCTGCACACCCGCACAGGAATCTTCAATGACGACACATTCATGAGGGAAATATTTGAGTCTCCGGACGGTCTCGACAAAAATATCGGGATAAGGCTTGGTTCGTTCCACCTCTTCTCCACTGACTATGACACGGAATGTGGAAGCAAGGTATAACTTCTTCATGACAGACGCGATTAGATCTTTATCTGAGCTTGAGGCCAACGCCAGGTCTATACCATGCTTTAACAGATCATCTATCAGGTCCAAAGCTCCGGGAATGGGGTCCACTTCCTTGCAGAGTCTTAATAGATTCTTCATATGATCGGGATAGAGGCTTTGTACTGTCGTATCCAGATGGTACTTTTGTATAATATCCCTGAATAGAAACCTTGTGGACCGTCCCATATAATCCTCAAGCTCCTGTTCCGACAACTCAACACCATATGGGGCTAAAGTCTGTCTCTCGGCTTCAATGTGCAGAGGTTCACTATCTACGATGACACCATCCATATCAAAAATAACCGCCTGCAGCAAAAAATTTCTCCTTTCGGGCTAAAAAAAACCCACAGAAAGGCAGGCAATATCGCCTTCCCCTGGGTTTTTTGTACCGGGAGCCGGAATCGAACCGGCACGTCCAAAAAGAACGAGGGATTTTAAGTCCCTTGCGTCTACCAATTCCGCCATCCCGGCATTGGATCGAGGCGGCGAGCGGATTCGAACCGCTGAATAAAGGTTTTGCAGACCTCTGCCTTAGCCACTTGGCTACGCCGCCAAAAAAAAGAGCGGGAAACGGGATTCGAACCCGCGACATTCACGTTGGCAACGTGATGCTCTACCATCTGAGCTATTCCCGCGTATTTACTCCTCTCTTCTCAGTCTCTTCAGTACTCTGATTTTTCTCTCCTGCAGTTTAATATTCTTTTTTTTGGCTACCCTGGAGAGATAAAAGAGAAAAGACAATAGAAAAAGAACAATAAAAAATTTCAACACAACAATTTAACAATTTTATACATTTTGTCAAGAGGGAAAAAACATATTACCTCTTTTTTTTCAAAATACCCACCGTGAAAAAACTGTACAGATTACGACCGCACCCATTTGGACATTGATAATCATGAAAAATGTTTAAGCATTCATCATAATCTTTGACAGAAAACTTCTTCACGGTTCGACATACTTCACAGGTAATCACGAGTTCTTTGTAAGTAATCTCTGGCAAATTCCCCCCCATCATCTCACCTTTTTCATGTTTTTAATTTATTACATAACTTCTATAAAGTCAAGATTTTTTTCATGCAGGCTGTCCCGAGAGTCTATAAAAGAAACCCTTTGACATTTATTAAATATCTTTCTATCTTATTATATATTCGGAAGTAAATCTCTCCTTTGTTAATAAACCATATTGACCTGTCAATCATAGAATTTAGTATATAGGAGGCTTTCATGATGCATTTCAATTATCGCAGCTTCCTATTCTCCCTTTGCTTCATATCGCTATTTATAGGATGTCTCTTAAGGTGTGGCCCTCACAGGCCAACTGTCTGGGGCAACGCCGAAACGGGTTATATGCTCACATATAGATGCAACAAGGGAGATATACTGCATTATTCAAGCACAAGACAAGGGATGAATTCGTCGGAACGGAGAGGTCGGTCTATCGAAAACAACAACGAAAAGAAATTTGTTTTTCAACTTCCCGATAGACCGATGAAAATCGGTGACTCATGGATCGAGACGCGACAGGATACCTCGACCCGAACCGATACGACCCAGCAAACCTCCACCACCCAAATTATGGATAGGGAGACCAAATACACGGTCCTGGCAGAAGAAATAAAAATGGGATTTTCCTGCTTTCATCTCAAGCTTGAGTCCACATTTTCTACAGAAATGTCCGGCACGATGATGGGAATGGCAATAAGCAACGAAGGAGAAGGGGAATCGACTTCCGAGGTATGGTTTGCTTATAAAAAAGGACTCCTCGTCGAGTATTATCACTCAACCTTTGTGGAAGGTACAAACGCATTCTCCGGCCAGATGAGCTCAACCAACCCTTACACAAACGAATCGAATTCGGCGCTAAAACTCATGGTAGTGTCAAAAGTTTTATGAAAAAGGAGAGGAAAATATGAAACCACACCTGCCTGCCGCAGGCAGGGAGGCCACAGAGAAAAAGAAAGATACTCTGTGTTCTCGAAAGGTGAACGCATCTAATACATAGCTTCTTGATGATATCATGTTAAAGATGAATATCTTAAAAAGATATTTCCGGAGTAATCATTTCCAATGTGTTGATATAAATCGGAGACAACTGTTTTAGACAAATTTGGGATGGTTGGTATGTATTTTAAGAGAAACAAAATCGTTAAACAGCGAATATATTTGCTGAGAGAAGATGAGGTGATTGTAGGGTTGATAGCAGTTGATGTGGTACAAGCCTTTATAAGGTTCAGATGCATAGTTAATTAAGATCGATGGGTAAAAGATAAAAGATTTGGGAATCTACTTAATATCGGAGAAAATATCGTATCACATGGTACGATATTTGAGAGGACACAGAGGGGATAGAGAATTAAGGCCGTTTAATTTCAATAATATTATTAATTTCTCTGTGGACTCTGTGGTTAGTTTTTGACATTACCAAACTCATAAAAAGGAGGAAACATGACTACTAAAACACCATTAAGCCCTCTGAGAATTGTCGGCTTTCTCATTTTAATCTTGTCCCTGCTCTTCGGCTGTGCAGCCAAGAAACCCCTGTGGGGGGATGCAAAAACGGGATTCATTCTCAAGTACCGAATGGAACCCGATCAGGCATTCACTTACCATAACGAAACGACTGAGTTTACGACCTTGGAAATGATGGGTCAGTCAATGGAGACCGAGACAAACAGACCCATGACCTATTCCATCAAGGTGACCGGTCTCGATGACAATGAAAACTACCTCACCGAGATCACCATCGATTCGATATATTGGAGGTCTCACAGCATGCAGGGAGACCAAGAAGTGGATGTTAAATCCCTCATTGGCGAGAGTTTTGGCTTAACCATTTCTCCTCTTGGGAAAAGAGTTGCGTTTAAAAACATGGATAGATTACCGGAAATCGACCTGGGTCAAATGGCCGGAACACGTGATGTGAAGTCTCTTTTTGAATCTCTATTAGTCGAGCTACCTCAGAATCCGGTAAAAATCGGAGACTCCTGGAAAATTACCGAAGAGTCCACTGAAAACAGAAATAACCTTGACATCACCACCATCGCAGAAACGATCAACACGCTGGAAGGCTACGAAACCATCGGTGACACCGAATGCCTTAAAATAAAAAGTCAAACCAGCGGAACATTGGATGGGTCCGGAAATATGAGGGGGATGGATGTGGCCTTCGAAGGAGACCTCGAAGGACCGACCACATGGTTTTTTGATTATAAGACGGGTGTCCTTATACAGGCTGTCTCTGAAATGGTCGTGGAAGCGACAATAGCGATCAGCGGTCAGGCCAACATGACCATCCCCATGGTGACCGAGGGGAAGTGTGTAATCAACCTCGTCAGGTAAATCCAATACTCCAATACTCCAATACTCCAATACTCCAGTACTCCAGTACTCCAGTACCCCAGTACCCCGAATAGTGGATTCCCGGATTACCAATCGAGAACAAGACAGCGACACGAAACCCAAAATAAACCAAATACGGAGCACCAGCCATGAGAAAAACACTTTATATTCTGTTTTTATCTATTCTTACCTTTTCTCTTTTCATGCCATTCATGGTGTGGGGCCAGACGATACCTCAAAAAGGCGTTCAATCCATCACTCCTGAGGAGATGAAGGCCCACGTCGCCTATTTAGCATCCGACGAGATGAAGGGAAGAAATACGCCCAGTCTTGAATTGGACACTTGTGCCGCATACATTGCCCGGGAGTTCGAGTCTTACGGTCTGAAACCTGTGGGAACAAACAACAGTTACCATCATACTCTTTTTGCCATGCGTACGCGTTTGGGCGATACGAACACTCTGGAAGTCACCTTTTCCCAGGGTACGACTCCCTTTCGGCTCAAAAATGACTTCGTACCCCTCCATGTCACGGCAAACAGGAAAATTTCCGAATTGCCCGTTGTTTTTGCCGGATATGGCATCACGGCCCCCGAATACGATTACGACGATTACCAAGATATCGATGCCAAAGGAAAGGTCGTCCTTATTTTTATCAACGAGCCCCAGGAAAAGGATTCTACGAGTATTTTTGAGGGACGGAGACAAACTGAGCATAGTAAAATCCTGATTAAGGTTGAAAACGCCATGGATCATGGTGCCTCAGGAGTGCTGCTTGCTTCGAATCCTAACAGCCGCTCACGTCGTCCGCCTAACCACTGGCCCAGTCTCATGAGAAATCCACCCAAAAACGCGGTGCCTCTTGTGAGAGAAGAGAGCACCGATAAAAAAATTGTCTGCGTGAGAATCGGCAAGAAACTGGCCGAAGCCTTTATCGAGGGTTCAGAAAAAAACCTTCTCGATCTCCACAGTAAAATCGATGAAATGTTAAAACCCCAATCATTCAATATTTCTGGTCTTACGGTGTCCATCGAAACCAACCTCATAGCCGATAAAACTCCAACTCATAATGTTGTGGGGTATTGGGAGGGTCATGATCCCGAACTCAAAAACGAACTCGTCATCATCGGGGCACATTACGACCATGTGGGTGTCAGAGGAGAAGACGTTTATAATGGTGCCGATGACAACGCCTCCGGTACGGCAGGTGTCATGGAAATTGCCGAGGCTTTCAGCCATTGTTCCGATAAGCCGAAACGATCCGTTCTCTTCATCGCCTTTACCGGAGAGGAAAAAGGATTCTTCGGCTCCTATCATTACACAGATCATCCCATCTTTCCACTGGAAAATACCATTGCCATGTTGAACATGGACATGATCAGTCGAAATGATACAAATGAGGTCGCCATTATAGGAGCCCCGACCAGTTCAGATCTAAAAGCGATTAATGAGGAAGCCAATAAAAACATCGGCATGACACTCGCCTACGACCAGGAACAGTATTTCATGCGTAGTGACCATTATCCATTCTACCGAAAAAATATCCCGGTACTCTTCTACAACACCAGAGATACACCCGATCTTCACAAGCCCACAGACGACCCGGAGAAAACCATCCCGGAGAAAATGGCCAATATAAGCCGACTGGTTTTCTCAACGGCATGGATCGTGGTGAATCGAACGGAGAGACCGAACTTCACGAAGGTAAGATAAGCCGGTTTAAACCTACCATGGTAAAGGGGTGATGTGATGAAAAAGCCGCTTCTCCTAATCGTTGAAGATGAAATCCTAATCGCTAAAATCATAAAAAGTAAATTACAAATGCTTGGGTATCGAGTGTCTGGTATCGTCACTTCGGGGAAAGAAGCAATTAAAGAGACCTATGAAAACCAACCGGATTTGATTCTAATGGATGTCGTGTTGGGGGGTAAGTTGGATGGTATTCAAACGGCTGAGAAAATCCAATCTCTTTTCGATATACCCGTCGTTTACCTGACCGGATATTCCGATGATGAGACGCTCAGCAGAATCATGAAAACCAATCCCTTTGGATACATCCTGAAGCCCTTCGAAGCGAGAGAATTACAAATTGCCATCGAAATGGCACTCTATAAACACGATATAGAAAATAGGTTGAAAAAAGGCGAAGAATATTATCGTGATCTTGTCGAGAAGGCCGAGATCGCCATCCTGATCGATGATAAAGAGGGAAATTTCGTATATTTTAATCAAAAGTTTGCCGATTTATTCGCGTATACCAAGGCACAGATGAAAAAACAATCGATACAAACCCTCGTTCACCCCGATGATGTAGAAAGAGTCATGGATATCCATAGAAAACGAATTCTCGGTAAGAGACCCAAATCGAGATACGAATTTCGGGCCATCCGAAAGGACGGTTCGACGATCTATCTGGAAGTCGACGCGGTCAGGATGCTCGAAGGAGACAAAGCCACAGGAACCCGCTCATACATCTGGGACATCACTCCCCGTCGGCGAGCAGAGGAGGCGTTCAAGGAATCGGAAGACAAGTACAGAGTCCTCGTAGAAAACGCCAACGAGTTGATCGCCGTGACACAGGATGAAACGCTCAAATTTCTTAATCCCAAGGCTTTCGATATAACCGGTTATAATACAAAAGAATTGATTAATAAGACTTTTTCGAAATTCATTCATCCCGAGGATCGTCAGAGAGTGATGAACTATTTCCAGAATCGTCTTCGAGGGAAAGAAGTTCCCCAATATTATACATTTAGAATCATTGATAAAAAAGGACGAATCCGATGGTTGAGGAGCAGTGTTGTCATAATCGGATGGGAAAGCAAACCGGCTTCATTGGCCTTCGTGAGTGACGTTACCGAGCTGAAACAAACGGAAGAGGCTCTCATTGAGAGCAAGAAGAGATATAAATCCCTATACTCCATGATGCGTCTCATGTGCGACAATGTTCCCGATCTCATATGGGCCAAGGATCTTAAGAAAAGATTTATATTTACCAATAAAGCCATCTGTGAGAAGCTGCTCAACGTTAAAGACACCGATGAACCCATTGGCAAAACAGACATGTATTTTGCCAATCGTGGGAGAAAAAACCACCCTGAAAATCCCCAGTATCATACCTTCGGGGAAATATGCAAGAAATCGGATACCGTGGTCATGAAATCTAAAAAGTCCCAACGTTTCGATGAATTCGGAAATGTAAAAGGGAAATACCTGTTTCTGGACGTCCATAAAGCGCCTTTCTGGGATGAACAGGGTAAACTGATCGGCACCGTGGGATGTGGACGGGACGTAACAAAGGAAAAGAGGTTGGAAGAGGAACAAAAACGGGTCAGTGAAGAATTATTGAACTCTCACGAGGTACTTCGGAATCTCTCTGCCCATCTTCAGTCCGTTCGCGAAGAAGAACGCACTCATATCTCCAGAGAAATCCACGATGAATTGGGGCAGGCACTGACCGCCCTGAAGATGGATCTATACTGGCTGAATAACAAACTACCCACTGATCAGAAACCTCTAATCAAAAAAACAAAATCCATGCTTCGACTACTGGACAAAACCATCCAGAGTGTCAAACGAATTTCGACAGATCTGCGTCCGGGGCTGTTGGATGACCTTGGACTCGTAGCTGCCATAGAATGGCAGGCCGGCGAATTTCAGAACCGTACAGGTATTAAATGCAAACTCTCGTTCACCCCAGATGACATCTTCATCGATCAAGACATGGCCACTGCCCTTTTTCGTATTTTCCAAGAAACGTTGACTAATGTAGCACGACACGCAAAGGCTTCTTCGGTTCGAGTCAATTTGAAATTAGAGAATCGCACGGTCATGCTACAGGTAAAAGATGATGGCATCGGAATCACTGAAGCTCAAATCTCCGATGCGAGATCCCTCGGATTGATTGGAATGAGAGAACGTGTGCATCCTTTTGGGGGAAAAGTTGCCATCCGAGCAAAGAAGGATAAAGGGACGACTTTAACTGTAACAATACCCATGAATAGTATTTCTTCATAGGGAGAATGACAATGGTAAGAATACTCATCGGCGATGATCATGCCATCGTTCGAAGAGGATTAAAGCAGATCGTTGAAGAATCATCCGAGATGACCGTAGACGAGGCAAAAAACGGCCAGGAGGTACTTGAAAAAACTCGAACGATCGATTACGATATCTTGGTTTTGGATATCTCTCTACCCGATCGCAGTGGATTGGATATTCTTAAACATTTGAAGAATGTAAAACCAGATCTACCTATCTTAATCTTGAGTATTCATCCGGAAGAACAGTACGCGGTACGGGTTCTACGAGCCGGAGCGGCAGGGTACTTGTCGAAAGATAGTGCCTCTGATGAATTGATGGCAGCCATACATAAAGTATCCAAGGGTGGAAAATATGTCACTGCCTCTCTTGCTGAAAAATTGGCTTTTGATTTAGAGAAAACGACTAAAACAGCACTTCACGAAACCCTCTCCGATCGAGAATTTCAGGTGATGTGTATGATTGCCTCTGGCAAAACAGTCAAGGAAATTGCCGAAAGTTTATGTTTGAGTGTAAAAACCATCAGTACTTATCGGACGCGAATTCTCGATAAGATGGGCATGAAAAACAATGCTCAAATCACCCACTATGCCATTAAAAATCAATTGGTAATTTAACGAAACCTCCCCACCAGCCTCCTTACACACCCTTTCCTTCACTTCAATGAATTTATGTAGGTCAAATGCCGACACAGCACATCCTCAATTTCCTATAATAAATTCAAACCAAGACCTATTGAATTATTTATTAACAGTCCTCATATTTATTCCAAGAAAGGGACTCTGAGTAAAACATCGGTTCCCTGACAAACGAACCGTCAAAATGGGGGGGATAAATTTGATTAGTTGTTCACAACTAATCTCCCCCCAAATTTATCCCCCCCTGTTTTATGGTAGAGGGTATTTGACCATCTCAATACGGTTCAATAATGTGAATTTACAATATAAAAAACTTGTATAAAATTGGATCATGAACATGGACAAATCTCAAATCATCATCGTAGAAGATGAGCTGATCATCGCGCAGGATATCAAAAACAACCTGATAAAGCTGGGATATGCTGTTTCAGCGATAGCGGCTTCGGGAGAAGACGCGCTCAAGAAGATAGAGACGCATCAACCGAACCTGGTGTTGATGGAAATCAAGCTCAGGGGCGAGATGGACGGCATTGAAGCCGCCGGTCAGGTCCATGCTTTATTTGATGTGCCCTACGAAAGAAGATTATGAATATGTCGGCAGAGAGAAGTACAGACAGATCGAGGAACGGGGGACAGGTACTGTGGAGACGCGCTTCAAGCGCAAGGATGGCAAGATCATCGATGTGCTGCTGAGTTCAACCCCTCTTGATCCGACCGACCTTACAGCCGGTGTCACGTTTACTGCGCTAGATATAACCGAGCGCAAGCGGGCAGAGGAACAAATTCAGAGAGATCTGAGAGAAAAAGGAGTGCTGCTCAAGGAAATCCATCACCGGGTTAAAAATAATTTGAACGTGATCACGAGCCTGCTCAGTCTCCAATCCAAAAGAATTTCAAACAAAGAGCAGGCATTAGCCGTTTTTGAGAAGACCCGAAACCGGATTTACTCCATGGCTCTGGTGCATGAGCAGCTCTATAAGTCGGATGATTTCTCAAAGATCGATATGAAACCGTATATTGAAGTCATTTTACAAAAATTGAAGAAAGTCCATTATTATTCGGTTTTCGGTTGAGAATGGATAAGATACTTACTAACAGTGAATCAACTTCTGAAATCATACTTCATATTGTAGGATAAATTCCTACATTCTCATAAGACAATCTCCAGTAAAAAAATCGAACTTTGACCGATTGATTTTTTACAAATTATTTTGTATTATAAACTTTTGATCGATTGTTATACTTTTTAAGTTTTCTTCTTCTATCATTGGACGCTGGGGGATGAATTTGTTCATTACTAACTTTCCAGAAAATCTTGTTTTCTTTAGCAATGAATCTCTCCCCAAATTCATCCCCCAAATATAAAAAGATTAATCAGTGATCCTCCCAAAACATAGAATTGTGAGGATAAATCAATGAATCCAAACAATATTATCCCTCTATTTCTCCTCCACCCGCCAGTAGGTTAGTGGCGGACGACACCAAAACTGGCCTATCTGTTCCTCTCCCCATACCGATTATTCGGTATGAACAGGTAGGCCTTTCCTCCCAACTCTCAACCATTTTAACTTATTGGCTCTTCACGGATTAGTGTGGGTAATCACAATGGAGATGCCCACCCTATCCTAATAGGATACAGAATAGCATTGATAGGGGAAGATTGACACTGCTAAACTCCGATAAAAGGATATTCTCCCCTATCAACCCACTCTAAT
>Ga0114922_10001068_pt1 | contig 25989 bp, 22 predicted proteins | sample AartaG_FD_100975 | JGI IMG/M metagenome (GOLD analysis project Ga0114922, IMG submission 100975) | Deep subsurface microbial communities from Aarhus Bay to uncover new lineages of life (NeLLi) - Aarhus_00045 metaG | ecosystem: Environmental > Aquatic > Marine > Oceanic > Sediment | place... | reverse complement strand
GCATCCTTTTTGTCATCAGAGTCTTCCGCTTCGTATTCACCCCCTCCCAAACCCTCCCCCTTTTTTGCTTCCTTGGTTTCGTGCTTGATGGTCGCGACCACGGCCACCGGAATGGGTCCCATGGTATCCTTCTGCCGGTCAAAAGAGGCCTCGCCTTTCTTGAGCATTAGAAGATCCGTCTCAGCCCAACTACTTGGCCCTGTCTCGGCCAGTTCTGTGTTTTGCACGTACTCCGGCACATCTTCTGCCCCGCGGATAGATCTGGCAAGGGGGAAAAAAGATGCTGTATTGAAATTCTCGGTGATGGGGTGGTAACCAGCATACCGGGAAACAATGGGGGTCAGATAATCGGCTCCAAAGAGCCTGCTCAGCTTATCCACAATCACGTCCTGGCCCACCTCAATGCCCCACGATTTCAAAAACCCTTTCAGGCCGGTATCGGTTTCCGGATCAATGAGGATCAAGACATGCCCCGCCTGATCAATGAAGCGCTTCAGGGTGGAAATTTCTTCATGGAAGAGGGCTTTCTTGGGTCCTGCAATGATGAGTACAGAGGCGTCTGCCGGTACCTCCTCGGCTCGCATCAGAAGAAGGTCTCGCACCACATAGTTCTGGTCCTCTATGGCCTTCTTTACACCGGTGTAACCGTCCTTCCCATAGTCCTCGGTCGATTTTTCATTATGTCCGGTCATGAAATAAATGACCTTTTCCCCTTTTCGCGTTACTCGCAATAGGGCGTTTGTCAGCTCTTGCTCGGTGGCCAGAGTTATCTTCTCCTCACGGGTGTCTGTCTCCAGCACCAGGGTGCCGTAAGCAGTGATCTTGTAACGTCTCGCCTTTCCCGGGAACCGATCAGGATCCACAAACTCAAAGGAGAACTTCCGGGAGGCGTAAGCGTACTGGTCAAGGAGGCCCCTGGCCCCTTCGGCCTCAGGTGACGCCTCCTGGTAGAAGGCTGTGACGCGGACCGGCTTTTCCAGGTTCTTTAGTACTTTTAGTGTCTGTTCTGAAAGGGTGAATCTCTTGCCGGCTGTCAGGTCGAATCGCGCACTGTGCCTGGCGGAAATGGCTTCCACAAAGACCAGAATGCCCAACACAAGTAAAACCAGAATGAGGGCACTGGCCCCATGCCGGGTTGATCGCCTCTTGAAATAGTCTCGGATGGTGGCAAAACTGCCAACCACATAAGCAACCAGACACAGAAGACCAACGATCCATCCGACCCACGTATACCGTTGCGCGGCAGGTATCATGCCATAGGCTATGGCCGTGGCCAGGATGATAATGAACCCTGCATATCCCAGGCCGGTGAACAATTTTGCTTGCTCTATCCTCGCCATCTTTTCGACTCCAGGGATCGCATGGTCATAAAGAGGAACAAAATGTTAAAGTTGACATAATATATAATGTCCCGGGTATCGATCACACCCTTTGAAAAACTTTCAAAATGTTCAAGCAGCGAAACATGAGAAAGGACCTTCCCCAGAGAAGGTCCCGCAAAGGTCTCAGCCCAGCCAATAAGCCAGAACATCAGGATCGCCCCAAAGGAAATAGCCGCAGCCACAATCTGGTTTTCTGTAACAGAAGATACCATAAGCCCAAGGGCGATAAAGGCGGCCCCCATCAAAAAAAGCCCCAGATAACCCGTGACGACATGACCGATGTCAGGCTCGGCATACAACCACAAAAGGAATGGATAGAGCCAGGTCAGGGCAAGCATGATCAAAAAGATCACCATACATGCGGTAAACTTTCCAAACAGCAACTCGGTCTCACGGACCGGATAGCTCAGCATCAATTCAAGAGTACCCGCCTTCTTCTCTTCGGCAAAAAGACGCATGGTCAAAAGGGGCATCATCAAGAGCATGATGACACTCATGTTGCCGAATGTAGGATGCAACACCATCTCTGTCACATTAATCCCCCCAGCCCCTGGCATCCTCATGGCCTGCACGCTGATCATGCTGAAATAGGCAAAGGCACTGTAAAAAAACCAACCCGAAAGAAGGAGAAAAATAGTCACCACCACATAAGCAATGGGGGATGAAAAATAGACGTATAGTTCCCGCTTCAAAATGGCATAAAAAGCTTTCATCCCCCCCCTTGCTCCTCGGTTACAAGACGGATAAAAACATCTTCCAGGCTTGGACGGAGCGCGTGGATTTCAAGGAGCGACCATCCTGCAGCCACAATCGATTGAGCTATCGCATCTCGAACATCCTCGCCCTGCCCCATTTCCACCACGTAACGGCCTGCGTGGTCTGTAAGCTGGGCCTCGGCAGAAGCTGCGACAACGCCTGGCACAGTACGAAGCCTTGCCAGGACCTCGGCCTCAGGGCCCTTTACCTCCAGAGCGACCTTTCTCTTATCCTTGCCAGTCAGTCGTTCCGGGGTGTCTTCAGCTACGATCCGTCCCTCATTGATGATCACAACCCTCCGACAGATCATGCTCACCTCGGGAAGGATGTGACTGCTCAGGATGACGGTTTTGTATCCTGCAAAACTCTTTATCAACTCCCGGATCTCTATAATTTGTTTAGGGTCAAGGCCGATCGTGGGCTCATCCAGGATCAGAACGTCAGGATCATTCAAAATCGCCTGGGCAATACCAACCCTTTGTTGAAATCCCTTGGATAGGTTGCCCAGAAACTTCTTGCGTACGGATTGCAGCCCGCACTGGTCTATGACCCGGTCCACCTTGCTTTGGCGCTGCCTCGCCGGCACGCCTTTGACTTCGGCTACGAACCCGAGATAGGCCTCGGTTCTCATCTCCTTGTACAGGGGAACATGTTCGGGGAGGTATCCGAGCCGCTTCCGAATATCCAGGGAGCGGTCAAATACGTCCAGGCCGTCGATACGCGCAGAGCCGGATGTGGGCGGGAAAAATCCATTGAGCATTCGAATCGTTGTGGTCTTGCCAGCACCATTAGGCCCGAGAAATCCAACGATCTCCCCCTTTTCTACTCGAAAGGACACGTCCAGAACGGCTGGAACAGGGCCAAAATACTTGGTCAGGTGATCAACTTCAATCATATAGGCACCAAGATAATGATTTTGGCAAGGCCAGAGGGAGAAATCCGAGTAAGTCGTACATATTAGTACGTCGTCGAGGATTCCGACCGATAACGCAGCCCAAAATCTTTATCTTAAAGCCTATAGGCTTACTGCAAAGATAAAGTAATCTTTTAACATAATGCATAGCCCTGTTTTGTCAACAGGGGATCATTGTGAATCAATGCGGAATGCGGAATTGAAATTGGAAGTCGACCAATAAATTGGACGCAAAAACAGCTTGACGATGCAATCGGTTTTGTGAAAGGTTTACGCGAAGTTCGTAAGGGGGTAGACCGTGCGGAATGCGGAACAACTGATTACACGGATTGCACATCTCGGATTGCATAAGAAAAAAAGCAATCCGCATTCCGAATTCCACATTCCAAATTCAAACATCAAGGAGGCGTCATGGCAATCAATATCGTTGAAAAAATTGACGGGTTCGTCAAGGTCAGGCATGTCCTTGTCAGTGTGTCCAACAAAAGCGGTCTGGAAAGCTTTATACCATCACTGCTGGACATCAACCCGGAGATACGGCTATTTTCGACAGGTGGAACATATAGCAGGATCAACCAGATCCTCGCTGATCGGGCTTCTTCGTGTCTAACCCCTGTCTCTGATTATACCGGACAGCCGGAAACCCAGGGAGGGCTGGTCAAGACGCTCGATTTTAAGATTTACCTTGGTCTGCTCACAGAGACATATAATGATGCCCACCAGCAGGACCTTGAGAGGACCGGGGCACTTCCCATAGATATGGTTGTGGTTAACCTTTATCCCTTTAAGGAAACCATATCCAAAGAGGGCGTTACTGTGGAACAGGCAAGGGGGAATATCGACATTGGCGGCCCCTGTATGATAAGGGCTTCGGCAAAGAATTTCATTCGGGTTGGAGCGGTTGTGGACCCTGTCGATTATCCGAAGATCATTTCTGACATGAGGGCAAACAGCGGCAAGATCTCTCTCGAACTTAGATACAAGCTGGCCAAAAAGGCTTTTGAACACACCGCCGTATATGACCGCCATATTGCAGATTTTCTGGCAAAAAGATCTTTTGGGAACGTACAAACATGTTATCAAGTTATGGAGGGTTAATACAATGGCTGAAGATCTCAAGAAAATGTACAGAACCATTATGGATGACCACTTTCCTCCAAAGATGGAGATATCCTTTGTGGATGATGACAAGCGCCAAACCCTTTTCTACGAAAAGGTGGTGTGGGTAGTCGATGATGTCCAAAAAGGCTTGAGGTACGGGGAGAACCCGGGCCAGGAAGCTGCCCTTTACAGGCTGGTAAACGGGAATTTGGTCCTGGGGGAGACCCAGACCATTCAACCTGGCCGATATCTGGCCTCTGATATCGAGCTTTTGCAATCCGGCAAGCATCCCGGAAAGACCAACTTGACCGATGCAGACAATTCCCTGAACATCTTGAGGTACTTCACGGACAAGCCGACCGTCGTCATTGTCAAGCACAACAATCCCTGTGGGGTTGCCAGAGCCGATTCCCTTGAGGAGGCATACATCAAAGCCAACATGGCCGACCGTGTGGCAGCTTTTGGTGGCTGTATTGCCATGAACTTTCCGGTAGACAAGCCCACGGCCGAGGCCATCACCAAGCAATACGCCGAGGTGGTAGTGGCCCCGGATTTTGAAGATGGGGTCATGGATGTCTTTGCCGCAACCAAAAACCTGCGGGTCATCAGAATTGCGAATATTGACCGCTTGCAGACCTTTGTAGGCGAACGCTTTGTAGAGTTCAAGAGCCTGATTGATGGCGGTCTCATCACCCAGTGGTCTTTTGTGCCGCAGGCTCGTACCAAAGCGGACCTCAAGCTGGCCGAATCTGATTATAAGGGCAAGACTTACCGCATCAAGCGGGGACCGACCGACCAGGAATATGCTGACATGCTGTTCGGCTGGCTGGTGGAGTCCGGGATCACATCCAACTCGGTAATATATGTCAAAAACGAGGTGACCGTGGGAATCGGAACCGGTGAACAGGACCGTGTGGGCGTGGCGGAAATTGCCAGGGACAAGGCATACCGGAAGCTTGCAGACCGCTATTGCTTTGAGGAGCTAAACATTCCGTACAATGAGCTTGCGGATGAGGAAAAGAAAAAAGAGATCGACAACAGGGTGGCCCAAGAAAAGGGCGGCTTGATCGGGGCTGCCATGGTGAGCGACGCCTTTTTCCCATTCCGGGATGGCGTGGATGTAGGCCTCCGTGAAGAAATCTCCGCCGTGATCCACCCCGGTGGCTCCCTGAACGACTACCAGTCCATAGAGGCGTGCAATGAGGCCGGTGCGACCATGGTATATACCGGCCAGAGGAGCTTCAAGCACTGACGGCTTCGTAAAAAGTCCATCTGCGGCGTTGTGCTTCATCCCCGCCCTGTTAAATTCTCGCTACGCGAGACGGCGGAGCCGATTTAACAGGGTAAATCATTGCGACGTACCATAAGTACGCCTCATTCCTCAAGATTCGCACGCCTTGCATATGAACTTTTTACTTTGCCGTCGATGTGATGACTTTTTGCGAAGGCATCAACACTGAATTTCATATTTCATATTTGATACTGGATATTTGATATTTGATATTTGATTTCAATTCCGCAATCCGCAATCCAAAATGTGAAGCCATCATGATCCCTTCCATTGACGATCACCTGTCCGCCCTTTATCGCCTCAGACGCTTTGGGATCAAGCTCGGGCTGGCCACAATTTCCCGGCTGATGAGTGGTCTTGGAAATCCTCAGGATCGTTTTTCGTCCATCCACATTGCAGGGACCAACGGCAAGGGATCGATTGCTGCCTTCCTGTCTTCGGTCCTTGCACACGGAGGATATAAGGTGGGCCTTTACACCTCCCCCCATCTTGTTCGTTTCAATGAACGAATACAAATCAATGGATGCCCTATATCGGATAAAGATGTGGCACAAGTTGCAGAAGCGGTTCAGCGGATATACACTCAGGCGGAGCCCCCGACCTTCTTCGAGTGTGCCACTGCTATGGCTCTTTACCACTTTGCCTCAGAAGGGGTTGATTGGGCTGTTCTTGAAACAGGTATGGGCGGCCGGTATGATGCAACGAACGTGGTGCATCCCGAGGTCAGCATCATTTCCAATATCAGCATGGAACATCAGGAATATCTCGGCAACACCCTGGCCAAAATCGCTCGCGAGAAGGCAGGGATAATCAAGCGGGGCGCTGGCGTTGTCACAGGAACTCGCCAGAAAAGCGCACTGTGGGTTCTCAAGCAGGTAGCCGCAGAAAAGGAAGTGCCCCTGTACAGGCTCGGAAAGGGAATCCGGATTCGTAAAGATAATGAAGGGACTTTCATCTATCTGGGCATTAATCGCCGGTGGCCCCGGGTCAAGATTGGACTGATCGGGGACCACCAGATCACCAATGCTGCACTGGCTCTGGGAGCCCTGGAACTCCTGTTGGAAAAAGGCCTTCACCTCACGGATGAAGCCATCTATGCCGGCCTTGCCTCGACGCGTTGGCCTGGACGTCTTGAGGTTCTCTCAAGGAAGCCGTTCATCCTTCTGGATGGTGCACACAACCCGTCTGCGGTAAGGACGCTCAAGAAGTTCCTGGAAAATTCAAATGCCTTCCGTCGGTTGACCATGGTGGTGGGCATCTTACAGGATAAGGCATGGAAGCCCATGCTACGAGAGCTTGCTGGTGTTGCCGACCGCATGATTCTCACCAGGCCCCAGTATGAGCGTGCTGCCGATCCCCACGAATTGGCATCATTTGTGCGTTCTCTTAAACAGGACCTGATCGTCATACCAAAATTGGCTGATGCCATATCCCTTGCCCTTGAAGAGGCAAGTGCCGCAGATGCTGTGTGCATCACCGGGTCTCTCTATACTGTTGGAGATGCCAGGGCATATCTTGGGAAGCATTCCCAGATTATTATACCGCCCTGAATAAGTCCGAAATCCGAAACAAGACAGGATAAATCCGAATATCGAATATCGAAATCCGAAACAAATTCAAAATTCGAATATCGAATGTTCAAAACATTAGAGATTCAGGAGGTTAGGGATTTAGTATTCGAACACGCCAATCCTTCAATTCCACAAGCCCTCAATTTTTTTGTTTTGGATTTAGTATTTTGGTCATTTGAATTTGTTTGCGGCTAACGCCTTTAAAACAATACAAATTTCGTGCTTCGGATTTCGGATTTTCACGTTTCTGGCTCTCAACAAAAATCATGGCTGAGGTCGGTAAGAATCTGGCAATGTGTTCATTATCTTGAGGATCATCCCATGCTCCTTGCTGATGCTTATCTGGATAGGATTGATTTCTTGAGATACCTCCCCCAAACCGATTGTGCAGAGTGCGGGGATAAGACCTGCCAGGAATTCGTCCAGGAATTAAAAGGGGCCCGGAAAAAGCCTGCGGACTGTCCTCATCTCTCCGAAAGCCTCTATTACCCTTTTCAGGTTGCCCTAAATGCTGACAATCTCCTGCCAGAGTTCCCCTGCCTGACGGAACCCCGTCCAGGCCCCACCGGATTGGTGGAAATCAATACCCCAGACGATCATACTCCCATCCTGATCTCGGGAAACAATATGCATACACAAGATGTACTGATGTCCATCCTCAGCACCACGAGGAGCCCTTTTTTTCTCCTGTTCACTGACACAAAGGGAAATACTGTCGATATGGCCGTAATCTATAAGACCTTAACAGCCGAGCAGATCAGGACAGAGGTTCTCAACTCAGGGGTTCTGGAGAAGGTGTCTCACCAGGATATCATCATCCCCGGCATGGCTGCGGCCGCAGGCGATGAGCTTAAAAGTGCGACAGGCTGGAACGTCATCGTTGGCCCAATCTGCGCAGCGGAATTGCCGCTCTTTTTGGCCGGCAGATGGCTTGGTCTCGGCACGTGATTGACGCCATCTTGAGCCGCTTATCTAATGCAGTCGATAAGCTCAGAAATTCGCTTGAGGTGTTTGCATATAAGGAACCGGCGTGTGTCATAGCCATATGAGAAGTGATCCACTCGGGGAGGTAAACGAGAACAAGCGAAGGCGGAGAATAATGCCGAGTACTGTTTCAATAAGATTGGGATGTGAGATTGAAAAAGTGATTTATGAAAGCCGAGGTCGAGGTAGGATTACATCGACTCAATATAAAACATGGCGAGAAACGTTTACTGTTCCTGAGGAAGGATACAACAAAATAAATCTCACCTGCCCGATATGCCATAGTTCCTTTGAAGTAAAAGTCTATAGTAAGTCACAGGCCCGTCTTAGAAAGCTTTATTTTGCCTCTTGTTTCCTTACAATCGCGGCATGTGGGATCGTCTTTGCAGTATTTGCCGACAGAGAAAAAGGGTTTATAGGTTATAGCCTGGCGGCACCCTTCATCTGTTTCACCGTATGGCAGTTGTTAAATGTTGTTCGCGGAAGGTTTGATGCTAGTGATGTCGTGTCTCATGCACGAGGGAAGGTACACAAGATTTTTGATGAACGAAAGATTATATTTCCCGATCAATGAAGACATACCTTACAGCATAGCTCGGCGCCTATCTGAAACTCAAAAATTCAATATTTTTCAAAGGTTTCAACTATCAGGCCAAATCGGCAAACCTGCCGGTAGTTTTCCTCAACCTCATGCTCAGGTTTTTGGCAAGGCCGTGGAGGAACTTAATGCCAACAGGGGGATTTTCCTGGCAGATCGATTCAAAACGGTTTCTGGTAACCAACAAAAGTTCCGAGGGTTTCGTCACAACAATGGTAGCTGACCTGGGGTAGTCGTCCACGATGGACATCTCCCCCACGCAGCAGCCCCGGTCAAAGGTGGCTATTATTATCTGCTTGGAGTCTGTCGGTTCGACACGGACGTCAACCATGCCTTCCACGACGAAAAACAAATAGTCAGCAATATCGCCCTCCCTGAAGAGGACGGTTTGTGCCGGAAAATAACGGAGACTCACGTTTCTTGAAAAGAAATCCAGTTCATCACTTGAAAAGTCCTCGAAGAAAGGAATCTCCCCCAGAATATGCTTTATTCTACTAAAGATGTTTTCCATGTTATCCTTCTTCCCAGCTTTGATTTATTCAACAGAAGTCAATTCGTAAACCTTGTGAAGCCCTGTTATTCCTTTTAGTTCAAAAAGCCCGACTATCCTGGTCTTTATCCCCTCCATGCCCTTAATTTCTTTCTCCACGTTTTCGGTTACCAAGATCCGGTTGACAACGGACATGTCTTCTTTTGCCATTCCGTTCTCAATGGGAATGAGTCCTTCAGGCTTAACCCCTTCTACCCTGAAGGTCATATTTGTAGCCACGCCCAGGCGGTCTCCTTTCGCATCAATCCTGGTTTCGCCTAAATTGATGGCAAAGCTCAAGTCGATCCTGGCGGCTTTGTCCACTTTTTCATTGTGTTTGCTTATCTGTTTCAAAACCTCCATTGCGAACCGTATGGAATTGTATACCTTGGCAAATGTGATCAGGAAACCGTCGCCTGTGCTTTTCATGAACTGAAACTTCTCTCTCCGTGCAATTGGCGTTACCGTTTCAGTCAGAATCCTGGTGAGGTCCAGGGCAAAACTGTCTCCGTATCTGGCGGCTATTTCCGTAGACCTACACAGATCGACAACGAGTATGGCCTCAGTCAAGATCGCCCCCTGGGCAGCGATTCCTCTTGGCACGGCCGCCTGTAAAACCTCTTGAGGCGTTGGTTCCTCTTCGGGTTTAAAGACTTTTCCGGTAAGTTGCTTAAGCGTGCTAACAGCTTCGGCCCTTACGTCTTCGTCGGCGTCTTTGAGGCATTCTTTCAAGTCCGAAACAGCGTCCGTCGCTTTCAATTTTCCAAAGGCCTTTATGGTCTCTATTCGTACCCCTTTTTGGTCATCGAAAAGAAATTGCTCAAGTGGTTCAAGGACTTCGGCCCCGCCTATTTCAGCAAGCGCACCAGGAACCACCCACTTAACTTCTCCGTCACCTATCATTTCAGCCAGGGGAGCAATCGCTCGTTGGTCCTTTAGTTTGCCAAGAGCCGTCACCGCTTTTTCCCTCACCCACCAGTCCTGATCCTTTAACAGTTCGATAAGCGGTTCTAATGCGGATTTATGGATAACTTTGTTGAAGAATTCCACGGCGCACCTGCGTATGCTTTCATCTGGATCACTGGTCATGGCAATGAAAGCCTTGAGTATGTTGTCCCCTTTTAATTGCGCCAGGGAGTCGGTAGCGATCTGGCGTACCCACCAGTCAGAATCTTTGATGGCCTTGATGAGTACATCGCCGGTCCTCGGGTCCTTCAGGTTATTTAGGACCTCAGCGGCGCAGCGCCTGACGTTGACATCCTTATCGTTCATCAAATTAATCACGTCTGGAACAATGTCGGAGTCAGCTATTTCTATAATATAATCGGTGGCTTTCTGGCGAATTAACAAGTCATCGTCTTTCAGGAGCTCCATCATCGGGCGGCCCGCCCGTTTGTCGCCTATGGCGCCTAAAGCGTCCAATGCTAACCTCTTCATTTGACGGTCATCTTCCGTGAGCCTTTCGATGAGAGGGTCTACGCTTTCAGGGGCCTTCATTTTTCCGAGGCTTTTCACTGCTGATAAACGTACCTGCCAGGATTCGTCGCTAAGAGCGCTTATTATTAGTTTTTTGGCCACATCGCCGCCCGTTTCGGTCAATATCCTGATTATGTTCCTTTTCATCTCCGGATCAGCGCTGTTAAACATAGAAACCAATACGGGTACGCAGGACTCGTTCTTAAACGTGGCCAAAAGCTCTGTGGCGTTAGCCCTTGAATAAAAGTCCGGGTTTTTGAGGTATTCGATTAAAAGCGGCAAGGAAGATTCCCTCCACCGTTTGGTAATCATCTCTTTAGCAACCCTGCGTACCTCATCGTAAGATTCGCCTATGAGGGGTACTATGTCTTCGATCATGGAGTCGTCACATAGCTTTTCCAGCAGCGATTGTGCTTTCGCTGGGGCAAGCTTTCTTTGTTGGAAGGCTTCGATTGTATGTCGAACGGCCCGCTTCCCGAACTGCTTAAGTTCGGAAACCATTTGTAACTCACCTTTCTTTGTGTCTGCTTCAGCGTATTTTTCAAGCAGCTTTGTTATCTTTCTGCCTTTAAACAAAACCTTATCCCCTTGAAGTGTAGAACAGACGTTGCTTGGCAGGAGTTCCTGCTTCTGTGTCACCTTAGTAAAAAATCCGGCAATGTCAAGTCATGAGACCTTTGAAAAACATCCACTTCTTCCCAATTTCTGAACCGGGCGCGTAAGCCTTACGGCTTCGGGCTCGGAGAGGCAGGAGCTTTACCACTTCTCACTTATAGACAAACTGCATCTTGACCGAGCCTATCTCAATGACATCAAACTCTTTTAGCATGACGGACTTTTTCACAGTCTCACCGTTGACATTTGGTTTGGAAATCCCCTCCACGTAGCTTAAGTAATAGCCATTGGGTCTCTTGCTGATGGTGGCTGCGGTCTGGCCCACCATCAAACCGCGCACCACAATGTCGGAGGAAAGCTTTTTTCCGATTCTGGCCAGCTTCTTGGAAAGCTCCACTTCTCCCTCGCCACCTGCTAGAAAGGACAAAACACCGATGGGTTCCTCCTTTTCGGGCATCTGAGGCTCCATCTTGGCAGGGCTCTTGGCCATCATCTCCCTGTGCTTTGCCGTATCCATTACCATGGTCTGGTCCATTCCGACCGCCGGAGCGTCATCGGGCCGGGGCTCCCCCTCCTCGTAGGCAAAGACGAGGGTATGCTTGCCGATGTCTATGGCGTCCCCGTGTTTGAGCCAGTGAGAAGAAACAAGTTGTTTGTTCACAAAGGAACCGTTTTTACTTTTCAGATCAGTCAGCAAAAACCCATCATCCATCGAATCTATCTTGGCATGGCGCCCAGACACGGCAAGGTTCTCAATGACCACATCGTTGTTCTCCATCCGGCCGATTGTGAGGGCCTCTCCCTTTTTAAGGTGATACTTCCCAACGGTTTTTTCCTTGAACCTAAGCATCAGAGTCGGCATCGCAGGACCTCTCTTTTTTATATAAATATTTTTTCAAAGGGAAGTTGGATAATCCTTGTCCGATCCGCGAGATCAGTCCGATGATCCCGCCTTTTTCATGTCTAACTTTTTGTATCTTTAGCACAATAACGGTTACGTTGTCATCCCCCCCGCGTTCGTTGGCCAGATCCACAAGCAAACGGCAAGCCCTATCGGGCCGTTCTTTATTTACCACGCCAAGGATCTCCTCCGGAGAGACCTTATCGCTTAAGCCGTCAGAACTGATGACCAGGATATCGCCCCTGAAGCACTCAATCTCGCAGATATCAGCCTCTACCGTTTCCTCAATCCCGATGGCCCGGGTGAGCATGTGTCTGAATTGTCCCCCCAGCCGTTTGGCCCCCTCGGGGTCGAGAGCCGTTTGCTCGGCCATCACGGTGTGGGGCACGGACAGGAGGTCTATGCTTCCGTCGTGCACCAGGTAGATTGGGCTGTCGCCCACGTTGGCCGCCATGAGGGTCTCGTGAGAGAAATAGACCGCCGACACGGTGGAGCCCATTCCACGATACATCTCCTTGCTGTAGGAAGCCTGGTGGACCCTCTGGTTGGCCATGTGGATGCAGGAAAGTAGCTGGTTGGCCTCCTTGGAGAAGATCTCGTGGTAGTCGGCCAGCGCCTCCATATCGCCGTCCTCTTTGAACCTCTTCATGTAGTCCCGAATGGTCTCCACCACCAGCGAGCTGGCCACCTCCCCGGCCTGGTGTCCCCCCATGCCGTCGGCCACCACATAAAGCCGCAGATCATCATCGAGGAGTAGGGCATCTTCGTTGCCCTTCCTCTTTCTACCTACGTCGGTAACACCTGCTGATTCTACTATGACCATGATCAAATGTCTCGGAACTTTTCCAACATATTGAAATCATATCCTATATAATACGGACTGCGAGTACCACGATGCTTGATACTGGATATTCCATGCTGGACTCTTGATGATCGATATCCCCGAAATTGCTAATCAAGATGCACTATTTATGCCATTTACAATCCAGTATCTTCTATTTCTTTTCCGCCTTCTTTTTGGCAATAAATTCATCGATCCTTTTTCCAAGCTCTCTTAAGTGGGCAGCCATATGGGACGCCCTCTTGTAGCGCTTCTCCCGGTCCTTCTCCAGGGCCTTGTTTATTATGGTCACAAGGGCCTTTACTATTTTTGGGTTTGTTTTTCTCGGGTCCGGATGGGGCACGTTCATTACCTGGTGCATGAGCGCTGCCGGGTTATCGCCGTAGAAGGGTAGCCTGCCTGTCAAAAGCTGGAATAGCATTGTTCCCAATGAGAAGATATCCGACCTTCCATCCACCTTTTCGCCGGAAAACTGCTCTGGCGACATGTAATACGGCGTACCTTTCACCACACCGGTCCGGGTCTGGGAGGTCGCCGTCATCCTGGCTATGCCGAAGTCGGTGATCTTTACAATCCCGGTTTTCAAGAGCATTATGTTGGCCGGTTTGATGTCCCGATGGACTATCCCCTTCTGGTGGCCGTAATCCAGGGCGTCGGCTATGTCGGCCACATAGTCTATGACCTTGCGCATGGGCAAGAGGTTGCCTTTTTCCGTATATTTTGCCAGGGTCTCCCCTTCCAAATACTCCATGGCGATGTAGGCCAGATCTTGCTCTTCGCCCGCATCGTAGATAGTGACGATGTTGGGGTGGGAGAGGGTCCCCGCGCTTCTAGCCTCCTGGAAGAATTTCTCCTTCATATTCTCCGCTTCTTCCGGCTCGAAGTCATCGGCAAACGGGACGGTCTTGATCGCGGTAGCCCGATTGATGCGCGGGTCTCGGCCCAGGTAGACTGCGCCCATAGCACCCTTGCCCAGTTCCTTGATCACCTCGTACCTGCCCAGACGGGTGCGCGCGGCCAGAAGGCCCTCGCCCGCTGAACCGTCGCCCAAAAAGCCGTCGCCGGATACCATCGTCTCGCCGGCCTGCATCAACTTCTTTTTCCTTTCAGCGGGCTCACCCTCTACCTTCTCTTCACGGGTCTCGGTTACAAAGTACTTGATGCTTACCACCCCGATGTAGCCAAAGACAAGCTGTAGGAGAGGGTAGGTCACCTGAACCCAGAGGCCCCTTGAGACAAGAAAGTAGGTTGAGCCCCCTATGAGCGATATAAGAAAGATCAGAAAGGTCATGCCTGCAATCATGGCCCTTAACCTTGGCAAAACAAATGTGATCACCAATCCCAGGACGAGTATCATAAGGATTTCTGCGCTGGACCCCCAGGGCAGCTGTCGAACAAATTCTTTGTTTAGTATTGTCCAGATGGTATGGGCTGAGAACTCTCCCTGGGGCATAGTCGGATCGATAGGTGTGCTGAGCGGGTTCATTATTCCCGTAGCCGAGGCGCTCACCAAAACGAGCTTGTTCTTGAAGACGCCCAATGGAATCTTATCGTTCATGACGTCGAAGTAGGAGTAACTTTTAAAGGATCCCGGTGGGCCTTTGAAGTTGACCATTAATTCGCAGTGCAATGTGGTGGGAATCTCAAGGGAGCCTAAGTAAATGGCTGAGCCCAGATCGGCCCGTATTTTGTTCTGGGGGACGTTCAGGTACAGGGCCGCCAGTCTTAAGGTGTAGGAAGGAATGTAAAGCCCGTTGAACTCATACAAGAGCGGTTCCCGTCTGGACGTTCCGTCCGTGTCGTAGGTGCGGTTGATGTGGCCTATCCCCTTTGAGGCTTTTAAAAAGGCAGGGATGGGCAGGAATATTTCGTTGGCCTGAGGGCATTGCAAGCCTTTAGGGTAACTGATGCTTTGGATCGACTGATCAATCAGGGCCTCGTCTGTTTCTATTGTTCCCTTCCCTCCCAGCGCCTGCTCCTTGAAAAAGACCGGGAGCACCACTTTGCCTGACTCCTGGAGGGCCTTCGCAAGTTTTTTGTCGTTGTCCAGCCTTGCCTGGGCGTCACTCATGGCCCGGAGAAACATAGGCCCTTTGTCGCCCGCGTGGTCCAGCACGGTTTCGACGAAAAGCTCCTCCAGGTCCTTAAGCTCCCTTAGGCCGGTCTTGTCCTGAGGTTCGCTCAGGATCAAATTGAGCCCGATGACCCTGGATCCGGCCGCGTTTAACTTCCTGATGCCTTTGGCCATAAGGGAGCGGGGCCAAGGCCAATGGCCGAGCTTCTCTATGGATTCGTCGTCTATGTCCACGAGAACGAGATCGCTCGGGCCTTCTGGGTCCCCCCTTAAACTCATCATCACATCGTAGAACTTGAGTTCCAATGTATCGAGAAACTCCATGCGAAAGAACCCAAGCCCCAAAAAGAGGAGGGTTATACCCAGGCCCAGAAAAATCGTCGGATCTTTTTTCAGAATGCCCATGGAGATGTCAATAGGACCCTTTGGACAACAAATCGCTCGTGTGGGTCAGACGCTGTATCAGGGTCTTGGCAAAGACCTTGTGAAAACGAAGCTGGGTGTTGATAGACATCTGGTCGATGACTGAGCCGTTGATCCTTATCAAAATAGTATCGCGGACCGCTTCAACGGTGGCGGTCCGTGTGGTGTTGCCCCGGTACCCCATTTCGCCGAAGCAGTCACCTTGTCTCAACGTATTCAAATGCATCCCCCGTTTTTTAACCATCGCCTTGCCTGCAACAATAATGTAGAAGCAGTCTTCTATCTCCCCTTCGGTAATTATAGCGGAAGTGGCTTCGTGCTTCAGCCACTGGATAGCCTTGAGCACCTCGGCAAGTTCGCCGGAAGTAAAATCCTTGAAGAAATCCAATTTTTTAAGGGCATTGTATTTTTCTTCAAAATTGATTTCCTCTTCCAGGCACCTCAAATGATCGAAAGAGGCGCTCAGTTCCGAAGCAAGTTGCAGGCCGGTCCGGTAACGTTTCGCCGGGGCCTTTTCCAAAGCTCGCAAGACGATACGTTCCAGAGATTCTGGAACATCACGCCGATGTTTCTTCAACGGCTCGGGCTCTATATTGGCTATCTTGTAAAAGGTGGCGTAGTCCGTGTCAGCCTCAAAGGGTTTGGTTCCGGTCAGGAGTTCATACATCACCACGCCCAAGGAGAAGAAGTCGCTCTGTGGTGTCTGTGGTTCATTGCCAAGTTGCTCCGGTGACATGTAGTGCACTGAACCGGCGAAACTGTCCGGCCGGGGAAGACCTGAAGCCCCCTCCACCGTGGCGATGCCGAAATCGGAAATCTTGGCATCGCCTTTCGTGGAAAGCATGATATTGCTCGGTTTGATATCGCGGTGGATGACCCCGTTCTGGTGGGCGTAATCAAGGCCCTTGGCGCACTGAAAGATGATTCTCACTACCTTGTCAAGGGGCAGGAGTGTTTTTCCCCGACAGTACTCTTTTAAGGTGGACCCGTCCACATATTCCATGACCAGGTAGCACCGGTCCTTTTCCACCATGGCATCATACACCGACACGATGTGGGGGTGCATTAATTTGCCTGCCGCCCTGGCTTCGTTGAAAAATACTTGCTGAAACTGCTCAAACCTCTGGGGGTCCTTGGAGGAAGAGGCTAAGGTAACCTTGATGGCGACCAGGCGATCGATAAAGGGGTCCTGAGCTAGATAGACTACACCCATGCCCCCACGCCCCAGTTCTTGGGTCACCAGATATCTGCCTATTTTTTGGGGTATCTTGGGGGAAGCCACTTCTTATCGTGTCCAGGATCCAGCGGTCTATAGCGTTAAATTCATTGGTGAAAAAAGGAAATTGCTATACCATCAAGCAAGGGGCAATATGTAGTCGGCAAGCTGACTCGATGTTCTTCGCAAATTCTGACTTAGTAGACGCGAAATTCCTTTGAGAATCTTGACGCCTATTGTTGGGTATTGCTCCAATATCAAATCGAAACGACTCCGGGTCAATGTGAGCAGCGTAGCCCTGGTGCGGGCTCTTATCGTAGCAGACCGAGGAAAGTTATCGATGACAGACATTTCTCCGATTGAACGTCCCTGGGTCAATGTGGCTATTATGGCGCTGCCTCCTGCCGAGGATCTCTTCATTACATCCAATGAACCATTTTCTACAAAGCATATGTAGTCGCCTCTATCCCCCTCCTTAAAAACGTACTCGCCGGGGTTGACCTCAATGACGTTCACATATTTAGCCAGCACGCTCAATTCCTCTCCGTTAAGTCTGTCAAAGAGGGGAATGTTACACAAGGAATCAACAACTGCAGTTAACATCTTACGAGAAGGCTTCTTTTCAGTTTCTGCCATTCCAATACCCTCACAGTTGTTTTCTGCGCTGAAACGCTGCTTTTCGAGTGCTACGGATTAACACGATAGCCTGAGCAAACTCATTAGAAAAACAGGATTTGTTGCGTATAGCCTGCCGAGATCTTAACCTGTACATCAACCAATTTTGTTGCACATTTTTAAATGATACCATAAGTTTTGTCAAGCTGTTGGGCCAGATCTTGGTGAATCAATATACTGGGAGGCTGTTGTCAGGGAATTGGAATTCGTGAGTATCTTAAGTTTACTGAATTTGTTAACAAAATAAGGCCTAAACGTTTTTTAAGGACTCAATGACTCTGTCCAACTGGTCATTCAGCAAAACCTTTAATTCCACCCCAGCATCGGCAAAAACGTAAGCAGGGCCTTTCTTGTGCAAATCCTCTTTTACGGCCACAACGTCCACTTTCTGGTTGACCAGCCACTCGGCCACGCGAATCCCCTTGGCCTTAGGAACCTTGGTGTGAGGGTTGACAACCACTTCTTGCCGTTCAATTTGCCCGTCGACCAAACGCAACAGTACAAGGGCAAAATACGGCGCTTCACCAAAATGACCACTCACTTTCCCCATCATGTCTGCCAGGGGCACTGCAACGTGCAGGTACTTGCGTACCTGCGGCTCGTAGTGAATCACCACGCGCTCTACATGGGGCACCTGTTTGCGGATCTCGGCTTCAATCTGGTGACTCGTTGCGTGAGCCTTTTTCAGATCACCGGTTCGTAGTACCACGTACGTCTCTATGAAGCGAAAGCGGCCGGCGTTGCGGCCGGTCAGCCATCGCACCTCTGTTACCATAGGCTCAGATTCAATAATCTTCCTGACCTGACCAAGGTCCTCCGGGGCGAGGGAGGCATCCAGCAGCACGCGCATCCCGTCGGCGAGTAGCTCCCAGCCAGCACGGGCGATAAAAACAACCACTAAGCCTGCAGCAATATGATCCAAGGTGATGCCGAAAAAGTCTATATGCACTCCGAAATAGTTCAGCACCAGGGCAAACAGCACGACTATTGTGGAGAGTACATCAACCTGACGATGACGTCCCTCAGCAATCAAGGTGGGTGATTCAGTGCGCTTGCCGACGGCAATGGCGTATTGGCCAAACAAGAATGTGATAAAGACAGCGGCTAAGAGCCAGCCAATGATCCAGAGGGTGATCGCAGGCGGCCCTGCTGCTGGCGACAGGGCCTTGCGCGCAATCTCAAACCCTGCCAAAAAGATGAATATAGCCACAATCACTGAAATCACATTTTCTATTTTGTACAGTCCGTAGGGAAACGTGAGGCTCTTTCGCGTGGACAATTTAAGCCCACCAAAAACAGCCAGGGAGGCAACCGAATCAGTGCCGGAATCGACGGCACTTGCAGCAACAGCGAGACTACCTGAAAAATACGCCAGCACTACCTTGAGACCTGCAAGCCCCAGGTTGAGGAGAAATGCATAAAGGGCCACCCGCTGGATCTGTCTGGTCTCTTCGGTCTCCCTGAGAACGTGGTTAGCTGTGTCCGTATGTGCCTGTGAGCTGGCCAAGATGTTCATCCTGTCTAATTTTTTTGTCCTGTACTTACGTGTCTCTCCGCTCGGCTCGTTTACCAAGATACTCTTCTGTCATGAGGGCCGAAATTTTCTCAGGCAATGCCAGCGTCATTAACTGGGCGATGGAAAAGCTCAACTCTGGATATGCCATAATTTTCGGGGGAAAGTTGTGATATGTTCCGATATGAAAGACATATCGAAATCTGACCACTCTGCAGCGCCGGGGGCAGATACTACGGACATCCAGAGGCTTATCGGGAGCGTTGGTAAGTTCCGACTAACTCTGCTTTCGAGAGAATGTGTCCCTTCATTGCCTTTTCAAGCTCTCCTTTGGTCGGCCTACCCAGATCTGCAAGAACAACATCCAGGGCATAGAGCTTGTGAAAGTAACGATGGCGGCCGATTGGCGGGCAGGGGCCGCCGTATCCAGTACGTTTCCAGTCGTTGAGCCCTTCCTTAGTTCCCTCGGGAAGATCCTTGGGTCTCACGCCTTCGGGCAATCCGAGGGCATCGGGAGGCATGTTATAAAGCACCCAGTGCACCCACGTCATTTTAGGTGCGGCAGGGTCAGGAGCATCGGGATCGTCTACAATCAGAACAAGACTCTTGGTTCCTTCGGGCAGGCCAGACCACTCCAGAGCGGGTGAAACATCCTCACCATCACAGGTATAACGCACGGGAACCTCTTTGTTATGTGAGAATGCCGGCGATGTGATTGTCAGGGTCATTGTGATATCTCCTTTTTTCATGGTTGCATTATAGAAACTCTTTTCCGATGCGTATCCGAAAGTACCGAAGCCTATGAAAAACGCCATAAATCCTGCCAAACATAGCTTTGCAACATTACGTAGTGCACGACTCATAAGAACACCTTCACTAGGTACGGCCTTCTCTAAGATTTCATTCACATATCACAAATTTTCGGGCTTTTCAATTGTCATCGACCAACCGATGAGGGGCGTATTGTGCCAAAAACCCGGAGCATACCGCTCAGCGATTATGCGACCGTTATATACGATGACCACAGCCCGGCACGCCTCGCCGAAACGCAGCAAGCAGAGAAATCCTCGGGCGCCACCGAAGCGTCTATCACAAATCCTTGGCCGCATCCACGCGGTTCGCGAGTTAGGGATAGGGATATACTTGGCTAAAGGGTTCGGGATAATAAGGTGGGCAGGGTAACCCAAGAAATAGAATAGCCGTGACTACGGCCTTTTCAAGCCCAAAGTGTCAGGCTTCATCGGTAGATAGGGCAGTTATCTGGGATCAGGTTTAGCGTGACATCAGCTCCCTCTAAAAGGCTGCATGATAGGTCTCGCTGACACGCAGTTCACAATTCACCCTCCCTTTTTTTTTCCAGTTTCTGCAGCATGCTCTGTAACCATTGATCTCGCTCAGATACATTGTCAAACAAGTACGGAGCCAGAGTTTTTAGCCTTCTCCTGATTATTTCTTCATTAATCTTTGTGGCTTGATCATAAACCGCACTTTCAACACTTAAACGCATCAACGCTTTTGTTTCATTTGCCAACTTTTCTGTTTTCTCAAGTTTAGCTGAAGACATAGCCCGAAAAGCGTCAAGTTTCAATTCATGAGTCTCGTTCAGCTTTTGAACACCTTCTGCTGTAACCTCTTTTAGCTGGCTGACGTATTTATCCACATTGATCAAATCACCTAAGACTTTTAACCCTTTTAGAGTATCGAATTTGTCTGACATAACAAAAGCAGCCAGAAAGTAAAACATGAGAACCCATTTAATTTGTTTCGCGTACCCCTCCCCTTTTACAAAACACCATATAGTAAGCAATATCCCCAGAACCAGTATAGCAGCCGCAATATAATTATTTGGTATCGGCATAGTTTTCTCAAGCTCCTTAAAAAACGTTTAATATTCCAACTCAACGTTACTCTATTCAATCATGAGCTTAAAGTGCGGATTATCCCGTGAATAGAGGTCAAGCGCCAACGCAGACAGCTCAGATTTGAATTAATAAGCACAAAAATCATCAAAAGTCAAGCTTTAAGGGAGGTTAAGGGCCGCCCGGGTCAACCTTCAAAGAATACCAGAAATACATTATTCAAATGATCTCCTACAACGCAGAATTGAAACAGAATATTGCTTAGTCCGGTCAACAAAAGCTGGTGAGTGATCAAGCAGAGCCGCCGCGCGAAGACCATTCACTAGAAAAACCTACGCTTCTTCTTTTTTCCCAGATTTTCAAGCAGCCCTCCCTTTTCCTGCATGCGCAGGATTACCGCCTCACCGATACCAATTTCCTTCAGGGCTTTTTCGATTTCCTCGACGGCAGCGCCCTCGTTCTTTGCCAAGACTTGCTTGATCTTCGGCAGGTCGCGCTCCAATAACTTGTCCACCAATTCGCGGCGCAGTTCCGCGGCCTGTCCGAGCGAGGCGCGAGCGCGCTCCATCTTCACTCTCAAACGGCGTTTCGTCTGCTCATCAATATCCTTCTGCTGCATCTGTTTCATGTAGCGCTGGCGGTTGTCCGAGGCCACCTTGTACATGCTGCCAACCATAGAAAAAGCGCCATCGATATCATCGCACCGAACCATCAACCCCGTTATCAACGAGATTGTCAAAAAACGCTTCTGGGGATCGTCGAAACGCGAGTCAGTAGAAACCGAATGCTGAAAATACGCAATAGCGCCGTTCATGGCTTCCAACTCGTCGGCCGGCGGAAACGGCCAGACCGACTTAAGTTTCTCGAAGAACGCCTGGTAAGAGGGGAAAGAGAAGAAAGGTCCAGCCTGCTGTGCATTTCCGTCTAAGAGCGTGCCGCTCAGGTCGCGTTTGCAGGTGGTTTTCAAGCGATACAGTTCGGCGAAAAAATGATCGAACTGTTTTCCGAGGCTGGCCCGGCACTGCCTATAGGGATTCCCATCACCCTCGCCCTGGAATTGCTGCTCGAGTTCGCCAGCGCGGTGCTCGATCTCGTTGCTGAGGTTGTCCCAGTTTTTACGGGCCTTTTGCATTGCCATATCCAAGGTTTTCATCCCCTTGAGAATCTCCTCCACACTTGGAATCTGGAGTTTGTCCCCGGCGTCAGGCGTGTTTTCCCGATACAGCCAGGCTATGCGCAGCAACAGGCGGGCGATCTTATAAGAATCATGCGCGTCGCTCGGACGAACCATTTGCACGAAGATCGCCAGGAAGTGCAAGTTCAGCGCAGAGCAGAAATCGATCTCGTCGTAATGCACATGCTGCCCCATCAGTTCGATGATCTGTCTCTCCTTCTGGCCGGCGTCGTTGAACGATTTTACCACACGCCGGTATAAAGTATCGGCGTTCGGATTCGAAAACTCGTCGCCGATATCGGTGTAGTAACAATAAGGACAATGGTACAGAAAATAGTGGGGTGGATGGACCCGCTTGACATTCTTTGCCAGCCACGTGTAACTGACCACATGTTCGTCCGACTCTTTTGTTTTGGGCACGAACATACTCGAGCGGAAGAAACGTTGAGGACTCAATTCCTTGCACGCAGGGCATTCGACCGGCTTTTCGATAAAGGGAGATTGGGCTTCCTCTGTCATAATGCTCCTTCGGCGACAGGATCAGTGTTGGTGAAAGATCTTGTGGTCATAATACACAACAATTCTAATGTTGATGACTTCGTAAAAAGTCATCACATCCACGGCAAAGTAAAAAGTTCATATGCAAGGCGTGCGAATCTTGAGAAATGAGGCGTACTTATGGTACGTCGCAATGATTTACCCTGTTAAATAGTTGTCCCATTTGTTGTGCGTGTTTCCAAGAAACCTTGCCATCCAACACCTTTTGAGATGGGTACCCTTCATTTAACAGGGCGGGGATGAAGCACAACGCCGCAGATGGACTTTTTACGAAGTCCGTCAATGTTTATCACCAAAGAAACCATGGGACAAGCAATTATTGAGATTATCAAGTTAAATAGTTAAGAACGTCCCCCTTAGACTTCAAGTGATTAGAGTAATCCGTGTAATCTGCGAAATCTGTGGATTAAAAAGTTAAGTACGTTCCCTATGGCCCCCTTTCATCCCTCCGGGCCGGAGGCAGGAAAGTGATGAAAACAAAAAATCCAGAAAATCCTGTCAAAAATAATATTTGATACGAGGAAAAAAAGTTAAAAAGTAAAGAGCGTCCCCAACTTTTGCCCGGCGTAATACAAATCAATTTCCCACTTCTTTGGGAATCCGGCCCCCGATGGCTCCCGGGTAACCGGTGCCCTTTGAGCGGTGAGCTATCAGCTATCCTGAGCAGTCACGCAAAAAGGCCACCCGTAGGTGGCCTTTTTGCGTTTCATAAGATCGTGAAATAAAATCGTGAAATGATTCTATAACGATTTTATTTAAAGAACTTCTTCCTACCCAATCCAGCCAGCCCAACCAGCCCAGCGCCGAGCAGCAGCATGGTCCCAGGCTCGGGGACTGGGTCACCCTTTATTCCCTTCCTCTTCCCCTCTTTTCCTCTTTTCCTGCCCACCCTGGCAGAGTTACTTATTTACTTATGAGCGTCCCCCCTTTTTTCTAAGGTGGAGGATTTGGGTGGGGGGTGTAGAGACTGGTTGAGTAAAGGACCGATTAGTGCAATTCTCTTGACAGACGTTTTGCTATGCATTATTTAAATATACCAAGCAGTCTTAAATATTACATAGCATCTGGGGTGATGACATGAGAACAAAGGTTTCTTCCAAAGCACAAGTTTCAATTCCCGCGGCTATTCGTAAGGAGTTCAATATTAAGCCAAATTCACAATTGGAATGGATTGCAGAAGGCGGGCTTATCACGGTTGTTCCTGTAGCCGATGATCCGGTAGCTTCATTCAGAGGCCGTGGCAAAGGAGCTTTTCCTACCTCTAAACTTATCTTAGAAAGGCAAAAAGAACGGAGGGAAGAAGATGACAGAGACAAAAAGTAGGCTCTTTGCGCTGGACACTTCCGCCTTGCTGACTTTGTGGAATGATGAGCCTGGGGCGGATGAAGTTGAGAAGATTCTGACAAGCAAGGATAACAGCGTGATAGTTTCATTCATGTCTCACATGGAATGTTATTACCGGATTTGGAAGAACTGTGGCCAGGAAAAGGGTAGGGAAATATACGCTTATCTCTTTACGTTGCCCATGGAACGAATCGACCTTAGTGAAGAGATACTTCAAACAGCAGTGGAAATAAAGGCAACTTGTGCCCTTTCAGTGGCCGACAGTTGGATCATTGCAACGGCCCGGATAAAAGATGCAATCCTTGTTCATAAGGATCCGGAGTTCCTCCAGGTCAAGTCTACAGTACAACTACACAACCTTCCGTTCAAGTAGGACGTACCTGCAAAATTCTCCCTCGCCCCTTCTCCTTGCCTGACCTCGGATTTTCACACAAAAAGGCCGCCCCGGGATTCACCCCTGAGCGGCTTTTCGTTTCTTGGAGGTTTAGCGGGTTTGCAGAGTTAGTTATTTACTTATGAACGCCCCCCCCTTTTTCCTTTTCTGCTTTTGGCCTGCCTGTGCCGGCACGGCAGACAGGGCAGTCAGGGAGTTGGGGATGTCGCTTAGATAACTGGCCAGGCGGTTGGAAATGAGCTTCCCTGGCGTGGGGTTCTCGGTCGAAAGGGGAGAAACCATTGCCCGCGAAAATGGGTTGCAATTAATCGAATAAGATTTTCTTACTTTTTTACCAGCGTCCCCATCACGTCTCTGGCAAGAGCCGAGGGACAGTGTATCGATCCAGCTTCGTTATAAAGCACGGCGCTTTTTGAAAGATTTTGGTAATTCTTCCGTATCTAGCCAATCTTCCAATCTGACATTCAAATGTAGGTTCCGCGCCTTCAATTGGGATAGGAACTCCCACGGGCTCCACTTTAGCTCTTGACAAACCTCGATTTGGCTCAAGTCCCCACAAACGTATTTGAGCAATAACCGGTCTTGCTTGTCCATGGAGAATCCCTTCTGCAGAACTTCTCGCAGATAGGCTGGCCGATCCAATTTCGATTCTTTAACAAACTGGTCGATTTCATTTAGAAGGTCTTCAGGTATCCTTATGGTTGTCGGTTTTGCCATCCTTTTCCTCCATTAGGGAGACCAGTGCATCGGCGATGATCTCAGGTGAATATCTTCCAATCTTGCCCAGCTTTTCGAGGGCCCATTGGGCCTTCTTGAACGATATTCGCTTTAATCTAAACAATTCAATCACTATCTTGGGAGTAACGATAAATGGCAACCTCAAGAACCGCGCGGCCTTGATAGCCTTGCCGTCATCTGTGGCGAATAGTGACCTGCCTAACTTTACGGCTAACAACAATGCCTCTTCTTCCCCTTGGTCAAGCGATATCGGCAAAGAGAATCTGGCACTTCCAAGGCTTTGAACTTTTATTGCCCCTTTTGAGATCAAATCTGAAATCATAGCTGCATCTGGATACTTTCTGATCAAATTTTCCGATGCCACCTCGGCAACTACGGCTGATGGAACAACAACCTCAAACAAGTCGCACAAAATCTCCAGCAAACCACATTTGGCCAGCAAAATTAGCGAACTACTATCAGCTACGATTCGGGGCATTCCTCACGAGGCCTTTCGTGCACGATTTATCTAAATTGTATACCAAGAGCACCTTATTGTCAAGCTCTGAGACATTCAGTCCCCTCATCCCTTTGAGCTTTCAGCTAACCCCTGATCCCTGATCTGATCCCCGATTTTCACACAAAAAAGCCGCCCAGGGATTGACTCCCGAGCGGCTTTTTGCTTTTCAATATTTTCCTGTGAGCTATCAGCTATCAGCTATTTTCTAAAGAACTTCTTCCTGCCTAATCCAGCCAGCCCAACCAGTCCACTGCCAAGCAGCAGCATGGTGCAGGGCTCGGCAACGGCGTCACCCTTTATTCCCTATTTATGTCAAGAGTGTAGACCCAGCCCCTTTATCCCCTTTTCCTGCCCACCCTGGCAGAGTTAGTTATTTACTTAGTCGCGGTAGGGATACCGGTCACCCGGCACCCCCCGCCCAGATCCGGACATGAGGAACTACCTCATCCGGCTCCTACCTCGGGTAGTAACGCGCAAACGCTGCTACACAGGAATTGGCCCCTTCCCAACAGACTGCTTGCCGTATCTGAGCAGCTCACTTTACAAGTCAGAGGCCGAATGTAG
>Ga0114922_10001067_pt1 | contig 26000 bp, 27 predicted proteins | sample AartaG_FD_100975 | JGI IMG/M metagenome (GOLD analysis project Ga0114922, IMG submission 100975) | Deep subsurface microbial communities from Aarhus Bay to uncover new lineages of life (NeLLi) - Aarhus_00045 metaG | ecosystem: Environmental > Aquatic > Marine > Oceanic > Sediment | place... | reverse complement strand
CCGAGACTGTGAATCACCCGAAGAAACAATAGCGCTCTTATCAAACTTAGGATATAAGTGTTGCATAATAGACGACAATGATAAGATAGTGCCAATAGAAAATATTAATAATATAAATTTAACGAAATCTTTCCATAATTATATCTTCTACGTTGATAAAATAAACATGACAGGATCACAAATATGAAGTTAATTAGACCAATTTTAAAAACACTAAAAAAGGAAAAACGAGTAAAGCCAGAAGATTATTCAACGTGTGACAACCCCCAAAAAGTACCCTGTCAGATGGCAGCCTATAATTTAGCTTTGGATAACTATTTAGAGGAGGGTGATAGTTGCTTAGATGTGGGGTTTGGCCAAGGATATGGATTTGAAATTTTATCAAGAAAAGCCAAAAAGTTAGTTGGGATAGAAAATGATAAGAGAGCAGCAAAAAGAGGGTTTGAAATATTTAAATCCCAAAATATTGATATTCTATCTTATAACGGATACGACATCCCATTTGAAGATAGCTCATTTGATTTAGTAACATGTATAGATGTAATTGAACACGTTGAAGATTATAACAGGCTGCTCAAAGAAATGCTGAGGGTATCCAAAAAGGGGGTTTTTCTCAGTACACCCAACCGACGACCTGAATACACAAACCCTGATGGCACACCAAGAAACCGCTGGCATTTAAGAGAGTGGAGCTTTGACGAGTTCGATGAAATTGTTAGAAGTCATGGAGAAGTAGATTGGAATTTTTTTAACGGGCCCTTTGAAGGCCCGTTCACATGCTCTAAAACCGCACAAGAGAATACTTTGACACTTTCACCGTTTATTTGTAATTTTAATTTTAAGGATACTTATGTGCAGTAGCGTTAAATTTAGCTGGAATATAGAAGATTTTGATGCTCTGCTTGATTGCTGCACCCGTGATGATGGCGTTCAGTTAGCATTGAAGTATCTGCCAAAAGATCAATTAATTTTAGAAGCTGGTTGCGGCACTGGCAGAGTTGTGAAATTCATGCACAACTTGGGTTATGACATTGAAGGAATTGAATTAAATGCAGAAATCATCAATAAGGTCAAGCAATTTCATCCTGAATTAAAGCTGATTGCAGGTGACATTTTAAATATTCATAGAGACGACAACTATTATGGGGGGATTGTTTCCTTTGGAGTCGTGGAACATTTCCCAAAAGGACTGGAACTGCCATTACAAGAGTTGTATAGGGTACTAAAGCCTGGTGGAATAGCAGTTATTACCGTTCCTTGTTTCAATAAATTACGGCAGATCAAATATTTTTTCGACAAGACGTTTAGCACGCTATCTCCTAAGAAAAACAACTTAATCAGAGACTTGTTTGGCAAAGAGAGGCTGGTGCGGAACCGAGATGGTTTCAAGTATTACGTCTATCCTCAGTTTGGGGAATTTTTTGAATACCGCCCGACTCCTAATGAATTTGAAACTGAATGTAAAAAAGCTGGTTTTCGGATTATTCATAGTGTTCCTATATCCCACCTGGATGGTCTATATCATGAGTTTGGAGAGGTTTTTTGTCGCTTCAAAGAGTGGAAGTTTTATCCCAATAGGATGGGTCTCATTTTGAACAAAACTTTCTCAAAGCTTCCATTTTTTCATAACCATATGCATGCCTGTGTGCTGACAAAATAATAATATGATGATGAAAACTATGTTGATGTCTCAACTCAATAGAGTCAAGCGAAAAATTAAGAAAATAGATTTTAGAGAACGTGACATTGTTACAATTAATCCTGATGCTGAAATTAAAGGTAACGTCCTTATCTCATACATCATTGGGCCATTTTTATTGAAACCTGGTCAATTGGTGTCGAATTCACATACCAATCAATGGGAGTGCCTGCAAATCGCTAAAACATTTTTGGTGCTTGGCTACAGCGTTGACATAATTAGTTGGAATAATCAAAAGTTTGTCCCCAAACGTAACTACTCCTTCTTTATTGATATCCACAACAATTTAGAAAGGCTTTCACCACTCATTAACCAAGACTGTGTAAAAATCCTCCATATCACTGGTGCACATTGGCTGTTTCAAAATCAAGCTGAGTACGGACGGCTTCTAGCCTTGCAGCAGAGACGAGGGATTACTTTAATACCCAGAAGGATAGTGCCTTCCAGTATGGGGATAGAACATGCTGACTTTGCCACTATAAAAGGGAATCAGTTCACGATTAACACATTCCGCTATGCACAAAAGCCTACTTATCGAATTCCTACATCCACGCCTGTTTTGCACCCCTGGCAGGAGGATAAAGATTATGAAGCCTGCCGCAATCGCTTTCTATGGCTTGGTGGAGGCGGCATGGTTCACAAAGGTTTAGATCTGGTATTAGAAGCTTTTGCTGAGATGCCAGAATATCACTTAACTGTTTGTGGCTCAGTACAGAGTGAAAAGGATTTTGAGAATGCTTTTTACAGGGAGCTTTATCAAACTCCTAACATTCATACTATCGGATGGATAGATGTTAGCAGTTCCAAATTCTTGGAGATTACCAAAAACTGTATTGGACTGATTTACCCTTCCTGCTCTGAAGGATGCAGTGGAAGTGTTGTAGCATGTTTACATGCAGGGCTGATACCTATTGTGAGTTATGAGTCAGGTGTAGATGTGAATGATTTTGGCTTTATCCTAAAAGACTGTTCTATTAATGAGATAAAAAACTCTGTGAAAACACTTTCTAGTCTTTCTACTCAAGAGCTTGAACTCAGAGCTAAGAAAGCGTGGGAGTTTGCTAGGGAGAATCATACAAGAGAAAAATTTTCAGAAGCCTATCGTCATTTTGTTACAGATGTCTTAGGGGTAAGGGGAGAAAATTAATACGCCATGTGGATTCTATATCATGGTGGGACGTATGCAATGCGTACCGTTCGAAAGTTCTATTTCCACTCACACGACTTGAAGGAGCATATTTAATTCATTTATAGAAACTATTTATGAAGAAACCGTTTTAATTAAGAAAGGGGGACTTATATGAAAATACTTGTAACAGGTGGTGCGGGTTTTGTTGGGAGCAATTTAGTGAACTATATGCTGAATAAGGGGCATGAGATTGTATTATACGATGACCTTTCCAGAAAAGGTACTAAAAAGAATTTGGATTGGTTGAAAGAAAACCACAACACAAAACTAGATGTGGTGCTGGGGGATATACGAGATTACAGCAAACTCAAAGAAGTTGTGCGAGATGTTGACGTGGTTTATCATACTGCTGCACAGGTGGCGGTAACTACTTCAGTAACTAATCCTATACTCGATTTTGAAATAAATGCATTAGGCACTCTCAATGTTCTTGAGGCAGCTAGGAACACAAACACTGACCCTGCATTGATTTTCACCTCCACAAATAAAGTATACGGTAAAATGGATGGTGTGAAGGTCATTGAAAGAGACGGCAGATATGACTATAAAACTCTTAAAGAAGGCAATCCTGAAACACAATCACTTGATTTTCATTCACCCTATGGATGCTCAAAAGGAGCTGCCGACCAGTATGTGAGAGATTACTCAAGAATATATGGCATGAAAAATGTTGTATTCAGGATGTCATGTATTTACGGAACACGGCAGTTTGGCTGCGTAGACCAAGGATGGGTATCGTTTTTTATCATTTCATCGATCTTGAAAGAACCTTTAACGATTTTTGGTGATGGGAAACAGGTTAGAGACATTCTGTATGTTGATGACTTAGTAAACGCGTTTGAACTTGCGACTCACGAGATAAACAAAACAAGAGGAAATGTATACAACGTAGGGGGTGGACCAGAGAATGTAATATCCTTGTTAGAACTAATTAGTTATCTGGAAGACCTATCGGGTGGAAAAGTGGAATATTCTTTCGATGATTGGCGACCCGGAGACCAGATGGTATATTACACTAACATATCAAAGGCACAAAAAGACTTTGGTTGGTGGCCAAAAATTTCAAAAAGAGAGGGTATTAAAAAACTATATGATTGGACTCTCGAGAATAAAGAATTGTTTGAACGGTGAAAACTGTCTCAAAGAGCATTTTGGTTACTGGTGGTGCTGGCTTTATTGGAAGTCATATCGTTGATAAGTTGATGAAAGAGTGTCATAGTGTAAAAGGTTACCGTGATAACTGCATGCCCCCATGCTGAAAAGGTAATTGAAAAAACAATTTAAACACTATAAAAATGCTTGAAAAATAAATAAAATGGAAAAAGATAACCTGAAAAAAGCAGCATTTATCGACTACTTTTTTCATAAGAAAACTCTTTGTACAGTTTTCCTTAAAGAACTACTGTCCATAGAATACAATTTAGCTTGCTTGTGGGATGAATCCGGGAAAGGAGGAAATGGAGTAAGTGCAGAATACCTTAATAGAAAAAAATTTCATACTATCTTTTTTTTTCAAATACTCCCCCCTTCAATATATTTGAAAAGATTAAATTGCAAAAACATAGTCTGGTTTCCAATGTATGATGGAGAAGAAGGCAGACATTATTCTTTTTATATACCCTATTTAGACCTCAATATGAAAATATTTTCTTTTTCTAAAAAGTTGTATGGGGAACTAAAGAAAGCGGGTCTGGATTGTTATTATTACAAATATCACTTAAAGCCAGTTGCTCCGATTTCACTTAGTGGCGAAGCGAAAAGGGTATTTTTCTGGATGCGTACCTCAGCTATAACCTGGAGTATCGTAAAGAAATTATTGGGCAAAAATAAAATTGGAAAGATGATTGTGCTAATGGCTCCTGACCCTAATTATAAACTTTCTACTCCATCAAAAGAAGATATTAAACAATACAACATCCAAATAGTTAATCATTGGCTCAGTAAGGAAGAGTATAACAAATTATTATCTTCCTGCAACATCTTTATAGCTCCAAGACAGGCCGAAGGAATAGGAATGAGTTTTATTGAGGCGTTATCCCGGGGTATGTGTGTAATTGCTCCAGATAATTCGACAATGAACGAATATATTTTTCATGGAAAAAATGGGTTATTGTATGATCTAAAAAAACCTGAAGAATTAGACCTAAGTAATCTCTCCGAAATGTGTGAAAACGCAACTAAAATAGCAAATGAGGATTATGAATTATGGGAAAAGAGAAAACATAAAATTCTTGTTGATTTAACAAAACCGAACAAAAAACCGCGGTTAATAAAGCTCTTATATCTTAAATCCGTGTATGTTTATTACCTACTGTATTCCAAATTAAGGTCTCTACTCTTACTTCCATTAGCAAAAATAAAATCACTATTGAGAACCAGTTTAAAAATATTTTGCCCGTAACTATCCTCAATTAATATATTGGCTATACAAACGAATAACTAAAGCGGACAGGAAATATGGAAAACAATCTAAAAATGGATAAATTCCCTAAAATAAAGCGGGGATTTTGGCACGGCAAAAAGTTGAAGATAAGTTCACGCTAAATCAACAGGTGGACAACTATTTGGAGTTGTATGCTCAGATATTGGATAAAACGCGATAAAAGCTGAGGTGAAAAACCACGAGATTTCTCGTTGTGGCTGTTTTGAGGAAGCACCGCAACGCATCTCGCGGAAAGACCCCGACTGACTATATCTTCTTGCTCGGAATGGTAAAATGTGGATGGATATTGGTGCAGTGGCGTGAGGATTAAAAGATTAAATTGGGATAAACGCAATGACAGAAATAAACGTACCAAAGTTCAAATCGGAAGAAGAAGAAGCGGCTTTTTGGGATAGGTTCGACACTGCACAAATCATAGAAGAGGGAGAAGAAATCGAGTTGGAGTACAAACCGGAAACAGCGATAAAGATAAATGAACATAAACTTCTGAGTACAGGGGGATTTACAAAGATTTAGTGGTAAACCTTGAAGAAGAAGTGCAGAGTTTGAGAGAGGAATGGACTAATTCTCGTAACGAGGAATGAGGATGATTTTAAGGCTGTAGAACTGCTGGAAATATATATTCCAGTCAGGTGAATAATACTTAAGACCAGAGATATACTTTTAACTGAGGAGAAAAAAATGGTGGGGACATCAAGGCATGCGATAAAATGGAGAATAAGCTAAAAGGTCAGGAAAAGAGGGTTGTGGAATTTCTAAATAAGCAAGAGCGTGTTAAACTTGCATACCTCTTCGGCTCGGTAGCGGAAGGAAGGGAAGGGAAACTGAGCGATGTGGATATTGCCGTTTTTCTGGATGAATCACTGAGCAAGAAGGAGAGGTTTAATCTACAATTAAAATTGATATCTGAGTTGACGAGTATCCTGAAAACCGATAGAATTGACCTGATTGTGATGAATAATGCCTCCATCTCACTTAATTACGAAATAATAAAGGCAAATCATCCCCTACTTGTTAGAGACGAGGAGCAGAAGATAGATTGTGAGCATAGGATACTATCCCGATATCTCGATAGGCGGTACTATGATAAAAGATGGGCAGCCGAGTTCTTGAAAAAGGTTGGCGAAAGAGGAATTTAGGTAAAAATATGGACGAAAAAAGCGGTTTACTGGATATTCCTGTAATTTCTATCGTTTTAGGCTCTTATAACCGCCACCGATTTCTCAAACAGACAATAAAAAGTATCAGGAACAATGGCATAGCGGTACCCTACGAAATCATTGTAATTGATGGTGGCTCAACAGATGATTCAATGGCATGGCTTATTAAACAAAAGGATATTATTACGATCATTCAGCATAATCATGGAATGTGGAAAGGGGCACAAATCGAACGGCGTTCATGGGGGTATTTCATGAACCTCGGCTTTAAATGCGCAAAAGGGAAATATGTTATGATGATAAGTGACGACTGCATTTTGCATCCTAACGCAGTGATGAACGGCTACCGATTATTTGAAGCCGAGTTAGCGAAAGGACGCAAGATTGGCGCGGTTGCATACTATTGGCGCAATTTCCCGGAACAGGAAAAATATTGGGTTGGATTGACACTTGGCGATAAAATGTTTGTTAATCATGGAATGTATCTGCGGGAAGCGTTTGAGGACGTGGGGTGGATAGATGAAAACAACTATCGCTTCTACCATGCAGATGGTGATTTATGTCTGAAAATGTGGCAGAAAGGTTATGAAACGATCGAGTCCCCGGATTCTTATGTGGAACATTCCGTTCATATTTCCAAAAAGGTTAGACGTTCAAATCCTAATAAGGACGATTGGGAAAAATATTTGGAAAAGTGGAAAGGCATCTTTTATTATCCCGAAGAAGAAAATATTGGAGGGTGGATAGAAAAGGAATACATTGATCCATATCATACTTACAAGACAATTATCAAAACATCACCAAGAATAGCAATGCTATATTATAGAAATAAAATTTATAGTAAATTGAAGGAAACGATAGACTATTTTAGGAGAATAGGGGCGTGAAACTCCACCTCGGCTGCGGACATAACTACATGGAAGGCTGGGTTAATGTAGACGCCCCAAAAGACGAACTCTGCTATGATGACCTGAAAGCAGACGTCCACGCCCGAATTGAAGATCTGGACTATCCGGACAATTCAGTAGATGAAATCCTCATGACTGCTGTTTTTGAGCATTTTCCACGGCATGTAGCAATAATGCAACTTCGTAAGTTCTACAAATGGCTTAAGCCTGATGGCGGGAAGCTGACAATTCTTGTGCCTGACTTCTGGGGCACTGTAAAGATGCTCAAAAAGTCCAAAAGCTCGATGGAACAGCAATTCTGGTTCCGGCATCTTTATGGACCCCAGGACACCGTCCCGTTTGGAACCCATTATGACGCCTTTGATGTGGAAAAATTGAAGTGGATGTTTTCTATCGTAGGATTCAATAAGTATCAGTATGAAAAGATTAAACGATGGCCGAGTATTCGCTTTACCGGTATCAAGGATAGTCAAATCAAATCCGATACCGATGCAGAGCGAGACATTATTGATTACATGGCCAATTATGAAGCTGCAGACGAGGACGGAAGATTGTTTAGAGCTTGGATGGATGCAATGGGCTTAAAATCTGAAAAGCCGCTGACACCTGCATTCAAAACACAAGAAATGTATAAACGTCCCTCATTAATATGGCAAATCAAATGCAAAATTATAGGGTGGTTTAAATCTAAATTTAAATTTAAATGACAATTGTAGGCACACAGAATCTAATCATGAGAATCTTCTACGCTTCGGACACCACACCAAACCCAGCATTCCAATCCGACCTGTGGCGCAACAACCTGTATCAGCCTCTGGTGGATTTGGGACATGAGGTGGTGGAGTTTCAATACGATCTGAGAAAAACTTTCCAGAATCTCAATCTGCAAGACCCCAAACAAAAAGCGTTTATTGATAAAAATAGGCCCCGGGTAACTAAGGAATTACTGCGGCAAATCAAGACCGCACATGCAAAAAAGCCAATTGATTTGTTCTTCAGTTATTTCTACGATGCCTGCGTGCTGCCCGAAGCAATTGAGGAAATCAAAGCCATGGGCATAAAAACCGTTAACTGGTACTGTAACGGCTCGTACCAGTTACATTTGGTTTCGGAAATCGCACCCCATTATGACTGGTGCTTAGTGCCCGAAAAGTTCCGTATCAAAGATTATGTAGCCATGGATGCACGTCCTATTTACTGCCAGGAGGCTGCTAACCCTAACATATACAAACCACGTGACTTACCGGTTGAATTTGATGTCACCTTTGTTGGACAAGCTTATGGCGAGCGTCCGGCGTACATCAAGTACTTACTGGATCAGGGGGTTGATGTGCGGGTATGGGGCTGGGGCTGGCAGAACTTTTCGCCTGAGGCGGTGGCGGTGGCAGTGGCAGCCAACAACTCGCTTATGCGCCGTGCCGCTAACATCGGTAAGGCGCTCTTGACGCCCGCAGGCTGGCAGGCAGTAGGACGGCGGCTGACAAATCTGGTTGCAGCACCTTTCGAAAAGACAGGTAAAGGATGCTCGGAGCGGGTAACGCTGCCCGCATCTATGGTGGGTGGCATCTTAAGTGACGAAGAGATGATTCGGATGTACAGCCGCTCCAGGATCAATATAGGGTTTTCCTCTTGTGGCAACACTCATGAAACCGGAGAACGCATTGCTCAGGTTCGACTTCGTGATTTTGAAGTGCCCATGAGTGGCGGATTTTATATGGTTGAGTACATGGAAGAGCTGGAAGAATTCTTTGATATAGGTAAAGAAATTGTTTGTTATACTGACAAGGACGACTTGGTCGATAAGATCAAATACTATCTTAAGCATGATGATGAGCGAGAAAGCATCCGCAAGGCGGGGTATGAACGCTGCTTGAGGGATCACACCTGGCACAAACGTTTTAAAACGGTATTTCACGAAATGGGGTTAATATGAACTTTGATATGCCTGAAGTCAGTGTTATTATTCCTGTTTACAATGGCGAAAAGTACCTTTCCGAAGCTATCGAATCAGTGATAGCTCAAACTTACTCCGATTGGGAAATAATCGCCGTTAACGACGGCTCAACAGATGCAAGCTTAGAAATATTGAGAAACTATGAGCAGCAGTTACCCTCGAAAATGCACGTGATTAACCAGGAAAATTATGGCATCTCCATAGCAAGAAACAGAGCAATCGCAAGGGCTAAAGGAGAATATATCGCTTTCTTAGATTGCGATGACTTATGGCTGCCTGAGAAGTTGGAGAAACAAGTTGAATTTTTTGATTCGAACAAAGAACCTGGTTTGATTTATTCTGATTGTTATGTCATTGATGGTGATGGCAATGTGAAAGAAAATACTTACACTGAGAGAACAAAGCCTTTCAGAGGAAACCTTTTTCACGAATTGCTGTACAATAATTTTATCCCTACATCTACGGCTACGAGTAGAAGAGAGGTGCTTGATAAGGTTGGGTTGTTCAATCCAAGGTTTAGGGTATCCCAAGACTATGACTTATGGCTAAGAATAGCTGAGACTTATCCCGTAGATTTTATAGATAAACCTCTGGCTAAATATAGGTTTCGTCATGAAGGCATCAGTAGAAATGTCGAGCTAATGGTTAACGAAGATTTTCAAATACTGGACTACTGGCTAAATAAGAAACCAGAGCTAAGAAGAGAGTTGAAAAGCAAAATAAAACAAAAAAAAGCACGTTTGCACTATCAGTTGGTGCTTTATTATTATCACAACCATAAAATTAAGAAAGCTATACGAGAGTTTATAAAGTGGGGATTCTATAAAAGCATTCTATCTTTTAGTTTTAGGAGATAAAAATAAAAAGAATAAATGAAAATAGGACTGGTTTTTGGAATGGAATTCGCTAAGCCTACTGGGATTTCACAATATGTAATTGAATTATCTAAACGCCTATCGAAAGAGCATGAGGTTCATTTGTTGATTGCTGATAACGAATTCAACTTCCCGGGATTAACGATTCATAGCAATCCGCTGCCAAAATTACCTTGGTTAAAGCTTAATTCAAACCTCCCCTACCTCAGAACATTACTTCATGTTAATCATATAACCACAAGACTGATTTTCAATGCACTTTATAATCCACGGTTTTCCGAAAAGATAAAAACTAAATATGGGTTGGATATAATCCATTCTCAAAGTATAGATTCGCTCTCCGCTGATGTTGTAACCATGCACGCGTGCTTGAAAGCAGCGAGAAAAAAAACGAGAGAATACGGAAAAACACCACTCCTTCTGAGAATAGCGGGATTGATTCTGTTCTTCCCCTTTACCAGCACTTATTTAGCCACTGAAAAACATATCTTGAAGAAAAGCAAAAAGATTATTGCCGTCTCGCAAAAATTAAAAGAGGAAATTTTAGAGCATTATAGAATTCCGGAAGATAAAATAGTCGTAATTCCAAACGGAGTTGACATGCATATATTTAAGCCCAATCGTATAAAACGTGCAAAAATTAGAAATCAGTATGGTATTGCCGAAGACGAGATTGTTTTGACCTTTGTTGGACACATGTTCAGAACAAAAGGGCTGGATTATATTATGGATGCTATTTCAAAGGTATCTAAAGTAAAGCTCTTTGTAGTTGGAGAAGATCCAAATATTGAGTCGTATAAAGAGAAAGCAGTGAAAGCGGGTATTCATGATGAAGTTATATTTGCAGGGAACATCTTGGAAGGAACAGAGGATTTTTACGCTGCTTCTGATATTTTCTTGCTTCCAAGCGCCAGCGAAGGGTTTCCTCTAACAAGCCTCGAAGCAGCCGCAACTGGCTTGCCTATAATAGCTACAAACGTAGGCGGACTTGGTGAGCTAATCGAAGACGGGATTAATGGATTTTTTGTAAGGAGAAATAGTGAAGAGATAAGAGATAAAATACAGATTCTTGTTCAGAATGAAAATCTAAGAAAACAAATGAGTGAAAAGGCAAGGAAAACAGCGGAGAAATACTCCTGGGATGATGTAGTCAAGCGGACACTTAAAGTGTATGAGCAAGTAATCGGGGAAAAGGAATAGATAGGTGAGGAAATGTTAAACATTCTGATGATCGGGGGTCTTGTACCCGGGCATCCTCACGCAGGAGGAGGTCAAATAATTGCTTACAAGCTGTCTGAAGCTATAGCACAACTTGGACACAATATTGACTATATAGCAATTGCTCCTAAAGAGTTCCAGCGAGAGGTAAAATGGGGACGATTCATTTATTTAGAGCAAGGAAAGCTTATACCTCAATTCCTTCGATCTCTTAGAGATGCGACAAAGAATTATGACCTAATACATCTTCATTTAGGAAACGAAGTAACAGGTTTTTGTTTGGGCTATGGTTTTCGAAAATTGCCTGGTTTTAATAAAAACCAAAAACTTATTTTTAGCATTTATTCCCCTTTAGTTCACGGTTTCCCAAGGTCTTTCCCCGAAGTATGCGGGATAGCTACGTGCAGGAACGCAGATGCGATATTCTCACTATCGGAGTTTGCCAAAAGGAATATCTCAAATGCTTATCATATCCCTTCATCCAGAATTAAGGTGACTTATGCTGGCGTGGATGATTCTTTCTTTTTAGAGAAAAAGAGCTATGGATATGTGCAGAAAGCCAATAACTTCTCTTTGCTATTTTGCGGTCGTCTGAATGGAAAAGAGCAAAAAGGAGTAGATATACTGCTCAGGGCTATGCCCTTGATACATAAAGAGTATCAAGTTACGTTAAAAATCATCGGCTCAGGTCCGAGACTCGAACAATATAAAATAATTGCAAGAGATTTAGGAATTGAAAAAAACGTAAAATTCCCCGGCTCTATTAAGCATGATGAACTTCCGAAATATTATTCAGAAGCGGACTTATTTGTATTTCCCTCGAGAAGAGAAAGTTTTGGTTTGGTCCTTGCTGAGGCAATGGCTGCTGGTTTACCCGTTGTCTCTACAAAAGCGGGGGCGATACCTGAGGTTGTTAAAGACGGCGATACCGGGATATTAGCGCCGCCAAATAACCCTCAAAAACTTGCTGACGCTGTTAATTCCTTGTTGGATAACCCAGAAAGAATGAGGAGAATGGGCATGAAAGGTAAGGAAAGGGTTAAAAAATATTTCACCTGGAATAAAGTTGCAGAGAGAGTGCTAAGATACTACGAAGAGATATTATAACGATTTACTGCGTTATCTACGTAAGCAAAATAGTAACCCTCCATTGCCGTTTTGTTAACCCTATATTCCTTTAATATATTTTGAATATTATGAAGGTTTTTTTCACTCCAACATTCAAAAATTATCTTCGGTTTTTGCTTTAACGTTTCTTTAGCTCCCTCTAAAACTTCAACCTCTGCACCTTCAACATCAATTTTTATCAAGTCAACTTTTTTCACTCCCAATTTCTTCAACACATTATCGAGCGTATCAACTTCTATAATCACCTTAAAATCCGAGGTCGATACTACAACACTCCTACCACCTGTATTTTTGTTACCAAAGCCATAAAGATTTAATTTGTCTTTCTCTTTCCATAAGCCCACATTAAGAGGAGTTATATCCTTACAATCGTTTAATAAGATATTCCTCAACAAAACTTTGTAGTTATCTGGATCTGGTTCCAACGCAATGACTTTACTTTGATTATCAAGTCTTTTGCACATCATTATAGTGTATTTCCCTATATGTGCGCCGACATCAATAAAAATCCCTTTGTTCAATCCAAAATATTCCCTTATTTCCTTTTCATACGTAGGCGAAACAACGGGACAATCAGCAGACCTTTTTCTACAATAGAAGATTCCATCTTCATTTTTCACTGTAACATCCTTCAGTATAAATTCCCCGTAGTAAGCGTATGAACTCCTCTTTAAAAGCTGAAAATGCCGAGGAATAAAACGAAAAACAGAGTAGATGAACAAACTAATCAAGATTATAATTTTATTTCTGACTGATGAACCCGCTGATGTGGCCCTAAATGCTTCCATGAAGATGATATGATTTCTTCTCATCCTCGCAGCACCTCTTCATAAACTTTTATAGTTTCCTCTATCGTCCTCTCCCATGTAAATTGCTTACTATATTCCAAACCCTTCTTCACTATCTCCTCTTTTAATGATTTGTTTATCAAAATCTCATATATCTTTTCCGCCATATCCTCCTCAGTCTTTACTTTTATGCCGTATCTTGAAGTCTCCTCTGGAATATGAGCATCTTCTCTTATCACTACTGGAACACCGCATCTTTGAGCTTCCAGAATAGGAATACAAAAGCCTTCCCACTCGCTTGGCATAACAAAAACATCAAAGGAATTATAAACTTCCACTAACTTCTCTTCAGGGGCAAAACCCCTAAATTCTACGTCACCTGTTAGATCGAGTCTTTTAACTCGTTCGGCCAACTCAGAATATTCCTGTTCCTTTTTGCCATAAATATGAAACTTTACTTTAAGCGCTGGGTGTTTCTTTCTCAAGTACTGAAAAGCCCTTATAGCATAATCTATCCTCTTCCTTGGAGCCAATGCACCTATGTAACCAATAACATAATAATCGCATTCCTTCTTCTCCATGGGCACGAACTCTTCACCAATTCCGGAATTTATCACTATTATCCTATCCTCTGGAACTTTTAAATACCTCACAAGCTCTTCTTTCGTCTGCGAGGATACTGCTATTATTTTGTCACTGTATTTCGCAGCGATTCTAAATAAAAAAGGTATGGAAAACTTGGCATGTGCCCGTACACCGCTACTCTTACAAAGTATAGAAACCAGATCATGAAAAGTCACTATTTTTGGGGTTTTGATAAGCGGGAAAGAAATCGCAGTTATAGGGGCTGTTGCATGTATCAAATCGAAATCACCCGCTTTCTTTAATACAATATGTGGAAGTAACAGGGAATGGTTTATTGCCATGCCATACGGTAGTCTTGGAGGATTTGTGGATATGACTTCTACATCTATCCCTATCTTTTCTAACCCCTTCAATAACTCATGGGAATATCTGGCAATCCCCGTCCCCTTTTCAATAACAAGCTCATCAGTGACCAATGCTGCCTTCATTCTTGCACCTCCTCCTTTGGCACTACCTTAAGAACTTCAAATTCCTTGTTTGTATATACCTTATTCACACTTGGGTCTTCTTCAATCCTGGCGAAATCTTCTTTATTAAAACCCGGTCTGGCAAAACAACCCGGAATATTCATCCATTCTTCTAAAGCAGGCTCTGCGGAAGCCTGTTTAAATCGTTCCGTAAGTACTATATAAGTTTCCTTTCCTACCACTTCGCCTACACTTTCTTGTTCCGGATAGCCCAAATGGTATGGCATCTTGAAATAGTGGTATCCGCCAATCCAACCCATAGGAGCAAAAGCGAAATCCGGCGCTTTATACGAGCCGAACCAATCAGCACCGCACAAATCCATCCGTGTTATTTGCCAGTTCGGTTGCGAAATCCAGGGCGAGCGATATACACTGAATACACCTATTGTCGAAGCAGAAAACAAAATAATCACTACCGCGGCAATTCCTATTATTTTGGGTATCCCTGGTCTTTTAAATATTTCATATAACACAAAGCCCACAGCTACTGGCGCTGCCCATATTCCTACATTCGATCCTAAAAGCCTTCCCCAGGTTATCATGCCGAGACTCATAGCGAGGATAATATATATTACGCTGCTGGTTAAAAACAGTAAGGATAAGATAAAAAAGTTCCCGATCTCCTTTCGGCGCTGTATAAAATATCGGATGATCATTCCTAAAGCTATCAACGATAGGATAATAAATATTAAATTATGCCAATACATTTTTAATAAAAGTTTGAAGAACCCCCACCAACTCAGTCCAAATACAGGCTCGAGCTCGCTTGCACGTGCTATTACTGAAGAAGTTTCACCTGCGGTCCATTGAAAAACTCTTTTGGACGTTGACCCAAGAACAGTGAAATAGGAAATCCATAGGAAGAAGGCGATAAAGGAAATCAAAGCAGGTTCCATTGAGATATTTTCCATGCGATAGGAATAATGCATTCGTCTTGCCCATCCTAATTTTGCTACCTCTGCAATAACGAAGCACGAAATTAGAACTATCTCTGGGACAGGGTGGAAGAAGGGGAACAAAAGAATAAGAATGATTAAAGCTATATTATTGGATAAAGAGGGTGCATTTAAAGATTTAAAATAAAGATAAAATATCAGCGGGAAAGTGAGAAGAGAAAGGGCATGGGGATACGGTGTGAGCTGGTAATATGAGAAAAGAAGAGCAGAGCTTGCTGCGGCTGCGAGAATAGCATGCTCCTTTTTTGACGAAACAACTGAAGCGAGAAGATAAGTGAAGAGCATAAATAGCACCGTGAAAATCACAGGTAGGTATTTCATCACCGTCTCCGGTGCTATATCACAAACTTCAATAAGAACTGCTCCAAGAATATGCGTGACGGGATAGAAATTGCCTTCTGAAATAAATCCGGTTGAAGCAATAGAACGCGCCCATCCTAAATGTGCCAATGGATCGGATAAGGCATATAAATAGTAACCGCGGAAAAACTGTAAGGAAAGAATAACGAAATTTACAAGTATGATGATAAAGAATCCTATAAGCCAAAACTTGCTTTTACTTGTGAATGCTTCATAGACTATAATACTTATTCCAAGGGCGAGAGCGGAAATAAGAAAAAGCCAGGTTATCCAGGGAAGACTGGAATATATCGAAAGCTCGTATCCCGTTGCAGGTGAATTCCTCGCTATGAGTATCAGAGCCAATGCAATTAATATGAAAGAGATGCTGGAGGTTATTTTCAGTACTCTATTCTGACCAGTTTTCGTGTTTGGGGACTCATCAAATATCCTGCTTTTTGCTAATTTATATATTTCGCGGAAACGAAAGCGAGCAAAGAAAGTTTCTTCTTCTGGAAGTGCAAATCTTCTGATATATGCGAGTATTGAAACACCAATTATAAATCCCGATAGCGTAATAAGCACCGGTAGCAGCCGAATCCCAAACGGTGTGTAGTTCAGTGCCAAGCCCAATAAGGGTACTATCGCGATACTCAGCCCGAAGCTAAGTGCAATTCGCTCGATTACGTCCAGATCATCTTTTCTTGGGAATAGTGCAGCCGTTAACGAATAGCCTGGAAAGAACAGCACAAGAGGAATTCCAAAAAATATTCTAATAGGTGTTTCATTTAACGGTGGAATGAGCACAAATAATATGCACAAAGCAGTAGTTAAAATCAGAAGCTGTAAATCTTTCGCGGGTCTATACTTCGCCAATTTCAGGTTCGACATCTTTAGCATCTGCACTCCAACATTTCTTCTATTCTAAACCTCTTCTCTTTCGTCTCTAAAAATACTCTGCCCATCGAACTCAAAATCATCCTTCTCCTTTATACCCAACAAATCCAATACTGTCGGGGCAATATCCATTAAAGTGATCTCTGTTTTATGGACTTGTTTGTCTACATTTTTCAAGAGGAATACCGCATCCTTCCCATGCCCGCCAGATGCTACCTTGTGATCGTAAGCTTTTCCAAATAAATTTGAATATAACTCCCATCCAACCCCATACTCTTCTTTAAGCTCAAACACTATGTCTGGGTATATCTCTTCGGTAAACTCTCCCGGATAGAACTCCTCCCACCTCTTTACCCACTTCATCAAGGGTTCTCCATTGGGTGTTTTTAGTTCTGGTAACGACTTAATTAGCTCTCCTCTTACTTTTTCGTATTCTGTGTCTGAGACTGAGACTAAGTCCTTATTGATTTCGATACCGCCATGTGGATATGATTTAATACCTGCAAAATTCGATAGATAGGCTATGCTTCTACTTCTGTCAATAGACCCTGCTGATGAATATACCGATTTACTAACTTTAGTTAGTTTCTGACTCTTAACAACGAGCTTAATTAGCCATTGCTCGAGGTCTAACTTATTTGCAACTTCTAAAATGGTTTTTCTGAGTTTGCTAATGGCTTTTTTGTTCCCTTTCGATGTGAGATACCCATTCCTTCTCAGATGTTCATTTAGATTAACTGTTTTATATGGTCTACTTCTATGTCCATGGTCACTCATAACTATTAAGCTTACATCTGGGTATATCTCTATAAACTCTTCTACAATTCCATCAAATATCTTGTAGTAATCCAAAATCATCTTACTCAGGTGATTCTTGCAGTAAGTTGGATCGTTCTCATCAAAGAACCGCCATAGTCTGTGCTGTATAATGTCTAATATGGAAAAATAAATGAAGAAGAGATCCCATTTATCATTCTTGTATAACTCCAGACCAATATTTTTCTCTTTTTCCAAACCTTCTTTGCCAAGTTCTGCCCACTCCTTCAAATGCTTAATCCCTGGAAATCCACCCCACAATCCCATAAACTTATCAGGGATTTTATGTTTTTCCTTAATGTGTTTAGGATAAACATCAATATCAATTTCTGTCCTACTCCAATCTATCCTTCTATCAAAAGCCGATTTACTCACCATAATGCCATTTACTTCCCAAGTCGGATACATCAGCATTGGATATACTACTGCCGTTCTATAACCCTTTTGGCTAGCATAATCCCAGAATGTTCTACCTTTAATGCGGCTTATATCCAGTTTTCCTAAATCGCTGAGATTTGGGTCAAAAATATCGTAAGTATAAAGAAATCCATGATTCCCGGGGTGAAGGCCTGTATAAATACTTGCCCACGCGGGAATCGTATCTACGGGAAAGACTGATTTCGAAATGAAGGTGGGACTTGCCTCGATGAGTTTAGAAAAGTTCGGCAGTTCTTTTCTGTGCTTCAATATGACCTGGGGGTCTAACGAGTCTATACCAATTATTGCTAATCTATTTCCCATTTTTATTTGCCCTCTATAAAATCTAACGTGGCTTTCAAAATTTCCGCTTTTACGGTCTCAATTTCTCGCGTGTTATCAATTTTCATTGTTTTTCCTGATGTTAAATCATTCAACGAGGAATATAATTCCTGGTATCTCGCCCACATGACTTTTGCATTCTCCACCGACTCTATCTCTTCTTTTCTTCGCAAATATGAAACTTCCGGTGGAACATCTATTATAAATATCAAGTCTGGATTTGGTAATAATTTACTGAATTCCTTGAGTAATCTTCCTCTTTTAGCATCTGGAAAATCAAATTCTTTGGACATTGCCAAAACAACATCATAGACAAACCTATCGAAGATTATGATTTTGTCTCTACCCATTATTTTTGGAAGCCATGCTTTTACTATTCCAAATCTTAAATAATCTAGTAAAACTACCCTTGGATAGAAAACTCGGAATATTTTTGTAATCATTGTCCCATCCTTACTCATTGTGTTTGAATTATTTGCATCACTTTCCAAATTTGAGTATTTTGATTTTCCAATTCGTCTAAGCAGTCTTCTTAATAAGGAATCCTCCCCTTCTAACCACCACGTGTATGAGACATTACAATTCCTTCTTTTAACTTCTTCAAATAAATATCTCGACAATGTGCTTTTTCCTGAGCCATCCATTCCCATGAAACAGATTAAAACACCCTTCTTCATTTTACCACCTTTTCAGCGCAAACGATTATAGTTGTTAAAAAATTATTAAGGCTAGGTGAAAAAGCCGCGATATAATCTAACAATTTTTGAATTAGATTTACAAATCTTCTTATTCTTGGAAAATTAATCTCAAGAGTGTCTAAACTTGGGCCAAGAAACTTTATGGTAATAATTGAAAATCCATTTCTAACCAACAGTTTTTTGAAATGCCATGGTGTATAAACTCTTGCATTTGCTACACATCTCCTCAATCTTTCTGGTAAATACGTAAGGAAAGGAAAACCAAGCCCTTTTGTCCCATAAACTCTGGACCCAATTCTAAATCCATGAGTCTCAAATGGAAATAGTTTATTAGGTGCTGTAATTATTAATTTTCCTCTTGGTTTAAGCACTCTTGATATCTCACCTATTGCTTTTTCATCCTTAGGTATATGTTCTAAGACTTCAATCATGATGACTGCATCGAATGTGTTTTCTTTGAACGCTAAGTTTTCTGCAGACATCTGAATCAACTCAACATTCTCCGTTTCCATTTTTCTCTTATTTGCTTCACAAAGGTTTTCTTTAGCGACATCAATTCCAATACACGACTTTGCAAAATGAGATAGCTGATATATATATATACCAAAACCTGTTCCAATATCGAGGATAATGCAACTTTTGCTAATTTTTAGGTTCTCTAAAATGAACTTAAATCTTTTCTTTACCGCCCCGTCGTATTGTAAAGTGCAAGGAGCACCGTACCTAATGTAACAACTCATTGTAAATCCTCTCTAACCTTTTGGCAATATTCTGCCATGAATAAGGCAACACTTTTTCTCTTGTTTTTATTTCCATATTTTCCCTTTTTATCCTCTCCGTGATTTTATAAACATCGTCTTCATTTTCAACAAAAAACAAACCATCTCCTTCATCAAAAATCCTTGGCAGCGCTCCAAATCTGGTTGAAATCACTGGAAGATTGCATGCCATCGCTTCAAGCACTGATAGAGGAAGATCTATGCTTGCTGTTGTATTTATCGGAGGTGTTGGAAAGACATAGCAATCGCACATTTTATATATCTCCTCTATATTTTCAAACCGATTTATCCAGACTAAACATCCTTTATCTCTGACGGATTCGTATAGCTCTTCCTCAAAGGGAATCCTGCCAATGATGAGCACCTGACACTCTTCATCCTGCAATTTCTCCAGAAGTCGAATATTCCTTCTTTCTATAATGGGTCCTACATGCAGGATAACAAATTTATTAGCATCTAGGCAGTATTTCTCTCTTAGCCTCTCTTTAAAACTCTGTGAAGCGGGCACAAATTTCTCGACATCTACACCATTTGGCAAAAATTCGGTTTTGTAACCCACTTCGTTGAAGATTTCTTCATAGTGCAGGGATTGTGTTAAAATCATGTCAGGTTTGAAAAGGGGCAGGAACATTTTAAATCTCAAAAAAGGGTTAGGTGCAGATACTAGTACCTTCGCATTGTTATACCAAATTTTAAAAGCCTTCGTAATTATCAGGCCTAAAGTAGTGGGGCCGAGGACAAAATGAATAATTTGCGGCTTAAAAGCCTTTATTTTCCTCCACGAATTAATCACTCTAACGTCTATTTGTAAAATTTCATGCCGTTTTGATAGCTCTTTAGCCAGATAATAAGCTACATTTTTTGTGCCTATATCTCCTTTAACGGGATTATCCTTAAAATGCGCCACTAAGCATATCCTCATTTTAATCCCTCTCTTCTTAGTATCTTATTCGCTATGTTCCATCTCACTACTCCTAGACCTCGAAGCAAAGATGGCACCGCTTCACAGGCAACCCAGCAATGGCATTTGTTTGATCGAATGTGCTCTCTTATCTCTTCAGCCCGTGGCGACATCCATAGCTTATCAAAGCTTTCATGCTTTATATTCCCCAATTTCTTATCAAGGATCATACAAGGGTATATATTCCCATAAGGGTCGAGAAATAATGAATGCGTTCCTGAGTAACAGTTAAAAATTCGACTTTTTAATTTCTGGTATTCAATGCACTTACTCACGAAGTAAGCATAGGGATCTATGAGTTTGGTTACCAAAGACTCATTTTTTATCCTATCATTTACCATTTTTTGTATCAAAAAATCCGCTTCTTCGAGCTCTTCTTCCCTCCATTCAAGGGCGATGTTAACATTATCGTAATAAATATCGCTGCTATGAGCAAATCCGGCCAAAAATTTAACCCCCAATTTCTTCGACAATTCATAAACTCTCAGTAGGTCTGTATAGTTTTGCGGTGTAATTGTGAAATCAAAACCAATGTTAATATCGAATTCTTCCTGTAATGTTTTCACGGTCTCCATCACCCTCTCGTATGCATTGCTAACGCCTCTCATCTCATCATGTTTTTCACCAATGCCATCAAGACTTATAGAGATGCTAAAGCGTTGTTTTGGTTTATATCTCTCTAAAATCTCCTTTGTCTTTTTAACTATCAGCTCGGGATTGAGCCCATTTGTGGCTATTCCAACAAACGCGTCTGGAAATCGCTCAATGAACAACCCTACAAGATCTACAAAGTCTTTTCTAAGAAATGGCTCTCCGCCAGTGAAACTTATCCCCTGTAGTTTTCGCAAATAATTTGATTGTAATAAGTCTTCTATCTCCGTTAAAGTGAGTTCCTGATTAAACAAACCAGGATCCTCCTTGTATTTTCTCCAGATAGAGCACATAACGCATCTGCTATTACATAGATAGGTAACTGCGAAATTGAGCCACATAATTTCTTTTGGATTTGGTTTCTTCAGCAAGAAATTGAACGCTTTTGATGCGATCTCGTTGTGTTTAAATTCTCTCATGTTCAGCAGCTCCTCACCTTACCCGCTATTATACCAAAAAGCTTAGCTGAAAATACAATCAGCAAGATAATAGGTACATAAAATAAATGTACTATTTGTCCTTTCTTGAGTAGCAATAAACTGTATTTCAAGGTAAGGGGTATTATATACTTTGCGATATTCTCCCCATACGCTTCAGCTACTATGTGTGTAGTTCCAGCCTGTGTTGTCCCTTTTGCATACAAGAAATATTGCTTAAATAGCTTATTTAAAGTGGGTCTTGGTCTCCAATATACAACCGCATCTTTTGCAAATGCAAATTTATATCCACTCTCTTTTAATTTCAGATCAAATAGCGAGTCTTCACCCGTATACAACCACTCTGGATAACCGCCAACCTCTTCCCAGCATTTTTTCTTAAATACAATAGATCTGCCTGAGGGTAAAAATCTCTCTGGATTCATATATTCAAGTTTTGGATATAATAATTCGCCTACTACTTCTTCATATCTGGATTCAGCATCGGGTAAGAAAAATCCGGCCACAACATCTAAGCTCGGATCTTCTTCAAATGGTCTTAGCAAATTTTTCAACCAATCCTTATCCGCCCTGCATCCAGCATCTATGCTTGCGATGTAATCATGTTTGGCATTTTTAATTGCAATATTTCTTCCCTCAGCGATATTAACACCCTCTTTAATAATTAAGTTAATAGGTAAACCACTTTGGATATACAAATTTATAATTTCTACGGTGTGGTCAGCAGATCCCCCATCAACTATAACGAATTCGTCTGGCATTCTATGCTGAGAAAATAATGAGTCTATGAGCCCTTTCACAGAAAATTCTTCGCTCTTTAGAGTGCAAATTACAGAGACTTCCATCTGTGGTCCACCTTTTTTGCCTTTACAGCTAAAAAAATACCTTCGTCCTTTCTACCATGTACTAAATCGGAAAGTATAGTAATCACCAAAGTGAAGGGAAAAACAATCGTACTGATCCACACATTTTTAACAGATAAATTGAAAAATAAAACCGATAAAGGTGAATTTATAAAATATTTTGTCTTCTCTACTTTAAATCCACATTTTTCCACTTTTTTCGTTAATTTAGAAACTGAATAATAATTAACTACATGATGTCTAACCTTATGTTTGTCTTGAATCTCCTTTTTAACCCCTTTATATGTAAAGCTGTCAACAGTTAAAACTAAAACTCCATCGGGCTTCACTATCCTGCTCATTTCCTGTATTGCTTTTACATCATTTCTGAAGTGTTCCAATGCACACACGGAAACTACTTTATCAAAAACTTCCGATTTTAATGGTAATTTTTCTGCATTCCCGACAATGAAATTACATTTATTTTCTGAGAGAACTTTTGCAATTTTTATACCTTTCTCGTCTACATCAATACCATAGACTTCGCAACTTTTCTTTGCCATTTTAATACTATGCTCTCCACAACCACAAGCAATATCACATATTCTTTCATCACGATTTATATCCAAATATTCAAACACGATTTTCGATTCTATTATCTTAGCAAAATTCATAAAAGAACATGGAATGATTACCCTTCTTAAAAGAAATTTGAAAAATGGGTTGTTCATATACGTGGATAACAAATTGACCTTGGTTATTTCATTATCTTTCATCCTCTCGCCGACTCCACTTTCTCCCATAATACCGAATACTTTCTGAATATAAAATCCTTCCATGCAAGCAATATAAGATATTCGTTTAGCAGGACATAATACACAACATTTGGTATCGAAGAGATTGAGAGTTTTGATTTTAATCCTCCATCTTTGGTCAATTTTGATTTTAAAAGCATCAATAAAGTAAATAGTCCCACGAAGATGAACAAAGTAAAAGCAAAATGTGTAATTACAGCTCGGATACCCCAAGTGAGAAGGTACAGAATTGGAATTGCAAATAGAACAAACGGAGAGAGCATCGCTAAAGCTTTGTGAGAAGGAAAAATGAGAAAAGAATATAAATCTCGTGGCGGTATAAAATATCCTAAATGTTTAAACATGTTCTGTATCGTCCCAATACTTGTTCGTTTCCTCTGCTTTATCTGATCTTCCGGTGTGGTGGCAGAGGGTTCATAAACCATTGCCTCAGGCTCGTATTCTATTTTATACCCTTTTCTTCTGATTTTTATACATATATCCAAATCCTCCGAGAGCATTCTTGTGTCCGCATCCACAATATCCTTCCTCCATGCATTTATCTCTCCATGAAAAAGACATGCTGAATCAAGTGCGGATTCCCCTCGCCTCATTATGTATTCCAAATCCCAATAAAAAGATTCGGATGCAGCAAGTGGACTTTCTGGATTTGCTACGCAATACCTTCCTCCAACCGCACCCACTTTTGGATTTTTAAAATGCGGCATCATTTCCTTTAATACATTCTTATCGAAGATTGAGTTTGCATCTGTTACTAGTACAATATCGCCTTTTGCATGTTTCTTTCCAAAATTGATTGCAGAAGCTTTGCCTTTTCGCTCCTTTTCTATTAGTAATCTGAGAGTTGGTTGATTGTTTTCATGCTTTTTTATTGTTTCTTTTACTATGTGTGATGTCTTGTCTGTAGAACCGGAATCCACCACGATGAGCTCGTATCTATCTTTTGGATAGTCTAATTCAAGCAGATTTTCTATTCTCTTCTCGATTACTTTCTCTTCGTTGTAGGTTGGTACGATAACCGATACAAACGGCTGGTAAGCATAATCTTTAGTCCGTGGTTTTGCCCGTATTGCGACCACAGCCATTAAAGTGGGATAGCCTACAAATTGCCATATGAGTAAAAGTGAAAGAAAATACAGCAAGATAAGGATTACATTCGTCATATTATCTTATATCTCCTTTCCACCAGTCGTTTATGCTCAATACTGTAACCTCATGCTTTTCGGATAAATATTTTACAAATTGATGAGGTCTGTTATGCTGCGATTTCTTGAGATCAACGATAGATGTCATTAGGATTTTCATATTTGTTCTCCTTTCTCGATTCTCCTGCATTTGAATATCACCGTTCCGCCTTCTGTATATGGCTTTCCTGGATCAACACATTGCATATATGCATAATCTTGGTCCTTGGGTGTGGTCAATCCAAACTCCACAGGACACACACCACTTATGCTCTAATATCAGGGCGTAATGAAGTAGCGTAGGCAATACATGAATGCACAAAGCGTCTGTTCTCTCCAAAACTATTCTCGGACCATCTATAACAATTTTGTCTCCGATCTTGTGCACCACGCATTTTCCTCTTATCTCATGAACCACAATTTCTAACATTCTATCGCCTTTAATTCTATCATTTTAATAACAGGCGACATCTTTATAATTTCTGGTTGTGTCCCTAAACTAAAATGATGCAAATCTTCATTTATCTCCATTCCTACTAATCAACCTCGAAATGAGATTCAGCACCAACCCTATGAACACGCCTAATGTGCCGACAACAATGAAGAACCCCGCAAGCATTGTAAACGGCATGGAGAAATAGCCTGATTGGTTGTATTGTCGCAAGAGCTGCAAGCCGAAATAGAAACCGATCATAATGAGTATCAAGCTAGGACCTCCGATATACAGCAGCGGCCGCTTCTCTGCGATGAGCCCGATCACCGAGTTAAGTACGCCAACTCCATGCGAGACCGGATTCTTTGTCGAAGTCTTAAAATTACCGTATTTACTGTGAATCGGCACCTTCACCAATCGTAAACGCTGCTCATACGCTGTGCGTGTCATCTCGGACTCGATAGAGAAATCATCCTTCTTCAACTTTCCTGCTAACAATTCAATTGCCTTCCTATTCAAAGCCCTGAACCCGCATTGAGAATCTGTCACGACACCACCACCTGCACCTGTTACGTGGTCCAGTACTACCCTGCCGAACCTCCTGTAAACTGGCATCTGGCCTAATGACCTGAAGCCAATAACTAAATCAGCAGCATCTTTTGAAATCGGTTCAATAAGCTGGGCTATCTCATCCGGATCGTGCTGACCATCTCCATCCAGCAAAACCAAAGCATCGAATCCATGTTCAACGGCATATCTTAACGAGGTTTTTACTCCTCTACCTTTTCCCATATTCTCACCATGCGAAACGACCGCAGCACCCGCTGCTGTTGCTATTTCTACGATACCATCGGTAGACCCATCATCTACCACCAGAACCTCGTCCACATACTTTCGCGCTATTAATACAACTGACCCGATTGCCAGTTCTTCATTATAGCATGGAATTGCCGCGAGTG
>Ga0114922_10001066_pt1 | contig 26019 bp, 21 predicted proteins | sample AartaG_FD_100975 | JGI IMG/M metagenome (GOLD analysis project Ga0114922, IMG submission 100975) | Deep subsurface microbial communities from Aarhus Bay to uncover new lineages of life (NeLLi) - Aarhus_00045 metaG | ecosystem: Environmental > Aquatic > Marine > Oceanic > Sediment | place... | reverse complement strand
TCGGAGAACATGCACGTCACCGCCTTCGAGCCGGACGTTCAGCCGACGCTCTTGCGACCCATCGTACAGCAGGCCCTGGTTTCGCAGCGCGGGGTGAAATGAGAATAGCGCATGCGACAACACCTCTTCGCTCCACCGGACTTCGTGCCGCATGGAAGCGACCATCACGCGGTCGCCGATGCCGGCTGCGGAATCGCGGGTGAAGAACAGGTTCGGCAGCGGTGGAAGCGCGTACCCGGATTCGTTCACGAGCCCCGCCAGCGCCCCGCCGCGACTCTCCTCGCCCTCGATATACAGGCGGGCGAGCTCTTCTGCGGTGAGATCCGTGGCTCGCTCCCGGATCGCGTCCCCGGAGTTGTTCACCAGGTACGAGCGGGCCTCAGGGATCTCGAGGGTTTCCGTCAGCAGATCCGAAATCTCCAGCACCTCGGAAAAGCGCGACAGAATAGCCACGAACCGGGAGTGTTCCCGTCGGGCGATCTCGAGATCGAGGATGTCATCGAACAGATAGTCGGCCCGGTTGCTCGGTGTCACGACCGTGAGCTCCGGCCCCGGCGAATGGCAGATCACTCGCTTGAGCCGGCCGACTTCACTCGTGATGTTCAGTTTCGATCCGGCCGGGCTCATGGGCCCGCCCCGCCCGCGCTGGCCCCGGTCACGATCGTGTAGCTGAGCCCCTCGAGTTCCACCGCGATATCCATCACGCGAACCGCAACGCCGGGCCCGGGATCGATCTTGGTCGACGTGAAGTTGAGAATCCCGGTCACTCCCGCGGCTGCAAGACGTTGCGCCAGCTGGCGCGCCGGAGCATCCGGAACCGCCAGGATGGCGATCTCCACCCCCCGCATGTCGATCTCGCGCTCCAGCTCTTCCACGGGCAGAACTGGCACTCCACGTACGCTGCGCCCGACCTTCGCCGGATCGATTTCGAACGCCGCAACCACCTCGAACCCCCGGCGGGCGAGATCCTCGTAGCCCAGCAACGCCGAACCGAGGCGACCCGCTCCGACGACGCACACGCGCCACTGTCTGCGGAGTCCGAGAATTCGAATCAGCACATCGCGAAGTGCGGTGACAGGGTATCCACGGCCTCGTTGCCCGAACGAACCGAACTGACTGAGGTCCTTCCTGACCTGAGCCGCCGTCGTTCCGGTCTCGTCAGCCAGCTCCCGGCTCGAAACCACCGGACGTCCGTCGGCCGAAAGCTGACGGAGGTACCGGAGGTAACCGGAAAGTCGCCGCACGGTCGAGTCTGATATTCTTCGAGTGTTCATAGCCCTTGTGACAGGAGTCACGAATACAATACCGGTCCGCCCGCGCGGCCTCAACTCTCCGGGCTCTCGACCGCCGGTTTGAGTTGTGCCGCGAGCCGGAGAAACAGGCCAGGACCAAAAGTCTCCGGGCGTGCCGTCGGTTCGATGCCCAGTTCCGCCAGCACCGCGTTTGCGGCAGCCGCAGACAGGCCGTACTCCGGGGCATCCCTGAGAATCCTTCGAATCTGCTTCCGGCGGCGTGAGAACGCTACGCGCGTCAGGTCGCGAAGCGCTTTAAGCTCGCTGTCTGTCGGGCCATGCGTGTCCGGTTCGATCACGACAGCCACGGAGTCCACGGCGGGAATCGGTCGAAAGGCCTGCCGTCCGACCCGGAATGCCAGGTGGGCTCTTGCCCGAGCCCTGACGCCGACGCTCAAAGCACCGTACTCCCGGGTTCCGGGATCGGCGACGATTCGACGCCCGACTTCCTCCTGAAGCAGGACCACGATCCGGCTCGGAAGCGGCCGAATGTCCAGGAAGCGGAACAGAAGCGGTGAAGTGATCGAGTACGGCACGTTCGATATGACGCGCGGTGCCGGGCATCCCGCGACCAGCACCGACAGATCCAGATCGAGGACATCCGCGTGTACGATGCACACGTCGTCACGGGGTCCCCACCGCTGATTCAGAAACTCGGCGAGCCGATCATCCTTCTCGACCAGTACGAGGCGGGACACCTCTCCCACCAGCCGTTCGCTCAGTTCGCCATGGCCGGGGCCAACTTCGAGCACCGTATCATCCGGACCGGCTCCGAGCGCCTCGACGAGTTTGCGCCGGAGATTCGGATCGACGAGAAAATTCTGGCTTAGGGAGCGCTTGGCACGGACCATTCGCCCGCCCCGCACCGTCGTCATTTCACGACCACCGCGGTCCGATCATCGACGGCCTCCCCGTCCGGTACGCAAGCGAGCTCGAACAGACGGTCCAGAATCTCCCCGGCGCTGGCGGTTGAAGCCTCGAGCACGACGCGGGTCAGGACATCGTCCGACCACATCTGGCCCGTGCGCAGACACTCGCTCAGGCCGTCCGTGAACAGCAGAAGTGTGTCGGTTCCTGGCTCCCACGGCAGTTCCAGGCTCCCGTATCGGTCGAATTCCGCGATTCCGAGCGGGGGATTGAGCGCCTCGAGGCGGATCGTTTCGTCGGCCCGGATCTTCCAGGCGTGCGGGTGACCGGCGTTTGCGTAGCGGAGCGTACCCCGGGCCGGATCCAACACCACGTAGCACACCGTCATATACATCTCGGTCGACTCGAGCTTGCGCACCAGTTCCCGGTGAATCCCCGACAGTGCTTCTGCCGGGTCGTCATGTTCCCGTGCGACGAGGGATGCCGCGCTCATTGTCAGCGCCATGATCAGACCAGCCGAGTAGCCGTGCGAGCTCACATCGCCGAGCATCACGCCCAGTCGGTCCCCGGGCAGTCTGAGGATGTGGTAGAAGTCCCCGCCCACCGACTCAGCCGGGTCGCAACGCGCGGCGATGTCGGCCAGCGAACTGAAGTCGGCCGGCTCGGGAAGCAGCTTGAGTTGCAGATCGTGAGCGAGAGCGAGTTCCACCAGCATTCGCTCCCGCTCGACATTCTCGTTCACCAGCCTTCGGTTATCGAGTGCCGCGGCAAGGTGACTGGCCACGGCCGACGCGAGTCGTTCGTCACGCGGCCGGAACGGAGCGCGGCCTGGCATACCTCGCAACTTGAGCATCCCGACGGCACCCGCCGTCCCGTGCAGCGCCGTGTGTCGGAGGGGAACGATGATCCACGGAGTATCCGGCTCCCGCCCGCCGCGTCGATCAAGTCCGACGTCCGATCGTCGCTCCCTGTACGCCCGGGCCAGCGGAGACGGATCCGAGTTCACGTCGGAGATGGTCCCCGCCCCGTCGGCGTGCGACATTCCTTCCGGTCCAACCTGGGCGAGACGGGACAGGCTCAGTCCGTTTGAGTCCGCAACCCATACCTCCGCCTTCTCCGCACCGAGGACCGTCGCGGTAGATGCAAGCAGCTTTCCGGCCGCCCGCTCGAGTCCAACCATTGAGCCGAGCGTCTCGCTCACCGAGGTGAGAAGCTCGACTTCCTCGAGACGGGTCTCGAGTTCCCGCGCGAAGAACACAAGCTCGGTCTCCGAGGACAGCAGCGGCACGAGAGATTCGCGGAGCAACTCGCCGGCGCGCAGTCCCTCGTCCCCGTCCATGGCCTCGTAGTCCACCTGGACCTGCCCACCGTTCGACGTGGGCCACGTCTCCGACCTCATTCCCGTCGCAGGAGCTGGATCCGGCGCGAATCCGTCGAACAGGATCACGGCCCCGCCGGCTCGCTCCTCGGTCAGACGCACCCGCGTTCCGGTGAGCCGCTCGAAAGCAGCGAGAAATGCCTCTACACGCTCACCTCTCGGAGCTTGCATCCTGTCGATTTCGCCCGGCATCGCTCCACTCTCCATCTCGGCGGACGCTGTCAACCGTGGAGAGTCAAAGTGACGGAATTGCCGGACTCGTTGAACCGGACTTCATCAGCAAGTTTGCGAAGCAGGAACAGTCCACGGCCGTGACTTCGACCGCAGTTCTCCGGCGTCGTGGGATCCCGAACGGATTCCGGATCGAATCCGGGCCCCTCATCAGTGATCGTGACGATCGCTTCACCAGGCCTCAACTCAGCTCGCACCCGAACGCGCTTCTCTGGATCCTGCCTGTTCCCATAGAGGATTGCGTTCGCAAGAGCTTCCCCGACCGCCACCCTCAGATTGAGCGTGGCACGCGGACCCGCGAACGCGAGTCGCTCACAAGCCTCGACTACTTCCGACACTGCATGCCGCAGGTTCTCCACCGTGGAGGGAAATTCCAGCCCGAGATCGCCGGTGAGGCCTCGCCGCAGGGCGCGCGTACCTCCGCGTCCCGACGCGTGACGATGCCAGCGCAGACCCAGTTCCTCCGGATTCAGGGGAAGAAACAGATAGTCACCACAGCCCGCGGCCAACGCCGGAAGCAGGCGATCGAACGACTCGTTGTCCACCAGCGCAATGATCTCGCAGTCCTGGCCGAACGCCCTTCGGGCTTCTCGCGCCGTCGGCTCACCGCGAGCCAGATCGAGGAACACGAGATCCTGCCCAGTTTCTGGCCACTCGCCCCGCGTGCCGGCGACCCGGGGCTCCGCTCCCAACTGCCGGAGCAGACGGACCAGTTCCTCACGGACGGCGGTACGCGCCGAACTGACCAGCACCCGAGAGGAGGCCGACGAGATCATGTACTCAAAAGTCGGAGAGAGCTGCAGCCCGCGTATCGGCGATCTGGAACAGCGTGTCCAGTTTCGTCAGCTCGAACAGAGTACGCAGGTCGTCATTCAGGCCCGCGAGGCGGAGAGCGCCGCCGGCTTCCCGGATCTTCTTCGAGAGACTCACGAGCACGCCCAGGCCCGATGAATCGATGTAGCTCGAACTCGAAAAGTCGATGAGGAACTTCCGGTCGCCCCGCTCGAGTCTGTCGAGCACGTTCGCCTTCAGCTCCTGGCGGTTTCCGACGATCAACTCCCCGTCCACGGTAACGATCGTGATATCACCGTCGTCGCGAATCGAAAAACTCATGCGTGATCTCCCTGCCCTGTGATTCCGGTGCTCCAGATCGCTCGACGTCAGCCGGCGAGGAGCGCGGTAATGTAGGCGACCTCGACAATGTCCTCGACTGTTGCTCCCCGCGAAAGATCGTTCAACGGAGACGACAGTCCCTGCAGTATTGGCCCCAGCGCACGGGCTCGACCCAGGCGCTGCACGAGTTTGTACGCGATGTTGCCTGCGTCCAGGTTCGGGAAGACGAGGATGTTGGCCCGACCCTCGACCGCCGAGCCGGGGGCCTTGCGCAGCGCAATTTCAGGCACCAGGGCGGCATCGGCCTGCAGCGGTCCGTCCGCGGGAATCTCCGGCCGGCGGCGGCGAAACAACTCGAGTCCCCCGGCTACCCGCTCGACCGCGGCGCCTCCGGCCGAATCCCGAGTGGCGTACGACAGAAACGCTACGCGCGGCTCATCGCCGACCACCAGTTCGCGTGCCCGACAGGCTGAATCCGCGATCTCGGCAAGCTGTTCGGGCTCCGGCTGCGGGACGACCGCTGCATCCGTGAAGGTCAGAACACGCTCGGGCTCACCGCCTGCCGGGGGCATGACCATGTAGAAGGCGCTCGATACGGTACGAGTCCCGTTCGCCGGTCCGAGGATGTTCAGGCCACCCCGCAGCACGGCAGCCGTTGTCGCTTCTGCCCCGGCCACGACGCCGTCCAGCTCCCCTGCGGCGAGCAAGGCAATCGCGAACCTGAGGCCGTCGCCCTCGCCCGGGGGCGCAAGATCCGGACAGGCCGACAGTGCTGCCTGTCGGTGCTCCCCGTCCGCCGTTGATACAATCTCGGACCTGCCCCCGCCAGGCTCAGCACGGGATCCGGGAACTGCCCGGTCCAGGATATGGACCGGGCGCATGCGTCCCGCCGACTCCAGGATTTCCAGGGCTGACGCAGTTCTCGCTTCGGTCGCTTCGGGAAATCCGACCCTGACCCCGGCCGGCACACGATCCGGCAGCGAATCGAGGAAACTCAACGGCCGGCTACACTCGGCCCGTAGTATTCCACGAGGTGCGCGAGCACGGTCGGCGGCACGAACGCCGAAACATCGCCCCCGAGACTCGCGACCTCCCTGACCAGGGACGAGCTGAGAAAGGTGTAATTCGTGGCCGGCGCCATGAAGATCACTTCGATCTCAGGCCATAAGCTGCGATTCATCAGGGCCATCTGGAACTCGTACTCGAAGTCGCTCACCGCCCGAAGTCCCCGAACGATCAGACGCGCACCTCTTGCTCGGGCGAAGTCGACGAGCAGGCCTGAAAACCGGACGACCTCGACACTGGGCTCGTCCGCGTAGACCTCCGAGATGATTTCGACCCGTTTGTCGAGCGCAAAGACGGGCTCCTTCGCCTGCGTGGTTCGCTCCGCGACGGCGATCACGACTTCGTCCGCCAGCTTTAGAGCACGGCGGATAATGTCATCGTGCCCCAGCGTGAGCGGGTCGAAGGAACCGGGGTAGATCGCGATGCGCGGATTACCAGTCACCGGTGTCGCCTCCAGTCGGAGCGGAATGGAACGAGAGTACCGTATCTCCGTACCGGCGCTCCCAGATCGGACTCGGTTCGAGCGCGTCGTCTACGCCATGCTCGACGCACAACATTCCTGCGAACGGCCTGCGATGAAACTCGCCTGCGAGCTTCGCCGCCACTCCCTTTCCGTACGGCGGGTCTGCAAGTGCCAGATCGTATCGCGGCTCGTCTCCGAGCCTGGACAGAAACCTGAACACCTCGCCCCGGTGCAGCCGGACCCGCGCCGCGAGATCGAGCGAGTCGACATTCCTCCGCAGGACCTCGAAACACCGCCGATCCTCTTCCACGAAGTGAACCGTGGACGCACCGCGCGACAATGCCTCGATGCCGAGCGCACCGGAACCGGCAAACAGGTCGATCACGGTCGCTCGACTGATCCGATCGCCGAGAGCGCTGAACCAGGCCTCCCGGACTCGCGCACCCGTGGGGCGCACCTGTCGCCCCGGCGGCACGTCGATCCGCCTTCCCCCGAATTCTCCGGCCACGATGCGCAGGCTCACTCGCTCGCCGTTCTGAAGTCGATCAACCGTGCCTGCAGCCGGGACCGGCCGTTCCAGAGGTTCTCCTCGAAGTGGAACAGCACGTCGAAGCGACCCCCGGAAGTCGCTTCCGGCCGCCTCGACCCCAGTCCGAACCCGATTGCCTCGAGATCGGCCTCTCCCTCGTTCATCAGACATCGGAGGTGGGCTCCCTCCGGGCCGACACCGCGCACGTCACTGAATTCGACGGCACGCGCCAGCCAGACGGGAGCGGGGTTGCCGGCTCCGAACGGGCTTGCCCGTCTCAACCAGTCCAGGAGTGATCTGTCGGCCGCACCGATCGGTAGCTCCGCGTCGATCTTGATCGCCTCCCGACCGGCCCCGGATTCGAAGTTCCGGGATGCGATCTCCTGCAGACCGGCGGCGAATTCATCAATCCGCTCCCGCCTGATCGACAGGCCCGCCGCCATCTCGTGTCCACCGAATCGTTCAAGGTGCTCCGACAGTTGATCGAGCGCCGCGTGGAGGTCAAACCCCCCGGTAGAGCGTCCGGAGCCCCGGCCGATGTCTCCGTCGAATGCAACGACCACCGCCGGACGATGGGTGGCATCGACGATCCTGGAGGCGACGATCCCGATCACTCCCGGGTGCCAGTCATCTCCCCATACGACCACCGCACTGTCCCGGGCCGGATCGAACCGGCGGGCAATCTGTTCCTCGACTTCGGCATACACCCGTTGATCGGCTTGCCGACGCTCCGCGTTACGCCGCTCGAGATAACCCGCGAGTCTCTCCGCTTCACGTAGATCCGACGTCATCAGGAGTTTCACGCCGGAGTCGGCTGATCCCATGCGACCGACGGAGTTGAGGCGAGGCCCGATCCGAAAGGAAACGTGATCGGTGCCGAGCGAGTCTCCTTCTGGCGCTCCAACGTTGCTCAGCATGGCGCGGATACCGGGCTTGCGGCTCACGGCCAGCGCTCGCAGGCCCGCTCGAACGAGAATCCGGTTCTCCCCCTGAAGCGGCATCTGATCGGCCACAGTTCCCAGGGCGACCAGATCGAGATGCTGATTGGCTTCGCTGGATGAGATGCCGGCCCGATCGAACAGGGCCTGAGTCAACTTGAATGCCACACCCACACCGGCCAGCGCGGGAAACGGGTACAGGCTGTCCTCGCGCATCGGGTTCACCACAGCGACAGCCGATGGGAGCCTCGCGCCCGGCCGGTGGTGGTCCGTGACGATCACGTCGCGACCCTGTCGTCCCGCTCGCGCTATGGCTTCCAGCGCGGTCACCCCGCAGTCTGCCGTTACGATCAGCGAGGCCCCGATCCGCCCGGCCCTTTCGAGTCCGGCCTCGGACAGATCGTAGCCATCCTTCGTGCGGTGGGGCACGAACGTCTCGACGATACCGCCGAGTCTTCGCAGAGCGTATGTGAGGAGCGCCACGGCGGACATGCCGTCGGCGTCGTAGTCACCATGCAGAAGAATCCTTTCCCCACTGGCAATGGCGGTTTCGATGCGATGGACAGCGACATCCATGTCCGGCATGAGAAACGGATCGTGAAGGTCGTCGAGACTTGGAGAGAGAAACGTCCTGATGTCCGATTCGGATTCGAGGCCCCGGCTCAACAGCAGACGGGCGAATTCGCGCGGGAGTCCGAGCCGCGTGGTCAGGCGCGCAAGACTGTCGTCCGGCACCGCCTTCGGAGGGATCCAGCTCCGGCTGGCCGCTATCCCGTCGGTCATTCGCGCCTGGCGGGCCGAGCCGCGAGTTGGGGGATCAGCGGTCAGCGTGCAGAATGACTCCGCACGTTTCGCATACGATCAGGGTCTTTCCACCCCGGACTTCGGCCTGGCGCTGTAGCGGAATTGACGTGAAGCAATGACCACACACGCCGTCGACCACCGGGGCCAGCGCTTCGCTCGTCCGCCCGGCCCGGACTCGATCGTAAACCGAGCGCGCAGGACCATCGATCCTCAGTGCACGGTTCTCCCGCTGGTCCATCTGCACTGCGATCGAGTCAGCCAGTTCGGTGCTCAGGTGCCTGATCTCAGCCATTCTCTCGTCCGCGGCCTGCTGCTCGAGCTCGAGCGCTTCGACGGCGGCCTGGTGCTCGGCACGGACTCTCTCCTGGACCTGCATGCCCTCGAGCATGGCTGTCTCCGAGGCGTCCAGATTCTGACGAGCCGCATCCATCTCCACGCGGGCCGCCATGGCAGCGCGTTGCTTCGCTACTTCCTGCGCTCGCTGCTGGAGGCGCTTCAGGGTGGCCCGACCGGCCTGAACGGTCCGCTCGTATTGCCGCAGGGCGCGATCCGCCGCCTCGACCCGTACCGCCACTTCCGACTCCCGCTGTCGCGCCGATTCCAGCCCTTCCTGGAGGAGCTGCGATTCTTCCTTTATCGCACGCAACTCCGCCCGGCTACGAGCGATGTTTCCGTCCATTTCCTGTAGCGACAGGAGTTCGTCAACTACCTGATATTCCATCCGGCTCTCCGTCTTCGAGTTCTGGGTTTATCGCCGTCCCGGCGGACGGATCTCACCGCGAGGTCCACGTTTCCGGCCTCGCGAGATTCCTCACGAAACTCAGGGAGACCCCTGCCTCCCTGAGCAACCTGGCGACTTCCGCCTTTTCCACCAGCAGGCGTCGGGCCTGCTCCTCGTCCGCCAGGTTCAGCTCACGATCGATCTGGCGCAGTCGATCCAGCTGCTCCCGATTCAACAGGCGTCGCAACGCTTCCTCGTACACATCGCCCGGGTGCATGATCTCGGTCGAATCCTCCGCCAGCTCTTCCAGCAGATCCGCTTCCGCGGCCCCGAGCGACATGGCAAGCGATTTCACATCCCTGTCCGACCCTGCCGCCTGGAGGGCTACATAGATGGAGCGAAACCCCGGCTCCCGAAAGTGACTTGGATCGAGACCGCGTTCCATGGAGCGCTCGACGAGCGTCGGGTCCCGCAGGACGAGCAGCAAAAGACCGCGCTCGGCAGCCACATCCGCCTCCGAACCGTATGTCGGTTGCGGATCCGGGGCCCGACCCTTCGTCCCCGAATCCGGCGACCCGGACCGGCGCCAGATCCGCGGGCTCGATTCCCGGGCCTGTTCCCTGGCCACCTCGCTCACCAGCGTGTCGCGTCGGACTCCGGTGCGCTCGGCCGCCCGCCCGAGATACAGGTCCCGGAGGGCCGGATCCTGTACCGAGCGCAAGGTGCTGAGCAGACCATCCACGGCACGTCGGCGGCCGTCGATGCTCTCCAGATAGCCCTGGCGCTCCAGAATCTGGAGCTTCCGCTCGAGGACATCGACCGCGTCCTCGAGCAACTCGGCGAGCGCTTCCGGTCCATCCCGCTGGAGCAGCGAGTCGGGATCCTCCCCCGGTGGAAGCGTCACCACCATCGGGTGAGCACCAGCTGACAGCAACGTATCTCCTGCCCTGAAAGTCGCCTTGAGGCCCGCCGAATCGCTGTCGTAGAGCAGGAACACCTTTCGCCCGTACCGCGTCAACAACTCGGCCTGATCGTGCGTGAGCGAGGTGCCAAGAGGAGCAACCGCGGTCGTGAATCCGCCCCGGTGAAGAGCCAGGACGTCCATGTATCCTTCGCACAGCAGAGATGCGTCCTCGCGGCGGATTTCGTGACGCGCCCAGCCGAGGCCATACAGGGTCCTGCCTTTGTGGAATATCGGGCTCTCGGGCGAGTTGATATATTTCGGGATCCCCTCGGCTTCCGACGCCAGGATTCGCCCACCGAAGGCGATCGCCCGGTCCCGCAAATCGCGGATCGGGAACACCAGGCGCCCCCGGAATCGATCGTACGGTTCCTCCGCGCGCTCGCTGGTCGCGAGCAGGCCCGTCTCGAGCAGGGGCTCTGCGGCGATCCCCCTCGCCGCCGCCGCATCTCGCAGCGCACGCCACTGGTCAGGCGCCCACCCGAGACCGAAACGATCGATATCCTCGTCCGCGAAGCCCCGTTTTTCGAGATAGCGACGGGCGGCCCGGCCAGCCGACTCGTCGTGCAACTGCTCGCTGAACCACTCCTCCGCAAAGGCCACGACCTCGCGAAGTGGTCCCCACGGATCTTCGCGGACCTCGCGATCCTCGGGAACTTCGATACCGATTCCGGCGGCTACGTGTCGCACGGCGGAAGGAAAGTCGAGCCCGAGGTGTTTCATGAAGAACCCGAAGACGTCCCCGCCCTCGCCGCACACGAAACATTTGAACAGGCCACGCCCGGGATCTACCGAAAAATTCGGGCCCTCGCCTCCATGAAGGGGACAGGGCCCGCGCCACGTACGTCCGGAACGCTTGAGTGACGTATACTCGCCGAGGAGCTCGACGATCTCCGCGCGTTCGCGGATTTCCTCGACCAGTGCGTCCTTTACCATCTACTGCCTTGCTTCAGTCTCCACCTCCCAGAAACACGACTACGGTAACTCCGGATCCCCCTTCCTCGAAACCTCCGGGCCTGAGACTGGCGACCCGCCGATCCGTCCCCAGCAGACGAGCGACCTCCTTCCGCAACGCGAACGTGCCCTTGCCGTGAATGATCCGGAGAGTCGGAAGATCGGCAACGAACGCCGCATCCACCGCCGGAGCAAGCGCGGGCTCGATCTCGTCTACACGCAGGCCCCTGAGATCGACCTCAGGGTGGGCGACGATCTCCGGCAACCGCGGGCTCGAACCACGGTCCTCCCGCTCATGCCGTCCGCGGACCGTCATTTGCGGATTCTGGCGAAGCACGGGATCGAGATCCGCCACCGGGACTTCGACACGCACACCGCCGGTCTCAAGGAACGCCCGGTCCCCTCGCAACTCGACCACGACTCCCTCCAGACCGAGCGATCGCGACCGGACCCGAATGCCGGTCTCGGCCACGATCCCATCTCCGACCTGCCGTTCGCTCCCGTCTGCCGCATCCGCGCGAAGTCTCGAATCGCGAAACAGCCGCTCGACTCGTGACCTTACGCCGGCCGCCGCTGCTTCTGCTGCCCGGGTGGAATCCGGCCGCGCTTCGGTGTCGGCGGCACGTCGGAACTCGATGCGAAGCCGCTCGATTTCCTCGGCGACCTCGCTTCGGGCCTGCTTTAGATAACGCTCGGCCCGTGCCTTCCCTTCCCGTTCGAGTTGCTTCTCCTTGCGAGCCGCCCGTTCTTCGGCTCCGGCAAGTCGCTCATCCCGCTCATGCGCCCGTCTCGCGTCGAGGCGGGCTTCGGCGGTAAGACCGGCGAGCTCCTCCTCCCGTTTCTCGAGCTCGGACAACAATTCCTCGACACGGCGGTCTTCTGCCCCAACCCTCGATTTCGCGTCATCCAGCACGTCCTGCGGCAATCCGAGTCGGGCGGCGATCTCCAGCGCATAGCTGCGGCCGGGCAGGTCCCGAACGAGGCGGAACGTCGGTCGCAGCGCCCGCGTGTCGAACTGGAGGGAAGCGTTCACGATTTGCGCATCCTCGATCGCCAGCGCCTTCAACGCACCGAGGTGTGTCGTCGCGACCGTGAGACATGCCTGGCCCGCAAGCCGCTGCAACACCGCGGATGCGAGCGCTGCGCCCTCGGCCGGATCCGTGCTGGACCCGACTTCGTCGAGCAGCACCAGTGAATGCCCGTCAGCCTCCTCCAGGGTCTGACGCACACTCTCAACCTGCGCGCTGAACGTGGACAGCGACGCGGATATCGACTGCTCGTCCCCGATCACCGCGAACAGATCCCGATACACTGGCAGCCGCGTTCCCGGGCCCGCGGGAGGAATGATCCCCGCCTGCGCCAGGAGCGACGTCAGACCGACCGTCTTGAGCAGCACGGTCTTTCCGCCGGCGTTCGGACCGCTGACCAGGAGGACCGTCTCCCCGCGTGCCAGTTCGAGGTCGAACGGCACCGATGGCTCTTCCCCGTTTACGAGCAGCGGGTGGTGGACCCGTACCAGGCGAAGCGCGATCCCCCTGTCTTCAGCCGACTCGGGGTCAATGAACGTCGGGCGACTCCCACCGTGGCTGAGCGCCCACCTGGCCCGGGCATACAGAGAGTCGGCTTCAGTCAGGGCCTCCAGGCTGTCCGCCAGCTCGGCGACCCGTGGCCGCGCGGCGGCCGTGAGCTGCCGGAGAATGCGCGCGATCTCCCGCTGCTCTTCCCGCTCCAGCTCGGCGAGTCGATTCATCGGCTGGATCGCCTGGGGCGGTTCGACGAACACCGTCCTGTGCGTTGCTGACTCGTCGTGCACGATCCCGCCAACTTCCGACAGTCCCTCCCGGCGGATCGGAATGCAGTAGCGCCCCGATCGGATCGTCACCGAGCCATCTGGCACCTGGATTCGATCCGACAGGGACCTGGCCAATGTCTCCAGCCGCCGAACGATCGAGGCGCGAGACGACCGGAGTGCGCGCCGGATCCGCCGCAGATCCTGGGAAGCCGAGTCCGCGATACCGCCGCCGGCGTCAAACGCCTCCAGCAATCTCCGCTCCAGCGACTCGGCCTTGAGCATGCGGCCGCCGATGGCTGTCAGGCCCGGCAATTCGTCCGGGAACCGCCGCAGATCCCCTCTGCCATGCCTGGCCGAAGACAGAAGGCGCGCAATGCCCTCCAGCTCGGTCGCATCCAGCACCGAGCCTTCCACGGCCAGGCGCTTCAGCGCGTCGCTCAGATCGGAGATCGCGGGAGGGATCCAGTCGACCTTGAGCAGCAGGCCGACCATTTCGTCGGCGAGTCGGAGCGCGTCCTCTGCCGCGTCGGGGGCGCTTTCAGGGACCAGGCGGAGAACATGCGCCGCTCCCGCGTCGGACGAGGCGAGCGTAGCGATTCGGTTCAGCACCTCCGGCCATTCGAGCCGCAGCAGCGCCTGTAGCCCGCGCGCCTTCCCTAACACCCGAGTGGCACTGGTGCTCTCCGGCCCCTGCCGGCCCGGAGATTTCTGGTTCGGAATCAACCCGGAGGCCACCGCATCCGCCTGCCACCGAGGACATGGAAATGCAGGTGCATGACACTCTGCCCAGCCCGTTCTCCCACGTTGGTCACGATCCGGAATCCGTCCTGCTCCAAACCCTCTATTCGCGCTACGACCGCTGCGGCCCTCAAGAGCTCCCCGGCGAGTTCCGCATCGAATTCGAGATCGGCAGCGCTTTCGACGTGCACACGAGGAATGACCAGCAGGTGGACCGGGGCCTGGGGCTGAATGTCCCGAAACGCCAGCCAGCGGTCATCCTCGGCGACGATGTCCGCGGGGATCTCACCCGCGGTGATACGACAGAACAGGCAGTCGGAAGTCATGTGGGTTCTCCGTGCGGTTCCCCGGGCGGCACCCCGGTAATCTCCCGTTCCTGCGCCAGGACGGCCAGCGCCGCCAGAGCCGCCGTTTCAAAACGCAGTACCGTTGGTCCCAGTCGGCCCGGCAGGAAGCCGGACTCGACGCACGCCTCTAACTCGGCCCGCGTGAGCCCACCTTCGGGACCGACGAACAGGACGACTGGCGCCAGCGGATCAGGCAGAACACTCCGTAGCGGTGCGCCATCCATGTCGAGCACGATCGCTTTCTCGCCGGAACTTCGCGCTCGATCGAGGAACGAGGGCAGGTCTTCGACTGCCCCAATCTCGGGCAGCCAGGCTCCACCACTCTGCTTGACCGCCGCCAGGGCCCTTCGCTCGGCCTTGGTCCAGAATCCGGCTGACCGTCCAGCGTCGGCCACCGAGCGGGATCGCTCTGTCTCGATCGGAGACAACCGTCGAATTCCGAATTCCGCTGCCTTCTCTACGAGCCACAGCGTGTGCGTCCGATTCCCGACTGCGATCGCGAGATCTACGCAGAGAGGATCAATCACCGGCAACGAACGCCCGACCACGACCTCCCGCCGTCGTTCCGTGGCCGCGCCGAGACGCCCCGACCGTCGATTGCCGCGCCCGTCGGTCAGCACGACAGCATCCCCCGCATCGAGCCTCAGGGAGCGAGCGTGACGCGATTCCTCATCCTCGAGACGCACCACCTCGCCGTCGCTCCTTTCAGCCAACTCGGCGACGTACAGCGAAGGCGCATTCGGATTTCCGGGCTCCAGCATGAACCGAATTTGCGCCGTCCTTTCGCGGCAGCGCCAGACCGTCCGACCGCGTTTGGTCGGCGGGCCCCTTTCCCCCCGTCCGCCGACCGCGCACTCTATAGCGTTTCCCGGCGGCGCTCATTCCCGCGGAGGCGAACGGATGACACAAGCGAAACCGACAGGTCCGATCGGCGGCGTCGATCCCGAAGACATTCCAGGAGAGGGTATGGAATCCCGACTGCGCCTCTCGAGCGTCGAAGTCGAACGGGATCGTGGCTCGCACGCGCATGTCGTCGTGGAACTCGAACTTCCCGACCGAACCGAGCGCGGTGAGGCTGAGGGCGTCGGAACAGAGACGGTGGAGTTGCGGCTCGCTGCTACCGCGACTCTGGCGGCAATCCATGCCGCGATCGGCAAGACTCGGTTCCGGCTGCTTGGCATCAAGCGCATACATGCGTTCGACGCCGACGTGATCCTGGTGGTTCTGCAGGAGCATGAGGGAGATGCGCGCCGACGTTTCGTGGGTGCGGTGCCGGTGCGGGACACCCTGGTCCATGGCGCTGCAGGGGCAGTGCTCGACGCGACGAATCGAGTTCTCGTCGGCCCGCCGGAGGCCAGTACCTGAACCGCTGCGGGCAACGACGACCGCGGCAGCTCCTACTCGAACCCCAGTTTCCGGCCTACCCTGCCTCGAAGTGCCGTGAGTCCGTCGGTGTCACCGACGGACCGGGAGTACGACCACCAGCGAGTCTGCGTTTCCCACGTATCGGGATGCAGGCCCAGCATTCCCGCAGCGTTCAGCGACACCAGCATTCTGTCGAGCAGCCGGCGTTCGATGTCGGACCCTGTCTGCAGGGCTGTCACGTCCCTCTCCAGCCGCTCGACGATTCTCCCCGCGATGATGTCTCCACCCAGCACCGGCTGAAGCCGGGCTGTCTTCCGTGACGGGTGGCCGGCGACCAGGTCCGGAGCCGATGGGCCCAGCGTCCATGCGCGCACGTCAGCCGCTGCGCCACGAATGGCCGCCGGATCCGGATTGTCCTCGCGCAGCAACGCGGCCAACCGACGCAGGGCGTCCGCCCAGCGGACCAACCGCCAGCCGAGTGGTCCATCCAGCAAGGGGTCCGACATGGGAGGATGGTCTCCCAGAAGCTCCTCCACTGCACTCCACGGCGCGATTCCGTCCCCGATCCGTGTCGCGGCCCGCCCGCCGTCCCGGGCTGCAGTCCCGACAATGAGTGAACGAAGCGGAACTTCCTGGACAGAGTCCGGACGCATCCAGGGGCCGGGCTCGATCAGGACTCCGAATCGACCAGCCTGGAGTGGCCCGGCTGACTCACCCGGCCCGTCCATCTCGTCCAGGATCTGCTCCGCGGCCTGCCCGGGAAGCTCGGAACCGGCAAACTCCCGCTCCGCCCGGATGGCGGCGAGGACGCGGCCGTTCGCGGCCCTGACTCCGACGAACTCAAACCGGGCCCGATCGAGACCCGGGCGCAGTTCCACGTCGATCGTACCCTCGACGGCTTCGGCCTCCCGCCGCTCCGCCCGGCTCGTATGGAGAGTCGCCTCGAACGCGGCTCCGGGCACCAACGGCCTGCCGCGCCCCCCGTCCGCCGCCGCCCCGAGTGCCACGTGAGCTGCAGCAGAACGAAGATCGGTACGGCATCCGTCGCGTTCCGCGAAATAGATCGTGTCACCGCTCGATCCGCCTCCCCGGGCCGACGCCAGCGCGCCGATGAACTCCTGCTCGGCCGCATCGGCCTGCTCACCGCACCCGGCCAGGCGCACGAGATCCAGCGCCCGTCCCGCGTACCTCAGGATCTGCCTCGACTCGATACCTTCGATGTCATCGAAGAACCAGCCGCAACTCGTGAACATCAGCATCGCGTTGCGCTGCATCTCCAGCAGTATCCTGGCACGACGCCCCTGATCTCCACCGCCGTCCCGCACGGCCCGGTCCGCGAGCCAGTCGGCGACTCGCTCCGGCGCTGCGTCGAGCACGCAGTCGATCCAGGAGTCCCGCGCTTCCCAGGGATCCAGCAGCAGCTCCCCGCCTTCACGCTCGAATACCGTGGCGAGCGAATCGCGGAGCCGGTCGAGACCGTTGCGCAGAGGACCGCGCCACGACTGGCCCGCGGGATCTCCTGCCCCGATCGAGCAACCGCAGGCCGAGCGCCACCGCTCGACCCCGTGCGCGCAGCTCCAGGCGGTATCGTCGGCGACCCGGGTCTCTCCCACCGGAGGCTGCGTGTCCAGGTATGCCCCGTAGACCGTGGGCCGGGCAGCGTCCGATTGCTCCAGGTCGCGCAACGCCCAGGCCAGAGCCATTTCCCCATGACGGTGGTGGTGACCGTAGCTCTCGCCGTCCGTCGCGATGCTCGTCAAACGCGACTCACCGTGACCGGAGCTGGCCACGTCGCTCAAACGCCTGGCGAATTCGGGCCCGTCGTCCAGAAGTCGATCGAAAGCCACAGCCTGCGAGAGCGGTCCATCGTAGTAGAAGACGACGATCGATCGGCCCGACGGGAGATTTTGAACATAGGGGATCCCCGGATCGACCCCTCCATCGCCCGGCGGCGCCAGGCGTTCTCCGTCCGGCAGGCGGATCTCCGCTGCCTGGTATGGCGCGAGAATCGTGAACCTGATTCCCTCGGCCGCCATCGTTTCGAGCGACGCCGTGTCTACCGCTGTCTCCGGCAGCCACATGCCCTCGGGACTCCGGCCGAATCGATGCTCGAAGTCGCGCCGGCCCCACCGGACCTGGGTGCGGCGATCCCTCTCGTTGGCGAGCGGGAGGATCATGTGGCTGTACGCCTGGGCGATTGCGGCACCCTTCCCGCCGAATCGCTGTCGACTCTCTTCGTCAGCCGCCAGAATCCGCATGTACACGGACGGAGCACTGCGCTCGAGCCAGGCCATGAGCGTCGGTCCAACGTTGAAGCTCAAGCGGGAAAAAAGGTTGGACAGCTCGGCGATCCGGTGCCCGTCTCCGTGAATCCGGGCCGCCGTGCACGGCTTGTAGCATTCCTCTGTGACGCGTTCATTCCAGTCATGCCGCGGCCAGGCGGACGCCTCGGGCTCCACGGATCCAGTCCACGGATTCTCGCGCGGGGGCTGGTAGAAATGGCCATGCACGCAGACGAACCGGCGCTCGCTCACGTCAGGTCCTCTTCCGGCGTCGAGATCGACCTGAAGAAAACTGCGCCCAGCGGAGGTAGCGCCGTGTCCAGCGACCAGGGGCGGCCGTGGAATGGCGACTCATCTGCTTCAATCCCGCCGAGATTCCCCCAGCCGGATCCGCCGTAGCCCTCGGCGTCGGAACACAGCAACTCCTCCCAGACACCGCCTGTTGGTACACCCACCCGATATCCAGCTCTCGGTATCGGCGAAAAATTGCACACGACCAGGACGGACCGACTCCGATCGCGAGAGCGGCGCAGGAAGCTGATCACGTTCTGTTCGTTGTCATCCGGCGCGATCCACTCGAATCCCGTCGGATCACAGTCCAGCTCGTGCAACGCAGGCTCGGTCCGATACAGCTGGTTCAGATCCCGCACCCAATGCGACACCCCTGCGTGAGCTGGATTGGAAAGAAGGTCCCAATCAAGACTACCCTCGTGGTCCCACTCCCGGCGCTGCGCGAACTCGCCTCCCATGAACAGAAGCTTCTTGCCTGGCTGGGCGAACATCAGTCCGTAGAGCAGTCGAAGGTTGGCGAACTTCTGCCATTCGTCGCCGGCCATGCGGTCCCACAACGATCCCTTGCCGTGCACCACTTCGTCGTGCGAAAACGACAGCACGAAGTTCTCGGAGAAAGCGTACAGCTGGCGAAAGGTCAGGTCACTGTGGTGCCAGCGGCGGTGTATCGGGTCCTTGCCCAGGTAGCGGAGTATGTCGTGCATCCAGCCCATGTCCCATTTCAGGCCGAACCCGAGTCCCCCGATGTACGGCGGCTTCGTCACCGCGGGCCACGCCGTCGATTCTTCTGCGATCGTCTGAATGCCGGGCATAGTGCCATACGCCTCCTCGTTCATACGTCGCAATAGATGGACTGCATCCAGGTTCTCTCTGCCGCCGTACTGATTCGGAATCCACTCGCCGGCTTCCCGCGAGTAGTCGAGGTACAGCAGCGAGGCGACAGCATCGACCCGCAGTCCATCCGCGTGGAACTCCCGCAGCCAGAACATCGCACTCGAGATCAGGAAGCTCCGGACTTCATGTCGACCGTAGTTGAATATCCAGCTGCTCCAGTCCGGGTGAAAACCGAGGCGCGGATCGGCGTGTTCGTACAGGTGTGTACCGTCGAAGTACCCGAGACCGTGCTCGTCCGTGGGAAAATGCGACGGGACCCAGTCGAGGATTACCCCGATCCCTCTCTCGTGCAGATGATCGACGAAGAATTTGAGATCCTCCGGTGTCCCGTACCGGGCGGTCGGAGCAAAGTAGCTCGTGACCTGGTATCCCCATGATCCGAAGAATGGGTGTTCCATCACGGGCATCAACTCGACGTGCGTAAAGCCGAGCTCGACGACATGATCCGCCAGGCGTGGCGCCAGTTCCCTCCAGCCCAGCCACCGATCCCCTTCCTCCGCCACGCGGGCCCATGAGCCGGGATGCACCTCATAGATGCTGATCGGCTGGTCCAGTGCCTGGCGCCTCTCGCGGCCCGCCAGCCACTCCTCATCGTGCCACTCGTATTCGGCGTCGTGCAGAATAGAGGCCGTCCGCGGCGGCACCTCGGTTCGACGGGCGAACGGGTCCCCGCGGTCGAACTCAGTGCCGTCCGGCCCGGTGATCCGGTACTTGTAGGCCTGCCCCGAAACGGTCCCCGCAATGAACCCCTGCCACACACCCGAATCGTCACGGGGCTCGAGCGGATTCACCTCGGGATTCCACTGATTGAAGTCCCCGATCACCTGCACCGCCCGGGCATTGGGCGCCCATACCGAGAACCAGAAGCCCTGTTCACCGTCAACTGCGCCCGCCCGGCTCCCGAATTCCTCCCACATGCGGAAGTGCGAGCCTTCGTTGAACAGGTGCAGATCCAGTTCAGTGAGCGGAGGCGGTACGGGTTCGGTCGGTGGTCCTGCCTCGCGATTCATCCGTCCCCTCCGGACGCGCGTCGTCGCGCCATATCGAGTGCCAGTAGGATCTCGCGTACCGCATCGTCGCTCTCGATCGCCTCGACCGCGAGGGAGGAGCGTCGTCGCCAGACCGGAAGCCGTGGCTGCAGCTCGCGGGTATCGATCAAGTCTGGACCGGGAACACGACTGCGGCAACCCATCCCGCCCCGAATGCGGAGGGAAGGACGACCGATTGGCGGGTCGCGCTCCATCGGTTCTGGTAGTATCCTAGGCCGGTTCGGGCCCCGGTAGCGGCCCGCTGTCGAGATCACGGTTCCGCACCTCCACACGGCGACACAACGGGACGCGCATGAGCACCCAATCGGGCTCCACGCCGGACCGCGTAACGGGCGACGATGCCGACGCCCGCCTCGCGGCAATGACGATCGAGCAGTTGACCATCAACACCATCCGGACGCTGTCCATTGACGCCGTCCAGGCCGCGAACTCGGGCCACCCCGGCGCCCCGATGGCGCTGGCGCCGATCGCGTACCTCCTGAGCCGACAGCTCGAGGTGAACCCGCGCAATCCGGCATGGCCGGACCGGGATCGATTCGTGCTGTCCGCCGGACATGCATCGATGCTGCTCTATTCGATGCTTCACCTGTCAGGATACGAGCTCCAGCTGGATGACATCCGGGCCTTCCGGCAATGGGAGAGCAAGACTCCCGGACATCCTGAATACGGGATGACGCCAGGAGTGGAAACGACCACCGGTCCACTCGGTCAGGGTCTGATGACCGCCGTCGGAATGGCACTTGCCGAAGCCCACCTCGGGGCGGTGTACAATCGACCGAATCACCGGATCGTCGATCACCGTACCTACGTGCTCGCCAGCGACGGAGACATGATGGAAGGCGCGTCGCACGAGGCCGGGTCGCTTGCCGGGCACCTCGGGCTCGGCAAATTGGTCGTGCTCTATGATGACAACCGGATCACGATAGACGGACCGACCGACCTGGCATTCTCCGACGATACCGCGGCCCGCTTCGAGTCCTACGGCTGGCACACCCGAGACCTGGGGGATGCGTCGGAGGACCTGCCGGCCATGTCGGACGCGCTCGCCGAAGCCCGCTCGGAAACGGCTCGACCTTCATTGATCCTGATCCGCTCGCACATCGGCTACGGATCACCGAACAAACAGGACAGTTCGGCTGCTCACGGCGCTCCGCTTGGTGCGGACGAGGTCAGGTTGACGAAGGAGGCGTACGGCTGGCCGGCAGACGAGACGTTTTTCGTCCCTGAGCGCGTGCGTGTACACATGCGGGAACTCGTCGACCGCGGAACCCGGTTGGAGGCGGAGTGGGCCGAACGGTTTGAATCCTACCGTGTCCGCTACCCCGGGGAGGCGGCGGAATTCGAGCAGGCGATCGATGGTCGGCTGCCCCCGGGCTGGGACGAGGAACTTCCGGACTTCGCTCCCGGAGACCAGTCGATTGCGACACGCTCCGTGTCAGGCCAGGCGCTCAACGCACTCGCCGTCTCCGTCACCACCCTGATGGGTGGGAGCGCAGACCTTGCCGGCTCCAACAGCACCCGCATCAAGGCCAGTGGCGACGTTCGTGCGGGAGAATGGGAGTACCGAAACGTCAACTGGGGCATCCGCGAGCACCTCATGTGCGCCGCCTGCAACGGCCTGGCGCTGCACGGCGGGATCCGGCCGTTCGCGGCCACCTTCCTGGTGTTCACGGATTACGCCCGGCCAGCGATCCGGCTCGCCGCATTGATGCGGCAGCCGGTGATCTACGTGATGACGCATGATTCGATCGGGCTAGGAGAGGACGGCCCGACCCACCAGCCGGTGGAACAACTGGCGGCATTGCGGGCAATTCCGGGGCTGCGGGTCATTCGACCGGCCGACGCGAACGAGACCGTCGAAGCATGGCGGGAAGCCGTGCGGACCGTCGACCGACCGACTCTGCTCGCCCTGTCCCGCCAGAAGCTCCCGGTGATTTCGGCTGCCGGACCTGACGGCGCGTCCGGACTGTCCCGCGGTGCTTATGTCCTCGCCGACGCCAGCGACGGCCGACCGGATGTCATTCTGATCGCGACCGGCTCCGAAGTCAGCCTTGCACTCGAAGCACGATCCGCGCTCGCCGAGCGTGGCGTGAATGTGCGGGTCGTCAGCATGCCCAGCTGGGAGTTGTTCCGGGAACAGGAAGATGCGTACAAACAGGGAGTGCTCCCACCGGAGAATCCCCGCCGGATTTCGATCGAGGCGGGGAGCACACAGGGCTGGTGCGAGTGGATCGGCGACCGGGGCGTCGCGATCGGTATCGACACGTTCGGCGCCAGCGCTCCGGCAGAGGAACTGTTCGCACGATTCGGATTCACGGTCGACGCGATCGTCGAGCAGGCCGAGATCATGATGAAGGAGCGCTGAGATGCGCATTGCGATCGGCACGGACCACGCCGGGTGGCCGTACAAAAAAGCCCTGGTCGAAGATCTCGAAGCCTCCGGGCACGAGGTTACCGACCTCGGTACGCACGGACCGGACTCTGTGGACTACCCGGACTTCGCGCGGCCCGTCGCCGAATCCGTCGCCCGTGGGGAGACGGACCGCGGCATTCTGCTGTGCGGCAGCGCGGTCGGCGTGAGCCTTGTGGCGAACAAGGTCCCCGGCATCCGGGCCGGCGTGTGCCACGACACGTACTCTGCTCACCAGTGTGTCGAGCACGACGATGTGAACGTGTTGTGCCTCGGCGCCCGCGTGATCGGCATCGAAGTCGCACGGGAAGTCTTGGCCACCTTCGTGGCAGCCCGGTTCTCAGATGAAGCCAGGCACCGAAAGCGACTGGACAAGCTCCTGGCTGTCGAGCGGCATTATATGCGCACCTCCGATCGAGCATAGACCGGACAACTCCACCCCCGGCGGACACAGAGACACGAATGGAATCCCTTCTCGCACTTCTCGAGCATGGCCAGAGCTACTGGCTCGACAACCTGACCCGGGACATGATCCGCGACGGATCGCTCGCCCGGCGAGTCGAGCTGGAAGGACTTCGAGGGGTGACCTCGAATCCAGCCATCTTCCACAAGGCCATCTCGGGCGGCTCGCTGTACGCCGATCAGATCCGCGAGCTGGCGGAATCAGGTCAATCCGTGGCGGGGATCTACGAGGAGTTGGCCGTGACCGACGTGCGCGAGGCGTGTGACGTCCTGCGCCCGGTCTGGCAATCGTCCGACGGAGTGGACGGGTATGTGAGTCTCGAGGTGTCCCCGCACCTGGTGCACGACACGGACGCTTCCGTCGAGGAGGCCATGCGACTGTGGGAGGCGGTCGATCGCCCGAACCTGATGGTCAAGATCCCGGGGACCCCGGCCGGGATTCCGGCGATCGAACGACTTCTGTTCGACGGGGTGAACATCAACGTAACTCTGCTGTTCTCGATTCCAGCCTACGAGGCGGTCCACGATGCCTACATTCGCGCGCTGACCCGTCGGCAGGAGGCCGGCCGACCGCTCGGAACCGTGGCTTCTGTCGCCAGCTTCTTTCTCAGCAGGATCGACGTGCTGGTCGACGGTCTGCTGGCTCAGCGGATCGACCGGGCCAGCGCGGAGCCGGACGGACCCTCGGCGCTGTTCGGAACCGCTGCGATCGCCAGCGCCCGACTGGCGTACCGCGGGTTCGAAACCCGGGTGAGCCGGGAGGACTGGCAACAGCTGGTCGCCCACGGGGCGCGGCCACAGCGGCTGCTGTGGGCCAGCACGAGCACGAAGAATCCGCTGTACGATCCGACGATGTACGTGGTCCCACTTGTCGGCCCGCACACCGTGAATACGATGCCCGAGGTTACGATCGACGCGTTTGCGTCGGCCGGGGAAATCCGCCCCGGAGCGATTCGCGAAGGGGTCGAAGCAGCCGAACGGGTTTTCACGTCCCTGGCCGACGCCGGAATCGACATGGACGCCGTTTGCGAACAGCTGGTAAACGAGGGAGCGGCCAAGTTCCTGGATCCGTTCGACAAGCTGATCGCGGGGCTCGCGGCCCGGCGCCGGGAAGTTCTGCAGCCTCGACTGGCACGCATCGAGTGGATCGGCGAAGCAGGGACTACCGCCGTGCCGACCGCTCTCATCGGTGCCGTTGCCGAACAGCGGTTCGGCGTCCGCCTCGCGGCACACGATCCGTCTCTGTGGACTGATGATCCCGACACTATGGACCATATTCGGAATCGGCTCGGCTGGCTGGACGCACCTGGCAGCGCGGCCGATGAGCTATACGAGATCAACAGGTTCGCCAGTGAAGTGCGCGATGAGGGCGTGGAGCACGTAGTGTTGCTCGGGATGGGCGGCAGCAGTCTCTGTCCGCTCGTCGCTGCGACGACATTCGGGCAGATCGAGGGCTATCCAGAACTCATCGTACTCGACAATGTGGATCCCGATGCGATCCGGGACGTCGCCAATCGCATCGACCCGCTCCGGACCCTGTTTCTCGTTGCAAGTAAATCGGGGTCTACGATCGAGACGATGTCGCTGTATCGTTTCTTCTATGAATTCGTCCGCGAGGCGGGCGAAGCGCAGCCGGGGTCGAAGTTCGTGGCGCTTTCGGACCCCGGATCGACTCTGATCCGGGAGGCCCAGGACCGGGGTTTCCGTCGAACGTTCGAGACACCGGCCGACGTCGGGGGGAGATTTTCCGCCCTCACGCCCTTCGGTCTCCTGCCAATGGCACTCTCCGGCATCGACGTCGAGACGATCCTCACTTCGGCTGATGACATGGCCGCGGAATGCGCGCCCGAAATCCCGGACCCGCAGAATCCAGCGCTCATGCTCGGGCTTTCTCTCGCAAGCCTTCGAGATTCCGGCCGGGACAAGCTCACGTTGATCGCGTCGCCCGGTCTGACCGCTCTTCCCTTGTGGATCGAGCAACTCGTCGCTGAGAGCACGGGCAAGCAGGGCACGGGGATCATTCCCGTCACCCACGAGACGGTGAGGGACGTCGGCGCATATGGTCCCGATCGCGTGTTCGTCTACATCGTGCTGGACGGAGAGCAGGACGTGGCCCTGGACAGCCTGCTCGGCGCACTCGCGGCGGACGGGCACCCGGTGCTTCGCATTTCCCTGCCCCATCCGGAGGCGATCGGCGGCGAGTTCCTGCGCTGGGAGATCGCGACGGCGATCGCTGGAGCGCTCCTCGCGGTGAACCCGTTCGACGAGCCCGACGTGACGGCCAGCAAGCTCATTACGCGCGAGATTCTCGACCAGTCGCCGGATGGAACGATGCCGGACTCCGGGGAGCCCGCCGCGGCGTCAGACCGCCTCGAGGTGCATGTCGACGACCAGCAGGCCTGGGGCGTCGACCTGAGTCGAGACACGGCCCAGCAACTGATCGATAGCTTCGTGGAGCTGGCGGGTCCCGGCGACTACATCGGGGTCCTGGCGTTCCTGGCGGGCAGTCCCGGGCGGGATGACCTGCTGGCGGAGCTGCGAGAGAGCCTGCAGGCACGCACCGGAGTCGCTACGACCGCCGGCTACGGACCGCGCTACCTCCATTCCAGCGGGCAGCTGCATAAGGGCGGTCCAAACACCGGACTATACCTTCTGCTCACATCCGATGCGGCCGTGGATCTCCCGATCCCGGATTCGCCTGACGGGTTCGCCGTGCTTCAAAGGGCGCAGGCGCTCGGCGACGAGCGAGCCCTGCTCGAGCGTGGCCGGAGGGTGCTACGAGTGAACCTCGGCTGGTACGCGGACGAGGGCCTCGAGGCGCTCATCGAAGCGCTGGCCTGAGCCGGAGCGGGGTCAGCCAGCGGGCTCAGGCGGAGACGGGGCCCGCTCCCCGGCGGTGCCGAACCAGATCGGCCGCAGGCGCGGTGAGCGGAAGACGAAGGCCGATGCCCAGGTGAACAGCGCCACCACTGCGAGGATCACCACCAGCCGAGTCCATGGCTCGCCGGCTTCTATTCGTTGACGCACGTAGCCCCACGCAGCCCGCAGCCATTCCAGGCCGCCCAGGACCAAC
>Ga0114922_10001065_pt1 | contig 26053 bp, 16 predicted proteins | sample AartaG_FD_100975 | JGI IMG/M metagenome (GOLD analysis project Ga0114922, IMG submission 100975) | Deep subsurface microbial communities from Aarhus Bay to uncover new lineages of life (NeLLi) - Aarhus_00045 metaG | ecosystem: Environmental > Aquatic > Marine > Oceanic > Sediment | place... | reverse complement strand
ATAGGCCAACGCTCGTAGGCTGAGGCCAATGTAGGGGCGGACGGCGCACCGTCGCCATAGCGGCTTTGGCGCGTCGGCGACTTGTCCGCCCTCTTTGGGCACACATGCCGTGTGCCCCTACAAAGACGCGGACGCCTTGATTTCACGCCATTGCGGGTTAGGCCCTTTCACGCTAAACACGTACAGACGTTCGTCGAGGTAGACGCAATAGCGGCAGCGTCTCGGAAAGGCAGGACGAGTCGAGGTGTCGCGCACACACCAAAAACCAGATTTCGCTGATTCCCCCCGCCCCTCGATCGCCTTTTCATCTTGACCTCTCCCAGTGCAGATGTATAATTAGGGCCTGGATAACCCGAAGCCACGATTGGTCGCGGGCATTTAGCCCCTGAATGTTGTGACGTGGGAGAGAATGATGGACCGAGACATTGACGCTGTGGTCGCCGGGCACCTGTGTTTTGACGTATACCCTTCGTTTCCGTCGCTGGACGGTGCCGCGGCCGTGCTGAACCGGATCCTCGTTCCGGGCAAGCTCGTCGACGTCGGCCCGCTCACCGTGTCTACCGGGGGGCCGGTTTCCAACACCGGGCTGGCGCTCCTTAAACTTGGTATCAACGCGGTGCTCATGGGGAAGGTGGGCACCGACGCGTTCGGCATTCTCATCCAGAAGTTCCTCAGCGAACGCAAGGCGGATCAGCACCTGATCGTGGTCGAGGGCGAGAGCACCTCATACACGATTGGTATCGCGATTCCGGGCATCGACCGCATCTTCCTGCATCATCCGGGCTCCAACGACACCTTCTGCGCGGATGACGTCAACTACGAGATCGCCGCCCGGACAAGGCTGTTTCATTTCGGTTACCCGCCGCTGATGAAGCGGATGTACGAGGGCGGCAACGAACTTTCGACCATCCTTCGCCGAGTGCGCGAGCTCGGCACGATCACATCGCTCGACATGGCCCTCCCCGATCCCGATTCACCCGCCGGTAAGACCGACTGGGAGAAGATCATCAAGGAGAACCTCCCTTACGTCGACATTTTCCTGCCGAGCGTCGAAGAGACGCTCTACATGCTCGACAGGCCGAAATTCGACCGGCTCAAGAAGGAGGCCGGCGAAGGCGACATGCTCGACCTCCTCAAAGGTGATGATTTGAGCGAACTCGCCGACAGACTCCTCGCCTACGGCTGCAAGATGGCGGTGATAAAGTGCGGTTATCGCGGCGCGTACATTCGCACGGGCGATGCTTCCGTCACGTCGGCCGATTCGGCCCAGCGTTGGAAAAATCGCGAATTGTGGGAACCGGCCTTCAAAGTGGATAACCTCGTGAGCGCGGCAGGGTCGGGCGACAGCGCGATCGCCGGGTTCCTCGCCGCGTTCCTGCGCGGAATGCCCATCGAGGCCTGCCTTGAATACGCGACGGCGACCGGCGCCGAAAACGTCGAAGCCATGGACGCCGTAAGCGGCGTAGGCACGTGGGATGAAGTGAGCCGGCGAATCGGCGCCGGATGGAAAAAGGTCGAACTGAAGGACCCCGGCCCCGGGTGGAGTTTCGATTCCGCGAAACGGGTCTGGGTTGGGCCCAACGACAGCAAGGAAGAATGAAAATGAAGTTTGGAGTTGCTGATTACGGGATGAACGTATGGGACGGCGGCTGCTTCGATACGGAAGACCGATTGCGCCGCCTCAAGGAAATCGGCTACGACGGCCTGGAACGACTCGAGGTGGTCAGCGCCGACGAAGCCGTTTGGAAAGCCGCGCGGTTCCGCAAGCTGGGAATGGATTTCGCAACCGTGCGCGGACCCAGCATCGAAACCGGCATCCAATGGACCGCCGCCTTCCGCAAGACTTACGTGTGGGTTTCCGTCTCGGGCAGGGATTTCGACACCTTCTGCCGCCAGGCAAATCTCCAGGCGGAAGCGTGCAAACGGTGGGGAATTCGCGCCGCGCTTCATAACCATCTCGGCAGCCCGGTCGAGTCGCATGAGCAGGTGGAAAGCTTCCTGGAGCGTTGCCCAGAGTGCAACTTGATCCTCGATACGGCACATCTGGCCGCGGCAGACGGCGACCCCATCGAAATCGTGCGCAAATACCCGGACCGGATGGAGTCGATCCATCTCAAGGATTGGATTGTGACCAACCCCGACGTCGGCCTCGACAACTGGCCCGCGCGCGGCCGGTTCTGCGAACTGGGAGCCGGGAACATAGGTCTCGACAACGCCTCGCTCATGCACGCGCTCGTCAACGTCGGATACGACGGGTGGATTCTTGTCGAGCACGACACCCACTTGCAAGATACATTTAAGGACCTCGCCATCAGCAGGCAGTACCTCCGCAAGGCGGGTTTCTAAATCGAGGATCAAAACACCGAAAGGACACTGAGCATGGCAAAGGTAGAACCGATCGGGCTGGGGCTGGCCGGAGTAGGACGCGCCGGATGGGGAATGCACTGCCCCGAGCTGGAGTCGCTTAAAGACAAGTTTCAGATCGTGGCGGCCTGCGACGTCCTGAAGGAGAAGCGCGAGAAGATCGCCGAGAGATACGGTTGCAAGACCTACGCGAAAATAGAGGAGATGATCGCCGACCCCGACGTGGAGCTGGCCGATATCGCCACGCGCTCGCCGGACCATTATGCCCACGCCGCCATGGCCCTCAAGGCCGGCAAGCACGTTTTTATCGAGAAGCCGATGACCGTGTCGTACGCCGAGGCCGCAAAGCTGCAGAAGCTCGCGCAGAAATCCAAAGGCGGCCTGTACGTGCGCCACAACCGCAGATTCGACAACGACTTTCTTCACGTGCGCGAGATCATTGACTCCGGCATACTCGGTGATGTTTACGAGATCAAACTTGCCCGGATGGGCTACGCCCGCCGCGACGACTGGCAGGCGCTCATCCGCTGCGGCGGCGGGCAACTCCTCAACTGGGGCCCGCACATTGTAGATCATGCGATGCGGCTGCTCGGCGCCCCCGTGGCCAATATGTGGAGCGACCTCAAGCTTATCGCCGCCGTCGGCGACGCGGAAGACCACTTGAAGATCGTTCTCACCGGCACCAACGGCCGTGTTGTAGAGGTCGAGATCAGTGGCGGGTGCGCCGCCCGACTTCCCGAGTACACCGTGCTTGGCACAAAAGGAGCGCTCACGTGCTCCGGCGGTATGATCACGCTCAAGTATCTGGACGCCAGGCGCAAGCTCAAACCGCGGAAGGCTAACCCGGGCGATCCCGGCGATAGTTTCGGCTCACCCGAAAAACTCTATTGGGTGCAGAAGACCCTCCTCATCAAACCGAAAAAGACCTACAACATCTGGGAAGAGCTTTACAAGGCGATCCGCAGAGGCACCAAGTTTCCCATCACGCTTGATGAGGCCGTCGGCAACATGAAGGTCATATCGGACGTGAAACGCGGGACGAAATTTGCCATGAAGCCGAAGAACAAACGCGCCGCCGGGAAGAAGAAAAAGTAGGCTCTTCCGGAGCTATTATGGGTGGCGCTCAGAGAGCCTGTCCTGATTCGGTGCAACAAGGCTGGCAGGGAACGGAATCCCGGGCCGGGAGCCAATGCAGGGGCGGACGGCTTGTCCGCCCTCTTGGGGCACACAGGCGTATGTGTTTAGCGCCGCTCGGCCAATCATGCCGACTTGCCCAAAACCAGGCCGGGCAGAGAACGCCTGTAAATCCGCATGGGCGCGGTAGGGGCGGCGCTTCGCAGCTCGGCCGGCCCTTTGCGGCCGGGCGAGACCGAATTGCCCGCCCTCTGTATGAACAATGATGTGAAGCAATAGCATATCGAACCATATATGCAATGATGCCAATCTAACTCGAACGCAAACATGAATCCGAATCCGCCGGAGGGCGGGCAATTCGGTCACATCGTGGGGGCCTGTAGGCCACCACGATGTGCTGCGAAGCGCCGCCCCTACATGGCCCATGCGGATTTCTTGAGCCACGCGATGGTCGTGGGGCGTTGTGTTCATCTTTGGTTTTCCGCCTGCCAAGCGCGTGTGTTCCGACGCTAAACACATACCACAGGCCGTGTGCCCCTACACGCTCGGCCGCTACGCGTCATTCGCGACAGCGAGCGATCAGTCGACGGCCGACTTGACCGTCAAGTCGAGCAGCGCCGGCGATACGGCGGCGCCGCTTTGCAGAACGACTTCGACCTGCAAATACCTTCCGGCCGGCGTCGAGTTGAGGGCCGCCCCGTTCTTTGCTTTCTCCCACGGCGACCACCCGACTTGGTCGTCCGAACTTCTCGCCCGCACCGCCACTGACGTGCCCTCAGGCTCGTCGCAGTTCCACGACACCAGGCCCCACTGCGTATCGGCCGCTCCGCTGTCGTGCACAACGCTCCACGATCCGAGCTTGGTGGTTACGTTGCGGCAGACAATACCCGTCATGTCGCCGTAAGTGTTGTGCGCGTAGCTGCCCACTATCCTCTTGGAGAGATCAATCTGGCTGGCAGCCGGGTCGATGCGGTGGATGTATTCGTCGATTCCGTCGCATACCCACACCTTGCCGGCAGCGTCGACGGCCACCCCCGTGGGATAGACCTTCGGCGGAGGGGGAGGCGGCGGCGGATGCTTTGCCGGTTTGGCCGGCCCGGCGGACGTTTCGATCCGGACATAGTCGAAGGACCCCGCCGAGCACTGCAACGTGGCGAAATTGCCGTCGCTCGAATCGATCACCGAGTAATCGTACGTCCCCTTGCGTTCACCGTTCAACGTCACCGTCAAGGTGTCTGCCTCGGGATCGAACTGCATAACAAGGTGGATGAACCCCGCCGGCAGCCCTTTGTATTCGACCAGGGCGTACTGCTTCCACGGCTTCCCCGCACTGCCGATCAGCAGTTTCTGCGAGTTATCGTTTTCGAGTGAGAGCACCGCGTGAATCGGCGCATACTTGCCGCCGGTGAAGTCCACATTTATCCAGACTGTGGCCCCCCGAGGGGCGCCGGCCTTTGTCGCTTTGAATTTCGCTTCAACCGTTGTCGGATAGTTGAAATTGCACTGCGGGCGTGTGTCCAGCGTTACGGTTCCCCGGCTTTCCCAGATACCGTTGCGCAGCTCCGCCCTGCTGAACCTTCCGGCGCCGTGAGCGGGGCGGGCGATCCAATCGGTGATGCCGTCATTGTTGGCGTCGAGCTTGGTGGGATCCGTGCTGCAATCCCACTCCCACACGAGTTCCTTTCCTTTCGGCAGCATAGGGAGCTTCGGCGGGGGCGGGGGCGGCGGCACTTTTGCGATAACGGGAATGCTGCCTATCAGGTTCGCCTCATCGTCGTACCGCGTGACCGTGCTGTCGCGGTTGTTGGATATCCAAAGATTGTTATCGGCCGTAACTGCAATCCCGCCGCCGCCCTTCATCTCTTCTCTGAATTCGGTCCATTCATGCGCCCCCGAGGTCACATCGATGAGTGCGAGCTTGCGGCCCGTCCAGGCCGTAACAAACATTTGATCGCGAAAGTTCAGACCCAGGCCGTGGACGAGGTGACCTATATTGAGCCTCGTGATCCCCGGCGGCGTTGTCGACGGATCAACCCTCAGGGCATGCTGGGCGTTTCGGTCGGCCGACCACAGGATGCCGTTGGCGTCTATGACCGCTCCGAAGGCCTTGTGATCCCACGGCGACACGTCGACGGTGGTCACAACTTCCGCCGAAGATGCGTCGATGTAGTAGAATTTCCCCGAGCCATAGCAGCCGACCCACAGATTGTTGCGGGCGTCGATCGCAAGCGCCCTGGGGCCGGGGAAGCTCCAACTGCTCGAATACTCGCCCGCATAGGCGCCGGGCCGGTGGGCGCCCTCGGAGCCCGGGATCAAGACCACCTCGTACAAAACGCACTCATCTTCTCCCCAAGGAAGGATTTCGGCGCCGGTGATGTCGCCATCGCCGTTGAGGTCGCGCGAGGTCTCCACACTCCCGTTCTTGTTTCTGTCCGTCCATCCGCCGGCTTCCAACAGGCCGATCTTGACGACCGTTCCGGAGAACCTGTTGGCGACCCAGCAATTGCCTTCGAGGTCGACGGTGGTCCGCGACGGCTGTCCATCGACCTCGGGCGGGCACGTGCGGTAACGGCCCAGCTCTTTGCCCGTTTCCGTGTGCAGCTTCGAGACCGTGTTATCCTGGTTGGGCACCCAGATGTAAGGCAGCGTTGTCGCTTCCCTGGACAATTGCAACTGGTCGGGGATCGTCTTGTGCTCCACGCCGACCGCAATCCCCCGATCGAAATCCCCTCCGTAGGTGAACGTCTGCTCGGAGGCGTAGGCCGGGCCACTTGCCATAACGTAGGCGCTCAGCAGAAGCGCTCCGATCAGGCTCTTTATGTTCTTTGCAGCGCTCATTTCATTTGTCTGCCCGAAGTCCCGACGGCTGTTTCACTGGATTATGTGCCATTCGTACGTCTCGCCGACCTTGATCTTGGAGAAGAACACGTCAATCGTGGCTTGATCCTCGTACTCGTTTTTTTCTCCCTCGTTGATTGTCAGAGATACGCTCTGGATCGGGCACTTTCGCCCTCCCTGTTTCTCATCGTAGGTCACGTGGACCATCTTTTTGTTCGAGAGAACATCGTACACCAGGTAGTCGGTGTCGAGGGGCTCCATGTCCCAATCTTCTATTTCGAAGAGCTGGTCTAACGCATCCTCCTGTTGCTGTTGGCATGTTGCTTCCACCTCGTACATGGCTTTTGCGGCGTCCTTTGTTCTGTACTCCAGAATCGCGGCTGCGGCCGCCGCGTCCTCGCCGTCCATCGCGGTGTGTAGGGCCGACACCACGGCGGCAATGGCCGTCTTATCGTCGTTGGTGAGGGTGGTAACGCTTTCTGCGTCCTCCCACAGCCAGGTCTGAGAAACATCGGCGCTGAATGAGAAGGTCTTTGTCAGCTCAAGCCTCTCCATCCTCAGCAGAGGGGTTGTCCACTGCAGGTCATTATCCGGTAGTGCGTACGACAGCTTGATCCGTGAAAAATCATCCTCGAAAAGGTGCGCCGCCCCGGAGTCCGGCGTGAGATCGTACAGATCTATCGAGCCGTGCTCGTTAGCAGAGCAGGACAGACCTTCGTATGTCACAACATGGGACTTGCTGTCATTAGAGAACTCGATATCGATATCTGACGAGGCCACTTTCCCGAAGTACCCGATTCGCGACGGAACGCGAGAGTACTCGTCTTCCTCGGCGAACTCAAGCTCCCAGACCCAGACGTCGTTGACATCATCAAACTCGAAGGTGATACCCCACTCATCGCCGCTGCCCTTAACCAGAGTTCCTCTGTCAATAAGCTCCTTGGTCAGGATCATATCCCGCGGCGGGAACTTGAGCTCAAAGATCTGCTCGATCCTCGTCCGGCGGAATGTGAGATAATCCCACGACAACGCCTCTTCGGGCTCTTCGTATGAGAACTTGATCTTACAGAACCCGCCGCTGTTTACCCACTGGCCGCCGGAAGCAGGTGTGAGCGCAGTGAAATCGACGGTTCCTTTCACGGCTTTTTCGATGCTCACATTTTCGTAGACGACAACGTGTGTGTCGGCGCTGTTGGAAAACTCGATGGTCATTTCGTCCACAGCCACAGTGGTAGAGTAATACGCCAGTTCGAATGGAATGTAGTCGTAGCTGTTTTCTTGGGAGAACTCGAACTCCCATAGGTACTGCGCGTCTACCAACTCGAACGTTGCCTTGCACTTGTTCTCAGAAAGGGAGCCATGATGTAAGGTTCCGCCGTCAACTTCGAGCGGGAATCCGAAATTGGCGTAATAATCCTCAGCAAGCTCTCTCTGCGAGATGTTGATGCTCAGCCGCGGTTTGCCATGTTTCTTTGGGTCGAAGTCTTTGCGCACCGCATACGCGACGCTCAGTTCATTAGTTCCGTCCTTTAACTGCCTTGTATCGTTAAAGATCTTTGAGTGTGCCAGGCCGTCTTCATGTGAGAATACCGGGAAGCCGTTCAATTCTACGGTGATGTCCACCGCCCCGGAACTGATGTTGGTGGGAAAACCCCTCTTTGGTCCACCAACAGAGCCCAAGCCTGGCGATGTTTCTAAAGCACCTTGCTTTCCTCCTTCTGTCGGCCTCTGGCCGCCAGATTTCTCGCCTTTGCATCCTGTGTATCGTACGAGTGCTAAAACCCCTGCGCCCAACAACACGAGCAAAACGGCATATCGAAAACTGCGAGCCCTCGTCATCGTGTATCCCCTTTCGAGATGACAGGTCCATAAAACGGAAGCTCTTCGGCCCTGGCTCGTTCGGGCCTCTTAACTTGCCTTGTATCGCCCATCCCCACCCTCCAATGGCATTAACTTAAGGCGTTCAGAGGGCAGGCAATAAGCTCGAAGACTCGCTCAGCCGGCCCCTACAACGGCGCGGACGCCTTAAGTCAATGCCATTGATCCCTACCCTCAACCTACCGCGCGCCGCTTCGTTCCATCTCCGCCGCTCGGGCATGGAGGCTTTTGACGAAGTTGCTCTTCGGGTACCTGGCCACGAATTCGTCGACCTTCTGCCTCGCCCTTGCGGCGTCGCCGCTCTCGATAATCTTGAGGCACAGGGCAAACTCGAGGTACTGAACTTCCCGGCTTCCCGGAGCAGTCGCGCGCAGGATGTCAACGGCATACTGCGCCAGCGCGTCGTCCTTGGTGTTGACGCCGAGCCTGGCAATGTTTCTGGAACACCTTGCTTTCTGGGCGGCCTTTTCTGCAAGGCCCGCGGCAAGCTTGAAAGCCTCGATCGCTTCCTTCTCGCGGCCCCTGGTCTCCAGATTTCTCGCCCTCGCATACTGAGTGTCGTACGAATGCTGAAACTCCGTCATGTCCGTTTCGACGAAGTCCATCACAAGGTCGTTCAGTCGCCGGCCCTGCGGTCTGCCTTGCCGATACGACATCCTGGCCATTGAACGGAGCTTTGATATCGCCTCTTTGGCGGGCATGACCTTGGCGACCGTTCTAAAGTACCCCCGCCAGAAGCGTTCTCCGACATCGCTTGACCAGTGCGGAAAAACAGTTCCCCCGTAATCGCAATGCAGCTTCCAGAATTCCTCCGCTGCGGCCTGGAAGTCGGCCAGCAATTTGGCTTTGTTGTGGCTCCTGACGGCCACGTCGCGCCACAGCCTGGTGCAGACATCCGCTTCGATCAGTTCGATATGAGGCGCGCCCGCGTCGCGGATCGCGGCCATCAGGATGCGCTGCATCTCGAGGGTGTTCTCATTCGGCCCGAGAAGGCGGACGCACGAGCGCAGCTTGTTGCAGAGATAGAGCAGATGTTCCGTGGTCGATGCCGCGGCCGCGGGGTCCTTCCTGCTCGCGTTATGGACGGCAGCGTAAAACCTCCGGGCGCGGCCCAGGTAAATCTTCGACAGCTTGGCTTTGTCCTGAGGCTGCCCGTCGGCAGGCTCTTCTTCAATCGCGAGGGTATCGTCTGCCCACCCGGGTTGCGCCAGGCTTTTCAGCAGCGAATCATCTTCGTCCAGCCGATCAAGAAACAGCCCGCTGCAGGTGGTGTTTGTGCTGCCGTCGCGGCTGATCCTGATGCGGTAAGTCGCGGGGCCGGTGATAAGAAAACGCTTATAGACGCCACCGACGAACTGATGCACGCGGCAACTCGCCAGCGTCGGCTGCGCCTCAAACTCGTTGTCCGGAGGCGCCCAACCCTTCTCGACGACTCTTCTGACTCTCCACCTTCTCTGATCGGTGTCTTGGGCCGTACGCGTCCACTTCTTGATGGCGACCGTATAGTCGCGGAAGCGCCCCGCGCCGGGCCGCCCGTCGAAGTCTTTGTGCTGCAATTCGTGAGCGTCCTTGTTCACAAAATACAGGGCGAGCCGGTATACGCCCGTCTCAACGGACAGATTGATATACAAGTGCGGCCCGTCGTGCCGTATCGGATACATGTTGCCGTGGTCGGTCCATTCCGCCTGTCTGCGATCCTTTGCTCGCGGGTTCCTGAGGCATTTCGGCTTGTCGGTCTGCGGCCACACCACCCATCTGGGTGATCTGTTCTGCTCGCCGCGGTTGTCGCCGATGAGAGGGTTGTAGCGGACCGCCCCCTCGCCGTGCCCTCCAGACATATCCGAGTAGCGGTTCATGCCCGCCAGCACGTAGAAGTACCGGCCGTAGTTGCCGATCCAGTCGCCGCGGGTCTGGCGGTCCTCGCCGAGGTAAGCGGTCATCGGCGCGGCTCCGCGAGGCCCGGCAGCGGCCTTTGTGACCCGGTCCAGGCGCCCGGCGTATTCCTGCTTGTCCCAGTCGATGCGTTCGACCGGCGCGGGCGCGCCTGCCTTGCATCGAGGTTCGGTCTTCCTCGCCGCGACAAATTCCTCGGGCTGGGCGCTGCACACCCCCGCCCCGTACGTGCCGAACCACAACTGCCCGTCGCGCGCAATCATCGCGCACGACACGTAATCATCCGGCAGGCCGTGGAAGAGCGTGAAGCTTTCCCACATTCCGACGTCGGCCTCGTACCTCACGAGGCCGCCTCGGCGCGTGCCGAACCATATTGCGCCGGTCTGATCTTCCGTTACGCAGGTCGCGTAGTTGTCGTCGAAGCCGAAGAAGCCTTCCGGCGCCTCGGGCACTTCCTCAAAGGCTTCGCGCTTCGGATCGTAGCAGGCCACACCGTTGCAGGTGGCCACCCACACCTTCCCCGCCCTGCTGATGTGTATGCCGTTTATGCGTTCGTCCCGCAGGCCGCGTTCGCGGCCGATACGCTCCCACCGTTTGCCATCGTAGCGGCTCAACCCCCGCATCGCCCCTCCGCCCCACACTGTGCCGTCTTCTGCGACGGCCAGCGCCGTGATCTCCTGCCAGGGCAGGCCGTCGGCGATTCCGAACATTCTCCACGTTTTGCCGTCGAATCGTGCGACACCGTTTTCCGTCCCGCACCAGATCGTCTTCCCGTCGGTACCGACCGCCAGGCTGTAGACGTGCGATCCGCCGAGGCCGTCGAGTACGCCATAGGTCGTCCATGTCTTGCCGTCGTACTTCGACACCCCGTGATTGAGGGTGCCCACCCACACGTTGTCATCGGCGTCTATTGCGATGGCATAGCCGTTGTCGTCGCCGAGGCCGTCCTTTTGGGTGAAGTGAGTTATCTGATCGGCGTGCAGTCGCACCACGCCGTGTTCTTCCGACCCGAACCAGAAGCTGCCTTTGCTGTCTTGCGCGATGGCGGTAATGAAATTACCGGTCTCCTTGATGTTCCAGGGCGCGAGAAGACTGATCACAAACCGCGGGCCCTCGTGAGGGGGCGGCTCTTCGATCCGGATTGCCGGCTCTTCTACTATCGGTGTGGGTTCTATAGGGTCGGGCTCGGGAGGAGGAACGACCGCGGGTTCCTCGGGCTGGTCATGGTCGTCTGCGATTGGACCAGAAGATACAGGCGGCGGAGGGGGTTCAGGAGGCTTCGGAGGAGACCGAAACGCTATGGCCCACACAACAAGCCCCACGATGATCAGGGCCCCGCAGGCCGCGGCGGCTCTGATCGCGATGAATCGGGCGACTTCTTTGCTGCATTTGGGACAGAGCCGGAGCAACCCGGCCGCGGGAAGTCCGCAGATTCTGCACTTGGCGTTGGAGTCTCCCATCCGATCACCTCCATGAAAGCCGCAGGCGGCTCAGTGCCACCCCGTGCGAGCCACGCGCCCCCCGCCGCACACAGGTTACTTGCCGTTGTGATAAAATCCGGTCAGAAACACGGTGGTGTTCGGCAAATCCCCATGCGGGGCAATTCCCTCTAGCGTCCGCAAACGCTCCTCACTCGCTCGGACAACGCCCAATGGGGCCGTCGACTTTCCTGCAAAGTATACACCGAACGACGGTGCTTGTCAAGCTGATTTAGGTGGTTAATAAAACCGGGAACCTGAAAGACAATTAACCACGGAGAACACCCTCCGTCGCAATCCGCCTTCGCTAAAGCTTCGGCGGACAAGGGCTATGGCGGACAAGCGGAGAGCACGGAGAAATCTCAGAGAGGGAATTGCATCACGTCTTTCTTCTTCTCAGTGTGCTCCGTGCTCTCCGCTTGTCCGCCACAGCCGCTGGCATCGGCGGGTGGTCAAATTCCTTCTTTCCGGCTTGTCCGGGTTAGGTCCTATTGTCCGATGGTCCCATCACTGCACTCGCTCCAGATCCGGGTTCTCCCACGGCTCGCGGCCGACCTTGGCCATGTCGTGCCAGGCGCCGTTGATCTTCACCCGCACCACATCCGCAGTGAATGCATTCGATCCCGACAGGAAGTACGAGCCTATCCCGTATGCGTCCACGGGAGTGCCGAGTTTTTCGAACAGCTCGACCCGGGCGTCGTCAAAGCCCCCGGACGCGACGATCCTCACGTCACGGAAATACTCGCGCGCCTGCGTCCGCCATTTCTCGGGTATCTCCGCCGATTCGTGAAGGTTGTCCAGCCCTCGCCGGATGTTGATTATCAACCGCGGGCACACGCCGTGGTCCTCATCGTCGCGCAGCGGCGTCACGCTCACATCGCGCAAGTCGGCGGCCGTATCGGCCCGCACGCCGAACAGTCGATAACGCTCGGCCTCGTCCCCGTCGCCGCGTTCGATCAATTCCATGTAACGACTGAAGAAGGCCAGTGCCACGCGGGCCGAATCACGCACGCAGTCATTATCGGTGTCGACGAGGGCTATCCGCTTGACGTCGGGCGGGGTGTGACTTGCGAACGCCAGCATCGCCTGGGCGCAGTCGGCGAAGAAACAGAGCATGTAAGCGTGGGCAACCGTTCCGCCGCCCGATCCACCCCACCACTTGCCTTGTGCGTCGGTCGACACAAGTGGCGTCAGATTCGCGCCGTGGCGCCGGTTGTAGGTATCGACCGCGAGCTTGTATGCGTAGCCGTCGATCGGCTGCGTCGCGTGTGTGTCGAACCTCGCGGGGAAAAAGAACACCGGCTTGCCGCGTGCGGCCTCGAGGGCGCGATACACATTGGTCGCGACCAATGTACCCCGGGCCATCACTCCGAGGGTTGTCGTTTCCTGGGCGGCAAAGTCGCGATACCGGCCCCGCACCTTCAGCGCGGGCGCGCGCGGTTTCAGGTTGCAGCCTTCGGGCACCGCCTCGATCTCCAGCGCGTCGGCGGTATTCACAAACGATCCGTCGGGCCCAAAGTAGCCCGTGCATTCCCGCAGTATCGTTATTGCTGCGTCGATGCCCGCCGCCAGCGAATAGGGCCGGCGCTTGGTGAAGAATTGCACCTCGACTTCTATGTCGCCGATGAGTGCGCTGCCGAGGTCGAGGCGTGCTACGTTGGGCCGCGGGTACTGCCCGTCGAAGCGTACTCCCTCTTCGCTCAGGCGTTGCAGCACTCGGGCTCCGTTGATGAAATACGCGTCGGAATAGTGCCCGCGACGCAGGCCGTCGTAATCGAAACCATAGACTTCCGGCGACAGGTTTCTTCCTTGTGCAGGCATGGGCGGTCCTCCGTGATCACCGGCAAGAGCACCGGCGAACCGCTCTCAATCATATCAACAGAGGCGTGTTGCTTTCAGCAATAATTCGGCAGAGGCGCGAAGACGCGGCGAAACCACCCGCCTGGCGGCGTTGCAGCTCACCTGCCGTTTTGCGGCCCTTGTGCTCAGCCTTCGGCCGGCTCACTCGCCGCCCACAGGCAGCCTCTCACGAGCAGCGTGTTGAACACCTCGGGTTTGCATGCGTTGGGATCATGCCCGAGGGCAAGGTAAAAGACATTGCCTTTGCCCCACGTCTTGGTCCAGACCACGGGCATTTTGTCGCCCTTCCACAGGGCCGAGGCCAGCACGTTCACGCGCGGGTCGTAGTCGGTTATGTACTGCTCGTCGGTTACTGTGAACTCGGTGAGTCCTTCGGTGATCGGATGCTCGGGATCAACGACGCTCACCTGGTATTGGCGGTAGGCGGGGTGGGTCACGAAGTGCCCGCCGACCATCGCTCTGTACTCCGGGCACTCGCGAAAGGAATCCGCCGCGGAATGGATCCCCGCAAACGCCTTGCCGCCGGCCACCCAGTTGAGCAGACCGTTTTTCTGGGCATCGGTTATCGTACCCATAGTGTGATAGAAAACGAGCAGATCATAAGGATCGAGATTCGCCGCCTCGAGGCACGAGAGGTCGTTGTCGACCCTCGTGAGTTCGAATTTCCCCGCGTTGCACAGTATCTTCTCGACTTCATCTGCGCAGCCCTTGGCGTCGTGGATTTCTCCGCCCGCGTAAAGGAGCGTCTTGATCTTGTCCACCTTAGGTTCCTTTCCTGCAACAAACATTCTGAGACCGGTCCCCGGAAAGGGCGTTAGTATACGTTCGGAGGCGGAAATGTCAAGGGCAAAAAGTTCGCGCGAGACGCACCCGGGGAAAACGCGCTCCTTTGCTCGTGCGCGCGGCTCGCGAGCATCCGCACCGCCCTGAGCGATAAAAGAACTGCACTGGTCGCACCGTTGGCATATTATTTCTTTGGAAAGGCGGTCGAAGAATGATACCATAGTAACGTGTGAGGCACGGGCAATTCCCGCCGAGACCGGAAAGGATGATTGCATGAAAGTTTTGATCAATGTGGCACTGTTGGTCGGTGTGGCGATGGCTCCTCAGGCTCTCGCCGCGGAGAAGGTCGAGACCGCGGGGGACAAGTTCTCCACGTTCGACGTCGGGCCGATGAAGCGAGCGCAGTTGAAAGAAATGGACCCCGGCGTGATCGCCACCGTCGGCAGCACGAAGATCATGAAGGAGTATCTCGAGGGCAAGATCGCTGAGGTCCCGGAAAGAGAGAGAGATGTCTTTGAACAGAACCAGCCGTTCCTGCTCGCGCAGATTGTGCAGAGAGAGATACTGCTGCAAGAAGCAAAGAAACAGGGCCTGATAAAGGAGGAGGGTGAGGAGCACGCCAACGAGGTCATCCGCAAGATGGTGATGAAGCAGGCCGAGAAAGTTGAGGTCACTGATGAGGAGATCGAGGAAGCCTACCAGGAGCACAAGGGGCGGTTTGGAGAGGCCGATCCCAAAGAGGTAAAGACCATGCTCAGGGAGTTTCTCTTGCAGAACAAGAGCCGGCAAGCGATCACGCAGTACATCGAAGACGTAAGCAAGGGTGCGAAGGTGACCGTTGACGCGAAATGGGCCGAAGAACAGCACAAGCTGATGAGCGACAACCCTGTCGACAAAGCCCGAGGGTCCGGCAAAGTGACCGTGGTGGATTTCGGAGCCGAGTGGTGCCCGCCGTGCAAGGAACTGGCGCCTATTCTCGCTAAACTGAGCAAAGAGCTCAAAGACGTCAACATCGTGACGATAGACACCGACAAGGATAAAGTGCTGGCGTTTCGGTATGCGATTGTGAATTTGCCCACGCTCATGTTCTTCGACGCCAATGGTAGGCAGGTCTTCCGGGGCGAAGGGTTGATGTCGAGAGAGGATATAATCGCCAAGATCGAGCAGGCCCGACAAGCCACACGGGAAGACTGACAGCCCGCAGAGAACTACGGGGCAATGGCATTAACTTGCCCAAGGCAGCGTCAGGGTGCGACAACGAAATATGATATTTGGGGTATTTGGTTGGTGCGCGGTATTTCCTCCCGTCCTCATCGTCTTCTTCAATATCGTCCTCGTCGTCGAATGGCTCTGCCGCCCCTACATGCTGAAGAGGCAAGCCCGAAACAGATTCCGTCTGTGACAGATTCCGTCTGTGCAGGCTAAACACATACTACGCTCGGCGGGCCGCGCTGCCCCTACGCAGACCATCGCCCTTAAGTCAATGCCATTAGTTCTTAGCCCCAACGGGGCGTTACAATATAGCCCAGGGCAAAGCCGGAGCCTGAAGGGCTGCGGCGACGCCCTGGGTGGGCGAAGCCAGAAGATCCGAGCCCTGTAAGGGCGATACAAGCTGCGCCGCCGTTACCAGGCCCATTGTGCATGTTTTCCGTAGAATTGTGTCGCCCTTACAGGGCTCCTCTGATGTGGGGTGAACCGTTACCCAGGGCGACGCGCGACCTACGGCCGCGCTTTGCCCTGGGCTATAATCTGCTCGCCCTTTCAGGGCTGCAAAGAGAATGCGCGCGACACAGCGCCGAGGAGCACCCTGTCCGCCCCGACAACGACACGAGCAGGTTTCGCCGGGCGCTCTTCTTCGAGGGGAGCTGGTCCGCTTGGCCGCGGAGTTGTTCTTTGCCCCCAATGACATTAACTTGAGCTCGGCAGAGGGCAGGCAATTCGCTTGACATGTAGGGGCGGCTCGCGAGCCGCCCTCTGTGCCGAGCACCGCCCAACCTGGCCGCCACGGCGCCAGCCTTCGACGGAGGGCGATTCACGAATCGCCCCTACATACACGGGCACGCGTAAACGCCATGCGGGGGCTACGCCCCGGTGACATTAACTTAAGGTCGGCAGGTGGCTGACAATTCGGCCGCCGCGCTCTGCTTCTGATTCACTTCTGCGATTGCTTTGGCCTTAGCCTTTGGCTTGCGGTCGAAGGTCAGCAGTCCGTTCACTTCCTGCTCCACGTCGTACAACTGCGTATAGCAGTAGCCGGCGATGGCCCGGCTGCTCGTGATCGCCTCCGTCAGGTCCCGGAATCGCGCGATGAGATCGGCAGCGTCGCGGGCATCTTGTCCGTAACCCCATCCCGCGCCCGACCCCAGCGCTATCCCGCCATACTCGCTTACGATCACCGGCTGGCCGCGATACTCAAACCCTTGGGCCATGGCCGGGGTGTTGTGCGAGCACGCAGGCAGCCGAGGCGACATCGGTGATACCTGCGCCACGAGCTCCCGTAGAAGCTGAGGATCCTGGCTGTATTCGTGGAGGTCGACGATGTCGCTGTCGACGTGGCTCCAGCCGCTGTTGTCCACCACGGGCCGCGTCGGGTCGAGCGAGCGGGTATAGGCCGCGATCTGGCCCACGAACTCCTGCGGCCGGTCCTGATCCCGCACGCCTTCAATCCCCCAGCTTTCGTTGAACGGCACCCAGGCTATGATCGATGGATGATTGAAGTTGGCCCGTATCACGTGGGGCCATTCCCGGGCGAAGTTGGCCATGCTCGTCTCGTTGAACTCGAAGGAGCTTGCCATCTCGCCCCACACCAGCAGCCCCAGTTTATCGCACCAGTAATAATAGCGGGGGTCTTCGATCTTCTGATGTTTGCGCACGCCGTTGAAGCCGAGTTCCTTGACCACTTCAACGTCCCGTCTGAAAGTCTCGTCGTTTGGAGCCGTGTAAACTCCGTCGGGGAAATAGCCCTGGTCCAGCACGAACCGCAGGCGGCAGGGCTCTCCATTGAGAAGCACCTGACCGTTTTCGCACGTGATGCTTCGCATTCCGAAATACGCGAGAGCCCGGTCATGAATCTTTCCATCTTCCTGCAGCTCGAGGATGACGTTGTAGAGGTTGGGCTCATCGGGGCTCCATAGCCTTGGATCCTTGAGCCACATCTCGAAAGCTGTTTCGTCGTTCGCCGCCGGGAGTTTTGTTTCTGCTACCTGCACCCCGCTGGCTGCATCATTGGCCAGGGTGAACCGCGCCCTGATTTGCGTACTGTCGTTTCGCCCCGACATCCCTACTACCACCTTGACCCTTGATCTTCTCACATCCGGATAGAAGCGAACGTAGGTCAGGTGAAACGGCGACACTGGCTCAATCCAGACTGTCTGCCATATTCCGGTCGCGCGCGTGTAGTAGATGCCTTCGGGCTTCGGCTGCCAGTACTGTTTGCCGCGGGGTTGGGCTTTGCTGAGGGTGTCTTGGGCGCGGACAACAAGCACGTTCTCCGGCCTGAGGCTTTCGGTGATGTCGCAACTGAACGGAGTGTATCCCCCATGATGCTCGCAGATAAGCTCGCCGTTGATCCAGACGGTCGCTTTGTAATCTACCGCGCCGAAATTGAGGAGAATGCGCCTGCCTCGGTAGGCATCGGGCATGCGGAACTTCCTCCTGTACCACACGACCTCGTGCACCGACGTGTCGCCGATGCCGCTCAGGCGGCTTTCGAACGTAAACGGCACAACGATATTGCGCAAAAAGCTGTGGCTCTCAAACCAGCGCTCCGCGATGCCTTTGTCGGCGTCGTCGAATTCAAATTCCCAGAGGCCGTTGAGGTTGGTCCAGTCTTCTCGGACGAACGTGGGGCGGGGGTACTCCGATCGGGGGATATCCATGCCGAGGCTCCTGCTGAGGCACCAATACTGCGTGAATAACGCAGGTAAATGTTCAAGCTATGTTGATAATATCGGCTTGCTACGGCAAGAATTCAGAACAGGATGCGTGCGCGACGCGTTTCGCTGGGGCTGCGGATCAAGGGCAGGCCGGTTTGTTGAGGCGCCGGGGCGGCCCGATTCACTCGTCCTGTTTCCTCGAGAATATGAACGCAAGCAACCCCAGGCCAAGAAGAAGGGCAGGAAACAAGAAGCCAATACAGGCCCAAATGAAAAAATGAGGGAAAAGAACATCACCCATAATGCCCGCCTCTGCTGAAAGAACCCAACAGAGGACCCGCTCGATACACTCATCTCACTCGTCGCGCTTTCGCCAGAACAGCAGGAAAAGGGTCGCGACGATGAGCACCACAACGACCAACGGTAGAACTTTGCGCACAAGCGTGAAAAAAACTGTGAAATAGGAAGAGGTCATCTGACTCATCTCTCGGCTATGGCGAGCTCCCAACTTTAGTCGCCATGTGCTCGCGGAAACAAACACACAAGAACGTACCCCCCCCCCCGGTTACAAAATAATACCATACCGGCGGGCCGTTGTCAATCAAGTTCCCTTTGCAGTTCCCCCGGGATTCTGGCATAATATCTTCTGAAAGGCAGTGCACGCGCTCAATGCGACCCCGCCGCTTTACGGGCCTGGTTCAGATGCAATCCCCAAAGGGGATGAAACATTGTTAGCCCAAGGCGTGAGCCTTGGGAACGCGGGGTGAGAGAAAACATGCGCCCTGTAGGGGCGCAACTCAACACACATAACCCAGGCAATTCGGCTCCACGGGTTGCGCCCCTACAGGGCGTTCTGTTATGGCGGACCACGATACCCAAGGCTCACGCCTTGGGCTAACAATGTTACGCCTCTGTCGCCGACGCGCCATAGCCGCTAAGGCGACGGCACGCGAGGCTCAGGAACCGCACGCCAGGACAACTGTTTGCATCGCCTTTACGAGGCACGCTAAACACATAGAAGGCCGATGACCATGTATTTCAAGCGAGGCTCAATTCTTGTTGGTATAGCGACCGCGCTCGCCATTGTTGCGCCTGCGGTTCCGGCGTCGGGCAGAGAGCTGCCGGTCGGGCGGAGGGCCATACGCAAAGACTCCTTCAACCTGAGGTTCAATCTAACGATCAAGGGCGAAGGCACGGGCGAGATATACTTCCATTCCGATTCGGCCGGCAACGGCTACCTGTTGAAACTCTCCGACAAGAAGATCGACCTCGGCAAGATGAACGACGGCAAGTTCTCGTCGCTCAGGGAATGCCAAGCGGGGCAGAGCCTGCTCCCCGAGCCGGCTCTCAATACCATCCTTATCAAGAGGCGAAAGGAAAACATACTCGTTTTCCTCAACGACCGGGCCGTTCTGTCCGCCGCCGACGGCATGTTCACGCGCGGGGCGTTCGCGTGGCGGGCATCGGGCGGCTTGGGCCTCAGCAATCCCAAGCTGCAGGCGGTAGGAGACATTTACTTCGCCGACGACTTCATGCGAGAAACGGGCAAGGCCGGCAGACCAACGCAGCAGGTGGAAGCGCACGGCTCGTGGACGCCCATCAGCGGCAGGTGGTTTGTTCTCGGGCCCGGTCATCCGGAGACAAGCGCAGCGGTCTTCCAGCTTTGCCACAGCGGCGAAGACGGCAGGCCGGGAGTCTACAAGGCCGGCTACTGGTTCTGGGACAACTACATCTACGCGGTGTCGGTGCGCCCGGGCGACGATGACGACGTCGCCGCAATGCGCTTCTATGAGGTGGACGAACAGAACCATTTCCTGCTCAAGTGGAACGGCCCGAAAAGAAAGATCGAGCTGGTCCGCGTGAAGAACGGCAACCCCACTACAATTGCCCAAGAAGACGTTGCGTTTCTGCCGAGGCAATGGTACCGCATCAAGCTGATGGTCTTCGGCGACAGGTTCCGGGCATACGTCGACGATATGCCCGTGTTCAACGAACGCCTGCCGGGGGCGGTCTGCGGCGCGATAGGCCTCGAGGCGGTCGGAAAAGACGTCAGGTTCGACGACGTCCAGGTCTTCAGCCTGAAGTGCTCTGCGAATGAGTTTGGCAAGGACGATTCGGAATTCCTGAAGAACGCACTCATGGCCGCGGAGACCAACGACAACATAACCCGGCTCTTCACGGAAAGACCCACGATGAAAGACTGGTCCACCTCCGAAGGCGCCTGGGAGCACAGAGACGGGATCGAGTGGACCGACAGCGTGTATTACGACGGCGAATTGTCGTGGTCGCCGAGGGGAGGCGCCGAGGGCGGAGACCGCAAGCGGGGGACGGTTGCACTGATCCTCGCGCCTGAGATCGGCGAGCTGAGCAGCGGCTACAGGCTCGTCTGCTCGTTCGACGAGATCGGACAAAACGATGCCAAGACAGGTTGGCGCGAGATAGTCGCCTTCAGAAACGGTGAGCGGGTGAGCGCTCGACGCGAAAACAAAGATCCCGGGGGGCTGGCGATCAGGGTCGGCAACGGGAAAGTGAAACTGATGCTCGGCGACGAAGAGCTGTTTGGCGAGCCGCTCCCCGAAAGGCAGGGCGGCTTCCGTTTCGGGCGTTGTGCGATCGGAAACGTCGCGGGAAGCTTTGCCGTATCGAGCACAAAAATACTCGACTACCAGTTTGCTCGCGCACCTTCCGACTGGATCTCGACCGGTGCATGGAAGCTGCGCCCGCGATGGACCTGCGAACCTCAGTTCAACTGGTTCGGCGGGAAGAACATGCGCGGACACGCAGAGCTGTGGAACAAGCACAAGCTCAACGGCGACTACACGGTGGAAGCCTACATCGCCTGCATGCTGCTGGGGGCGTTTCCTCGCGACTATGTTTTTCCCATCAACTTCAGGATAACCGTAGGCGCAGACCGCATGGAGCCCGGACGCGGCTACACGTGCACCTACGGCTTCATAGATCGGCCGACCGAGATTCTGCGAAACGGCCTCAGCGTGGCGTCCGACGCCTCCGAAGTGGACGCTACCCTGTGGAAAGACTTCGAACACGCGCGGTCGGAGCAGGTCCACCGCCGCTGGACCCACCTGAAGGTGCAGAAGAAAGGCAGCGAGATCCGTTTTTACGTGGATCGCAGGCTGTGGCTCAAATTCAAGGACGACGCGCCGCTCAACGGTCCTTACGTCAGCGTCTCCACCGAGAGAAACGGGATAATGGTCTCGAGGGTGAAGATTACGTATGAAAATGAAACAGGCAAAACGCTGGTCACTCGCTAGCGCGTGCGCGCTCCTGATCTTATTTGCCCCCGGCTCGGCCCGGGCGGGCGAGATCAAGCACGAAACGCCGGCCGGGGAGATCGAGCGCCTCGCCTCCCTCAAAGAAAAAGGGTTCGCCGACCTCGTGACGCTGGCGCTCCTCAACAGGAAATTGGGCGACGCGCGGAAGTACAGGAAATGGCTCGCCTCCGCGGCGGCGGCTAAACCATCGGCAGCCTTCACGAGCGATCGCAGCCCGTTTGTCTACGTGCGCGTATGGTCGGCGCCGGTTCCCGAAGACTTCACCTACCTGTCCGTGCGAAGGGCCGACGACGGGGCGTTTTATGCCGCCCTGACAACGGCGAAAGGGGAGTACATGCGCTTCCTGCGCGCCGCGCGGGTGGAAATGCGCGGCGCCGACAGATTCGATCCGCTCACGCGGGAAGTCCGTAGGATACTCATCAACGAAAACAAAGCCAGCTTTGCGTCATCGATGGGGGTGGATCGTGAAGGCAACTTCTACCTGGGGCATTTCGGGGTCGTGTTCATCTTCGCGCCGAACGGCCAATACAAGGGCCAGATCGTTACAATGCACCGCTACAAGATACGGGAGGCAAACACCTGCTACCGTCCGCTCGATAACGGTGATGCTTACGTCTCGGACTTCTACCGCCACATCAGCAGGGTCAACCGCCACGCCGATACGCTGAAATACATCAGACTCAGGTGCGGCTCACACGCTACGATCACGGGCATGGCCGCGGACAAGGATGAGAATCTGTTTGTCGGGCTGATCGGCGACAACCAGATCGTGATGCTGCAGCCGGACCTCACCGAACGGTGCAGGATAGGCGGCACCGGGATCGCACCCGGGCAGGGGCTGGCTGTCGGCGAGCTCGACGTCAGCAACCAGGCAATTGTGGTCTGCGACCCGGCATTGCGCCGCATGCAAGTGCTCGACAAGAACGGCGCCTACATGATGGAGATACCCGCCGCGGCCTTCTCGGTAGCGATCAACGACCGCGGCACGATCCTGGCGCTCGAGGGTAACCGCGTGGTATGCTACGCGCGGTTCTTCAAGGATGAGCTTCCGCAAACGGATGCCGATTTCGCCACCTACGTGAATGCCGTGAAGATGATGGAAGAGGGCAAGGTCGAGGAGGCGCGACAAGCGCTCGATCTGCTGACAAGGTGCAACGACGTGAACCTGGCGCAGGTTTCAAGGTCGTTGATGAAGCACGAAACCCTCGCCCTGGGGCGCCACTACGAGAAACCCCGGTGGCCCACAATCGCCGAGGTCCAGCGGCTGAGCGGTCGGAACGTGAAGGAGCTGTTCCTCGATCCATACGACAACTGCACGTGGGCGTCGGTGACCGAAGGTTTTCTGATTCGTGTCGATGAGTCCGAGCGGGTTAAGAGCTTCGACCTCTTTCCGGCGCTGCACGGCCTCACCGGCAAGCTGACCGTCGACGGCATGCGCCTCTACGAGAACTGGTGCTACGCCTCCACCAACCACGGCATCTGCAGATACTCGCGAGAACACGGAGACTGGCAATTCGTGCCGGGCTTGAAGAGCCTGGCAGACGCCTCGCCCGATGGCAGGTAAGAGTCTTCGCGCCCTTCAGAAAGTTCTTGATGGTTGGGCCGGTCTTCCTTCTTGAGTCCCTGCGGGACTTAAGACCAAAGTGCCAGGAGAAGATAGTTGCGCTCGATTATCCTGTCTGCGTAGCGCGCAGCCAGGCTTGAGGCCGTTTCGCGCTAAACACATACGAAAAGAGTCTCCCCCGCACACCCCCCTTCAGGACCTTCTCGGCTGTTGCGGCCATGGTGGTTCCTGGCGGACAGATGCGGCGGACATGTGTTGTGCTTTCCGTGTTTGGTGTTTTCTTAGCCCAAAGGGCGATAGTCTGTAGCCACGGGCGTCAGCCCGTGGAAAAGATCGTCCCCAAACCCCAGAGCCCCCGCAGGGGGCGGCAGAATCGACGATGCCGAGGACGAGCGCAGATGTCGCGCACCAACCCAAAACGATGTTTCGTTGGCACCCCTCCTCCCTCAGCTTTGGGGCTTCTCCTTGATCAGTTTCACCATGTCTTCAACCGCCTTGTGCAGCCCATCGAAGACCGCCTGGATGATGATCGCGTGGCCGGTGTTGAAATCCTCCACGTCGGGGAGGGTGGCCAAGAGCGCCGTATTCTGGTAATCGAGCCCATGCCCCACGTTCACCTTCAGCCCCTTTGCCGCGGCATAGCGGGCGCCCGCGGCGAGCTTCTCGAATTCGGCATACTGCTCTTCGGCGAGGCAGGCTTCCGAGTACTCCGCGGTACACAGCTCGATGGAATTCGCGCCGCAGCGTTTCGACGCGGCGATCTGCGGCTCATCGGCGTCGATGAAGTAGCTAACGTGGATACCCGCGGCACTCAGTTTTGCGGTGGTTTCTTTCACCGTCTCTTCGTTGGCCGCCACGTCGAGGCCGCCCGTGGTTGTCACCTCGCCGGGGTTCTCCGGCACGAGCGTCACCATCTCGGGCTTCACATCAAGCGCGATGTTCACCATCTCTTGTGTGTTGGCCATCTCGAGGTTCAGGCGCGTCTTGATGTGCTTGCGCAGTGCGGGCAGATCGGCGTCCTGGATGTGCCGGCGATCCTGCCGGAGGTGGACCGTGATGCCTTCGGCCCCCGCGGTCTCGACGATGTCGGCCGCCTGCAGCAAATCGGGGTAGGGCGTCTCGCGGAGCTCGCGCAACCGCGCGACGAGATCGATATTGACGTTGAGCTTAGCCATGGTTTTGTTCCTCTTGCACGAGACTTCCTGGCTCTTACAGCCGTGCCGGCTCTTGCCGGTACGGCAGGCAAAAAGTCTTTGGAAAGGGGTCTGGGGGAGAACCTTTCTTCAGAAAGGTTTCCCCCAGCAGAGCCGTCGGGTGCCTGCCCAAGAAAGCTCGCCTCATAGTTTCGTTTCGATGTTCTTGAGAGCGGCCAGTGCTTCGGAGGCCCGCTCTCCGGGTTCGTCGCCGAGATCAAAGAGATCGATGGTGATGAAGCCCTCGTATCCGATGTCGTGAAGTGCGTCGAAAATCGCCGGGAGGTCCATCTCACCCTGCCCCGGCAGCAGGTGCTTGTGCACTCCGCCGGCGATGTCTTCCACGTGCGTGTGAACGATCGCCCCGCCGAGCTTGCGTATCGAATCGACGACGTTCGCATCGGTGAGGTGAGCGTGCCCGATGTCGAGATTGATCTTAAGCCTAGGCGATCCGACCCGTTCGGCCATCTTGAGGAAGTCCTCGGTCGATCCGATCAGGAGGCCCGGCTCAGGCTCGACAGCGACGTCGATGTTGTACCGTTCGGCGCGGTCGCAAAGCCGTGAGAGACGCTTCTGCATTTCCGCGAGCTGATCGGGCCTTGCCCGGTCCGGCGGTTCGGTACTGATCACTAGCACGCTTGCGTCCATCTGGTGCGCCAGTCCGAGAGCGCGTAGAGTCTTTGCCACCTTCTCTTCCATCGGCGAGGCGTCGCCGTGATAGCTCACCGAACTCATCGGCAGTTCGAGTTCTTCGAGCATTTTGACGACTCGCCGAATGCGGGCCTCGTCGAGAATCTCGGGGCGGCACCCGGGATGCTCCAAGCACAGCTCGACCGAGTCGCAGCCGTGCCGCGCGATCTCCTGGAGGGTAGGCCCCAGCGACCAATCAGCGAATCCTGCCGTTCTGAAACCCGTTTTCATGAGCCGACCGAGTCCTTTCTTTTCGAAAGCGAAGAACCGTAATGCTCCGCAACGAGCTCGGCCAGCCCGCCGGATTCGGCGAACCGCTCGAACTCTTCCAGTGTCGCGACGACCTTATGCGAAAGGAATTTCACCGTCCAGTTCTTCTTCAGGGGGGAGATGGTGATCACCAGCTTGCCGCGGTTGAAAGCTTCCCACATTTCAATGGCCGTGCCCATGCTCGCCTCCGGCACAAACGCCAGCAGCACGTCGGCTTCGGCCGCCTCGGCCATGAGAAACATGAAAACATCCCGGCCCTTTGCGAACGAATACCCCAGCGAGTTCGGATGGTTCTCGATGGGGCAGAATACTTCTGCGTCGGGCAGTGCGTTGCTCAGCGTTCGCTTGAGCCTGGTGCGGTAGTCCTGCCCGTGGATGCGTTCTTCCGCTATGGAGCCCTGTATGATGCCGGCAAGGAAAATCTTCACTGTCGTCTCCCGGTTTGCTCTTGTTCCCCACCAAGAATTAAACCACAGTCGACAGAAGAAATCAAGGGAAGGTTCGGCTCGGATCAAAGCTGGGATACCGTTAGAGGAAGGTGGCGACCCGCGAGGGTGCGATCAAGTATTCTGGTCTTTCTTATGTTCTGACCGTTCAGGAATTGTGCGTACACCGCGTCACAGCGGCTGTCTGCGTGTCCGCACAGGCAGGGTTGTTTGAGCGGTTACAGCCGTGCCGGCTCCTGCCGGCACGGCAGCGAAAAAGTCTTTGGAAGGGGGTCTCGGGGAGAACCTTTCTTCGTATGTGTTTAGCGTCCGCCGCCAAGACGCATGCGTCAATGGAACACGATAACCGCAGTTGATCGAATCGGCGTGTTGTCGCATGCTGCCCGGAAACGCCGGGCGGCCATGTAGGGGCGCGGGTTCGCAGCTCGGCTGCCTCGAGGCAGACGAGACCGAATTCCCCGCCCTCTGCCGGCCGCTTCGGTCGGTTATCTTGT
>Ga0114922_10001064_pt1 | contig 26059 bp, 16 predicted proteins | sample AartaG_FD_100975 | JGI IMG/M metagenome (GOLD analysis project Ga0114922, IMG submission 100975) | Deep subsurface microbial communities from Aarhus Bay to uncover new lineages of life (NeLLi) - Aarhus_00045 metaG | ecosystem: Environmental > Aquatic > Marine > Oceanic > Sediment | place... | reverse complement strand
ATATGCTCTACAAGCCTCTTCAGTAGAAAATCGGGCCTCAAGTATCGACAATTTTTCCGGGTAATCCTCCATGGTTAAATATACTACATGTTGTGTCTACTCCAGTCAAGGGGATACCCCTATTTTTCTATTATGCCCGGTGTCGCGTCTGGAATTTTAGTTACTGATAAGATTTTTGAAGGAATAATTAAAGCAGTGTCAGTTAAGGCAAAAGTATAAATTCCCCTTCCCGCTAGTCTGATCACCCATTCCTTTTCTTTTGGGGCACATTTCTTTATTCGTTCCGGCAAATCCTTCCGCATCCTAAAACTATATAATATATCCCCTAAGTTTTTTATATCTAATTTAATTGCTACCTTTTCTATGTCTTTTCTAGTAAATTTAATTACTTCAGCTCTTTCTTTATAAAGGGAAAAAAAGATTTCTTCAATAACCTTAGAATATTTATCAGTTTTCTTTTTCACTTTTTTAACTCCTACAATCTACGCAAAAGATTTTGTTTCTTTTCGGCCATTGCAGAACAACCACTTCTTCTTTCATCTGTTCTTTTGTTGCTGAAGCAAAGCGCGTCCTAAATAAATCAATACTAATTATTTCGTAACCAAGAGATTTTGCTATATCTGCAAACAATTTGCCCGTAGGTATTAATATTCTTAAATAAGATGCCTGATCACCAACAACATAGCCTAGGTAGGCCCCTGGTCTAAGAATGGGTCGTAAATCTGCTAGATGGCGAGTTATACCACCAAAATATAGTTTTGTAACTTTTGCATAAAGACGCTCAAAACCGGAGGTTTTTCCCAATTCAATACGTCTTTCCTCAATTGCATTTGCTATTTTTTGAATTTCTTTATGCTTTGATACACAATTATCGTCATCATCATTTTTATAAACTCCACGAGTGTTTGATCTAATTAATTCTTTTTTCATCTTTTGTAATTCAGCTTTGTTTTTGATGAATTCTAATAAGACTGACTCAAGACGTGTTGTTCTTGAATAATCTTTTTCATTTGGATATGGAGGAGATGTAAAAACAGCATCAATTGAATTTGGTTTTAATATTTTACTAAGTTTTCTTGAGTCAGCTTGAAAGACTTTTGAATTAACAGAAATATTATTTCTAACTAAATTAAGATCATCACTCATTGTAGTTATCTCAGATAACCAACCAGAAACAACTAATGCATCAATCTTTTTCTTCCGCACTCCAACTTCTGGGCCAAAGTGTAAATTACTAGCAGAAGTAACCAATACTTTAGCGAAAGCTAACAATTCATGATCAATTGATTTTTCATCTTTGTTCTTTTTTAATTCTCCAAGCAATACAAGTGATTTATGTAAAGGAATAGGGCTTATTGAATCCTTTAGAATTAGTTTTTCAGTCTCACTGGGTAGTTTCTTTAATTTTTCATAAAAAAGGTATTCTTTATAATTTAAAGCATCATCCCCGAATATAACATCATCTTCTATACCCAAACTTTCCAGTTCTAATAATACGTTTTTAACAATATTTTCTGCATGTTTAATTAATTTTTTTGTATCTAAATTCCAATTAACCTTAACTCTACTCGCAAAATAAGCCATGGGGTTCGCTTCGACCCCAATACTTTCTATTCCTTGTTTTTTTGCTTCAACTAAAGTTGTTCCAGTACCACAAAATGGGTCTAGAATAACATTCCCAGTGCTTAGATTGAATTTATTGATATATTCTCTAACCAGATGTGGTGGAAAAGATAGTATAAATCGATACCAATCATGTACGGAGCGATCTTTATCCTCTATCTTATTATTGTTTTTATTGCTCTTTATGTTTTTAACAGTATTATTTGCAGTTTTCATCTTCTTTTAATTGTTTACGTTTAATCAGGGTTTTTGGTGCTTTTCATTTAACTATAAATTCATAATTAAATTACAACAGCCGCCGTTTTTTATCCAGACTTTTTTAGAAGACAATATTCTTAAAGTGAATTGATCTTTTAATATATGCGCAGCAATAAACCGCTGCCGTGGCCAAAAGAATATAGCAAAAAATAGACCTTGCTGGAAATGGACACATTTATTCTAGCCAATATCATGGTTAAATATAGCGAATCCGTTTTCTCAGTCAATCCGGCAGACCGGAATTAAATAAACTCTTTTTATTTCCGGGCCGGGTGCTATTTTTATTTTAAGAACAACATAATCCATTCCAAACCTTTCAGTGAGGTCGGCGCGATGAAACAGGGAAAGAACAGCCAGCTTTTATTTACCGCTCTGCTTGCAGCCTCGTTTTTGCCTTTTCTGCTTTCTTCCTGCTCGAAACCGAAAATTGTGATGATTGAACCGGTGGAGATCGATGACGTGCTTGTCAACCCTGGGATGGGTTTCACTACCTTTTACAGCTTCAATGGCGATGAGATAAACGCAAACCACCCGGAGTGCTCGATCGCTTATTTCCGCTGGTACTGGGACGTGCTGGAGCCGGCAGAAGGTATGGTCAATTTCGCGATGATCGACAGCATCCTGGCGATCTGTCGTGAGAGGGAGCAGAAACTGGCTTTCCGGGTGATGTGCCAGAACGGGCACGAGATGGCGGACAAGTCGGTTACCGAGAAATGGGAGGTGCCGGATTGGTTTAAAAATTCAGGGGCTGGTGGCTGTACTTACCAGAACGGCAAGAGCTGGCAGCCGGACTACGACGACCCGATCTTTCTCGAAAAGCACGACAACCTGATCAGGGCTCTGGCAGCCCGTTATGACGGTCACCCGGACCTGGACCATGTGGATATCGGCTCTGTGGGCCGCTGGGGCGAATGGCACAGTTCGAGAACCGGCTGTCCCATGCCAACAGAGGAAAACATGGAGCGCATTGTCGATCTTTATTTAGACAATTTCAGGAAAACGCCGCTGGTGATGAATATCGACGGCGGGTCTGCGCTGGAGTACGCAGTCTCCAGGGGCACGGGCTGGCGGGCCGACTGCCTGGGAGACATGCGTTCGGTAACCGACGACACAAACTGGGATCACATGCATATCGCCTATCCCCAGGCAATCGAAGAGTATAACCTGGGCGAGGTATGGAAAAACGCCCCGGTTGCTCTGGAGACCTGCTGGAACATGCTTCACTGGGAAGAAAAGGAGTGGGACGTAGAATATATCTTTGAAAAAGCTTTGGAGTGGCACATCTCGGTGCTCAATAACAAATCTTTCCCGATACCGGAGCAATGGTGGCCCAGAGTAGAAAGCCTGCAGAAAAGAATGGGTTACCGGTTTGTCCTCAAACTCCTGGAACACCCTGACAGGTCGGCTTCGGGAAAAACTCTGATTCTCGAAATGACCTGGGAAAACAAAGGCGTGGCCCCCTGCTATCTGAAACACCTTTTTGCTGTGGAGCTGCGAAAGGAGCAAAGCGGAGAAAACTTCACTTTCAACACGGATATCGATATCACCGGCTGGCTGCCCGGAACCCACCAGGTGTCCGCCTCCCTGGAACTGCCGCCTGATATGCCATCAGGGGAATACGAGATTCTACTTGCCCTTCTGGATCCTCACAGCCTCAAACCCCGGATAAAGCTCGCTATCGAAGGTCAGGTCGAGGGCGGCTGGTACAGGGCCAGCCGGGTAAAGATAGATTGATGTCATCTGCCATAGCTATTAAACCCAGTATTGTCTAGCTGTCAGGAGGTTTTGATGTTTAAATCTGTTTCGCGGCCGTTGGGTGTTTTTATAGCGATTTCGCTGGTTTTATGCCTTGCTACGCGTTCTTCAGCCAAAGGGGAGATAAAAACGTTGAGCAAAGTGATCTCCGAGCCTGAGGCGGAATACGTAATCGAGGTGGGCGGCACGCTCGATCCTGAGAACGTGGAGATCACGATTGAGAACCTGGGAGATACTCCGGTTAAGGACCCGCGGATAAGTGTCAACAGCCGTTACGACTGGTTCGATATTAATTCCATGGTGGAGGAAATAACCGCGGGGTGCACCACGGATGAGGAGAAGGCGGTAGCGATCTGGGAGTGGGTGCTATGGAAAAGGTTCCAGCGCTCGCCGCACGACGAGAGCGCTCTTCACCCGGTAAGGGCCTTGAACTGCTATGGTTACGGCATTTGCGGGCACACTTCATCCTGGATAAAGGCCTTCTGCAGGGCGGCCGGTCTCCAGGCGCGTGTCTGGGAGATCGCCGGGCACACTGTAAGCGAGGTCTTTTACAACGGCGGCTGGCACATGCTGGACGGCAATGTAAAGGTTTTCTACCTGGCCCGAGACAACCGCACTATCGCCAGTATTGCCGAGCTGGAAAAGGATCGCTGGCTGATCGAGCGCACGATCCATCCACGCGACCCCTGGGTGCGCCAGGACGATTCGCCGGGACGCAACATCCAGTTTGTCCGCTACCTGATTACCGAACGGGACAACTGGGAATCGGACGGTTATGACTACGAGAACAAAAGGCCATACAGCATGTCCATGACACTCAAGCCTGGTGAAAAGCTCCTCCGCTGGTGGGAGCCTGTGCTGGGAAAATTCGAGTCTCCCGACAAGAACCCTCTGGTTCCGCAAAGGTATGCCAACGGCCAACTGATCTGGGAACCCGATCTGGAAAATGTGGACCTGATAGACTATATCGACGTTGTAGAGAACGTGACTACCCGGGCTCAGGACGGCCAGAACCCGGCGATTCATATCAAGCACATTCAGGACTACGAGCTTTACTCCCGCGCAGCTCGTTTCGCCCTTCACATCCGCTCTCCCTATCCGGCAGTGGGGGGGCGTTTCTGGTGCAGGCTAATCAAGGAGGACGCCTCAAAGGGACAGGCCAGTGTCTTTTACGGCCACCCGGGGCACGGTGAAGGCAACCTTTACACTTTCCGCTGGGGCCGGGGTACCCAGGATATCGAACTGGATCTCTACCCCAACATTTTAAAAGATATGCCGGTTTATCACTACCAGATCGGATTTGCCTTGAAAGGCAGCGCCAGGGCAGACCCGCCCACTCAGGCCGGAGTGGACTGGTTCAAATCGGTCACAGACTTTCAGGTGTCCCCGCACAGCCTGCCGGCTCTTTCCAAAGGGAGGAACGTAATCCGCTATCAGGACAACTCCACAGGCCCCAGAAAGGTACGCATAACCCACAAGTGGCGCGAGATCAGCGACAACACGGCTCCAGACAGGGTTACCGGGGTAGTCTCACCGAAAAATTCTGAAGAGGTCAACACTCTCACCCCAACCCTCGAATGGCACGCTGCCAAAGACCCGGACAAGGGCGACAGTGTCAGTGATTACCAGGTGATAGTCAGCCTGCGGCCCGACTGCCGCTGGCCTCTGTCGCTGTCGCTTTACCGCAGTGTCGGCTCTGCTGTCTGTCAGTGGAGAGTGCCGGAGAGTTTCCTCAACCCCGGAACAACCTATTACTGGAAAGTGCGTGCCCGCGACAGCCGGGGCGCAGTGGGCCAGTGGGGAGATGTATGCAATTTCAAAACCTCGGCAAAGGCGAAATAACTTGCAGACAGCTTAAATTACCAGATTGTCCCAAAGGAGTAACCAATGATAAAAAGACTGTTCACTTTATCCTGGATCGAGTCGATTTTTCTTGCCCTTGTTATTTCCGCACCACCGCTGGACGCTCAGGTGGATATCGAAACAGTATCTCTGGACACCGTCCGCATGAATGCTTATCTCGCGGCAGAGGCGGAAAAACTGGAGCGGGAAGCCTGGGAGAGAATCAATTCCCGAGAAAAACTGGAAGCCGAAAGAAAAGCCCTTCGCAAGGAGTTCCTTTTCATGATCGGCCTCGACCCCCTCCCGGTTCGCACCCCTCTTCAGCCAACCGTAGTCCGAACTATCGAGCGAAAGGAATATACGATAGAAGTTCTGTACTTCCAGAGCATGCCGCGTTTTTACGTTACCGCCAATCTTTATAAGCCGAAAAAAGGGGGAGAGCGTTTCCCGGCGGTGGTCTGGGGGCCGGGGCACTCGAGCTATCGCTACGGCGCTAAAGCCCTGCGTCAGAATTACGCCATTCCCTGGGTGCGCGACGGTTATATCTGCATGGTGATCGATCCGATACAGGTGGCGGAGGTACTCGGAGTGCACCGGGGCGTTTCAGCCAGGGGACTGCGCCACTGGTACGCGCGCGGCTACACGCCGATCGGAATCGAGGTCTGGAATGCAATGCGCGCGGTCGATTACCTGATCGACAGGCCGGATGTGGATGGGAGCAAACTGACAATCAACGGGGTCTCGGGCGGAGGCCACCTGAGCTGGATGGCCGGCGCAGCGGATGAGCGTATCACCGTGGTACAGCCGGTTGCCGGAACCGCAGACGTGGAAAACCACGTTAAGCTCGACCTGCAACGCATGCACTGCGACTGCGCCTATTTTATCAACGCCTTCCGCCACGACTGGCCCACCCTTGCCGCCCTGATCGCGCCTCGTCCCCTGCTGATGCACAATTCCACTGAGGACGCTTACTATCCGCCTTCAGGATACAGGGCGGTTCTGCAAAAGGCGAAGCAAGTTTTCGCCTTTTTCGGCGTCCCGGAGAAAACGGATATGTTCGAGGTCTCAGGCCGTCACGGATACACGCAGCCGCAGCGGGAAAAAGCTGTTGAATGGAGCAACTGGTGTCTTTTCGGCAAGAAAACAACAGTAAAAGAGGAGCCTTTTGATTCGGTGCCGGGCGAAAAACTTGCCGCTCTGGGAGGGCAATACGGCGAGCATCCGGAGAATATCAACGACCGGATTCAGGAACTGCTGATACCCACAGCTCAACTGGAAACTTATAATAACCTGGATGAATGGGAGAAAAAACACGCTGAGATAATGCAAAAGTTGCGGAATATGGTTTTCCGCAATATGCCCGCCAGAGCCAGGGCAGTGAAAGTTTCGCAAGGAGAGCGCGGCTCTTTTGCACTCGAGACCGAACCCGGAATCCGAGTGGGCATGGCCTCCAACCTTCGCCAGCCGGGAATGCAGAAACAGCCGGCTATTCTTTATATCGCCTCGCCAGGGGAAACACGCACAAGTTGCTGGAGCATGATGAGCGATTACCCTTATGGCAATTGGACCACCTCTTTGAACGTGATCTATCCTCGCGGCACAGGAAATCAGCTCTGGAACTCCACACTGAGGAAAAAATTCGAGCGAACCTCGATGATTCTTGGCCGCACGGTGGATGATATGCGGCTATTCGACGTGCTCTGTGCGGTGGAGTATATTGCCACGCACCCCTCATATGATGGGACAAGTCTCACAGTGGTAGGCAAGGGAGAGGCTGGAATTCTGGGAGCCTATGCGGCCCTGCTGGATTCGAGGATCACCAGGGTCATCCTCTTCTCTCCGCCGCTAACCCACGAAAACGGCCCCATTTTTCTCAACGTCCTGCGCTACACGGATATTCCCCAGGTTCTGGCGATGCTCGCTCCGCGGGAACTGGTTTTCCTGACCCACGAGATCGAAAATTTCACTTATACACGCGAGATATACAAGCTCAAAAGCGCCGGGAAAAAGTTCCGCAGGGCCTATACAGTGGCCCAGGCGCTGAATTTGAAATAGTAAGCTTTTAAAGTGCGTGGCGGGTGTAGCCTGGATTATTCATAAAATAGTAAGATGTTATGTTTCCCCGGGGCTTGGGGGGCGGCGGGCGCATGAAATGCGCTCCGTTGCGCAAAAGCGCAACGGTCTGTGCGACTTGGGTCGCACAGCCGCCGCCCCCTCCCTCGGTGGCTGATAACAAACTCAAAACTAAGTGATTAGCCCTGTCAAGGCCCGGGTTTCATGAATAATACGTGCTAGAAGCTGTAATTTAAGGCATAAAATATTTTTATTTCTAGGATTAAAGGTGGGAAAATGAAAATCACAATCCGGTCGCAGTTATATTCTACTAACTCGGGTTTTGTTCTAACGGTGGTTTCCCTGCTTTGTTTGTCACAGTTGTCTTGCACTCCCGAACAAGTAGTAACGCATTCCCCGGCCGATTCGGCTGAATTGGTGCTGTTCGAGGAGGATTTCGAGGATGCGCACTGGGCCTCCCGGGGCTGGTACGATGGCCCGCAGATTGAACTCTCCACTGAAGAGAAAGTTCAGGGTAACGGTTCCTGTGTCTGGCATTGGAAAAAGCAAGGTGACATCCTCCCCGGGGGCAAGGGCGGCAGGGTAAGGATTCCCCCAACTGCAAGCGTAACCTTGAGCTATTCTATCAAGCACAGCGAAAACTGGGAATGGACCGGCAGGGGCTACCACCCCCATGAATTCCTGTTCATGACAACCGAGGACGGCGAACATACAGGCCCTGCCTCCACTCATCTCACCCTGTATGTCGAGACTATCGATGGAAAGCCTACGCTCGGTATCCAGGACAGTAAAAATATCGATGAGTCGCGGATCGGAGAAAAACTGGTCGGGATAACTGAAAGAAGAGCCGTGGCCGGCGGCAACGGCGACAGCGACAGTTACAGTGGCGGCTATTACAAGTTCGGCGAACTCTACCGCAACGGCAAGCACTGGCAGCCGGAGGAGATATATTTCAGCGATGAGCCCGGACCCCGCTATAAGGGAAGCTGGCACCATGTCAAGGCGCATTTCAAGCTGAACAGTATTGTTGACGGCAAGGGAATCAATGACGGTGTATTGCAGTACTGGCAAGATGGTGAACTGATCATGGACTGCCACGATGTTGTTTTCCGGACAGGTCAGCACCCGGATATGAAAATCAACCAGTTTCTTATGCTTCCGTATATTGGCCCAGGGGCAAAGCGCGAGCAGAAAATCTGGATCGATAATTTGAAAATTACCCGTTAAAGTAATCCATTGTTGTCTTAATACCGGGAGGAGTTATGTCCACTCCGGCACGGTTTTCAAGGCCCCGAAAGGCTGGCTCAATCCGAAAACCACCTGTTACTGGCGCGTAAAAGCCGAGGATGCCACCGGCAGATGGACTTCGTCTCCTGTAAAGTCGTCTTTCCGGGCCGTATGTTATTCCGCACTAGTGTGCGGTTCCAGCAATTTGTCAACAATATTTAGGAACCTCGTTACCAGTCAGGTGTATGCGACGCCCTGCTAGAGAGGCAGCGAACAGTTATTCGTGATAATGAATGGTGCCCATTATCCTCTTCCCTTATATTTCCTCACCACTGTATTGGTCCAGTTTACCCAAGTACCATTTTGTTTTTCATACCGCAAGCACCAAGTGACATCTCTGAAAACATCGACATAGACGTCGAACTTACTTAACGGTCGGGGCTTTTCAAAGGTCACAATGTAGTGCCTCGTACCGTGGGCCGGTACCTCAAAATTCACTGGGGTCTCATCCTTCAGCTTGAGTTGGTTTTCCACCGCGTCCTCAATATACATGGCGATTTCCTCATTTGCCGCGTACCGCCTATTCGGGGGGGAAGTGAGTGTGTAGGTAGGCATCAAGTACACAGGATAGTCGGAGTGATTCATGTAGTGAAAAACAAATACGAGGTACTCCTCGGCGTGGGTGAGCAACGGCTTGTACTCCCAGCCGGGGTAGAAGCTCCAATTCAGTTCTAACTCTTCGTGCGTCAGACTCTCGCTTTGTGTTGCTGCATCTCCGCTTAGGTGGGCCTTAACAGGAATGCGTCCGCTGGCTCTTACTGAGAACAACGCTACCCCTACGATAAAAGGACTTAAGACAATTACTAAGCTTATAAGTATAGAATGAATCTTCATATTGTTCGCCTCCTTCCTAATGCTCAGCCTCGAAGAATGCTCCACTCACAAGCCATTTGACAGTTGCAAATACCACGACTATCCAAACTATTACTACTAAGGCGTTTAGACCTATCAACAACGGATGTAGAAGCTGCGTTGCTACACATTTCGCCAGTAGGCCTGTGGAGACGGTAACTGCCTCCAAGGGGAAGGTATATCCCCACCAGCCAAAACTCAAGGGATGATCTTTGATCGTGATGTAATGGACAAATAGGACCGCGACAACTATTAGCCACCAAAACGAAAAACCCCATAGAACGGAGGCCGTTATCTTCAGTACAGGGAACACAGACATAAAGCTTATCCCGAACAGATTCCCATGTGAGGCTTCAACAGCTTGAATGAACTTTATTATGAAAATTACGACAATGGCAGTCGGCGCTATGCCTACCATACTGGTGGGTGCTAGCCTTCCTTCGGGGATAGCATGATGGATATAGCGCTGCCAGACAAGCGCCCCCACAAACAAGAAGTTAATGAAGCCTGCCCCGAGCGCTATCATAGAAATCATAAACAGAAAAGGAGCTAAAGCACTCTCTGCCCAGTAGACATCCATGCAACATGCTCCAAGCACAGGAATTATAAGGTGGGAAACGGGGGGAATGAACCAGGTGAAATTTGCGTGATGTGGGCGAAGAGTTATACTTAAGAATTGCATTCGGACCAATATTAAACCGAAAGTAAAGATCCCTATAGCACCCAGAAAGAAAAAGGCTATGCTTAAATGATACGCTAACCAGGGGCCGAATAGCATTGGACCAAGTTTATTGGTGCCCGTCCCCGCTAATATAAGGGAAATCGGCATAGTCGGAAAAAAGTTGGCTCTGACTGGATGTTGCAGGTTTTCTTTGATCTCTTCTGGATACCAGAAAAACCGAAGTGTCCACGGTACGAGGAAGGTCAAGAACATTACAATGGCTAGAAGATAGAATCCAAGGCCTACGTAAAGTAAGGCTGAAAATGGGCGAGCCACCTCTGAGGAAAGCTGCATGGTAATGGATATAGCTGCAGTACCCATTACTGCAGCGCCCCATTCCGGACCAAAATGCTTGACTATCTTTTTGAACATTACTGACCTCCTGTTGACGTGACTACGCTCCACTGTATTGCTCCGAAGTCTAAAATTTTTTGCCCGGGTTTAATTCCAACTTCTATCAGAAATCTAACTCCCAATTCATTTCCCCATTTTTCCATATCAATATTCATTTTACAATTGATCGCTTTATATCATTGTTAGTCATGTTATAAGCAATATTTTCACTCGCCATCGACCAGTTAAATTTGTCTTTGATTATCTTCCTTTTGGTGTCTTCTACCATATTTTGACCGAATTCAGATCGATGAAGCACAAGGCTGCCGACCCGGCAACCGATATCCCTGGCAATCACTTGACAATTTGCCTTCAAAAGAAAGAAAATATCTTTACAAACCTCACTTAGCGATCCATAGTTTCCTTGTCCCTTAGCAATGATCAGATCAGCCTTTTCGAAACGTTGTCGGAAGTCATCCTTGCATTCGTTGATAATGGTTCCCGGAGCATCTGAACCATTATCAATAACTTCAACCAATTTGGTGAGACCAGCAAATTGGGCTTCATCCTTTGTGGCGTCCCCGATAACCGGATAGCCTCTGAATGCAAAGGTTATCTTCTCTAAACAAGTTATGAATATGATTATGCAATTCAATATCAATCTACCAATCCATTTGATCTTTTCGCTCCTTTACTTTACTCAATGATTAAATAATTTACAACATCAAATACAACGAATAATCAGCTATTCTTTTACATACCTATATTTTTGATATAACAGGCAAAGAAAATGCCACAAGGATAAAGAAAGATATGATCAGCTGTAACTATCTGAAATAATTGATGTTACAAATATCATCCAGTTGTAAACACTGGTGGATAGTATTGTTATTTTGCAAATCTAATGCGAATATTTAATTGCATATTGCAATATTGTATCCATTCAGAACATGTTGGGCAACTTTAGCTGGGCCGTTTTCAATCGGTGTGTAAATACGGTTCAGGCGGCGGCCCTCCCATCCTCAATTGACACTCGTTTCCCATCCTTGTATTCTATGCTTTCGTAAACCTCGCTTAAGAGGTGAGAGGCATTCAGGTTTATGAAGCTTTTCTCGGTAACCATCAGGACCTTCCATATAAGGGCCGAGGCATTCGCCACGTTCTTGAAGCGCCTGGCCGCTTTGCACCACATTCGACAGGGATGTCCGCTCCGGCACGGTTTTCAAGGCCCCGAAAGGCTGGCTCAATCCGAAAACCACCTATTATTGGCGCGTAAAAGCCGAGGATGCCACCGGCAGATGGAGCCGGTGGAGCAAAATTTATTCTTTCACGACAAAATAAATTTTGGTAATTTAGGAACTAACTGGACTTAGATTAAGTGTTAAAAGGGTAGATATTTCCTTTGCATTAATTCCTGCTATGATAATAATGGACCAAAGGTGTGTTATTCCAGGGTTTCGGTAAAAACCACTGCAGGACACGGCACGCCGTGTCCTGCTACATGAAACATTTCATTGTTTCAGGGTGAGCCGGCAGGCTCATGACGATTAGCCTGAAGAAAGGTATCCAAAGATGAAAAAACCGATATTTATTTTGGCTGCTGTTTTTCTATTTTTGTTTTCAGCAATTTTTCCACAGGCATTCGGCATGGACGCCACGGTTCCGGGGGAGGTTACTACTCCGTATCCCACGATTGCAAACCTTGCAGTGGAATGGTATATCAAGGGGGATGACAATCTGAATGGCGTGGTTGCAGTAGAGTACCGCATGGTGGGGGAGGAAGAATGGCGCCAGGGCATGCCACTGCGGCGGATACCGGCAGGAAAGGGTAGAACAACAAGGAAACCATTCTACTGGGAAAACAGGCATTCAGGCAGCATTTTCGACCTTCGGCCCGGCACGGAGTATGAAATCAAGCTCAAGCTTTCCGACCCGGACGGCGGCAAAGCTGAAAAAGTAGTCCGCGCCGCCACCCGCAGCATACCCAGACCCGCGCCGGATGCTGTGATCAAGAAGGTCAATCCGCGCAGCTTCGGTGAGGCCGCAATCAGTGCGCAGCCGGGTGACATCCTTCTCCTTTCGCCGGGCTATTACGGCGAATTCACCATGATACGCAGCGGCGAACCCGGAAGCCCGATAGTGATTCGCGCCGACGGCACCCACGATGTGATCAACAGCACGTTCGACAGTTTCAGTTTCGGCGGCCGCAAACATGTGATTCTCGAGGGAGTCACTGTCAACGGAAGCGTGGATCTCCTGCGTTGCGAGGAAGTCGCGGTGCGCTACTGCACCGTGAATGCCAAGTACGGGATTATCGCCGAGCAGCCCCCGGGGTGCAGGAACTGCTATATTGCGGACAACGTAGTCACCTATATCATGCCCTGGATCAACCTGGGCATGGGAGCCGGCATGAGAACAGGCGGAGCGGCCTGTGTCGGCGAGGGCATCCGGATCACCGGGTCCGGCAATGTGATCTGCTACAACCGGGTCAAGGGATACAGGGACTGTATCTCTTTTATGGAGGATCTCGGTACGCACGTTCAGTTATGCATAGATGTCTACAACAACGATATCTACGTGGGAGCCGATGACGGGATCGAGGCGGATTTCGCCCAGGGCAACTGCAGGATCATGCGCAACCGGCTGACCAATTGTTTCATGGGACTCAGCTCGCAGCCTGGACTCGGCGGGCCGACCTATTTCATCCGCAACGTGATGTACAACATTATCGACTGCCCCTACAAGTTTTCCCGCTTCAGCAAGGGTGACGTGGTTCTGAACAATACTGTGGTCAAGGTGGGAGGCGGATTCAGGATAGTGCATAATCCCTCGCTTGCCTTTTTCAGAAACAACCTGATGATCGGCGGGGTGGGAGCAGGGAGATTCGGCCGCTACGGGAGCGGAGAACCAATGGCCATGGATTTCGTCCGGGCCAACGAAACCTGCGACATGGACTACGACGGGATGGGTGTATACGGCGCGCCGTTCAAAGCCAATGTCGGCGGAAGAGTGTTTGACAGCTTTGAGAGTTTCAAGAAAAACACCAGCGAAAAACACGCGGTTCTCGTGGATATGAGTGTCTTTAAAGCAAAGGTGGAATTCCCGAACCCTGCCATTCCCGAACGCGAACCTGCCGACCTCCGGCTGGCTCCCGGTTCTGCCGCGGTGGATGCCGGGATTTTCATCCCCAATGTCAATGACAGTTTCTCCGGCTCAGCGCCCGATCTCGGCGCTTACGAACTCGGGGTGGATATCCCCCATTACGGGCCCAGGCCCAAAGGCATGGACGAGGAAACATTCTGGCAGAGGAAATAGGGCAATAAAAAAAGCTTTTTCCCTTTTTAACCGCCCAATCCACTGATATTAGGGAGGCGTAATCGTGATTTCTTCAGCTTTCTTTTCACCTGATACAAGGACGATAAAATTTCAACACATTGTTTTCGTTGCACTTTCAAGGCTTGTTCTTTTGCTGATGCTGGCTGCCGCCGTAGCAGACAAAGCGCTGGCAGCGGAAAGGATTTTCATGTTCCACAACAGGGGATGCAGGGACTTGAAAGAATTCCGTACCTATGCTGAACTCGCTGCCAGGATGAAACCCTACGGGCGGGTGCAGATTACAATCAGCGCCATATCGGATAAAGCATGGTTCATGTTCCCGGAAGGCGGCAGCCCGTGGCACGAGTATGCCTGCTACATGCCCGCACCCTGGATGTTTTTCCCGCATCCCAAAATCGCCCCGCACGTTCCTGCAGACTGGGTAGTTGCAAACCGTGAGCTTCTGCTTGCCAAGGCTGCTATCGTGCGCGAGATGGGCCTGGAAGTTTTATTCGCGGGAAAAAACTCAGAGATGCTGCCCGAGTCGTTTTTCCAGGAGTATCCGCATTTGCGCGGGCCGAGAGTGGACCATCCCCGGCGCAGCAAAAGAGAGGAGTTCTCCTGGTGTGTCGACCTGCCGGAGACACAGGAGATAATCGAATGGACCGTGGCCGAACTTCTTCGCCACGTGCCGGGGATAAAAACTTTCGAATCAGGAACCAATGATGCCGGCTCAGGACTCTGCTGGGCCGCCTCACAGTACCCCGGCCCTAACGGCCCCCGCCACTGCAAAGGCCGCACCGCCGGGGAGCGGGTCCGGGACCTTGTCCTGACCGTGCAGCGGGGAGCGAGCAAGGGCGGAGGAGATATTATTTTTCGCTGGAGCAATGTCAATTTCTGGCAGAACGAGATGGATGTAATCCTGCCCATGTTGCCGGAGAAAGCCTATATTAACAGCCGGGACCCCTCGCTGATGAGTGTGGGAACGATGATTAACCAGAATTACCCCTTCATCGGCATTATCGATCCCCTCTCGGTGATCCAGTCCATGGAGCGCTATCACAAACCCGGTGTCAGCAACATAATAGTCAATTTTTCCGCAATGTACGACCGGTACGAGGATAGACCCCAGACCGTAGGAAAACTCCTTGATATTGTCGAGGATTGCATAGCTGAGCCAACCGGCTCTCTAACCGAGCGGCTGGAAAAGCTGAAAAAAATAGCAACCCTGTGGGGCGGAGAACAAAACCGGGAAAAATTGTTCGAGGCCCTGTATAATATGCACCAGGCGTTCGCAACCAAAAACGCGGCCGCGCCGCACTACAGCAACTTTTACTGCGGGGTCTCAATGAGGCATCTCACCCGGCCCCTGCTGATCAAGCCCGAGGTTCTCACTCCCGGGGAGGAGGCCTATTTCCTGCCGCACATTTTCAACATCCACGAAAACGAAGCCCGCATGGACTATATCGACCTTCATGGAAGCAGGATGCATGGAACGGCGAACTGGAATGACCGAGGCCTTCGCCGGGCGTTGAGTATGGCTCGCAGCGCAGCCCGGACTATGGAGAATCTGGAGAATGCCCCGCAAGGGGAATGGCTGAATAAAATTGCCCTGGGCTTCAAGATGTGGGCCAGCGAGGTGCGCTCGATTCATAATTTCTACCACGCCCAGTTGATCCGAGACAAGTACGCCGATATCCTGGCCGGCGAGCCGAAAATCTCCTTAAAAGTCGAAACCTGGGAGGGCGACCCGGGCTATCTCGAATGGATCGAGATCATGCGCGATGAGTTCGACAATACGAACGAACTGATCGCCATGCTTGAAGACGGTGGAATCGAGCTGGTCGCCCGGGCTGAAAACCCGCGCTACGAGGATGCTTTCCTGCTCGGGCCGGACTTGATCGATCAACTCAAAAAGAAAGCGCGTATCATGCGCGAGCACTGGCTGGACGTGCAGGAATACCTGGCCCCGCCGCACAAATAGTGAGGGGATACCAATATTATTAACCGCAAGGTTCAGGACATGATGAAAAATTGTGGTATCGGAGTATCTTGCTGGCCAGGGAGGTTGCCCGTCACGGATTGGAGCGTTTCCCGGGAGAGCCCAGGCTTGCGCGGATTGCCGAGAGCCTTCGAAACTGAAAAACCTTGTACTGGCCAAATAGCTTAACGGCCCGCTTTCCCCACCCTGAAAATCGTTTCCTGCCAGGGGCCGAGCCTCACCTGCCCGCCAGGCACCGGCCGCAGGCTGCGAAGGTCTTCTACAGCGCCGATATCACCCTTTCCCCTGATAGTGAACTCCACTGGCGACGGGCCAATGTTGCTTGCATAGATCAGATAGTCGTTCCTGCGCTCCACGGCACGCACCTCTGCGCCGATGACCAGCTCTCCTGATGCATCCACACCGACCAGCGGCCTCCGCAAGTGGAGCTTGTCTGCCAGCGGAGCCAGCAGCTTGTGGTAATCGGTCGGCTCAAGCGGTGCTGTCAGGTAATACAGGCACCCTCGGCCTTTGCTGACCAGCACTATCGCCGGGCGGCTGTCAGTGAAACGGGCGAGCACCGTGTTCTTACCGGGATCGGTAGTCTGGATCAGGCCGTTCGAGTGCAAATGTACGCGCTTGTTCCTGAAAATATCAGCTTCCTCGGTGACTATGTCCTGCCTGACATCACCGTAAATAATAGTCTGCGTGATGCTTTGGTCGTAGTTCTGCACCATTTCGCCTTCGCCCAGCACCGGCGGCAGAATGACACCGGTTATTTTCAGACCCAGGTCCGCCACCCGGTTGTTCTCGCGGGCGTATTGATCGAACAGGAAGGATTCGGGAACCACAACTGCCGTGCCTCCGGTTTCGACATATTTGATAATCTTATCCGTGACCTCAGGCCTGCTGTATTTGACCGCAGGCACGATCAGGAGTTTTAAACGGGAGAGCTTGCCGGCAAGAATCTGCTTTTCGCTGACAAAGCCGATCCGGCAGCCGAGAAGCCGCGAACCCTCCCAGGTGGAAAAGACCGCATCAAGGTAGGGGGTACGGCCCGCCCGGTGAAGGTGTGGCGGGACCTGTACGATACTGCTCTTGGAATAGAAAATGGCCACCTCGGGATCGGGCTTTGTAAATTCCTCGATTTCACGGTTCAGACGCCGTACATCCAGAGCGACTTTCAGTACCTCGGCCACCTCAGAAAGCGGTATGTTCCAGCTGATTGGAACCGATGAGGCTGCGAACATGGGGAATTCAGGGCTGTTTTGCTCTCTCCACAGCCATTTGGCGATTGTCGACTTGCCGTGAACAAAATGCAGCAGGAGCCCATGCGCGCCGCCGCCCATTTCCGGTTCGACCATCGCCTTTTTCTCCTGGCTCAGGCTGAGCAAAAGGTCTGAGAAAATATGCGAATGCCCGGACTCGTTGAGAATCGCATCATCAACCTCGTTGATTATCATTTCTTCGTCTATTCCGGTGGTACTGTTGGCAGAGCTGAGCATGCTGGATGTGCCGCCGGCATTGATCGGGATATCCGCATCGAGCTTGCGTATCTCGCTCTTGACCCACTTTAGATAGTCGGTGAAGCGGCGGGTGTTGAAGCAGGCCCAATCGTACCAGGCGGCGCGGTTCACATCCGGCACAGGCGCAGCATTTTTACACGGGGGTGCGGTGATCTCTGAAAAATCGCCGTAGGAGGTCTGCCAGATGCTGTTGACCTTATCAACAGAATTGTATTTATCTTTCAGCCAGTCGCGGAACATCTGCTGGCTCCTGTCGCAGTAGCAGATATACATCAGTTCGTAGGCCATGATATTGTACATCAGGTTCGGCATTTTCTTCCAGCGCTCGCAGCGCCGTTTCATGTACTCGAGCACGGCCTGGCGGATATGCGGACTTTCCAGGCAGATCACCACGTTCTCTTTCCTGCCGCCCATGGACCACCTGTCTTTGATCAGGTGGCCGCACCAGCCGTCCCAGCCGACCCGGTGTGTGTCCGGATACTTATGATAAGCCTCGTAGACCGGTGAAGTTTCGATATCGCCTCTGGAGCCGCCCCCCACAGTATAGGTCTCTCGTACGTGGTCGTACGGGGCGAAATAATCCAGCAGCGTGCCCCTGTTGATCGAATGCATTGCCAGAAAAATCACCGGGGCGCCGTTCTCGTAGCGGAAAAAGCCATCCGATTGTTTTAAGCCCTTCAGTTTGGGCAGAGGAGGTACGTATAGGTCTTTCAGGCGGTCCATTTCATCTGCGGCTTCTGTGCAGGAGGCGATCACGTATTCGAGGATCTTTTTTTCTTCCTCCTCATTCTGGAACCAGACCAGTTTGCTTCTCACCTCGAGGCCTAATCGTGCAGTTTCCAGAGGGATTCTCCAATAAAGAGTCTGGTATCCCATGGCCTCAGCGGCTTTGACCTTGTCTTTGAGATGGGCCACCTTTTCTTTTGCCCGCGCTCTAAGAGTTGATATTTCGGGATCCTGTTCGATTTTATCTTCCGGGCCGGCAAGCGAGGGGTACACATAACGGTCGTCTATCACCACCCGGCAGTCCCATGGATCAACCAGCGATGCGGTTTGGGCACTTTCCTCGCCGGAAACCAGCCGGATGTTGTCCAGGTAAAGCACGCCACCGTTGATGCGACCAAAGTCCAGGCGAAACTTGCGTATTCTATCCAGAGCAAGAGGCCGGTTGCCCTCTTCGACATTCGCTTTGGCCAGCAGGAGCTCATAGTGGTTCCAGCCCTTTATCATAAAAATCTTGCGTCCCCGGTACGACTGGCCTTCCCAGCTTGCTTCTTCATCTGTAGCCAGCTCGTCGAAAATCTGGATCAAGCCGGACTGGATCCGTTCGCTTGGATTGTAAATGTCGAATTTCAACAGCTCGTATCCGCTCCAGTCGCGGGGAATAGCCTCGGTCTCGAGGATGCGGGTGCGCCTGTCGTTCAAATCGATTTTAACCCCGCTCTTGCCGTGGGCAGGGTGTTCGCCGGACAGGGACATTGGGCCTGTCCAGCGAGCGAGAGATTCCTGCCTTTCGAAATCATCCAGAACGAGTGTTTTTGTCCCTTTTCCAGAGCTGCAGCCAATCACTGTCAGAAAGGCCAGCGATAGCGCATTCAGTAATGTATGGTTTATCATATCTCATCCGATCCGGTTATAAGGTTTGAGGAGGATAAGTTAGCCCGGATTATTCATGAATTAGTAAGATGTTATGTTCTCCCGGGGCCTGGGGGGCGGCGGGCGCATGAAATGCGCTCCGTTGCGCTTGCGCAACGCTCTGTGCGACTTCAAGTCACACAGCCGCCGCCCCCTCCCTCGGTGGCTGATAAAAATGTGAAAATAATTGACTAGCCCTGTCAAAGTCTGAGTTTCATGAATAATCCGGGTTAATGAGGTATCAGCGGTTTCCGGCCTTCTCGATCCTGAAAATCGTCTCCTGCCAGGGGCCGAGTCTCACCTCTCCGCCAGGCACAGGCCGAAGGGTGCGCAGGTCCTCCACAGAGCCGATCTCTCCCTTTCCCTTTATCGTAAATTCCACCGGAGACGACCCAAGGTTGCTTGCATACATCAGATAGTCGTTCTCACGCTCCACGGCACGCACCTCCGCCCCGGTGACCAGGTTGCCGTCTGCATCCACGCCGACAAGCGGCCGCCGCAGATCGAGATTTTCGGCCAGTGGAGCTAAAATCTGATGATAGTCCGTTGCCCCCAGCGGCGCGGCAAGGTAGTAGACAGTTCCCCGGCCCTTTTTCACCAGCACGATAGCCGGGCTGCCGTCAGTGAAACTTGCCAGCACCTTGTTATTTCCCGGGTCGATTTTCTGCACCAGGCCGTCCGAGTGCAGGATCAGCCCGTTTTTTCCGCGGAAAATGTCCCCGTTGCCAGCCCTTATCTCCCTTTTTACCTCACCGTAAACAATAGTCTGGGTGAAACTCTGGTCGTAGTTCTGCACCATTTCGCCCTCGCCCAGAATTTCCGGCAGGATGACATCGGTTACTTTCAAGCCCAATTCAGGGACCCTGTCTTGTTCGTGAGCGTACTGGTCGAAAAGGAACGATTCAGGCACAACAAGCGCCACGCCGCCTTTTTCGATATATTCCAGCACCGCGTCAACGACTTCAGGCTGAACATACTTGACCGCAGGCACGATCAGAAGCTTGAATCGAGACAGCTTGCCATCGAGGATCTGCCTTTCGGTGACAAAACCGACCCGGCAGCCCAGGTAGCGGGAGCCTTCCCAGGCGGCGTGCAGGACATTGAGATAGGGAGTGCGGCCTGAGCGGTGAAGGCGGGGCGGGGCCTGCACGATACTGCTTCTGGAATAAAGGATAGCCATCTCAGGCTCAGGTTTGGTGAACCCGGTGATTTCATTTGCCAGGCGGCGGATATCCAGCCCGATTCGCAGTACCTCCTCCAGATCAGCCAGGGTGATATTCCAGCCGTGCGGAATGGAACTGGAGTTCATCGAGTGGTACTCCACGCTCGGCGTGCGCGCCCACCACCACTTGGCAATCGATGATTTTCCTTTCAGGAAATGCAGCAGTGTCCCGTGGGCAGAGCCGCCCATCTCAGGCTCGACCATCGCCATTTTCCTGTTGCTCAGGCTCAGGAAAAGGTCGGAGAAAATATGCGAGTGCCCGGACTCGTTGAGAATCACATCATCGACCTCGTTGATTATCAGCTCCTCATCGATGCCTGTAGTGCTGTTGGCTGAGCTCAGCATGCTCGAGGTGCCGCCTGCGCAGATCGGGATATCCGGGTCGAGCTTGCGGATTTCGGCCTTGTTCCACTTGAGATAGTCAGTGAAACGCCGGGCGTTGAACACCGCCCAGTCGTACCAGGCAGCGCGGTTCACCTCCTGCACAGGCGCTGCGTTTTTAGTCTCCGGAGCCCTTATCCGGTCGAACGAGCCGTAGGAGGTACGCCAGGTCTGGTTTACCTTTTCTATCGAGCCGTACTTGTCTTGGAGCCATTTGCGGAACATCTCCTGGCTTTTCTCACAATAGCAGATATACATCAGCTCGTAGGCCATGATATTGTACAGCAGGTTCGGGTTGTTTTTCCACTGGTCATAGCGCCGTTTCATGTATTTGAGCACCGCCTCCCGGATATGTGGACTTTCCAGGCAGAGCACCACGGTTTCCTTGCGGCCGCCCATGGACCACCTGTCCTTGATCAGGTGGCCGCACCAGCCGTCCCAGCCCACGCGATGGGTGCCCGGGTACTTGTGAAATGCCTCGTATACCGGCGAGGTCTCGATATCGTAGCGGGAGCCACCGCCCACAGTGTAGCTTTCCAGACGGTGGTTGAACGGCGCGAAATAATCCATCAGCGGACCGTCATTTACATTCAGCACCGAGAGGATCAGCACCGGGTTGCCCAGTTCGTCCCTGAAATAACCGTCCTTCTGTTTCAGACCTTTCAGAACAGGGTAGTCCGGCACGTAGAGCAGGTGCGGATTGACCTCATCCTCCGGCAGTTCAACTCTCTCCTGGTCAGCGGCTGAAAGGATGGTGCTCATCTCCCCGGCCGCCCTGGTGCAAGAGGCGATAATATGTTCGAGAATCTTTTTCTCCTCTTCCTCGCTCTGGAACCAGACCAGTTTGCTCCGCACACCCATGCCGACCTCGGCTGAAATAAGCGGGATTCGCCAGTAGTGGGTCTGGTAGCCCTGAAGCTCGGCTGTGTTGAGTTCTGCTTCGAGCCTGGCTACAGCTTTTTTGGCGCGTTTCCTTAAGTCTGAAATTTCCTGGCTCGGTTTGATTTTTTCCTCGGGTCCGTAGAGCGAGGGGAACACGTAACGGTTGTTTATTACCACCCGGCAGCTCCGCGGGTCAGCCTGGGTTGCTGTGTTCGGGTCTTCTTTTCCGGAGACCAGCCGGAAATTGTCCAGGTAGAATTCACCGCCAAGGCGGCTGAAATCGAGCCGGAACCTGCGGATTTTACCTAATGCCAGCCCTCTGTCGCCCTCCTCGACCCTCGCTTTGTCGAGCATGAACTCGTAGTGGTTCCAGCCTCTGTTCATGAATATTTTCCCGCCGCGATAGCTCTGGCCACGAAGTTCAGCGTTTTCATCAGAGCCAAGTCCGTCATAAATCTGAATCCCTGCTATCCGGACAGTGCCGCTGGGATTGTAAATGTCGAATTTGAGCAGTTCGTAGCCGCTCCAGTCGCCGGGAAGACTCTCGCTTTCCAGCACGCGCGAACGCCTGTCCGACAGGTCGAGCCGCAGACAGCTTCTGCCGTGCGCTGGATACTTCCCTGAAAGAGAGACCGGGCCTTTCCACTGTTTCAAGCTTGATTCGCTCTCGAAATCATCGAGCAGGAAAGTATCCGCAAAAACGATCCCGGTTGTATTCAATAAGAAGGATACAAACAAGGCAAGCACGATAATACCTGTTTTTCGCCGATTCATTCTGATCTCCAGGTTTGTTTAAAGATTACCAGAGTTAGTCGAAAGATGTTTACTTTTTCAGATCAGATAATGACAGAAACAAAAAGAATGCCAGTGCCCGATTTGAATCTAAGTTCTTTGATTTGAGGAGTTAAGCAGCAAGCAGAGAGATTCGGATTTCTCATTTTCGCATATCCGGTGTCAGGAATGAGAAAATAAGATTCCAACCAGCGCTTTATCTCTACAATCTCGCTAAAATCAGTTTTGTATTATTATATATTAAAGAGTATTTTGAAATATCCTAATTATTTACTAATATTTGCTAACAAAATCTGAATTCAATGAAAATCGATAAGGCAAAGCTTGCAGAGGCTTGGCGATGAAAAAAACATTAATCATTCTCCTGCTTTCTATACTTACCACTCCATGCCGGGCGGGTATTGCAGCCTGGGCTCATGATTATCTTAAATTCATGGACAAGACCTTATCCGCCCCGGTGAATCCGGATACGCTGCTCCGCCTCCGAGTTACAAGGGGCGAGTATGAACCGGTATCTTTCGCGGTGTGCTCAAGCGAGGCAGTCTCGCTAACGGTTTCGGTTGTCTCGGTGGAAGGTTCCTTCGCTTTGCCGTTGGAATGGCTCGAAATTCACGAGGTGAGAAGCCTGGAGCCGACCACTCCCTATAACCGTCTTTACGAAATAGAGGGAGCAGCCGACCTTATGGCCAACATAAACTATTACTTCTGGATTACAGTCCACCCGCCGGAGAATGCGCCGGCAAGAACCTTCACCGCAGAGGTGGTTCTCCAGACTCCAACGGAAACCAGAATTCTGCCGCTCCAATGCGAGGTTCTCCCGTTCACTCTGGCGGTGAGCCCGATAACCGGCGGGGTTTTCATGGCCGGCACCGATATCCCTGCCAGTTGGTACCGCGATATGAATGAGCATGGCTTGAACGCGATCCAGTTTTTCTGGTCCGGGACAGGGATCCAGGTAATTAGAGAGGGAGATAAGCTGGTTCTGGATTTCAGCGGGCTGGATCATTTTATGGCCAACTTCCTGGCCGGGGGAATGAATGGGCCGGTGACAATCAGCCTGGGAAACGACTATAACATGCATTACGAGCGCGCAATTGCCGCAGCTTTCGATATCCCGGTAATAAGATATCCTGAAATTGGCGGTAAGGCGGCCTGGGGCCCGGAAATAAGTCCCCAGCTGGACAGCCTGTTTGTCGAGGGCCTGCGCCAGATCCTCGACCACTGGAACTCGATGAATTATCCCGAGCTGGTCGTTCTGATCTACGATGAGCCCACAGAGCGCCTGATCGAGCGCCACAAGAGCCGTTTCGATCTGCTCAAAACAGTAATGCCGGACACGAGGGTGTATGGGGTGGTGATGAACCGGCGAAGCTGGGCCGAGGATCTGAGCAACCAGTGCGATATAATCGTCTCGGACGGCGATTATCTCGGCTGCCGGGACGTGGCTGCCGCTCACGGCCTGGATTGCTGGGTTTACAGCTTTCCGCTTAACGCGGTCTCCAAATCCCGCTACAGGATGGGGTTGATGGCCTGGCGCAGCGACGCCCAGGCTACCTGGTTCTGGATGTACAATTACTGGAAATACGACCCGGATGGCTGCGCGGTTTACCCCCATACCGACGATCCGGAAAAATTGATCAGGACAACCTACTGGGAGGGAATCCGGGAGGGAATCGATGATATCCGCTACATGGCAACCGCCCAAGGCCTGATCGAAGAGGCCGGAGCAGAGGCGCAATGGGCTGCTGATACAATCGAGGCAATACGAAAGTCGATAAACCCCGAAACATTGATCACGGAAGAAAGGATTAAACAAATAAGGGACGAGTTGATCGAGATCATTATCGCGCTTCGCACAGAAATCCGGAAACCCTGTGATATCAACAATGACGGCCGCGCCGACATCCGCGATGTAATCGCCCTGCTGCTTCTGGCACGTTCATCCCCGGGTGATCCACGCCTTGACAGGGATGGTGACAGCACTTATTCGATCAACGACGTGATTCTCCTTCTGACTGACATCTTTACCGGGAATTGCCGGCTGAGCGTCCGCCTACAAGGAGTTGTGGATACGCCGAAAATGGATGGTCTTATACATACAGAATGAAAGCCGGGGGATTCACGCAGACAAGAAAAATAGTGCTCCTAAAATAGGTGCCTGGATCTTGTGAAACGGGGGTAGGTATCTGTGAATAAGGACTGGTTATGGGAGATTAGAAAGGACATTACTAACTAAGAATCACTCCTCGCTTAGCTCCGGTATCCTGAAAGCCCTTCTGTCAAGCAACTCTGAATAGCCATGAATAACTCCATCCTTGTCAGAATAAGCTTGGTATTCACCCGGAGGCTCTGCTGGGTCTCCTTTGATACCGAGGAATGGATGATAGTGAAGAGTTGAAGTAGCAAAATCAGTATAAAGTTCTGTGAATAATTCTCTGACTGTTGCGCTAGGATTTCTAGTTATTTCTGGAATAACTCCAACTGCAGGAGAAAAATAATAATTGTTAAAAAAATAACTTGCTGGTGATTCATCGTCCCAGACATGAGTCATGCTGACCGAACGAGGCATGGATGTTCTGTCTACGATTGCCTTACCATAGGATATTAACGGCAAGAATGTGAGTCTTCCGTAGTCATCATTATTCCAGTTATCGGTTACTTCTTCTGCAGGAGTATCACGGCCATTTGAGTAAATACCTATTTCTCCGTTTCCTCCAATACCACCAAAAACACCGTGACATGTTATATTAAATACAATTTCATCATTTTCGTCTGTTTTATCTTTTATATCATCTATTGCAGTTTTTATCTCAGCTTCTGAAGGTAGATGCAGCAATACTGTCTCATAGCTTCGCTGTTCCAGAAAGTTTTTTAGTGCATCGCTGTCATTCGTAGCCCAGTCATGATTACGAGGTCCTCTCAATATCAACCCATACCTCATCGCTGCATCTAGCACTGCAGACGTGTCCTTGCGCGTTGAGTTGCCAGCTTCGTCTATTGCTACCAGCTTTATGTTCACGCTGTCGGCTGCCGGGTCTGAGAACGTGAAGGAGTGCGCTGCTTTTGATGTGGTTTCTCCTAATGGGTACATTTTTCCAGCATTTTCAACATAGATTGAGTCTACTGAAGGTTCGTCTGTGACGTATTTTATTTTGATGAATGGGTCTTCTGCGCCGTCTTCGCTTATTTCCAATGTTAGGTTGCTTATCGTGGGCGCAGTCGTGTCAGGAGGCGGGAGGGTTGTGAAAGTTATCTTTTTTTCTGTAACATTGCCTGCCCTGTCATATACTTTTATTGTAATATTGTAGGTTTTTTCAGGCACAAGGTCTGTAAGATGAGCGGAATAAGTTTTCCTGTAAGCACTGTCCGAGATTTCAGGCTTACTGTCCCCTAAGTAGTCCACCTCTATCCTTGCCTCCTCGTCAGTTTCCCAGGAAAGATTTGCCTCGTTATAAGTTACGTTTTCTGAATAATTTGAAATAACAGGCGGGGTGGTGTCTTCGGGTACCACCGGTTCTGTGGGGCCGCTGTCGCTGCATCCGGAAGACAGAATGCAAAGCAAGGAAAAGTATCCAAATTTT
>Ga0114922_10001063_pt1 | contig 26087 bp, 26 predicted proteins | sample AartaG_FD_100975 | JGI IMG/M metagenome (GOLD analysis project Ga0114922, IMG submission 100975) | Deep subsurface microbial communities from Aarhus Bay to uncover new lineages of life (NeLLi) - Aarhus_00045 metaG | ecosystem: Environmental > Aquatic > Marine > Oceanic > Sediment | place... | reverse complement strand
TTTACATTATTATTTTTTTTAATCTGTTAGAAAATTTCTTAGAAATTATTAACGCGGTTTCAAAAGGACAGTTCTTCTTGAATTGAATAACGGTAATAAAATTTTCAATCCCCACTAAAGATAAAATCCCGTAATCTTCGAGAGAAATTAATTCGTGTATTCTAGAATTTCCGATAATAAATCGGCTTTCTAGTAGCCTAATAATTTCAGATAATACGTTAGAATTAAGGTAAGAGACTATAACTCTTCCTGTTTGAGTAAGTAATGCAGAAGATATGACGAAAGACGAGAAAGTATGGAGTTCTTTAAAAACTTCAATTAATTCCTTTTGGATTTCTTCTGAAACTAGCTTTTTGCTTTCGATGATCTCATCAACGTTTTTTTCAAAGTTTTGGTATTCTGAAACTTCGCCATCAAAATCCTCAGTAAGCAGCTGTAAATCAAACTTGTTCAGGAATTCGCTTTTAATTTCTCTCAATTGATTCCTTAATTCGACGAGGTTATCGGTTCTATCGCTAAATAAAGCGAACATTAATTCACTTGAGTCCGCTTTTTCAACCTCAAAAATAAATCTAAACGGTCCGACCTCTATTTCAGATAGCTCCTTAGTTCTTAGAGTTTGTTTAACAAAAGAGAAAATCGCGCTTAAAAAGCTACTTGTCAGTTTAATGTCAAAACTATCTTCATATGTTTTATAAAAGATTAGCTCCCCTGAAGATTTCATAATGAAAATATTTTTTATCATGCAAGTTCAAAAAATAAATTTATTTTACTAAATAAAACAGATTTTATACTTTTTTAATAATAGTTTAAGTTTAAAAATTCTTGTATAGTTCGTTCTTATAACATTAAAGTAATAGAATTACACATTTTTATCAAAAATTTAATTTGATGAAAAAATTAATTTAACAATTTAATTTAATTTTAATAGCCCAAATTAAGGTTTTTATTTTTTGTTCGAGAAATGAAAAAAATTAGAACCCCTCAAATTTAGCCCATTCGTCGTCGTCGTCGATCTCTTCTTCTTCTTCGAGGTATTCTTCAGCTTTTTTTGCCTTAGTCCCTTCAGCTGACTCTTCTTCGTACTCATCATAATCGTCGTCAAAACTTATGGCTTTATCTAAGTCTGTAGTTATTTCTTCCTCGCTAATTTTTATTTCAGGGATTGGTTCTTCTTCGCGCTTTTTCTTTCCAACAAGTTTGAGATAGTCTCCATGAATTTTAATTGTTATTGGTGTTTCTTCTTGTAGAAGGCGCACTACTACTTCCTCACTACTTGATGTATCGTGCGGCATACGCATTACAATAGCTCTGGAGCCTTCAAATACGCCGCTTATAATTTCAACTGTATCTCCCGATTCTAAATATTCGGTAACACTCCTTGGGAGGATTACGTGTTTTAACTCGACTAATTCAATATTTTGAACGATCCTTCCTTTTATATGGGGTATACCTTGTACTGCAATTTGGACCGCCCTCTTCTGTGGCGCTTCAAAGAACACATAGCCTGGTAATAAAGGGGATACGAGCATTGCCCTAATATCAGGAACAACATCCAAGATTTTAAATCTATAGAAAATTTGTTTTAAAATATTGCTTTCTTGGTTAATTGTTGTTCTTACAGCAAAGAGAGTAGTAGAAGGTTCTTGAACTTCTTCTTTCTCGATAACAATTAAGTTATCTTCTAAATCTGTCCCTTTCTTCTCACTCTCTTTTACATTATCCTCTTGATCCGCCATATTTTTTCACTTTTTCCTTATTTGAATTATCCTTATTTAAGATGTATAAATAACAATTTCTTAGAAAAGAAGTTTATGATCTAAAGGAAATTCTAAATTAAAAAATTTTGCTTTTTAAAGAGATTTTAAAAATAAGCGTAAAATTCTGCTTGATATGAACAAATAAAGATAATTTAATTTTTTAAAAGGGAATATTATTTATATCTAATATTTCTGGAATTCTTCTGTTTCGATCAAGCCAAGAAATTTCAGCATTAGTATATCTCCAAGTAATTTCACACTTACCCAACTTACCTTCTACTTTCGTTTCCCAATCCCATGGAGATATTACTACCAAATCACCTTTTCTTATCCATACTCTTTTTTTAATTTTACCACGAATTCTACCTATTCTATGATTACCGTCTTGACAAAATACACCCATTCGTTCACTACCATATATATCAACAACTCTAGCAAACATTTCTCCAATTCGGGTATTTGGCCATTTTACGCGCGTAATTACGGGGGGTATGTAAGGACCTCTAGCCTTCCCTCTCTTTACTTGTTTTTTTTTAGCCACAATCTTTTACCTTTTATTTTCAATTTATAAAATTAAAACTTATCTTCAGGTTTATATTCTCCTTTAATAAATACGATTTTTATACTTTTATCAGAACTATTACGAATATTATGCATTTCTTTTGGTTCTATTAAGAATACGCTTCCTTCTGGAGCGTCGTATTCTTTATCTTCTATAATCATAATGCCATTACCGTCAACAAAATAGAAAGTTTCGTCGATCAAGTTATGTCCATGAGCTTTTTCGGCCATAAATTCGCCTGGTTTGAGCAAAATTAAACCCCAATCAATGCTAGGCCCGCGCATTAAATATTTTACGCCAGAATCTCCTTCTCTATACTTAAAGTCGTTTTCGTTAACGCGTTTAATTTTTTATCACTTATTCTTTTATTATAAATCAAATTATCAAAATTAAATTAAGTTAAAAATTTTATTATATTGGTAAATGAAATGGATTTAACTTTTAATTTTACAAGTATCCCTCATATAATTTTTGGTGCCAGAAAGTTAAATGAACTATATAACATAATACCAAAATTTGGAAAAAATGTTCTTTATGTAATCGGAGGAAAGTCGCTTAAGGAATCTGGTAAATGGGACGAGATTGTGAATGCGATGGATAAGAAATCGATAAATATTTCGATAATTTCGGTTTATGGAGAACCTACACCTACGCTTATTGACGAAGCTGTAGCGAAGTGTAAAAGTAAAAACATAGATTTAGTCGTAGGAATAGGAGGGGGGAGCGTTACCGACGCAGGTAAAGCGATTTCAGCAATGATTTCTAAAGAAGATTCAATTATGAACTACCTCGAGGGTGTTGGGAACAAAATACACGATGGAAAAAAAATACCGTATATTGCGATCCCTACAACATCGGGTACCGGTAGTGAGGCAACAAAAAATGCGGTTATTTCTGAGGTGGGCCCTGAAGGTTTTAAGAAATCTCTTCGCCACGATAATTTAATCCCAAATTATGCCATTATAGACCCCGAATTTGTATTATCTAGTCCTCCTTCTGTGTCTGCCGCCTGTGGAATGGATGCCTTTACACAACTACTAGAAGCATATGTTTCGCCTCGAGCAAGCCCTATCACTGACGCTTTAGCTTTTTCGGGCATGAGATATGTGAAAGACGCAATAATACCTGCTTGTAGTACTCACGCTTTGGATATAGCCGTAAGATCTGCTATGGCGTACGGCTCTTTGATGTCAGGGATTGCCCTTACAAACGCAGGATTAGGTATAGTTCACGGATTAGCGTCATCTTTAGGAGGATTATTTGAAATCCCTCACGGTGTAGCGTGTGGAACGCTTCTTGCGGAAAGTACAAAGATGAACATAACGCAATTGCAAAAGATTGGCGATGCTGGTAAAAAGGGATTATTAAAATATGCTATAGTTGGGGCTTTACTTGCTGGTAAAAAAGTATTTGAAAATGTTGATATTTCTTACTACTGTTCAATATTAATTGATACTCTTGAAAAATGGACATATGATTTAAAAATCGATCGTCTCGGAAAGTATGGTATTAAAATCAAAGAAATCGATAAAATTGTAGAAAAGGCAGGATTGAAAAACAATCCAGTGCAACTTAGACGAGAAGATATATTGGAGATAGTGCGAAATCGTATCTAAAAAAGTAACACTATAATATCTTAATAAATTTCAGATTTTTCTAATAATTTCTTTGCTAATAATTCGAACGCTAAATCTGTATTTTCTCCCGTTTTACTTGAAATTCGCAAGTAATCAAACATCTCGTAATACTCCTTTACTTCCAAAACGTATGTGTCTTTTATTGTTATCAAGTCTGTCAAATCCGCTTTTGAGCCAAGTAAAAGAATAGGCAAATCAAAATTTTCCGTTCGACAGAGTTTAACCCACTCATCAACACAATTTAAAGAAATAGGCCTTGTTAGATCGAAAAGAAATAGAGCTCCTTTTGCACCCATTATGTAATTCTTGAGGAGAAATCTAAACCTCTCTTGCCCGCCAAAATCCCATATCTGGAGTAAAATTTTATTACCATCTAAATCAATCTCTTTTAGAAAAAATTCAACTCCTAGCGTCATTTTTGTGTCTGCTAAAAATTTTCCCTCCACATAACGATGAAGAAGCGTAGTCTTACCAACGCCCCCTTCTCCAGTTGTAATAATTTTTAATACTCTAGGTTTAGACATCTGATTACCAAATTATTATTTGAGCTTCAAAATTTTAAGCATTTAACTTTAAATGCAATAAGATTTGTAAAAAATAACAAAAATAATTAATATTATTGAAATCTTAAAGTGTAATAAAGTTTTATAATTGAAGTGAGAGCCCTTTCCTTTAGGTGAGGGATAAGATTTGCAACAAATCATTAATCCTCATCCATATATGGATCTAATTATTTAAACCATCTCTAATCGAAAGAAAGATATTTTTTCTGTCGTAAAAAAATCGTGCGGACTTCCATTTTATTTGCTTTTCTACGCAATTCTGCGTCGTTAGTTGCTAAAAAAACTCTTTTGCTTATACTTTTTAACTCCATACAAGACTTTAATAAAAAGTTATCTGTAGTTTCTTCTTTTAATTTTATGTTTTGTTTGTAATCAATATTATATTTTTCGTTATTTTTTTCTAAATATAAAAGTCCAGCCTTAAAATTCATGTGAAATTTTATAGCTTCTGGTTCTCGAATCTTTTTAGCTTCTAATTCGTCAAGAATTTGCTTATAAACGATAAAAATAGTTTTTCCGTCTAATTTCGCCTCTATTTCGTATAGATAATCTATTTTAAATTGAAATGGAAGTAAAATAAAGTTAGCATCTATTACGATTAAATTTTCTAACATTATTTGACAAATAGGTTAAAAATTTAATAATTTTGGCGTTCTAATATTTTTTTCGTTAATAATCCAAAAACGTTATTTACATTATCTCCAGATTTGCTCGAAACCTTTAAATAATCAAATAAATCGAATGCTTCTTTAAATTCCAAAGCATAATCATCATCAACCATAATATCATCAACCAAATCAGTTTTAGTCCCTAAAAAGAGAATTGGTAAATCGGGATCGTTCTTTCTGCAAATTTCAACCCATTGTTCTAATTTTTCTAAGGTAATTGGGCGGGTTAGGTCAAAAAGTAATAATGCGCCCTTAGCGCCTAAAACATAGCTTTCTAATAGAAATCTAAACCGTTGTTGTCCTCCAAAATCCCATAATTGCAGCGTGCAGTGATTACTATTGATTTCTACCTCTTTAAGGAAAAATTCAACACCGATAGTCATACGAGTTTCGCCACTGAATTTTCCATCTACAAATCTATGAAGAAGTGTGGTTTTTCCTACGCCACCCTCGCCAGCAAGGAGGATCTTTAAGATAAACTTTTTAGTCATAATATAATCGCATAATCGAATAAAAGTTTTAAATAGAAGCTTAAAAGAACGCCTTAATTTCTAATCAAATTTTAAGTTTGTAATTTAATATAGATATTATACAAAAATTTTCTTATATAATTCTTTTTAATTACAAAAGAAATCCGAAACACCATTGAACAATTAATATTTATTTTAAAATTTCTTATAGTTAATTGCACTTTTCAATCAATTATTAGATTAAAACAAATAGTGTTGAAAATGAAAAAGATAATACCAACAGAGGAAGAGTTAACTAAATTACGAGTTAAATCATGGGGCGTTTGGGAAAAAGAGAAGAGTATTTTTGATTGGTCTTACGATAGTACGGAAACTTGTTACATGTTAGAAGGAGAAGTCGAAGTAACGGATAATGCAACTGGGGAAAAACTAGAATTTAAAAAAGGGGATTTAGTACAATTTCCTAAAGGGTTAAAATGCGTTTGGAACGTTAAGAAACCCGTAAAGAAGTATTATAATTTTGGAGATTTAGATATTTAATTTGAATTAATTCAATTTTTTTTCTATCTTATTTTTTAATTATTTTTTCGATATTTGGTAAAACTATTATATAATTAACTGACGAATTATTAATCGAGGTTAATATTTGTGAAATTCTATTTCAATAAAATAGATCTAAATAAAAATTAAAATTTCTAATAAGGGGCAAATTTTAATGGAGGAATTAGAACGTAAACCATTTCTTCTAGAAAAGAATATTAAAATTTTTTTTGATGGTATACCGATACCGTCTTATGTTTGGCAAGAGAAAAATAACGATTTTATACTAATTGATTATAATAAAGCAGCTGAAAAAGTAACTAACGGAAAAATTAAGGATCTTTTACATAAGAAAGCATCTGAAATTCATGAAGATAGAATAGATATTATTGAAGCGTTAAATCAATGTTTTCAAGAGAAAAAAAGTATTTATAAAATATCTGAATATACTATGAAAACAACTGGCGAGGAAGTTTATGATTCCCTTAAAATGCATTTTCTACCACCCGATTTGATAATTGTTCATATAAATGATACAAAGCAATGGAAACTAGCGGAAAAAAAGCTTATGGCTTCTGAAGAAAAATATAGACAATTATTCGAACATTCACCTGAATCAATTGTGCTATTAAAATTAAACGGGACAATATTCGATGTTAATGTTGCAACAGAAGTGCAATCTGGTTATAAAAAAGACGATTTACTAAACAAGAATTATTTGAAGTTAGCAGTGTATCCTTCAAACCTTATTCCATTATTTAAATCAAAAATGACTCGTTTATTAGAGGGAAAACCTATTAACCCTATTGAATTTGAAATATACAAAAAAGACGGAAGTAAAGCATGGATAAGAAGTCAAATCTCGTTGATAAAGGTCGGTGAAGAGCAATTAATCCAAGCGTTTTTAATCGATATCACTGAGCGTAAAAATTTCGAACAAAAAATTAGGCGAAAACTTGAAAACGAAAAATTCATTTCTACCATTTCATCAAGGCTTATTGGTAATATTGATATTGATAAGGCAATTAGCGAATCGCTTCTTGATATGGGAATTCTAATTGGTGCTACACGGGCATATATTTTACTGTTTAACGAAAAGGATTCTCTTGAATTTTATATCCAAGAATGGTGTGCTAAAAGAATTGAACCCCAAACGATTAACTTAACAACTATAGATTATAAAAAGTTTCCTTGGAGTTCAAAGCAAAGTAGAGAAAAAAATTTTATTTATATTAAAGATATATCAGAATTACCAGAAGAAGCAAGCGCAACAAAAAGAGAATTTGAAAAATTGAAGATTAATTCCTTACTTGTTTTTCCAATTAAAATTAAAAACGAATTATATGGGTTCATAGGATTTGATAATATTGAACTGGTAAGTAAATGGGAAGAAGAAGATTTTTATTTACTCAAAACTACATCTGAAATTATTAGTAACGCTTTAGAACGCAAATGGTCCGAGGAAACATTGAAAGGAAGCCATCAATTACTAGCAGGGGTCCTTTCTTCTTTAACAGACACGATTTATCTTGTAGATAATCATTTAAATATTATCTGGGTTAATAATGTAGCAAAACAAACATTTGGAATGCAATTAACTGGTAAAAAATGTTACAACGTTTTAATGCATCGCGGTAAACCTTGTAAAGAGTGTATGGTCCTAAAAACCTTTTTAGATGGAAAAATTCACGAGAAAGAAAACGAATACGTCGACATAATTGGGAGCAAAATGGTCTGTTGGACTACTTCAAGTGCAGCTGGATTAAACCTCGAAGGAGAAACAGAACTGGCGATTGTGATAATACGCGACATTACAGCACGCAAATTAACAGAGGATTCATTAATACAATCTGAAATTAGTTTGAAATTATTAAATGAAACCCTAATCCATAAAGTTGAGGAAAAAGCTATAGAATTAAAAGAATCAGAAGAAAATTATAAAAGAATGCTAAACGATTTAGATGTAGGATTTTATAAAGGAGAGTTCAAGGAAAAGTTATTAATACACAATGCGGCGTTTAATAAGATATTAGGTTTGAGTGAATCCATATCGCTGGTTGGATCTAAATCTTCCCAATTTTTTGTGGACGCAAATGATCAAAAAACATATTATAAAGATTTATTAGAAAAGGGTTATGTTAGAAATTTTACTTTTCAAATTAAATCTCCTGATGGGGAGATAATAAATGTCCAATTAAATTCTCATTTAATAAGGGATGATAAAGGTAATCCCAAAGAAGTCGAAGGTACGATCATTAAATTAACATACAATAATAAAAAGTAATCTAATAGAAAGAAAATAACTAATAAAGTCTATTTAACTCACGAAAACCTTTGTTTATCTCGATATTCTTTAACGGAAACTTCTCGCACCTCTAACCTACTATTTTCTATTAAAGTTTCTTCGATAGCTTTAATTTCATCTCTAGTTTTAATATCGCTTTTTTTAAGTTTCTCAAGAATTTCTTTTTCTCCTAATCCCTTAGTATAATACTCCCTAAATTTTTCAACAGTCTCCTCGTTGTAAAAAATATAGTGTCTATTCGTAAAAATAATCAACCAATTCTTCTTGTTTTGCTTTTTCGATAAATGGTGCATCTTTTCTTGGATTTGGGGTAAGGGACGTTTAAGCTTTCTAGCAACCATTTTATCTTCGATTGAGCTACAATCCGATAAAAATTTTTTAAGTTTTTTATTAAAAAATAGAGTTGGAATGTAAGAAAGGGCAAATAGTACTATAGTAATAACAGTCATTATTATCGCTGCTAGTGGATAAAATATAAAAACGATAAGAATTGCAATAACAAGAAATATAAACCATTTTCTTCCAATTGTCTTTAGTGTTTTTACGAATTTGCTAGGCATACAAATCTTCAAATTATGGTTAATTTGTTCTAATTTTATAATTTATGGGTTAAAAAATCGGTATAACCATATAAATTACCGCATTCTGGGTTCCCGAACCATCTGTTCGGCAGATTGTTTTTCGGATGTGACCAGGTTTTATCCTGTAATACCATGACCGTAGCCGAAGCTACAGTTTGCAAGTTCCCATAGACTTTCAACTACAGTACTATTTGCAACGCAAAACAGTTTAACTTCCAGGCGAAAAATTTTTTTTTTTAAAAATTTATATGGTTTATTTTTTTTTCAACAACCATCTTATAAATTCGGCTATATTATTGTAAAATGCTTTCTTTATATGGTTGCAAGTATATAGAGTAGTAAAGACTAGTAATTAAACTTTTTCATAATGAATCGTTAAATTTAAAAGGAATAGCACATGACGCTTTAATTTCATTCCAATTTTCTACGGTCGTTTTTGTACCTTCTAATTCCAACTATTATAATTGTTGACGATATTCCTGCCAAACCTACAATCATAATTGACGCAATAACTAGAACGAAGTCCGTAAATGGTTTAGGTATTGTAAAACTGAAATTATGCTCGTAATGAACGGTAGTATTATTTGTAAAGTCTCTCGCAATTACGAGGTATGAATATTCTCCAGGCTCCATTTTGTTTAAGGTAATGTTAAACTCCCCTTTATTTTCATTGAAATGGTTAGATAATCTATGAGTCGAAAAGTCCGTGAAATTATTCTTTGATATTAGTAAAAATACGCTTTCGATTCCAGAATGATTATCACTAGCGTTAATAGAAAACCGAAGATTATCAGATACTGTGGGGTTTATTGGTGCATAACTTACATTAGATACCATGGGATTGTCTGTATCTTTAAGCGTAGTAAAGTTATGATAGGAAGGAATTATATTATGACCCGTAATAATTGTACTATAATTCTCGTTTGCTCCAATTGGTAATCTAAAATCTACAAACCCATTTTTATCAGCATAAACAGTTCGATATTTCCCATCTGTAGTTCTTAAGTTAATTCTTGCTCTCGGAACAATATTACCAAGATTATCTCTAACATGTAATGAAACGAGCTGACCTTCGTAAAAATTTTCGGTAAATTGATTTGGAACGCTTCTATATATGTCTGTGTATATATCCAGTTCGGGGTCGCCTAGTAAATTGTATGTTAGAATATTTTTACGTTGCCACTCTTGCACCATTGAAGCGTCACCTCTTTTGAAGTAATCGCTATTCATATAGGTAACCTTAGAATCGTATAACGCCCTTCCTTGTTGGAACTTTTTTTCATCGAAAAACTCTTTCCAAAACAATTTAGCGTTGCCACGATTTAGTTTTTCAAGATTTTCATCAAATTCATAATACCAACTTACTCTTATAGCTCCTATGTAGCCCACTGCTCCCGCTAAAGGTCGTTTTATTAAACGCTCTCCTATGCTATAATCGCCTTGATCGTAAGAAGAAGTTGTACACACATCGGCGTAGAACAACGAAGGCATGTTTATATTGCTGCTTGATAAAGCATTTCCATTATCATAATATATTGTAGGGCTATCATCAGTAATCTTAGTTGGATCCCCATGACCAGCAATTATCACTGTAGAATAACCTAAATTAAACTCGTCAATAAAACTTGTAGCATTAAGAGGACTAAGCATATTTGGGCGTTCTGGATCGCTTGGCGTAAAATTGGAAGTAGTTTTTGTTAAATGCGTAAAATTCATTTCTGATACGACATAGTTCTGCCAAATATATTCTGTTAAGCGAGCCTCGTCTTCAGGTGGCACATATGAAGAAACGCCCCCTGCTAATAGCATTTTATTCATCCAATCTCCCATAAAAGGATCTGTTTCATATTTTAAAGTTTTGTTGATCATATCAGAGAGCTCTACAATATTATTAGCTGGTAGACGACCAACATAGATTTCTGGTATCCACGATACTTCATCAATATTTCCCGTGTATTCCGAAGATTCGCCCCATATACTATTGTTATTATCGTCCCACGATCCTGTTAAATCAGCGTAATAAAAATCAGTTGGTTTATAATAATCGTCCCAATTCAAATATTCAGATTCACCACCTATTAGCGTTACATCTGGGTTATATACATATCTTATAGGAATTAAATTATCTTCAGCATCGCCGGCGAGAAGAACCCATTGAATGTTTTCCTTTTCGTAATACTCTTTTATCATATTTCGAATTTGCTCTGCTTTATCCCTACCTTCATAATCCGAATAGTTGGATAAAACGATGGTTTTAACCCCTTTCTCGTTTTTCCATTCCATTAAGGGGGTAACAGCATCCAAAAAACTCGTGTCATTTATAATTATAAGCATCTCTATCTTTTGATCGTACCAAGTGGCGTTTAATGTTTCATAGTCAATTTCTGGCAATTGAGACAAATCAATTTCGGGGACGTTATTGGCTGTTTTCAATTTGTTTAATAGATTCTTATCATTTGTAATTGGACTGCTAAATTCTATCATAAGGCTTACAACTGGAATAAGAACCAATATAATTAGTGAAAAAATTGCAAGTTTCTTAAAACCTGTTTTAGTCATTTAAAATCAATTAAATAAAAAGCGTCTTGTTTTATAATTATTTTTAGAGTAAATAATATGTTTTCAAATATTACAACAAATTAAAAATAAGAACACTTATATTTATTAAATAAAATTGAGAATTTATTATGCCGCTTCGATTTAACACTTGTCCCTTTTGCCACGAGAAAATAGTATTTACCATAGAGATAGAAGATATAGATTCATCTCAATATCCCGCTCCGGTGTATATCCTTCATAAAAGCAAATCTTGTGGTAAAACATCTACTTTTTATGTCGATAGCCTTTTAAGAGTTTCGTATAAAGAACTTGAGAAAAAACATGGGGCGATTAAAACGTTAGAAACAACCAAGTAAGATTTCTCTTAAGAATTTTATGTAAATCTTATATGTAACGATTAATTTAATAGAAATACTGCTTTTTATTTTTGTAGCGAGTTTAGAAGATTTATTTAATTATTACTAACCAAAGTAGAATAGTTTAAGCTGATATGACTAACGATTTAGAAGAGGTTTCAGGAATAGGAAAAGCAACAGCAGATAGGTTGAGAGCGTCTGGCATTGATACAGTTGAAAAATTAGCTTCAACGACTCCAGAAGAATTAACTAAGTTAAAAATCAAGGGAGTAGGTGAATCTACAGCTTTAAAGTATATTAAGAACGCTCAGAAATTAATTAAAGAAAAACCAAGTGATACTAAACCTAAATTAAAGAAAGAAGAAGCTCCACCCAAGCCAGAAAAACATCAAAAACATGAACCAACTAAAAAACAAAAGCCAGTAAAAGGGAGTAATCTTAAAGAATTAATAAAAAAACAAGCAGAATGTAATATTGGATTAGTGGGTCATGTAGACCACGGTAAGACCACGCTAGTTAAGACCTTAACGGGCGATTGGACGGATAGACATTCTGAGGAAATAGAGAGAGGGATTTCGATAAAACTAGGATATTCAAATGCGACTATTCTATACTGCCCTGAATGCGATGAATATCTTACATATCATATGGCAGAATCTGCTAGAAAAAAAGGTCAACCAAGATTTGTTTGCCCCAACTGTAAAAAAAATTTAGAGTTTAGAAGAAATATTTCCTTCGTCGATGCTCCTGGCCACGAAATCTTAATGGCTACTATGTTAAGTGGAGCTTTTTTAATGAATGGCGCGTGTTTACTAATTGCCGCTGACGACGTTTGTCCCCAGCCACAAACGAGAGAACATTTAGCCGCATTGAATATTGCGGGAATCGAGAATATTATTATCATCCAAAATAAAATTGATGCTGTGTCAAAAGAGCAAGCGTACGAAAATTATAAGCAAATAAAAGCGTTTGTAAAAAATTCAATTGCTGAAAACGCTCCAATTATACCTATTTCCGCCGTTTTTGGCGTTAATATCGGTCTGATAGTTCGAGCGTTCGAAGAAATAATACCTTCTCCTAAAATTCGTGAAGATGAAGAATTTCAATTCTTAATTGCTAGATCTTTCGACATAAATCGCCCAGGCACAGAAATCAGTAAACTACGTGGCGGAGTTATAGGGGGTTCCGTATTAAAAGGTAAAATTAAGGTTGGTGAAGAAATCGAAATTAGACCGGGACTTCGAGTTAAGAACGATTTTATACCAATTAAAACTGAAATAGTAAGTATTAGCCAAGGGAATAATCTTTTAGAAGAAGCTAATCTCGGAGGTCTAATTGGATTAGGGACTAAATTAGATCCCGCCTTGACAAAGGGAGACTCTCTGATAGGGCATTTGGTTGGCAAAACTAACACATTACCCGAAATTGTTTCTCAAGTAGAGTTAAAAGTCAACCTTTTAGAAAGAGTAATTGGTTCTGAAATGCAAATAAGGGTTCAACAACTTAAACATAACGAAAAGCTCTTGTTAGTTGTTGGTACTGAAAAAACAGCAGGAATTGTTACAAAAATTTTAAAAAATTCATATATTCTAAATTTAAGTCCACCTATTTGCCCTCTTGAGAATTCTATATTTGCGATTTCTAGAATTATTAATAGACGTTATCGATTAATAGGATATGGTAAACTTTTTAATCAAAATCAGTGAAAACAATCATCTTTATATTATTTAAGTAGAATAAGAAAGAAAAATTTCACGAATTTTTCCTTTTATAAATCTTATTGATGTGTCTACATTATCGAATATTTTTTGTAAAGTATCAATTACATTAGAATCATTATTAGAATTCATTGGTTTCGTGATAATTTGTTTAGTTTCGTAGAGGATTAATGTGTCCTTAGCTTTAGCAAGAAAGTGAAGAATTATCTCAATCTTAACATCTAAAGATAAAACTGTATCGTTTTTAATCTCTTTAAATTCGTAGAAAACCTCATCCATTATTCGCTTGTCTAAAAAGCTTAGGAAATTTTCAATATCATCAATGAAAATTACAATCAATTTGTTTTAAGATCGTCTTTTATGATTAAAATAAATGATTAAACCAATAAGGATCAAAGCACCGTTCATACTTCCAAATATAAGAATCCAAAGTGGGAAATATGGCACATTTGTATTTATATAATTAACTTCGCTAAACGTATTTATTAACGCTTCCATTATTATTACATCATCTTGATAAATTTTAACTGTGTAGTTTCCATTAGGAACATTCTCAATTAAAATCTCTCCATTTTCATTCGAATATGCGGGTGCCATAGGTTGATTTAAATCATTTGAGATATAAGTTCCAAATACTTTCCCAAAATAAAGTAATTCTATTCTATAACCAATTAAAGGCATACGTATGTTGTCGGTAATAACAATTTTGAGATCGTTCGAAGCATCATATTTTATCAAAAACGGGTTTGTTTCACCAACAATGAGATAAGGGATCGTTAATCTCAATCCCTTTCTTTTTACGGCATTTTCAGTAAAGATTAAGCTATAATCAACGGATGCTTGAGTAATGAACACTATGACGTCATAGTAATTAACAGGTCTATTAAATAAAGAACTATTGCTGATAACTTGATTTAATATAATGGTGCTTTCAATTAAAGTTACATTTTCTAAATAAATATGTTCTGGGCCAGATATTAAAGAAGGAAAGTATATTCTTTCCCTTACATTTCTACCTTCGATTAATCTATCAATAGCCCAGCTGTATCCAACGGGATCTTCAAATCTAAGAGTAAAATTCGTTTTAAATGTAAAAGAAAATAATTTAGCGTCAGCTGACATTGTAACATTTATTAAATTATCTTGTTCTAAAAAGTCGTTAACTACTTGATCGTTGATTTTTAATTGTTGATCGTAAAATAGGTTCTTATCAAGCGGATTGACGATTATCTCTACAACGAGATTGTCTGCTAGTAAAGGAGGGAGCGTTATATTATCCGACCTCTTTAATCCAATTAGCGTAAAATTATAATAAAATGAAGGGCTAAAAGTTTGTTCCTGTTGCGTTAATGTTAAAATATTATTTGGTTCTAGAGCTAATTCCCATCCCGCAGGGGTCAATTTATATTCAAAAATGAAATAAATAGAAAAATTGTGAAAACTATCCTGGAAGTAGTTTTGATAATCAAAGACTAAATAATCATCAGCATCAAGGGAGTATTCGTCTTCGCTTAATTCTTCAATGATGGAAGAAGATTCATTTTGTACAAATACTTGTTTGAGAACGAGTGGAAGCAATTTTGGGTTATAAATTAAATAACCTTCCGATCCACCTATAGAACTATTATATTGAACGCTAAGCGACTCATTTATCAATACAGTTATTTCATCTGATTCTAGTAAAGACTTATCAAGATTATTGAACTGTGCTATTTCATTAGTTTGCATATATTGCGTTCCCAGATAGGTAATATTTAACGCTCCAGAAATTAGATCATCGTCGAGGTTAGGGTATCTCTCTGATAGATTAAAAAAACCTTCTTCATTAAAAGTAAGTTTAGTTATTGTAATATTCCCTAGACCTTGCTCTGGAACATCAAGAATTGGGGTATAATCGTCTTTGGAGAAGTCTTGTATCTTTGGATCGATGTTTATGTTAATATTTTCACGATCCAAAGAGTTATAATTAAAGAGATCATCCATAAAAATTAATGGAATTATAGAACTTAAGATTACAAAAACGACTACGAGATATTTCCTGTAATTGGTGTTCATCATTATTACTTCAAAATCTAATTATATAACAAAAAATTAAATAAATTTAATTAATTTTTCTTAAATTTTTAATTTTTTCTTCAATTTCCATGTATGTCTGGATATGATACAAATATATTTATAGAATTTATTTTTACTTATTTATAACATCTTTTAAAGGTATATTAATACGCCCAATAGGACTATGTTATTTTTTTCCATTCCATATTAGTTTAAGTAATTTTTGATATATATATATTAAAAAATGATATAAATGGTTCGAAAACCAGATCGTAAAAATTTTTTGGAAAAGCTTAATACTGCTGTAGATTTTTTTGAAGATAATTCTCGTAACCTTTACAACAATGTCATTGCGATTTCACATAATGACGCAGATGGCATTAGTAGCTTACAAATTATTCAAAATCTGCTTCATAAAATGAACTTTAATTACGATTACTTTATTTATAACCGATCTGTGTCATGGGCAAATTATCTTAGTGGAATTTTGCCTAAAGCTCAAAATAATAAGATGGCATTAATTTTTACAGATATTGGCTCCAATTTAACAGAACTCGTCCCGATCATCAAAAAAAGAAAAGAAGATTTTTACATCCTCGACCACCATGAAGTAGATGGCGATATAGATTTTGATATGCTTCCAGATAATTTATTTTTTGTTAATCCTACGATTTTTGGGTTTGACGGACTTGATCATATATCTGGGGCTACTTTAGCTTATATGTTTGCAAAAAAGATTAATTTTGCTACAATAAAACAAGGCTGGTTAGCGGTTATTGGAATAGCAGGCGATTCATTAAAGTCAATGGACAAGCTTCAATCGTTCAATAAGGAGATATATCAAGAGTTGGTTGATGAAGAAGTTATTTATGATGAAGAAGGATTAATTCTGTTCGGAGGCATGCATGATTCCATAAAAAACGGTTTAAAATATAGTATTTTACCTTTTTTAAATGGATTTGGTGGCGAGAATAATCAAAAGATTAAATCTTTCCTAAATAAATTGCAAATAAATCCAAGTAAAAGAGTTGTTGATCTAGATAAAACTGAAATTCAAAAAATCGTAGATAATACTAATTTAAATATCGGACGCTTTGCTTTATTGCCTCAAAAACAAGGTTTATTGAAATTTGCTTTCGAGCATGCTCTACTACTAAATATTTTGTCCTTTAAAAACATAAGCGCAGCACTTTCAATCATACGGCAAAGAACAATAACACGTTATGCTAAAGAAATCTACTTTGAATATGTTAGTGGTTTAGTTAATAATATGAAAATACTATCAAATGATTTACCTCGCTATGAAACGGAAAAAGCAATTTTTGTAGATGTGGGAAATAGTCCAATCCCACCAAGCAATTGGTCCGATACGGCAAGCTTTACTTCTGTAAACGGGCTGTTAAACCCAGATAAAATGTTGTTTTTAGGGGGTTTTGAAAAAAAGTCTCAAATGGTAAAACTAAGCATTAGATGTTCCAGGAAATATTTAGAAAATAATGAAATGGGCGTAAATAAAGTTATTAATGTAATTAAAGGGAATCTTGGAGGGACTGGCGGAGGACATAAATTAGCAGGCGGAATTAGATTATCACTCCCATCGTTTAATATACTAAAACAAAGAGTAGATGGGTTCATTTAAATAAAAAAAGTAAGTTATTATGGATTTTATTGAAATAAAATCGAATAATTTGTATTTATTGCGAATAAGAGTAAAAACTAATTCTAAAAAACAAGAAATTTTGCGATATTCTGATACCGACTCTAACTTGACAATATTACTTCGTTCGAAACCCGTTCAAAACAAAGCTAATAGAGAACTGTTAAATTTATTAAAAAAGAAACTAAAAGTGTCTTCAGATCAGGTTCAGATAATCGCAGGGTTAAAGAAAGCAGACAAAATATTACAAGTTAGCTTTTCTGAAAACATCGTAGAATCAGATATAATAAAGAGAATTTTCAATTAAATAACAAAATCAACTTTAAGATATTACTGAAGTTAGCTCAGCTTCCAATCTTTATCATCTTACCGCATTTTAGACAAGTAATAAAATGGGTCATTCCCTCATCCGCACTCCTAGTCTGACGAGTTTCTAAATGAGCTTTATCGTAACCGCATCTTCGACATTTAAAATTTTTAATAGAGCTTCTTAAATTTACTTCTTTCCACTTCATAAATTCGTTGAGATTTGTTACTTCCTCTCTGATAGAATGTTCTATTTTAGTTTTTATTATATAAGAGTTAGATTTTTCCTCAGTAAAAGGTTTCGTTGCACCACACTTACACTTAAATACTTTTTTACCGTTCACCGTTGAGGGGAGCATCATACCCCCTCCACATTCATCGCAAAACTCCAATATTATCACACCTATTAACTTACTTCTCTAATAAGATATTAACTTAAAATTTTAAACCAAATATTAAGACACAAAAAATTACACCCGCTAAAAGATCTGCGGTTGTACCAGGGTTTAGCTTTCCATTTTGTTTTTGAAGTTTTTTATCAAATTTAATTGTTAGCTTTAATCCTTTTTTAGTAGAAATTCCTCCTTGTGAAATGATTTTTGAAGCCATTTCTGAAACTTTCACAGCTTCTGGTTCACCTGCTTTACGAATAATTAAGGTATCTAAATGGGTGCTAAGCAGTTTTAAATACGTATTGACAATTGTGTTATTTATGTCTTTATATTTCTCATAAGTATCAAAAAAATATGGTAAGCCTTCTTTTAATATAATATTGAAACCACTAGCGTACTCGTTGCTTATTAAATCGTATTCTTTTGATAGCTCAAATATTTTTTTAAGATTTATATTATCCTTAATAATATCCTTACGTGAATTTTCATCGTTTATATCATACTTTTCTATGCTACCTAGTCCACCTGGAATACATATTTTTATAGCGTCGTATAAATTCACCGTATCTTTAACTGTAGCATCTTCGATAACCTTTCTAATTATAAATTCGAAATCTTCTATCTTTTTCATCTTTAATTTTATACAAATTGTAGCTGCAGCTGCTAGTGGAGCTAAGATAAGAATGTGTCCTAGTAAGACGTTACCTCCAGACTGCCACTTCATCATTTGATTAGCCGATTCCTTAAAAAAAAGACCTAATTCAATAGAACTAAAACTTTCTTTTTCACTTTCTACAGAGTTATATACCGTTTCACAAAATCCCTTAAAATTAGGTTGGATTGCTGCTATACCCGCTAAAAAGTGTTCAAACCTTGTATTTGGAAAATTCTTCGTTCTATGGACATTTCCCGGTTTAGGCCACCCCGATAACTCCAGCAAGCTCGAAAGATTTATACACCTTAATAAATCATTAACTGATTGGGTAACGATTGCTTTTATAGGAGGCACATTTAAGATATTAATTTTAAAAATTAAAATAGTTTTTTAAAAATTTTTATAAAAGTAAATTAATAATAAGTTAGTTCTAGAACCTTTTTCTCCTTAATTCTATAGCCCTGGTTATCTGATGTGTTATATGAGATTGGTCTATATTTTTCATGTAGGTTTTTCCGATACAGAAATTTTTTTAGTCTTAATTTAACTGCTCTCTTTGACAATTTGAGTGGCATTACTATTTCTAATTCGTTTCCATTTCGATTGAGTTCAATTTGCGGCAATTGCTCCTCTAAAAATCTTAATAAATCGTCCACATATTGTTCTTTTTCTATACTCAAATCTTTGATATCAATTATTAATTCTTTAGTATCAACTTCACTCATATTCTAATCACTCAATATTATAATTAATGATATTATAAATTTTTTTTTATTTTGACCCTTTCAACAATTTTTATAAAAAGATTTAAATGAACTTTTTCTAATAATTATAAAGTACTTTTGAATATGGTGGAATGATTTGGTAGATTATGTAGATTTAAGTTATGAACCGAACGAAAATGATCTTGTTGTCATGTATTTCGTTGAAAAAGCGGTTGATTGTGAAAGTCTGGAAAAAGCGTGCGAGGAAATCGCTAAAGAAAGTTCAATAGGTACATGGACAGATATTTTGACGATGTCTGCAGATATTGCTGAACGCCTCGAACCATCTGCTTTTTATATAGATCCACAAAATCAAATTATAAAAATTGCTTATTCTGAAGAATTATTTGAAGCCGATAACATGTCTCAAATTCTTAGCGCTATTGCCGGTAATATTTTTGGTATGAAGGTGATTAATAATTTAAGGCTTTTAGATATTACATTTCCTAAATATATAGTCAGCAAATATAAAGGACCTAAGTTTGGTATCAATGGTATCAGAAAATTAACTAAAGTAGAAAAGAGACCCTTATTAGGAACAATAGTAAAACCTAAAGTAGGATTAAATGAGATCGAACATGCTAAAGTGTGTGAAGACGCGTGGATGGGAGGTTTAGACATAGTAAAGGACGATGAGAATTTAACCAGTATGGTCTTTAATAAATTCAATAAAAGAGTTGAAGAAACTTTAAAAGCCCGAAATAGAGCTGAGATTGAAACTGGTGAAAAGAAAATTTATATGCCCAATATTACAGCTAAATTAAGCATTATGAAAGAAAGAGCAAATACAGTAATAGATAACGGCGGAGAATATATAATGGTTGATATTTTTACAGTAGGAATCTCCGCTTTACAAGACCTTCGAGATTATCTAGAAGATAAAAATGTCGTTATTCACGCCCATAGAGCTATGCACGCAGCCTTTACGCGTAACAAAAAACATGGAATAACAATGTTAGCTTTAGCCAAAATAATGCGATTAATAGGAATGGATCAATTGCACACGGGTACTATCGTTGGAAAAATGGAGGGTGATAAACATGAAGTTTTAGAGACAAATCAAGTAATAACAGAGTCAAAAATTAAAGGGAATCATATAACCATGCTGGACCAAGAATGGGGTAATATTAAATCTACATTACCAGTTGCTTCAGGAGGTTTAAGCCCATTACACATTCCTGATTTAATAAAATATTTAGGTAGTGACATGGTGTATCAGTTCGGTGGAGGCTGCCATGGTCATCCTAACGGTACAGAAACAGGGGCAAAAGCGATAAGACAGGCGATAGATGCTGTATTAGAAGGTTCTTCATTAGAAGAAAAAGCTAAGACCTCACCAGAGTTGAAGGATGCAATTAAAAAATGGAGGAAATAATTAATACTAATTTTTTAAAAAAATAGAAAGTGAATTACTGGAAATGAAATAAATTCCTCCTCGAATTAATTAAAGTTATAGTTTCATATTAAATCCGTAATGAGGTTGTTTTTTAAAGAATTGTTTCTTTTCATGAGATATGGATATGAATTTTAGCGATCTCATACTTTCGCAGTTGGTACGAAAAAATATACATGTTGCTTTTTTAAAAGTTGCACGTCCATTAGAAATCGCACGATATCAATTTTATTTCGGAAGTGGTTCTGCAGATGCTGTTTTAAAGGAATTATGTTCCTTTCAAAATCATGATGGGGGGTTCGGACATGGTCTTGAATCGGATTTTCATTTACCCGAATCTACTCCTATGGCAACTTCTGTGGGATTACGAATTTTGGATACTCTGCCTTCATCAACATTACGGGATGAGATGATAGCAAAAGCCCTTCAATACTTAAGAAGTGCATTTTGTTTAGATCGAGTGGGATGGTTTTCAGTGACTCTTGCAGTAAATTCGTTCCCCCATGCTCCTTGGTGGACTTATGATATTTCCACACAAATGACTCCAATTGATAGGAACTGGGGAAATCCATCTGCTGAACTTTTTGGTTATGCTTATTCTTATAGAAATTTTATGCCCAATTGGCCTATTGATACATATATTGAACATGCTTTTCAATATTTTAAACAAAAATCAGATTTTCAGAGTGAACATGAACTATATTGCTTTCTTCATTTATATCACCATCTCTCATCGGATTTACGTGTTCGTTTAGAAAAGAATTTGCAGAAGGGAATAAATTCATTAATTGTTATAGATAAAGAAAAATGGTCTACTTATGTACCACAACCATTGGATTTTCTTATTTTTCCAGAAGATAATTTATGGGGGATATCTGAAGAAAACATAAGGAATAACTTACAGTTCTATATCTCCCTATTTGAAAAAAATACTTTAATTTACCCAAATTGGGAATGGGCCTCATATCCCTCTCATTGGTCTCTGGCCAAAAAAGAATGGATTGGGGTTCTAACTTTCAAATATCTCAAAAGACTTCAAGAATTTGGCGTTATTTAATTAGGAAGAAAAGTGAGTTTTCTCTTTAATTCTCAATGCACATTCCAAACTTGATGTGTCTGTGATTCGATTATTTTGATATAGGGTGATTTCATTGATATATCTTGTTTTTTTTTTAATTTTATAGCATATCAGGATATAATTTTGCAAAGTAATTATGGACGTGAGAACTTGCGAAGATCCCTGCTTCAGTTATAAGTCCATCTATGTATCTTCTACTTACGGTCTCAAAAGCAGGATTTAGGATAGTTAAACCCTCTGGAGCGTCCTCCCATACTTCTTTCGGGTCTCTCATTTCAATTTTTTCCAAAATACCAAAGGAAGTTTGAGGATTATATTTTAAAAGAGGGGATGCAACATAGAAGGGTACGTGTTCTTCGTGTGCCACTAATGCCAACAGTCGAGAACCAATTTTGTTAATAATCGTGCCCTCTGAAGTAATAGAATCTGCTCCAATAATTATTAAATCTACTTCGTAATGATTAACAACCCAACGCATAGCACTATCAATTACGTGAATAACTTCAATTCCAGCATCAAGTAATTTTCTGACGGTTTTTTTTCCTTGTAATCTAGGTTGAGTTTCTGTTGCTACGACTTTAAAATGGTCTTTCCCCTGTCTTTTTGCCTCTAATAGGATAGCATTTACGATGCTTGAATGGCAATGAGTCATTATAATGAAGTTATCGTCCGTACTTACATCAGGAATTCTCCTTGCGCCTATTTCAGCTATTTTCTTTTTTGAATTTTGCATCAATAATTTATATTCATCCTTACAACTGGCAATTAATTCCAAAATTTCTTTTATTGATAATGAATCTATTTTTTTTTTTAATCGATTTGTAATATAATTAAGTCCATTTCTCAAGGCAGGCTCAGTCGCCCTCGTCTGGAATAAAATGGTTTTAGCTTCTACTAATTTATTAAATAAATCTTCTGATGTAATGGTTTCACCAATTCTTTGCGCGTAATCGCTTAAGAATTGTATTGCACTAATTGCTACATTTGAAGCTCCCTGAATTTCTAAGGATTTAATCTTTTCAGCGTCCTTTAACAATTGTTGTATATTTATTCACCAATTTTTTTAATGTTAATATATAGGATATCTATATTTTTAATTTATTATCTTACTTTAATTGATCTTCATTATCTGAATTCTGGGTCAACTCTAAATCCTTCGGATTTATCTCTATATAGAGAGCTCCAACGTAATCACACGAGGTACATTCAAATATGTTTGGTGTTAACCAACCCGCAACATTAACAGCGGTTTTCAAAGTAGGTTTTTTACACTTAGGACAAATTCTTATGCGTGCCATTTTGCTTTTAATTAATTTTACTGTAATTAGAAATGAATAATTCTTATATTTTTTGATCAATATTCAATAATCACAAATAACATTTAGCCTCTATCATTATAAATACATAGATGTTCCTAAAAAAGTGTTAATATATTTTCTGTGATTTTACAATTTAACTGAAATAATCAACGCTTAACCTACTAAAATGGATGATTTAGAGATAAAACGGAAAAGTATGCCACACGAGCCTGGAGTTTACTTTTTTATCAACAAAAAGAGTTCTATTATTTATGTGGGTAAAGCTCTAAACCTTAGAAAGAGAGTAAATCAATATTTCCAAAAAACAAATTACAACGATCCCTTTTACGAAGAAAAAATTAAGGAGTTAGTTAAAAACATTCATTCTATTGACTTCATCGTTACAGAAAACGAAAAAGAAGCTAAAATCTTAGAAAATATACAAATTAAGAAACATCAACCTCGTTTTAACGTAATAATGCGTGATTCTAAGACCTATCCATGGGTTGGGATATTTTTTTCAGAAAAATACCCTAGAATTCGACTTATAAGAGGACCAGAAAAGTATTCTCAAGAAAATTTGTTTTTAGGGCCTTATACTGATAAAAAGGAAATCAGTAGAATTTTAAGAGATTTGCGAAAAAATTTCCCTTATTGTTCTTGTAAAAATAAAGTAAAAAAAAAAAAAAGGCCTTGTTTGAATTACCAATTGAAGCTATGTCCGGGACCATGTATTGAAGCAGTAACTAAAGACGAATATTTAGAAAATATAAAACAAATAGAGCTGTTTTTAAAAGGTCAGACTGAAGAATTAAAGCGTCAGATTGAAGATAAGATGAAAAATGCGGCACACTTGCAAGATTTCGAAAGTGCAGCTTTTTGGAGAGATAAACTCAACGCAATAGATAATTCTACAATAACTCAAAGTGTTTTGTTAGAAAACAAGGAAAATAAAGATATTATCGGTTACTTTAATGACGAGGGACAAAAATACATAGCGATGGTTATGATTCATATACGTGAAGGAAAGATATCGAATAAAAGTTCCTTTATATTAAATATAAAAGAGAAATTAATTCATAAGGATGAGATTTTCCCTTCAATAATGGAACAGTTTTACCAAAATGTGTCACACAATTTACCCGACACTATTGTTGTTCCGGAATTTTACGATGGAGTAGGCGTATTTAAAGAGATCCTTAAAGATTTTCGTGCTAATTTAAAGATTCGAATACCTATGGAAGAAGAATATGGCTTGCTTCGAATTGCGAATAAAAACGCTAAAATTATTGTTGAGCAAGAAATTCAAATGGAGGAAATTAAAAAGAAAGAGGAAGATCAAATTAAAAAAGCGCTGGAAGAAGCTAAAGAGATTTTTAATTTACCCAAAGCACCTAGAATAATTGAAGGGTTTGATATTTCTAATATTGAAGGGACAGATGCGACTGGATCTATGGTTTATTTTCTTGAAGGGCACCCTTATAATAAAAATTATCGCCATTTTAAGATTCGTACAAAATCTACTCCGGATGATGTCGCTATGATGAAAGAAGTAATTAAAAGGAGATACACCATGATTCTAGAGCGTAATTTAGAGTTACCAGACTTAATCCTCGTTGATGGCGGAAAGGGTCAATTGAACGCAGGACATTCTGTTTTGAAGGATTTAGGCATTGATGGCATTCCAATTATTGGCTTAGCAAAGAAATTTGAGGAAATTTATGTTCCCAACAAAAAGAACCCTATTATTTTGCCTAAAAATTCACAACTTCTTAAAATATTTCAAAGGGTCAGAGATGAGGCTCATCGTTTTGCAGTAAGGCTTCATAAAAAACAACGAATAAAAAGAGTAAAAAGATCTATTTTGGATGACATAAAAGGTATAGGCCCAGCAACTAGAAATAAATTGCTGACAAAATTTGGCAGTGTGGATAGTATTAAGGAAGCTTCTCCTGAAGAAATCACTCAAGTAGTTGGAAAAAAGTTGGCTGATACAATATTAAAGAAGTTGAATAGTTGAAAAAATTTAATTAAAAAAAAAATTTTGGATTGTTTATTTACAAACCTTTACAGATATTCATTCTTTATTTTTGAAAAGATTGTAAATATAATTATCATTGCACCTAATAAAATGAATGTCAACCCTAAATTAACCATAGTTAGATATCCAATTATAGGATAAAGAACTGCTCTTATTAAGCTTGCAATCATATTTATAGCGCTTAACACTGTTGCTCTATTCTCCGTCTCTATTTGTTTATTTATACCTTCTGTAAAGATAAATCTTCTTGAAAAACCCATACCAATAATTATTAGAATTAAAGCAATGCCAATAGGTATCAAATTTATCAATGCCATAGAAATGTATGCAATTCCCGGAATTATTGTATATATTTGGAGAAAGATTTTTTTGTTACTGTATCGTTTTTCTAATCTTGGTATTAAGTTAGTAAATATTATTTGAATTAGAGTCATCGACGCTACTACAAATCCAAAGTATTCCATGTTAAAGTTTAACGCTTCAAGATATAACTGGTAAGTCCAAATAAGAAAAAATACTAAGGATTCCGTAATAACTTGGTTTAATGCTAATTTCCTTAAGATTCGATTTTTTATTAGTTCCGATACTCCAGATTTTACGATTTTAAGATATTTCTCAGACTTCTCTTTCACTAAATCGTGATTAGGTTCTTTAAGTGATATTGATATAATTGTTGCGGCGATAAATGGGAAGAACATCAAGCTCATAGTGAGCTGTAGAGATATCATA
>Ga0114922_10001062_pt1 | contig 26164 bp, 29 predicted proteins | sample AartaG_FD_100975 | JGI IMG/M metagenome (GOLD analysis project Ga0114922, IMG submission 100975) | Deep subsurface microbial communities from Aarhus Bay to uncover new lineages of life (NeLLi) - Aarhus_00045 metaG | ecosystem: Environmental > Aquatic > Marine > Oceanic > Sediment | place... | reverse complement strand
TGTTTTTCAAAATTTACGATTTGATCACCTGCGATTCTTAAACCTTCACTTTCAAGAAGCTCTTGCATCAGGTTTTCATGTCTGAAGTGATGTTTACCGGTTAACATGCCATTTCTGTTAACAACCCGATGAGCCGGGATAGAATCCTGATAATGATGTGAACTATTCATTGCCCAACCTACCATGCGCGCACTTTGTGGTGATCCGATGAATCTGGCTATGGCACCGTAAGTGGTTACTTTTCCCGAAGGTATCTTCTTAACTATCTTATAGACATGCATAAAAAACCCATTGTCACTCATCTTCCGGTGGTTCATTAATTATTTCGCAATCCGACAATTTGAATTTCATATAATTAATTCTCAACCCCTTTTCCAGAAAACCTTTCTCATAGAAAGTCTGTATCTGCAATTCATCACTGTGCAATTCCGAATGATACAAATCTTCTGTGGCTATATCAATAGACAGGTTATTGTGAACAGCTAAATTGATTGTATATTGATACAACAATTGACTGTCTGTTTTCATATGCAGAAATCCCTCCGGCTTCAGAAATGATTTGTATTGATTCAGAAATCTGCTGGAAGAAAGTCGTTTTCTTTTTTTCTTTGGTTGCGGATCCGGAAAGGTGAGCCAGATTTCATCGACTTCATCTTTATCAAAAAATGAACCGATAAATTCAATTCTTGTCCTTAAAAACATGGCATTACTCAAGTTCTCATCCAGTGCTGTCCTGGCACCTCTCCATATTCTGGCGCCCTTGATGTCAATTCCAATATAATTTTTATGACGGTTTTTTCTAGCCAGGCCAACAGTATATTCACCTTTTCCACATCCAAGTTCAACCACAAGCGGAGAGTCATTCTTAAAATAAACATCCCTCCATTTACCTTTTATTGGATGCTCTTTTCCGAATACATCATTAAAATCCGGCTGAAGAACGTTATTAAAAGTCGCCGTTTCAGCAAAACGTTCACGCTTTCTTTTGGTCATGATAGCATTTGAGGTGATTATCTGGTCTTTTCAACACGCAGGCCTACATCTGTAATCCCCTTCAAATTATTATTCCACATCGCATGCTGTATTTCAAATAAATAAATTCCCATGAAGGGAAATTTAATTTTAATTTTATAAGGTACCTGCAGACTAAAAACATCAACTGCGCCTTTTCCGAACCATTTACCTGTCTTATCTGCAAGTGTAATTTCTACAGTGTCTTTTATAAAATTGCCATTAGGAGCATAGGTTGAAATAAACAGAAATATATTACTATATTCATAATTATGTGAATTTCTGATATTCAGATAAATGTTGTGCGAATGAAGGGTATCGGCTATGTTCATATAATAGGATAGCGTGTCCGTGGAGCTCCAAATATGTTTTGGAATTGGCATATTCTTATCGTAAACAGTATTTTTATCGCAGGATGAGATAAAAACAGAACCAATAATCATTGTAAAAAAAGTAAAAATAAACAGTTTCATCAGTTAATAATTAAAACTTTACATGGTCTGAGCCTGTCCCGACATGCCGGGATAACTCCCGATTAAAATTATTATCATGCTGAGATCCGGATTATTTTTTTCTGTGTTTACGCATGTGTTTTTTTTTCGGGGCTTCATTTACCTTATCCTCGAATCTGGTAAGGCTTTCTTCAGAACCGACATTAACATATTCAAGCATTGATGTTACATCACTATTATCAACACTTTCAAGCTTTTTGACTTTTTCTCCCCTGGTATTTAAATCAATGATCTCCTTAACTTTTTCTACAGTCAGACAAGCAATATTAACGGGAGCCTTCTCATCATAGGAGTACCACATCAAGCGTCTGAATACATCCGTCTTCTGGTGATAAGCAGGTCCTGCATCGGTTTGCAAAGGGATGGTTGTATCCGGAAAATCTTCCTGAGCATCAAGGTATGAATCTTTTTCATAATTCAGACAGCATTTAAGTTTACCGCATTGTCCGGCCAGCTTCTGGGGATTTAAAGAAACTCCCTGAAAACGAGCGGAGTTAGTGGTTACAGAAACAAAGTTTGAAATATATGTTGAACAGCATAATTCCCGTCCACAGGATCCGATACCTCCAATTCTTCCGGCTTCCTGACGGGCTCCAATTTGCTTCATTTCAATTCTGACCCTGAATTGTTCAGCCAGAATTTTAATCAGCTCCCTGAAATCAACCCTGTCATCCGCAATATAATAGAATATTGCTTTTGTACCATCACCCTGGTATTCAACATCCCCGATTTTCATTTCCAGTTTTAAATCTGCAGCCATCTTTCTTGACTTGATCATGGTAGAGTGCTCGGCTGCGATCGCTTTTTTCCACTTTTCAATATCAATAACTTTTGCTCTGCGATATATTTTTTTTAACTCCCCTTCGCTGATTTTCAGATTCTGTCTCCTGATTTGCTGCATTACAAGTTGTCCGGTCAGCGAAACGATACCTATATCATGCCCCGGTGATGACTCAACTGCAACAATATCTCCAACTCTGAGCTTTAGGTTGTGGTCACTTTTGAAAAACCCTTTTCTGGTATTTTTAAATCTTACTTCAACGATATCACAATTCTGAAATTCCTCAGGGATATTTTCAAGATAGCTGAATGTATCCAATTTGTTGCATCCGCTATTATCACAAAAAGAAATTTCACTGGAATCCTGCATGATGTTGCGGCATCCCCTTCCGTTAAAGCCACAATTGGTCATTCTAATATCTTTAGTTCAATTAGTTAAACTCTAAATGTCAGGTCATTGGATGCCTGACAAAAAACATGATTTCCTAATAATCATCATATCAGACAGCAAAAGTAGTCAATTTTTTTTTCAGTACTATACAAATAATCGGCTGTACAGCATATTACCAAAATTCAGGCAAAATCATTTTCCTTCTTTAGCATTTTATTCAACTGAAGACCAATATCCAACAAAACAATCCTGGAATATGCATTTGATTCAATATCTCCTGATGCCTGGTTAAGCAGCTTGTAAATATCTTGTGCGCTTTTCGAATGAACATATGGATGAAACTTTTCAGAAAAATCTCTTTCTTCAGAAGATAAGTATATCATCTCTTCATGTTTAAAATTCATTACATAATTCTCTCTAATCATCTTGAGTGAATAATCAATAAACAGCTTTAGTTTTTCACGTCCAAGTTCATGCAGTTCATCAACCAGTTTTACAAGACCTGAAATATTATTCTCATATGCCAACCTCATCAGCGATGCAAATTTGTCCAGAAAAAATGTTATCTCTTCGCTTGAATTTATAATCTCCAATACCTTATGATAGTTGCCATTTGAAAGATGAATCAGGTTGTTAATTTTATTTTCCGGTAAATCAAAATTTTTTTTCAGTGCTGTTTTCATATCTTCGTCGCTGATCCTTGAAAACCTTACAACCTGCAACCGGGAAAGAATGGTAGAAAGCATGTTTTTTGTCGATTCAGAAACCATTATAAAATATGTTTCTCCTGGAGGCTCTTCAATCATCTTGAGCAATTTGTTGGCTGAAGACTGATTCATTCTTTCAGGAAGCCAGATAATCATTATCTTATGCTCAGATTCAAAAGACTTCAACTGAAGCTTTCTGATTATCTGATGGCTCTCATTTATGCCAATGAATCCCTGCTTGTTCTCAATTCCAATGAATTCATACCACTGGTTTTCTATCAAATAGGGATCCTCAAGCAATATTTCCCTCCATTCAGCAACAAAATCATCACTAACAGGATGCTTCAGCTCTTTTTTACCCGAATTAACCGGATATACAAAATGCAGATCCGGGTGAATCAATTTGTTATATTTTGTACAACTTGAACAGACTCCACAAGAATCATTTTCTCTACGGTCAAGACAGTCTATGTATCTGGCAAAAGCGACAGCCATTGGCAAGTTCCCGCATCCCTCCGGTCCGAGAAATAGTTGCGCATGACTGATTCTTCCGGATTTTACTGAGTTTATCAGTTTGTATTTAATGTCAGGTTGTCCTGCAATATCCTTAAAAAGCATTTGAAAGAATATCTGTTTGCAGTAAAGGTAAAAAAATTGTGCTTTTCTGATCATCATTAAGATAAACCAAAATTATCTAATTCATTGCGAAGAATTAAGTCGTTATTAAAATATTATGGTAAAATGAGCTGACAGATTATAGGATTTTTTTTGTTATTTTGTGCAATTGTTGAAAAAACCAGATGATAATCAGTTAATAAAATCTTAATAAAAATGCAGACAATAGACAAATACAATTTCAATGCAAAACGAGCCATTGTGCGTGTTGATTTTAATGTGCCCTTGAATAAACAAACATTTGAGGTTACGGACGATACAAGAATTCGTGGTGCATTACCAACAATAAAAAAAATCCTTTCCGATGGTGGTTCCGCAGTTTTGATGTCTCACCTTGGACGTCCGAATGGTAAGGTGCAGGACAAGTTTTCTCTGAAACATATCATTCATTCTGTTGAAAAAGTTCTTGGTATACCAGTGAAATTTGCAGATGACTGCATGGGTGAATTTACCAAAGCAATGGTTACTGCTTTAAAACCAGGAGAAGTATTATTGCTTGAAAACCTCCGTTTCTATGAAGAAGAAGAAGGAAAGCCCTATCATCTTGGGGATGATGCAACTGATGAACAAAAAAAAGAAGCAAAAACCAGGATTAAGGAGAGTCAGAAAAACTTCGTAAAACAACTGGCAGGCTATGCCGATTGTTATGTGAATGATGCATTTGGTACGGCACACCGTGCACATGCATCAACTGCACTTGTAGCCTCATACTTTCCTGATAACTGCATGTTTGGTTATCTCATAGAAGCAGAGCTTAAAGCAATGGACAAGATATTATTTTCAGCCGAAAAACCATTTACAGCTATCATGGGAGGAGCAAAGGTTTCCGATAAAATATTGATCATAGAAAACTTACTCAATCGTGTTGAGAATCTTATTATTGGGGGTGGAATGACCTATACTTTCATTAAGGCCATGGGTGGAAAAATAGGGAAATCACTTTGTGAAGAAGATAAACTTGAACTTGCCACAGATATTCTAAAAAAAGCGAAAGAAAAGGGCGTTCAGGTTTATTTGCCTGTTGATGCTGTTAATGCTGAAGCTTTTGACGCCAATGCAAATACTTCCCGTTCAGAAGTGGATCAAACGCCGGATGGTTGGATGGGATTAGATATCGGTGCTGAAACCATCAAAATATTCAGTGAGGTCATCGAAAAATCAAAAACCATTCTGTGGAACGGACCAATGGGGGTTTTTGAAATGGATAAATTTTCGAAGGGTACCTCAACAATTGCTCAGGCTATTGCTAAAGCTACCAGCAAAGGTGCTTTTAGTCTTATTGGTGGTGGAGATTCAGTTGCAGCAATTAATAAAAACCAGCTTGCGTCCAGGGTTAGTTATGTTTCAACGGGAGGCGGAGCAATGCTTGAGTACATGGAGGGTAAGGAGCTGCCTGGTATTAAAGCCATCAAAGGTTAGCAGAATTTATAACCAATTTGTTCTCATGCTTGTTTTGGCTATTTTTGTAATTATAATTTATTCGTATGAACATCAACAGAATCACAATCATCGGCGGTGGTAACCTGGGATTGTCCATTGCCAAAGGTCTTTTGAAACTTAAAGTCTATAACAACAAAAATATTGTTATGACCGAGAAAAGACCAACACGTATTTCATACCTTCAGCAAAAAGGTTTTAATGTTACAGATAGTGATAATCTTAAAGCAATTCAGGGTTCGGATATGGTGATTGTATCAGTCAAACCACAGCAGGTATATGAGGTACTTGACGAAATAAAATCAGGAATTAATCCCGGTAAACAAATAGTAGTTTCAACAGTAACAGGTATTAATCTTTCAGATCTGGAGAAACATGTTGGAAAAGTACCTCTTGTGCGTATCATGCCAAATACAGCAATAGAAATACTGGAGTCAATGACATGTATGTCTTTTTTAAATACTGACAAAATGCAGGAAGAAACTGTCCTTGCCTTTTTCGGACAGCTTGGAAAAGCGCTCATTATACAGGAAGAACTGATGGGTGCCGTGACTGTTCTTGGAGCGTGCGGAGTAGCTTTTGCATTAAGGTTTCTGCGCGCAACCACACAAGGTGGCATTGAAATCGGATTCGGAGCAGAACTTTCACAACTAATTGCAGCTCAGACAGTAAAAGGTGCTGCTCAGCTAATCCTCGAAAATAACAGCCATCCCGAAAGAGAGATTGACAAGGTTACTACTCCTCAAGGAATTACTATTTCCGGATTAAATGAAATGGAACATCAGGGATTTAGTTCAGCTCTGATAAAGGGACTGCTTACCTCTTATAACAAACTGGAAAAAATGTTACCCAACGGTAATTGACCTCATATAAAAAGACCCGTTTATCTTAAATAGATTTATTGATAACTTCACTTAACCATTTTATTAATTTATGACCAATATAAAAAATCTGCCTGAGCAACTTCTGGAGCAATATAATAACTTCAGAAAAGAGATCCCCTCCATATTGAAAGCGCAGAACTTCGCTGACAATATCATTAATTTCCTTTTCCCTTTCAAGGCAGACCGGAGATGTACCTTACCTCTGATAGAACTAAATCTTTCACAGCTCCAGCTCGATTTTAAGGATCTGATCAATCCACTGGAAAAGACCCTTGAAGAAAGCATTAATCACATAACACAAAAGTTCTTCGAAAAAGTACCGGAGATCTATGAGAGTCTGATGCAGGATGCCCGGCTTTTTCTTAACTTTGATCCTGCCGCCAGATCAATGGAAAGCGTAATACTGTACTACCCGGGATTTTACTGTATTGCGGTTTACCGACTTGCCAATGTACTCTATAACCTGAAAATTCCTTTTCTGCCCAGGATGATTTCCGAATATGCCCACAGTAAAACAGGTATTGATATTCATCCGGGTGCCACCATCGGGAGTCATTTTTTTATCGATCATGGTACCGGAATAGTCATTGGCGAATCCACAATTATTGGCAATAATGTGAAAATCTATCAGGGTGTTACCCTGGGAGCTGCTTATGTTGAAAAAAACATGAAAGGGCTAAAAAGACATCCAACCATCGAGGATAATGTTATTATATATTCCGGAACTACCATTTTAGGTGGTGAGACCATCATTGGTCACGATACCATCGTTGGAGGTAATGTCTGGCTTACAAAAAGTGTTCCTGCCAATTCGGTTGTGTACCATGAAAGCAAAGTGGTCATTCGTGACAGCAAAGAATTCAGGAAAAATGAACCCATTAATTTTATTATATGAATTTTAGAATATTAATAATAATACGCTATATGGGCAATGCTGCTTACTATTGTCCCTCCTTTGAGGGAGTAACCTTTTAATCACAAACGCCTTGATATCTTTGATTTCCTGAACATTATCCTTTATCTGATGTTTATTAATTATCATTTTGGAATTATTTTATATTCCCGTCAAATATTCATCTAAATTATCCTTATTATGAAAGTCAATAATATGCTTAAAACCATAGGAAATACACCCCATCTGCATATCAACAACCTTTATCCAAAGGACTATGAAGTCTGGATTAAACTGGAGCGCTCTAATCCAGGAGGAAGCATTAAAGACAGAATTGCCCTCTCCATGATTGAAGATGCTGAAAAGAAAGGCATTTTAAAAAGTAACTCAGTTATCGTTGAGCCTACATCAGGAAACACAGGTATTGGACTGGCAATGGTTGCTGCTGTTAAAAAATACAGGCTGATTCTGGTTATGCCGGAGTCAATGTCCATTGAGCGAAGAAAGATCATGGCTGCCTACGGAGCTGAATTTGAGCTGACACCTCGCGAGAAAGGGATGAAAGGAGCTATTGAAAAAGCAGAACAAATTGCATCGGAACAACCCGATGTTTGGATTCCTTCCCAGTTTGATAATCCTGCAAACATAGACATCCACAGAAATGAAACTGCTAAAGAGATCCTAAATGATTTCCCTGAAGGTTTTGATTACCTTATAACTGGCGTTGGCACAGGTGGACATATTACAGGAGTGTCAGATATCCTTAAAAGGTCTTTCCCAAACTTAAGAACGTACGCTGTTGAACCGGAATTATCGCCCGTAATAAGCGGTGGCCAGCCAGGACCCCATCCCATACAGGGTATTGGAGCAGGTTTTATTCCTGAAAACCTTCATACTGATTTACTGGATGGTACCATACAGATTTCAAAGGATGAAGCATTCGATTATGCACAAAAGGCAGCCAAAGAAGAAGGTCTGTTTGTTGGAATTTCCTCCGGTGCAACTTTGGCAGCAATAGCAAAAAAAATCAAGGATCTGCCTAAAGGTTCGAGAATAATCGGATTCATTTATGATACAGGAGAAAGGTATCTTTCGGTTGAAGGATTATTCTGATATCATATACCTTTATTTACATTTAAATTACATCCAATGCAGTTTGTTGATACACATGCACACCTTTACATGAACCATTTTAATGATGATCGTGAAGAGATGGTTAAGAATGCTATTCAGAATAATGTCAGTAAGATTATTTTACCAAACATTGACAGCAGTACCATCCGGGCCATGAATCAACTGTGTGAGAATTTCGCTTCCAACATCTTTCCATTAATTGGTTTACATCCTACCTCGGTAAAGGAAACTTATGAAGATGAACTTGCAATCATTTCCGGTGAGCTGAATAGCAAGCATTATATTGGTATTGGAGAATCAGGTATCGATCTTTACTGGGAAAGGTCATTTTTAGAAGAACAGAAAAAGGCATTTGCATATCAAATTGAGCTTTCCATTGAATACCAAATACCCATCATTATCCACGTAAGGGAGGCATTTACAGAAATATTTGAAATACTTGACAACTATAAAAATGAGTCCATAAATGGTATTTTCCATGCTTTTGCAGGCACTCTTGATCAGGCAAAAAAAGTCATCAATGAATTTGGCTTTTTTCTTGGAATCGGAGGAATTGTTACCTTCAAAAATTCCGGTCTGGATAAAACAATAGACAAAATATCCCCCGATTACATTGTTCTTGAAACTGATTCTCCTTTTCTGGCTCCGGTTCCGCACAGAGGAAAAAGAAACGAAAGCAGTTACATCATATATATTGCCGAAAAAATAGCCCAGATAAAGAATTTACCTGTAACTAAAGTGGCGGAAATCACCACCAGAAATGCAATACAATTATTTGGACTCAGCCGGGTAAATCCGGCTGTGCAGGGATAAGCCAGGCAATGATTCCTTTAATGCTTAAATATTCTTGCACCGTATGTCATGTGTCAGTATTTAAATTGCTTCAAATAGCTATATTTGACCAGCAACGTATAAATTAAAATGCATGACAAAAGACAAATCTGCCATCCTGATAATATACACCGGCGGAACCATTGGAATGATTCAGGATGCCAATACAGGTGTTTTAAAGCCTTTCCGGTTTGAACATATTCTCGAAGAAGTTCCGGAACTCAAAAAATTCGGATATGATATCACCTCATATGCCTTTAATCCTCCAATTGATTCTTCAAATGTCAGTCCTGAAGTATGGATAAAAATAGCTGAAGTTATAGAAAACAACTATTCCGCTTTCGATGGTTTCATCGTTTTACATGGAACTGATACAATGGCATATTCGGCTTCAGCATTAAGTTTTATGCTCGAAAATCTGAATAAACCTGTTATTTTTACAGGATCGCAGTTGCCCATTGACTCACCCCGTACCGATGGTAAGGAAAATCTGATTTCTTCCCTTGAGATTGCTGCCGCCAAAAAAAACAACGATGCAATTGTACCGGAAGTCTGTATTTTTTTTGAAAACAGACTTCTGAGAGGAAACAGAACAATCAAAAACAATGTCGAAGATTTTAATGCTTTCCGATCCCCAAATTATCCGCCACTGGCGGAAAGCGGAGTTCATATCAGGTATAATTACCCTGCAATCCTTTACCCGAAAGTAAAGAGTAAAAATCTGGTTGTGCACAGGGAACTTGATCCTGGTATCGCCATCCTGAAAATTTTCCCCGGAATCACCAGATCCCTATTTAATTCAATCATCAATACCCTCGGATTAAAAGCTCTGATAGTTGAAACGTATGGTTCTGGAAATGCACCGGATCTGCCATGGCTGATTAACGTATTGCAGCAGGCTTTGTTAAAAGGTATTCTGGTGTTAAATATTTCTCAGTGCCGCGTTGGAGGGGTTGAAATGGGTATTTATGAAACCAGCCTCGGACTCTCAAATGCAGGTGTGATTGGCGGACATGACATCACAACGGAAGCTGCAGTTACAAAGTTAATGTATCTCCTTGGTCAGGGACTAACCGGTCAGGAGCTTGTAAAGAATCTAAATATTTCGTTAAGGGGAGAAATAACTATTTAATAATTTGGAATTGAATTTTTTTTCGTAATTTTCGCCCTTGAAAAAAATGAAGGGTTCTTTGAGGGAGAGGTGGCCGAGTGGACTAAGGCGCACGCCTGGAGAGCGTGTTACCGCCAAAAGTGGTACGCGGGTTCGAATCCCGCTCTCTCCGCAATACATGCTTAAAAGTACTAAACATAAGAAAATATAACTAAGTTTGTCAGGCGGGCAGAGTTTTTAGAATTTCTCATTTTTTTAATTTTAAGCTTGTGATTTATAAAGATTTAAAATAATTTCGCAATAATTAAATAATCATTAAAATTCAATAACAGGTCATGAAAAAAATTTTTGCATTATTAGCCGTATTAGGGATACTTACTTTTGGAGTATCAAAAGGAATTAATGCTCAGGATGTTGAAGCTGAAGGTGAAGCAGATGTTACCGCAGTTGAACAGGCTGACACAGTAGTGGCACCAGAACCAACTCTTGCGAGCGAAGAAGAAGTTACTCCTCCCAAGCAACCCATTTATCAACAAATTAAACAGAAATTCATTGAAGGTGGAGCCGGATTTATGGGATTTATTCTCATGACATTTATTTTTGGTCTGGCTTTGGCAATTGAGAGAATCATCTATCTTAACCTTGCTACAACAAATACCAACAAACTGCTTGACAGTATTGAAGATGCCCTTGAGTCGGGAGGGGTTGAGAATGCCAAAGAAGTATGCCGCAATACACGTGGACCTGTTGCAAGTATCTTCTATCAGGGTCTCGACAGGATAGATCAGGGTCTCGATATTGTTGAAAAGTCAATTATCTCTTATGGTAGTGTTCAGATGGGATTGCTTGAAAAGAACCTGACATGGATCTCGCTGTTTATTGCCATTGCACCCATGTTGGGATTTATGGGTACGGTAATCGGTATGATTCAAGCCTTTGCCACCATTCAGCAACTTGGTGATATCAATGCCGGGGCTGTTGCCGGTCCGATCGGTGTAGCTTTGATAACAACTGCATCCGGTTTGATTGTGGCAATTATTCTGCAGTTGTTTTACAATTATCTGATTTCAAAAATAGATGGTATTGTTAACAACATGGAGAATGCGTCCATTTCTTTGATGGATTTATTGATTAAACACAATCTTAAAAAATAGTTGCCATGTCAAATACATTGCAAAGAGTCATAACCATTTCTCTATATATACTGTTGGCTGTAGGTGTTATTTATGCCATATTGTTTTACGCGGGAAATAAAGTACCCGGGACAGCAGGCACCTCCTATGAAGAACCTGTTGTAACAGGGCAAATGCTGAAACTATCCTTTATTTATTTTATCATTGCTGCCATTGCGGCTTTAATATTCCCTCTGCTATTTGTAATAACCCATCCGGGTAAAGCAAAATATGCTCTGATTGGCCTGGTCATATTTGCTGTTATCATTGTATTGGGATATTCTCTGGGATCAACTACACCGGTGGAAACAAATACTCCGATTTCTGTTCAGGGACTAAAGCTTGTTGATGCTGGCTTAAAAACAACAGTCATTTTGCTGGTTTTGGCATTTCTTGGAATTTTTTATTCAGAAATATCCAGTATTTTCAAATAATAATTGACCTGACTGGCATAAATTTTGTGCTAATTCATTAAAAAACAGAATAAAATGGCTAGACGTGGAATACCGGAAGTAAACGCCTCTTCAATGGCAGACATCGCCTTTCTTCTGTTGATTTTCTTTCTTGTTTCCACCACAATGGATACAGATACTGGTTTGTTCAGGAAGCTTCCTCCCATGCCTGAAAAGGATCAGCAGGAAGAACAGAAAGAAATTAAAGAAAGGAATATTTTTGTTGTGCTTGTAAATAAATACAATCAGCTTTTTGTTGAAAATGATTTAATGGATATTCGTGATTTGAGAACAGCAGCCAAGGAGTTCATCGAAAATCCTGACAATAAATCCACTTTGCCCGAAAGGGTATTGACAGAAGTTGAATATTTTGGTCTCTGGCCTGTAACCAAATATCATGTCATATCACTGCAAAATGACAAGGGTACCTCCTATGAGACTTATATGGCTGTCCAAAATGAACTTACAGCTGCTTATAACGAGTTGCGAAATGAATTATCCCTTAAAAAATTTGGCACCAAATACGATGATCTCTCAAGGGGGGATGATTTTGAGGATGAAGATCCAAGGAAAAATGCAATAGATGAAATCTATCCGCTGAAAGTATCTGAAGCAGAACCAAAAGACATCGGAGGAAATTAATTATGGCAAGATTCAAACACAAAAGTAAAAGTGGAACACCTGGCATTTCAACCGCCTCCCTTCCGGATATCGTTTTTATGTTATTGTTCTTCTTTATGGTTTCAACAACCATAAGAACCACAAGTCTAAAGGTTCAAGTAACAACACCCAATGCCACAGAAATAGTCAAACTGGAGAAAAAATCTCTTGTCAGCTTCATTTATATAGGTTTACCTCATGATAAAGAAACCTATGGTACTGTTCCCAGGATTCAGCTGAATGATGCTTTCGCAACCACTGAGGATATCAGGGAATTCATATCAAGTGAAAGAGAAAAAATGTCTGAAGGTGACAGGAACAAAATGTCGGTTTCGCTTAAGGCTGACGGCGATACTGACATGGGAATCATCACTGACGTAAAACAGGAGCTAAGGAAAGCCAGTGCACTTAAAATCAATTATTCTGCAAGAGCCGGTTCCCAAAATCAGATTTTTGACAATTTAAAATAACCAATATCTAATTGTAGTCAGAAAAGCTGCTTTCTCAAGGCAGCTTTTTTTTTATTTCATTCAACTGTTTTCTGCAGGTTTATTCTTAAAATAATTCTCGAGTTGATCCACCAGTAAATCCAGAAATTTCTGTAATGGCTTTTTAGCCATCATCTGAACCATTGGATTGATCTCGGCATGGATGGTCAGTTTAATCCTGGTATTCATCTCTGCCATTTTTTTTAATTGGATCCAAAAGAAAAAACTGAATTTGCTTGTTTCATCCCCGGTAACCTTGATAAGTTTATATGGTTCCCTTTCAACGATTTTCATTCCAATATCACCCAGTCCATCCAGGGTAAACCTGCAGGTATCCCTGGTCGCCTCCCAGTTTTTTATCCTGTCCTGTGATATAAGGGAATTGAAATGATTGAAATCAGCAAGAAAATGATAAATATTCTCGTCTGAATTGCCTATTTGTCCTATTTTACTTTCAACTTCCAGCATGTCATCAGTTTCAGGCTGGCCAGCTTTCCGGGTCCAGCCTCCAGTTTTTCAATATTTCGAGGTTTTCAGCATTGATGTATCCTGTTTCAATAGCATGTTCCAGCACAGCATCATAATTAGTGAGCGTAAATAACCTGCAGTTTGCTTTACTAAACTTTTCTTCTGAAAATTTGAATCCGTAGGTAAATATAGCCACCATGCCAAGAACTTCGCATCCCTCATTTCTTAGGGCTTCAACAGCTTTTAAACTACTACCTCCTGTTGAAATCAGATCCTCAATAACGACAATTCGCTGACCTGGTCCCGGAGCACCTTCGATCAGGTTTTCCATTCCATGGGATTTTGCAGAGGAACGCACATATAAAAAAGGTAAATTCATCCTGTCCGCAACCAATACTCCGTGCGCAATTGCACCAGTTGCAACACCTGCTATGCCCTCAACATCCTTAAAATTTTTTTTGATGATGGCAATAAATTCGTCCCTGATAAAATCTCTAACGTCTGGATATGAGAGTGTTTTTCGATTATCACAATAAATTGGAGACTTCCAACCGGAAGACCATTGAAAAGGTTTTGCAGGATTTAATTTTATTGCCTTATTTTGTAAAAGAAGATGTGCAACTTTTTTCTCACTATTTCTCATATCACAAATGTATAAAGTTTTTTTTAACGACCGGACAATATTTCTGACTGATGAGTTCTCAAAACACTTTCAGGTAAAATATGGATTATTTTATAAATATCGCAATGTCGAAGATTTGAAAGAGCTGATTAGCTTTTACAGCAGGTTGAAACGGATTGACACGCTCTTTCTTTTTCATTATGATATTGAAGCCCTGCGTGAATCATTTCGTTCGTGTTTTGTAAATATAGAAGCAGCCGGTGGTCTGATAAAAAACAATGAAGGATTATTTTTATTTATGAAACGACGTGGAAAATGGGATCTTCCAAAAGGAAAACTCAATAAAAAAGAAAGCTTTGAAAAAGCAGCCATCAGGGAAGTCAGGGAGGAATGTGGTCTTGATGACATAAGCATTGTAACACCTTTGCTCTCCACATACCATACATATCAGATCAATGGCCAGAGGGTATTGAAAAAAACGATGTGGTTTGAAATGACATATTCTGGTACAAAAGATCCCATACCAGAGTCAGAGGAAGATATTACTGAGATCAAATGGTTTAAATCCTCTGATGTTAATGAAATAACGGAAAATACATACAAGTCTGTGATGGATGTTATGCGGTATACAAATTTAGTACAACTATAGATCTCCTCTGGAACGCATTACTTCAAATAACCTTGATTCAAAATTCTCTCCGGGTGCCGGAGCAGGCGATTGAATGAGCTTGCCATCGGGACCAATAAGAAAATATGTAGGAAATGCTCTTATATCATATTCTTCAAGAATATTTGGCTGGTGACTGTAATACAAAAATTTCCAGTTGTAATTTTTACTATCCAGGTATGAATGCATTGACTCATCATATGTATCAACGGCAATGGTAACTATTTCAAGCCTTTCCTTATGCCTGGCATAAATGCCCTGCAAAGCTTCAAACTCCTTTAGACACGAGTAGCTGCTGCAGGAACAAAAATTCAGGTACAAGTATTTACCTTTAAGGCTATCCAGACTTATCAGGTTACTATCCAGGTCGTACAAATTAAAAGAAGGTGGAGGGTATCCGCTTAATAGTCTGGTAATCTTATTTCTGATGGTATTTCCAATCAATTGATGTAATGCTATATCTGTTTTTAAAATCAATGAATCCAGGATAGCCAGAATGCCATTTCTTGAAAATCTGTCACTATAAAATTCATCATGCAGGCATCTTAGAATAACCAGTTCCAGCAAAGCATTGTCAGAAAATAATGTGTTTTCCTTTAGCGTTATCAGAAGTTCACTGTAATTATGATCAAAATTAATATCCTGATATATCTTTTTCCCTTCATCGGTTCTTCCATGGTAAAAAAAGTAGTTTTTAAAAACCTGGTTAAACAGTTCCATGTAAGCAAGATTATGGTAAAGTATCGGTTTACCAGCAAGAAGCGTCTCGGCAATGGCTGTTACTTTATGTTGCAACGAGAGATATCGTAAATAGGCATACTTATATTGCCGGTATTGTCTGAAATATTCATTGGTGTTATTACTAAAATGAGTCTCAATGCGTTCAATGTCTTCATCGAGTCTTGAAAAATCTTTCCCTTCCACTGCTGCCATAACGTGTTTGTTATAATATGGCTCGTAGGTATCATCAAACATCCTGATTTGAATATTGATATCATTCTCATCAATATTGGCAATTCCCAGTTGAATGAGGATCTCCTCGAAATATGGATTTAAAAGATCTGCAGGTGTTTTTTCCCGGTATGGCGGTAAAACCAATTGATACTCTCTACCGGGCTCAACATATAAAAACGCCTTATATACGCCCAGATGTACAAAAACATAGGTAGTTTCATCAACATCGATTTTGATTTCAAATGAACCGGTATCGGTAATTTCGGCTTCCGCCAATAAATCCTCCGACCAGGTAACCAGTTCTTTATATCTGAAAAATGATATGGTGGTTTCTGACCAGTCTGGTGCTTTGCCATATAGTATGACTTCACCGGCAAGAAGATTTATTGTTATCATCATTCCTGACAGAAAAACCAGTATTCTCTTTCCAAACAGTCGCAATATCATTAAATATTTCTTTCTATATTTTGATTTTTTCAGGCAGGAATGCATATGCATCACCGCCAAGACGGATAATTTCACGAACCACAGTAGAATTGATATGAGTATGTTCAGGAAGTGTCAACAAAAATACGGTCTCAATCTCAGGATACATCACTTTATTCATTTGTGCAATGGCACGTTCATATTCAAAGTCTGAAGATGTTCGTAATCCCCTTAAAATAAACCCTGCCCTGAATTTCCTGCAAAAATCCACTGTTAGTCCCTGATATTTTTCAGTCTCGATTTTTTTCACTCCTTCAAAGACCAAATTTATCCAGTTCATTCTTTCATCCAGTGTAAATAATCCGTCTTTTTCGGAGTTGTATCCGATGGCAATGATTATCTTATCAAATAAAGGTAAGGCTCTCCTTACAATCGATTCATGACCCAGGGTAAAGGGATCAAATGATCCCGGAAACAAAGCAATTTTTTCCATCATTATTTTATCCTTATAAAATTTTCTGACATTTTATTACAAATGGACAGAGAGATCAGTAAAAGTATTAAATATTCGCTTGCGTTTCATTTAATTTCTTTCTCTTTCTGTGAACATACAAACAGAATATTACCAACATCCTCATATCCGGTGAATAGCTCAATACCCTTAATTTTAACCAGTTCATGCCTGAATCCGACAATTGTCAAATCGGCGTCGAGAGATTTCTTTGATATGGTATTCCTGATATCATCCTGACTTGCAGGAATAAGCTGAATGTTACCAGGTGCAATAGGCAGCCTGCCTGATTTAATCAGGAATAACAAATTATCCTGCTTCTGTTTTATTTCTTCTTCTTTACAAATAGCAAAAATCTTAATATGTCCTTTTTTCCACTCCGGATGTCCCAGAATGATATATCCCAGCAAAATCATAAGATTGGCGTTTTCATAATCATAGGTTGTAATCCAGATATCTATTTCCCGTTTGTTTCCAAATCCTCTCAGAGAACTGTTGAGAACACATATGTCAAATCCGGCAGAGTGAATGATAGAATAATTCCTTAATGATTCTTCAAGTTCATCAGGTTCGTTTCTTGAAAACTCAAAGAGAATCATATTATTGCCTCTGCCTGTTATACCTGATAACTGAACAACCTGGGCAATGGCTGAGGTATACGATGGACTGATCATGGTATCCAGATAGACTTTATTTTGGCTATTAGAAGCCAGCTTAATCAGTCTTTCCAGGATTTCTTTTGATTCCTGGCTGGTTTGTCTTGAGAGATATCCTTCAATATAGTGAATATAGGTTCCAAAGCCGTATTTATATGATATCCATCTGAGCAGATCAAAGGCACTCATTCTCTTAAATGAATTGCTTGAAATACAAATGATAAATGGTCTCCAGCTTGTATTTGGGTCTTCCTTATCGGCACGCTGAACAAATATCTGAAGCTGTCTGCTGAGTTGAAAGATTACTCCTCTGAATAATTTCCCCAGTCCGACATCTTCGGTGCTTTTTTCAGAAATCATATAATAAATCAAACCCATGATAGCCAGAGAAAGAAATGCATAAGTGCTATTCATCTTAAACATGAGCCAGAGCGAAAACAATGCTCCAATGAGTGAAAAATACCATTTCGATTTAAATCTTGGACGATAAGAAGGATCAGCTGCAAAATGTTCCAGGAATGAAATCAGGCATATTGCTCCATAGGTCACCACAAAGAACATCGAAATGATTTTGGCAACAAAATTAATATCACCAATGGCAATAAAGAAGAATGCAATGATAATACTTATCAATGAGGCATGTACAGGCTCGTTGGTATCAGGTTTTCCATGCCCGAGCCAACGGCTTACAAAAGTATTTGGAAATATACTATCTGCCCCGATGGCCTGCAATGTCCGGGGAGCAACGAGTATGGAACCCAATGCAGAAGAAAGTGCAGCTGCTGCCAAACCAATCGGAATGACAGGTCCCCAGTATGCAATCCTTTGCATAATTAATTGATCACTGGCCAGATCATCGATGGTAGCAGAAATCGTTAATTTATATGCGACCCCAACATAGACGATTCCTCCAATGATGGTAGCAAGAATGGTTCCTCTGGGAATTGAAACCGTCGGATCCTTTAAATCTCCGGAAAGCCCCAGACCAGCTGCCAATCCTGTAAAAGCAGGGAAAATGATTGCAAAAACAATAAAAAAATTATCTCCCCCGGCAATTCCGGAATAAAAGTCGACTTCTGAAGGAGGACTATCAGGAGTTCCTATAAAGAACAACAAAATGGAAGTAAACAAAACCAGAACCACACCATACAATGCCTTCATTCCCATATTGGCACCCCTAAAAACTACGATTACTGAGATAATTGTCATCACAGGCAGGCTGATAAACCGTTTATCAGGTATCAATAAATCATATCTGTTATGGATAAAATGAATGACCGGATCAAATGCCTCTGAAAAGGCTATGATATAGAACGCCACGCTGATGGCCTGCGAAAAATAGAGGGTTATGCCAATGGCTGCTCCTACATTTAGTCCGAAAGAGCGTGAAATGATATAATATGCTCCTCCTCCAAGCACTCTCTGGTTGGTTGCGATCTCGGCAACTGCCATGGCAGTCGGGACAGTTACCAGATGACCAAGTATGATGATCCCAATGGTACCCCAAAAACCAATATGTCCAACGGCATAGCCAAAACGAAGAAAAAGAATGGCACCAAGGATAGTTGAAATGGATGTGATAAAAACCTCCAGTGTACCAAAATTCGCTTTATGATTAACCAAAGGCTTATTCATTGATTGGATAAATATTAGATTTGCTTATAAACTTAAGAATTCCTGCGAAATCCAAAAAAGATTTCGTGAAATATTAATCTCTTAATAGTCCAATTTAATATTTATAAGCCCTCCACCTCCTATTCTTCAAGTATCAATTTTCTGGCAAAATTCTTCCCAAATTCGATCAATTGAACGGATTTCTCATTATGGGGATGAAACCTCGAAGAAATGCCTTCACAAACAACATCCAGCTTAAGAGCCTTCAGGTGATTTTCTATCAGTTTGACAGCCTCACCGCTCCAACCGTATGAACCAAAGGCAGCAGCATTTTTGCCTTTATCCCTTAACGGATTCAGAAGTGCAAACATTTTGTAAACAGGCAGGAGGGTGTTCTGGTTAATGGTTGGAGATCCTATCAGTATCGAACTGCTTTTTACAATTAACTCTTCCAGATCTCCGAGCAGGATATTTTCAATATCCACTATGTTAATCTTATAATTGACAACCTGTGATATACCGCTGGCAATTAATTCGGCCATCTGTCTGGTATAACCATATGCTGAAACATAGGCAATAAGAATGTTGTTCTCTTCGCATTTTGCATCAGCAAGATAAAGTTCGGCATATCTGGAAGTTTTATCAAGTATTTCCTTCCATCCTGTACGAAGTATAGGACCATGACCCGGACATATTGTTTTAATTTCCAGTGGTTTGATTTTTTCTATGGCATTGATCATAAATTTGCTGAAGGGCCTGAGGATGACATCAAAATAGTATTTAAAAGATTCTGAAAAATCGCCGACCAGATCATCAAACATCAGTTCATTACAGTAATGTGAACCAAAAGAATCACACGTAAAGAGAATTTTATCTTCTTCCAGATAGGTATAAATGGTATCGGGCCAGTGCAGATTCGGTGCTGAAATGAATTTTAAAGTCTTGCCTTCCAGATCAAGGATATCTCCATCCTTTACAAAACAAGATTGAAAGGGTTTGTCTATCATCTCACTCAGGTAGTTGATTGCCTGACGGCTTCCATAAACAATGGCATTTGGGGCAATTTCCAACAGGTGCTTTATGTTTCCAGAATGATCAGGCTCAGTATGATTGACGACTATGTAATCAATTTCTGTCGGATTAACCACCTTTTGTACCTTGGCGAGGTATTCATTTTTAAAGGTTTCTTTTGCAGTATCAATGATTACTTTCTTTCCCGCATCGATAAAATAAGAATTATAGGTTGTTCCATTTCTGGTTTCCATCACGACATCAAAAGTTACAATATCATAGTCAAGTATACCAATCCAGTACACATCATTTGTTATGGAGATAATACCATTTTTATCGGCTACCATATTTATCAGATTTGATTTCTGCAGGTAAAAATAAAAAGATTATCGGGATTTCTACCTGTCGTCAGACAGGTGCTCTAATAACAGCCTTTAATACGCCATGCTTTAATAGATGAATCAGCCAAAAAAAAGCTCCAGAAGGAGCTTCAAAGTAAACTATTGTTTTATTTCTTCTCGCATGAAGATTTCTCTTTTTTGCAACAAGATTTCGTTTCGGTTGATTTGGTGCATTCGTCTTTTGTCTCTGCTTTTTTGTTTTCAGTGGATTTTGTTTCCGATTCACTTGTTTCTTTCTTCTTCGGTTCATCATCAACGGTAGCAATGCTATTTACACTCGCAACCTGAACTGACGCAAACGATGGAACTGCAAATACACCAAGAAAAACTGCAATAATAAATGCCTGAAATACTTTATTCATAGTGATAATTTTTAATGGTTAATACTATTGCAAAAGTATTGATCTTCATTGTTGCATACTGTTAAGCAGATGTTAAAATCAATTCAGATGACTGAATTCTTCAAAGCTCAGCAATCACAGTTTTCATGGCTCGTGAGGTCTGATTCAGGTGTGCTGTGATTTTCGATGTTTTTGGTAAAAAGACATCAACTCTCGAACCAAACTTGATGAATCCAAGCTCTCCACCCTGCTTGACATCATCACTTAATTTTGCGTTTGTGATAATGCGTCTTGCCAGGATCCCCGCTATTTGCCGGACAAGGATTTTTACTTCTCTGTTTTTAATAACCATTGTTAATCTCTCATTTTCTGTGGATGACTTTGGGTGCCATGCAACCAGATACTTGCCAGGATGATATTTCAAATAATCTATGCTGCCACTAACCGGATAATAATTCACATGTACATTCAGTGGTGACATAAAAATAGAAATCTGGATCCGCTCATCTTTAAAATACTCATTTTCAAGTGTCTCTTCAATGACAACAATTTTTCCGTCGGCTGGTGCATAAACAAGTTTGTCATTATGTTGAAAGGTCCGGTGAGGTATTCTGAAAAACCACCAGATCAAAAAATATGCACCTGATAAAAAGACAATGAGAGGAATCTTTATGAAGAAAGGTTGTATAAGAAATAGTGTAATAATGATAAGGATCACAAAAGCAAAACCGGAAATAACGATGGCCCGTAAACCTTGTTGATGAATGTTCATTGTTTAAAATTGATTAATCAGCATCAGATATGCAAAAACCATTGGACTGCTAAGCAAAACTGAGTCAATTCTGTCAAGCATGCCTCCATGACCGGGCAGAATTTTTCCTGAATCCTTTAAATTCGCTGATCTCTTAAACAAAGACTCTACCAGATCCCCGAACACTCCGGCAATTGCAATGATCAATCCGATAATTATCCAGTCAGTTCTGTTTAATAAAAAAAAGGGGATGCCTAAAATATATGCCGTTATGAGCGTCATTATTGTGCCTCCGAAAAATCCTTCCCATGATTTTTTGGGTGAGACTCGTTCAAACAATTTGTGTCTTCCGAAGGACATTCCGAAAATAAATGCAAATACATCATTTATCCACAACAGAATGAAGAAACCAAGAATAATCTGATAGGTGTATTCCTGGCTGAGATAGAAAGCAAGTTTATTAAAGAGTGTCAACGGCAATGAAATATACATTATTCCCAACAAAGTGAAAGAAATATTTGACATTGGATTTGACTTGTTGCGGTACAGTTCAAGAATAAAGGCAAAAACAATAGCAGGGACAACAAACAAAATGAAAGACAGAGGTTGATTCCGGGAGCATATATAAAACACTAATAAAAACAGGACAGTATCAATAAACATTCCCAGGTATTTCATTGGTTGATGACCCATCAAAATAACCATGTTGTAAAATTCCCAAAGCGCAATCAGGCTTATTGCCAGAAAAAGAGCTGCGAAAGTATATTTTCCTATCAAAAGGGCACCGATAAAAACAGCAAGGTAAAGAGCTCCTGTTAAGGTTCTTGTAAGCAAGTTATTCAATTGTCAAGTTCTTTTAGTAAATATTTAGCTCTGATGACATTTTCACGTTTGACCAAGATCTTTATATTACCAGGAAACAAATTTGGATGTGAAGAGTCTTTCTGGTTCAATGATACATACTGAATGTCATTTTCCTCCAGCAAACCTTTTGCCAGACCAGCAATATATTCACGTTTTGTAATGAAAATCGAAACCCAACCTTTTTCCATTCATGCACTCAAAATATAGTACAAAGTTATCATTTACGCAGATTTTTTAATCACCTGTGTCTTTTTGTTACTTTTCTTGGAATTTGAAGATGTTTTTTCCGTGGTTTCTTTTTTGGTGCTGTTGCTTTTTCCCTTAGTTTTTGATGTATCAGTACTCTGATACAACATTTCCTTTTGTGGTCGTTTTCCAAAGATTTTTTCCAGATCTTCGCTGAACAGAACTTCTTTTTCCAAAAGAAGTTCACCAATCTTTGTCAATCCTTCCTTGTGCTCCTGTAATACTTTTTTTGCACGTTGATATTCCACGTCAACAATTTTCTTTACTTCTTTGTCAATTTTTTCAGCAGTTTGCTCGCTATAAGGTTTGGTAAAGGAATACTCGCTCTGTCCGCTAGAATCATAAAAACTAAGGTTACCAATTTCATCGCTCAGACCAAAATAGGTAACCATGGCATAAGCTTGTTTGGTCACTCTTTCAAGGTCATTCAAGGCTCCTGTGGATACCCTGCTGAAATTGATTTCCTCTGAAGCTCTGCCTCCAAGTGCTGAACACATTTCGTCCAGCAATTGATCTTTATTTGTAATCTGCCGTTCTTCGGGGAGATACCATGCTGCACCAAGTGCTTTGCCTCTTGGAATGATGGTAACTTTGACCAGGGGATTAGCGTGTTCAAGCAACCAGCTTACTGTGGCATGACCGGCCTCATGGTAAGCAATGGTGCGCTTTTCTTCAGCTGTTATGATCTTATTTTTCTTTTCCAATCCGCCAACAATGCGATCAATGGCATCTAGAAAATCCTGTCGCTGCACATGCTTTTTATTCTTTCTGGCTGCAATCAGTGCAGACTCGTTACACACATTGGCTATGTCGGCACCTGAAAATCCCGGAGTTTGCTTGGCAAGAAACTCCATGTCAAGACCTTTCTCAATCTTCAACGGTTTCAGATGTACCAGAAATATTTCTTTCCTTTCATTAAGGTCAGGGAGCTCAACATGTATCTGCCTGTCAAACCTCCCAGCCCTCAGGAGCGCCCTGTCCAGTATATCAGCTCTGTTTGTAGCAGCCAGTATGATGACACCTGCATTGGAAGCAAATCCATCCATTTCGGTTAATAACTGATTTAAAGTATTTTCACGCTCGTCGTTAGCTCCAAAATTCGGATTTCTACCCCTTGCCCTTCCAACAGCATCAATTTCATCAATAAATACAATACATGGTGCTTTTTCCTTGGCTTGTTTAAATAGATCCCTTACCCTTGATGCCCCGACACCAACAAACATTTCAACAAAATCAGAACCTGACATGGAAAAAAACGGAACATGGGCTTCACCAGCTACGGCTCTGGCCAATAATGTCTTACCTGTGCCTGGGGGACCTATAAGCAAAGCCCCTTTGGGTATCTTGCCTCCCAGATCTGTATATTTTTTCGGATTCTTCAGGAAGTCAACAATTTCCTTGATTTCCATTTTGGCTTCCTCAAGTCCGGCAACATCACTGAAATTGATCTTAACATTGGTATCTTTATCAAATATTCTGGCTTTGGATTTTCCAACATTAAAAATATTTGAAGCTCCACCACCAGAACCGCCACTCATTCTTCTGAAAATAACAAGCCATAAGACCACCAGTAGCAATGGCAATATTAACCACCCGAACATTTCTCCGAAATCTTTTCGTGTGGCACTTTCATAATATATGCGTTCCGACTCGGGTGTGTTTTCCTGTACCTTATCCAGTTGTTCAAGAAAATGATCAACAGAAGGAATTGTGAAAGAATAGTGTGGTCCGGTACGCGAAAACTTACTAAAACCCCGTTCCAGCACCTCCTGGTATTTGGGTTGATCTAATCTGTCCTCTTTGATATAAACCTCAACGGTTTTACCATTGACAATAACGATTTTTTCAACATCCCCTTTTGCAAGCATCTCTGCTTCGAAATACTTTTTATTTGTTTCAATGGTTCCTGAACCGGAATTAAAGAACCACATCGATAAAAATGCCAGGATAATCAATACATAAATCCATGTAACATTGAATTTAGGCTTACGATTCGGAGAGCCAGGATCGTTATCACCAGGCAATTTTTTATTTACTCTTTTATTTTCGCTTAGATCTGCCATTTTGAGTTAGCTTTTGCAATTAATCTCCATCGATAATACTTATTTGCGCATCTCCCCATAAATCTTCCAGTTTGTAATAATCGCGGTATTCCTTTTGAAAGATATGTATCACAACACTACCATAATCCATTAAGATCCATTGTGCATTTTGCAAACCTTCAATGTGACCCGGGGGTGTTTTATGTTTTTCTTTTATTTTCGTTCCTATAGACTCTGCAATTGCGCTTACTTGCGTGGTGGAATCTCCATGACTGACAATAAAATAATCGCAAAAAGCGTAATTGATACTTGATAGATCTATGATTGTAATTTCTTTTCCTTTCTTATCAAGAATACTGTCAGTAATTGTTTTTAAAAGCTCTTTTTCTCTTATCAAATTATAAATATATTTAACACTAATTCTTTACAAATGTAATGAATTTAATCTATCATGCCTTAAAATACATGGTTGAGTACATTTGAAAAATCAAATAAAATATTATACATTAAAGTAATTTTATTAATGATATATCAATAACAATACCACTCATGTTTTGTTAATGAAAATATCAACGTAAATGAAGAATTTTAATCTTTATGAAAAACTGATTCGTGCAGATATTCTGGCATCCACAAACGATTTTGCAATTGATCTGGTAAAATCGGATGAGCCCGTTGAAGGTACTGTAATTATGGCAGACTTTCAGACAAAAGGCAAAGGCCAGAAAGATGCACACTGGATAAGCAAAAAAGACAGTAATCTGACATTCAGTGTTTTATTATATCCTTCCTTTCTGGATCCTGCGAATAACTTTTATTTATCTATGGCGCTATCTCTGGGTATTGTCGACATGCTGCAGTTTTACAACATAGATGCCAGAATTAAATGGCCAAATGATATTTATACAAAAAACGGAAAGATTGCTGGCATTCTGATTGAAAATGGTATCCAGAATGATGAAATCAAATATTCGGTTCTTGGAATAGGACTGAATGTTAACCAGAAAATCTTTCCTGAAGATATAAAGAATCCTACTTCAATGAGGATTGAACTTGAGACTGTCAATAAACGTGAAACTGTTTTGAAGAAATTACTGGTATCAGTTGAATACTGGTTTAATAAACTATATGATCTGAATTTGAATATGATAAAAAATCAATACGAACAAAAGCTGTTATTCAGAGAGCAAATTAAAAAGTTTTATGCCGGTGATGATATCTTCTTTGGTACCATTAAAGGGATTAATGATAATGGTCAGTTACTCATTGCAGATGAATCCGATACAATCAGGGCATTTAATTTCAAAGAAGTGATGTACTACCACAAAAAAAACATAATATAATTCTATATTTGTGCAGTTTAAAAAAAACAGTAATACCGATGCAAGAGAGGATCAGGAGAATGATTAAATACATTAACCAGCATGTTTTATTGAGAAATATTATACTTGCG
>Ga0114922_10001061_pt1 | contig 26171 bp, 23 predicted proteins | sample AartaG_FD_100975 | JGI IMG/M metagenome (GOLD analysis project Ga0114922, IMG submission 100975) | Deep subsurface microbial communities from Aarhus Bay to uncover new lineages of life (NeLLi) - Aarhus_00045 metaG | ecosystem: Environmental > Aquatic > Marine > Oceanic > Sediment | place... | reverse complement strand
TGGCTAGATTCTTTTTTGCTTTTTTACTACTTTTTGAAACTCTTTTAATGGCTGAGTTTGATTATAGGTTTACTAACACCAACATAACTACAAACCAAGATTCACTCACAGATGACAAGAGCTATATTTACAACTATGATAGATTTCGATTTCGTGGTGATTATGTAGAGAATAGTTTTTTTGCTACTCTTATTTTTGATACAGTAAATTATGGTGGGAGTAATTTTGTAGATTCACAAACATTTGATTTTCTTGAGCAAGTAAAAGCTGATACCCCTTTTACAACTCAGTCAAATTTTTATGAGTATGAAACAGGGGCAGTTTATACTAAGCTTTATAGATTCTACGCTGGATATGAGGATAATAAAAATAGAGTTATTGTAGGGCTTCAAAATATATCTATGGGAGTTGGAAGATTCTTTAACCCTACAAATCTTTTTAATCCAAAAAATAGTTATGCCATAGAACCTGATGAGACTTTTGGAGTGTTTGGAATCTCTTATACTAGGCATATAGACGATATGTCTAACTTGATGGTAGTGGTCTCTCAAAAAGCTAACAAAAGTTTTAAATATGCTGGGCAATATAAAACATTTTTAGAGTTTGGTGATTTTGGTATAGATCTTATAAGTTCAGATGAGACAAAGATGTTAGGTTTTGAAGTTGAGGCAAATTTACACGACACCGGCGTAGAGGTAAGAAGTGAAATAAGTTTCATCAAAGCTAAACTAAACACTTTAGTTGCTCAAGAGGAGAAAGAGTTTTACCAAGCCATAGTAGGTGCTGATTATGGTTTTGTAGATGGAATCACACTAGCGGGTGAGATTCTTTACAGTTCTGAGAAATTCTCTTTTGAAGAGTTGGCACTTAACTTAGAATCAGAAATACTACAAAACCTAGTATACTCAAACCTCTACACAGCTCTAAGTCTCTCTTATAGTTTCAACATATTTTTAGATAGTTCATTGGTTTATATAGAAAGTTTCAATGACAAAAACTCTAGATTCATCTCACCAACACTCACCTATACTCTCAACGACTATAACTCATTTACACTAGGGGCAATGCTTCAAAATGGAGTAAAAGATAGTGAGTTTGGTTCTTTAGAGAATAAGTATTTTTTTAAGTGGGGATTGTCGTTTTAGAATATTTTGATTTTGAAAACTGAGTATCTGTAATTAAAATTCAAACATATTAACAAGCATTTTCGAAATTTCTTTTGATGTTATTTTATCAACATCTCCAAGTTTCTTTACAAGTCTTGTTTTATCAACTGTTCTAATCTGATCAAGTAATACTAAACCATCTTTCTTCTCAAATTTTATTTTCGGTCGAAATATAAAATCAAAACCCTTAGATGTCATTGGAGCAACAATGACTGTTTTTAAAACATTCATCTCATTTGGAGAAATTACAATACATGGTCTAGTTTTTTGAATTTCAGAGCCAACAGTGGGATTTAACTTAATAAGGTAAATCTCATATCTTTTAATATCTACTACCATTCATATTCTTCTAAATCATTATCATTCAGTAAATCGTCTAAAAGTCCTTCATCTTTGAAACCACTATGGCTAAAGATAACTTCCTCAATATTTTCTTTCCAAGTGTCTCTACCTATATTATTTATAGGTTTGATTAATAAGCCATTTTCTAAAACTTCCAACTCTAAACTAACATTTTCAAGATGTGCTTGCTGAATTAAAACCTTCGGAATTCTAATACCTTGTGAATTTCCAATTTTTGTAAGCGTAGTCATAAGAAACTCCTTAAGTAATTATAATGTAATTACATTTAGAAGTCAATTGAGTTATCAACTCTTATCTCTTGTTAGGTTCATTGCTAGAGTTTTCAGCATCCTCTAATCCTAAAGATATTTTTTCTTCTTGTTCTTGATTGATTTTATTAGCTCTACTTTCTAATATATTAGATAGTTTTGATAATCCTGGTATTTTTGAAATTACATTTATTGCATCATTTAGTTTTGCACTTTTATCTAATGCATCCATTAATGGATGATCAGCAGTATTGTAATCTGAAATTAATTTTCCAGGGTTTTCAGAACTTACTGATAAAATATTATGTAAAAGTTTTATTTTTAATTCTGATGACACTTCTTTATCTTCAATATTTTCTATTTGTTTTGATAACCCTTCAAATGTTTTACTCAAAACTTCTTTATGTGTATATTCTTCAATCAGTCTTTTAGACAAATTTATTTTTTTATTAGATGAATATGCTAACCATACAATAGGTATATAAAGTGGGAGTATAGACAAAACCATTCTAGGTATATACTGTAACCTATTAATGATATGGATTTGACAATAAATTATATAAAAGCTATACTGTTTATAAATACTTCAAAGGAATTATAATGACTGCTAGAAGACAAACATCTATTAAGGTTGATTCTGTTGCTTGGGATGAGGCTAAAGAGATTTTCAAAGAGTATAACCTTAGTGTTACTGATGGTATTAATATATTTTTAAATAAAGTACGACTGACAAAAAGTTTACCTTTTGAGATTAATATACCAAATGATGAAACACTAAAAGCTATGCAAGAGGTAGAAGATGGTGTTGGTGAAACAATTAGTTTTGAGGAATTTTTAGAAGAGAATCAAAAATATGCTAAAACTATTCAGAAGTAAAACTTTTTTAAAAGAGTATTCAAAGTTAAAACTTACTGACAAATTATATATGAAGTATGTAGTTTATGTTACAACATTGTTAAAAGAGGAACCTTTACCACAAGAGGCTAATGATCATCTGTTAAAGGGTAATTGGAATGAGTTTAGAGAGTTTCATATAAGTGGTGACTTGCTTGTGATATATAAAGTTCAAAATGAAACTTTATGTTTAACCCGAATCGGTACTCATTCTCAATTATTTAAATAAAAAGGATCTCAATGAAAACAGTTATATTATCTCTCTTATTTTTACTATTTAACACAAGCTTATACGCACATGGAATCTCTGAGGCTGATGTTCAGGCTATGATTGATGGTGGGAATACTCAGTATATGTGGCTTGGGGCGTCTCACATGTTAACTGGTTATGACCATCTGCTTTTTTTACTTGGAGTTGTATTTTTTCTTACATCCACTAGAGATATTGTAAAGTTTGTATCTGTATTTACGCTGGGGCATTCTATCACCTTGATAATCGCTACCTTTATGGGAATCACTGCGAACTATTATTTAGTAGATGCTATCATCGCTCTGAGTGTGATTTATAAGGCATTTGATAACAACAAAGGGTTTGAAAACTACCTCGGGGTTAAATCTCCGAATCTATTGCTAATGGTTCTTGTGTTTGGACTTATCCACGGGTTTGGACTCTCCACAAGATTACAACAGTTGCCATTAGGGGAACAAGATTTAGATATGTTTTGGAGAATTATCTCTTTCAATGTTGGAGTGGAATTTGGTCAAATAATAGCACTGACTGTAATGTTAAGTGTTCTTGATTTGTGGAGAAAATCTTCATCGTTTGTAAAGTTTAGTAAGGTAACAAATCACGCTTTAATGTTCGCTGGTTTTATGCTTTTTTTGATGCAGTTACATGGCTATCTCCATACTGTAAACGAGGAAGAGTTTGGATTCAACAGAGATGCTCATCATCATATCCACGAAGATATGCAAGAGAAAAACAGTTATGTACATGATAGTTTATAAAGGAAGAGAATGAAAAAGTTGTTTAAAATAGTGTTAAGTGTTATGGTAATGGGTGTTGTATTTAACCCTCTGTACGCACATGGTGGGCATAAACATGCAAAACAAGAGTTGAGTGAAGATAGTGTTCAAGCACTTGCAACTACTGAGGTTAAAAGACTAATCCAAGCGGATAAAATATCTCCAAGTTGGGTAAATGCTCCACGACTAACTGTAAGAAAAGTTATATTTGCAAAGAAAATGGAGTGGGTTGTGAGTTATAAAAATAAACGAATCCCTGAAAAAGAGAAACGCGTACTTTACATATTTTTGTCACTTGATGGTAAAATTACCGGCGCTAACTATAGCGGTAAATAGTAAGTTATTTCAAGATAGAGATAGTTCTATCTTGAAACTATTTAGCTACTTTACACCCTCTTCATCAAGTCTGTTATATCTACGACATGAGCTACCGTTACCAAGTTGACACCCTTTTCTATAGAGTTTTTTCGCTTTGCTTTTGTTTCTTTGGATTCCTTTCCCTTTTCTATGCATATCTGCTAAAGAGTGACATCCATAAATATTGTTCTTTTTACAAGTTTCATTAAAAATTCCAGCAGCTTTTACAGCGTCTTGTCTGATTCCTCTACCTCTGTAGTAAGCATCTGCAAGATTATTACAACCAATATCACAACCACCATTACAAGATTTTATGTAGAGTTGTGTCGCTTTATTGAAATTTTGTCTTACCTTACCAACACCATTTTCATAGATGCCTCCAAGATTAGAACATGCATTCATATCACCAGCTTCACAAGTTTTAGTATATAACTCACTCGCTCTTAACTCGTTAATATGAGTACCTCTTCCAGTTGCATACATATAAGCTAAGTTGTTACAACCCTGCATACTTCCCTCATCACAAGAGAGCTCCCATAAAGCAACTGCCTCTTTATAGTTGTTGTTGCTATACTCTGCTCTGCCATCTGATAAAAAATCAGCATTTAGATTTATACTAAATACTAAACATAACGCTAATATCAATTTATTCATTTTTCCACCTCTTTTGATTTGTTTAAATTCTATAGGAATATAACTTAAAACTATAAGGTACTTAGAAAAAACAAACTCTAAAAAGAGTAACTAACACCAAGTGAAACACAGTTTATCACTTCTCAGCCTTAATAACATCAATAGGATTGAGTTTTTTTATCTTTCTAAGTGGAAGTAAAACACTTAAAACAGAAGCACTCATTATGGCTAAGAAAGTGTTTGTGAAGTAAGATAGTTTTATAGTTCCATATATAATAGATTCATATCCCCACATCTCCAAAGCATCAGAAAAAGCAGTAAAATCTAGTCCGTAGTTTTTAAGATAATATAGTAAAACACCTCCTAAAATAGCACCAGCCACATATCCTAAAAAACCAACTATTATAGATTCTAAAAATATCTGCAATCTTATATATTTGTACTCCATCCCAATTCCAAGCACAATTCCAAACTCTCTTATTCTATCAAGAATAGAGACATACACCACGCCAAATATCCCAATGAACACAACACTCATAACTATAACAAAGGTGATAGAATTAAAGATTACCATCATATCTTGCATCTGTTTCATCATAGGTTGTAACTCTAAAAAGCTTTTTACCTCTAACGATGGATACTTAGTTTTAAGAGTAGTGAGTAGATTCTCACCCTTACCCATGATAGATATTTGGGTAGCCTCATTAGAATCAATAGCTAAAAATTTATGTAGTTTTTTTATATCTACAAACACCGCACTATTGTCAAGTGAAATATTTGTAGTTTGTACGATTCCCCGAACTCTCAAAGCTATAGAGTTTATCTCACCAGTAGAATCTTGTGAGGAAAATATTATCTTAGAACCTATCTTTAACTTAAGAGTTTTTGCTAACTCCAAACCTATCACAGCACCCCTCTTGTCAAGTCTTATCTCACCCTCTTTTAAAAATTTAGAAAACTTTCCAAAATGATTTTCAGATTCTAAGTCAATCCCATTAATAGTGGCAAAAGATGATTTTCTAGCAGTTGAGGCTAGTCCATCTGCTCTTACTCTAAGCACAACAGATTCTACACCTGATAAAGAGAGAATCTCCTCTTTTATTTGCGTGGCATTTTTAATTCTTTTTTGTATATCTTTATCGATTCTATACTCTTTAGCAAAGATACTCACATCCCCACTATCACTTCTTTTGTTTTTATCAATCATATTAAAAGCCATACCATCATATAGCCCTTGAATCCCTAACATCATACTCATACTTACAGCTATCATGGTGATAACTAAGAGTGTACGAGAGAGTCGTATAAAAGAGTTTTTCCATGCCATTTTTATTATTAGTTTATACATGCTTACTCGCTTCAATAGGTTCATAAGAGTTGATATAAAAGTATGGATAGATAATACTTAAAATATTTAAAATATATATCACTCCAATGTTCCAAAAAATTGTTAATATATCAAAGTTAAAAGGAATCTCATCGGAGATGATTCCGTAGTCTTTATACATCTCTGCGATTCCCTCAACTACTATGGGATTGACACTGTAGTAATAACAGATATACCCTGCTATGGGTGTAGCGAAGAGTATGGCTAATGATGAGAGTATAAATATCTCATAAAAAAGAAGTTTGAAGATATGTTTTCGTGAAAGTCCTATGCTTCTTAAAACTCCAAACTCTTTGATTCTACTACTTACATTTATAAAACCGTAAATCATTATCACAAAAAATATTACCACTAAAAATAGAGCTAAAGAGATATAACCAAAGATAGAATCTACCTCCATCGCTTCAACCATTGTTTTCATGAGAATCTTCCAAGTAAGAGATTCTAAGTTCTTTGTATCTATTAGCTTAAGAATCTCAGCGTTTATAGAATCAACCTCATCGAGATTATCTACTTTTATGCTGATATAAGAGGCTTTATTTTGAGCATACATTAGCTTATCAAAGTAGTTCCTGTTTATAAATGTAGCTGTAGAATCAAACTCAAAAGAGCCTGTTTTGAAGATTCCACATAGCTTAAATATATCAGCCGCAAAAGAGTTATCACTCGCTCCACCCACAAAACTAAGCTCATCGCCGATTTTAAGTTGGAGTTTTTTTACCAAACCAGAACCCATATAAACACAATTGCTAGCTTCATCACTTAAAAACTTCCCCTCTACTAAAGCTGAAGCGATGGAACTCATATTTTTCTCTTTAGATGGCTCAATTCCGGCTATCATAGATGCAGAAGAGTACTCCTTAGATGAGAGTAAACCATAAGTCTCATATCTTGTAGAAAAAGATTCTATCCCTTCAATTGTAGAGAGTTTATCAGTAATATTTTTCACATCTCGTATAAGATACTCATTTCCCCCAAGATCCCTATATTCTTTATGGTAAATCTCTATTGCCCCTGTGTAGATTTTAAGAGCATTCTCCAACATGGACTTGTGTGAACCATCCATCATAGAGACATAAACTATAAAAAGCATAGTGGAGATAAAGGTAAGAATAAAGGTCGTAATAGAACGACCCTTGTAAAATAATATATTTTTTAAGGCTAATTTGAACATTATTTATTTTACTCTTTCTTTTCTTTGTATAGTATTATTTAGATTTTATGTTATTTTTTTATCATCTTTGATATAATCATTCATTAGAATATTTGAGGGACAAATGAAAAACATATCTATCTTAATAGTTGACGATTCAAAGCTTATAAATAATTCGCTCAGTGCATCTCTTAAAAATAGAGGTTTTGATGTAGTACAAGCCTTTGATATAAGTAGTGCTAAAAAAATAATTGTGGATACTCATTTTGATTATGTTTTACTTGATTTAGAACTTCCCGATGGTGCAGGTGAAGAGCTTTTACCCTCTTTAGAACTACAAAAAGATACAAGAGTAATTATTTTAACAACATCGAGAGATAAAAAAAGACGCGAAAAGATTTTCAATTTTAATATTGTAATTGATTATATTATAAAAGAGAGATATTTTTATGACTTAGAATTAACAATAGTTCAGTTAATACAAAGAGTCTCTAGCAACAATTCTCTTACTATGCTGATAGTAGAGGATTCAACTCTTATGCAGGAGTACTTAAGCACTGTGCTATTAAAACGAGGGTTTAAAATTATTAGTGCCATAAATGGTAAAGATGCTCTCGATATTATTAAAAATAAAACAGTTGATGGTATTATTCTTGACTTAGAGATGCCGGTGATGGATGGTAGTAAACTATTAAATACTATAAAAAAAGATAAAAAAAATCTACTAATGCCTGCAATGGTAGTTTCGGGGACAAATGATTTAGATAAAATAGCAAGAGTTATTAAAATGGGTGCTAATGATTTTATTAGAATACCTTTTTCAAACGAAGAACTTATCTTGAAAATAGATAAGATGATGCAAGATGTAAAACAACAAAAACAGATTAAAGAACAAGAGATTGAACTTGAACAATACACTAAACAATTAGAAAGAAAAAACAAAGAACTAGAGATTGCAAATAATAAAATAAAAGCCTCTCACAAATCAAAATCTGACTTTTTATCTGTAATGTCTCATGAGATTAGAACGCCTTTAAATGCGATTATTGGCTTTGTACAAATTCTTAGAAAAGATGAAGAAGATGAAAAAAAGAAAAAATATTTAGAAATCATTGATAGTTCCTCATATATGCTTACAAATGTGATTAATGATATTTTAGATTTATCAAAAATAGAATCTGGTAACTTCACACTAGAGGTAGTGAACTTTAATCCTACAAAGGAGTTCAATCTACTTTATGCACTTTTTGAACAAAACTCAATTGCAAAAGGTGTCAATATTATTAATAATATCTCTGCTGATTTACCTCAATTTTTGAAGAGTGATATTTTAAGAATCAAGCAGATTGTCTCAAACCTACTTTCTAATGCTATTAAATTCACTCCAAGTTCTAAAGATATAGAGTTGAAAATAGAGTTTGATGAGAGTAAATCATCACTCTACATTGAAGTGAGAGATGAAGGTATAGGTATTTCAGAAAATAATATTATTAATATTACAAAAGCATTTACACAAGCTGACAATACTACTGCAAGAAAATATGGTGGAACTGGATTAGGTTTATCTATAGTTACAAATCTTTTAAAACTTTTCAATTCTACATTAAAAATCGAGAGTGAACTACACAAGGGGAGTAAGTTTAGTTTCGAGTTAAAAGTAGATTTAGTTGAGCAAAATAATCTCTCTAAAAAGGAGAATCAAGAGGTTGAAATCAACTTTGCCAATAAAAAAATCCTAGTTGCAGAGGACAATAAAACAAATCAAATGCTGATTAAAATTTTATTAGATGATATGGATATAGATGTAATAATTGCTAATGATGGAATCGAGACAGAAAATATATTTAAAAAAGAGAAGTTTGATATGATTCTAATGGATATCAACATGCCAAATAAAAATGGAATTGATGCTATGCTCGATATAAAAAAGCTTAATAAATTTACTCCAATTATTGCCTTAACTGCAAATGCTACTAGTGGAGATAAACAAAAATATATTGACTTTGGTTTTGATGATTATTTATCTAAACCTATTGAGATGAAAAATTTAATTATAGTATTAAATAAGTACCTTTAGTTCTTATAGTTTAGATTTTAAGTATTTTATTTTATTTTCATATTCACCTATCATCTTACTAATAGAATCTATCTCAAATGAATCTATTTTCTCTAAAAGTAATTCACTATAATCCATCATATATTTAATACTGTACTTTGTAGATAATTCTAGGAGTGATTTTGCAAATTTAGTTATTACAGAGATATCATTAGTTTGTTTAGATTCTTTGTGTAATTTATCTACTTTCATAGACAAATTATTTAAAAACTCCTCTAATTCACTTAAATTATCAATGCTAACCTCCTCTTCTATAACTTTTTGAACTACCTTGTTATCATATTTTAAGTACTTCATTAGCTCCCCAAAAAGTTCATTTCTTGAAACTGGTTTTCTAAGATAACCATCAAATCTTTCACCATCAAGTTTTTCTAATTCTTCATACATTATTGATGCGGTCAGGGCTACAATAGGCACTGTACTAAACTCTTTTATTATCCTTGTTGCTCTATACCCATCCATTACAGGCATTCTAATATCCATAAAAATCAGGTCTATATCATTATCTTTTACAATTTTTATTGCATCTTTTCCATTGACAGCCTCTAAAACTTTTACTTTTGTATTGGCAATATTCTCTTTAACTAAACTTCTATTTTCCTCTACATCATCAACTACTAAAATTACAGCAGGTTTAAACTCCATTAAATCATACTCTATATCTATCTGAGAAGTAGTTTTCTCATCACTAAGTGAAGCTATATCAATATTTTTCAAACTTACTATAAATGTAGAACCAACTCCAGTCTCACTCTCAAGCTCTAGTGAACCATTCATAAGTGTTGCTAGTTTTCTACTAATAGAGAGTCCTAGCCCTGTTCCACCATATTTTCTTACATCTTGATTCTCTGTCTGCTCAAAAATCTTAAACACATTCTCTTGCTGTTCTTTTGCTATACCTATCCCACTATCTTCCACATTAATAGTTATATCTATTTTACTCGTATGTTCATACACCTCATCAACCACTACTCTTACTTTTATGTACCCTTTTTCAGTAAACTTAAGTGCATTACCAATAAGGTTAATTAGTATCTCTTTTAATCTTACAGAATCAAGTAGTAAAGATTTTGGCATATTTTCTTCAAGGTCTAAACTTAGTTGCAAGCCTTTTTGCTGGGCTTGTAGTTTAAAAATATCGATTATTTCATTAAAAATCGATTCAACATTTACCATATTTTTAACAAGTTGCAATTTACCAGATTCTATTTTTGATAAATCTAAAATATCATTAATCAGATGTAGTAAAGTTTGTCCTGAAGAGCGAATAGTTTTAATAAAAGATTTTAATTTTTTATCTTCTATATTGTTATCTAAAAGTTCTGTAAAACCCAAGATAGCATTCATAGGTGTTCGTATCTCATGACTCATATTTGATAGAAAATCTGATTTTGATTTGTTTGCACTTTGAGCTTTTCGAGTTGCTTCTTCTAACTTTTTATTTAACTCTATTAATTCTATCTGAGCTTTTCTTCTTTTTCTAATCTCTATAGATAATTTTCTATTCCAAAATAGTGATGCAATTATTAAAAGTAAAAACACTCCAACAATCTGCCATAAGAGTGTATAATCAATCTCTCTATCATACTCTACTCGTAGCCATTTATTATAGATACTATTTTTTTCCTCTTCACTTATTGATGAGAGGGCCATATTTATAATCTCTATCCCCTCTTTACCCCAATCATTTCTTAATGCCATACTAAGTTTATAATTATAGGCACTCATACCCGATATTTTTAGGTTTGAGAAACCATTTTTTTGTATATTTGCACTAGCTATTGCCAAAACATCTATATACGCAAAAGCTTTATTTTGAGTTAATATTTCAAAAGCTTCTTTTATGGTTCTAACTTCTACTACTATTATTTGAGGATGCTCTTGTTTAACTAGTTCAGTTATATAATACCCCTCAACTAAAACAACTTTTTTTCCGTATAACTTAGTAATATCTTCAATAAAGTCAACATTTTTATTTGTAACAAATACTTGTGGCATTTCAATATATGTATCTGAAAAATTTACAACTTTTTTTCTACTTTCAGTTTGAGCCAAACATGCATATAAATCAGCTTCCCTAGCATCTATTTTTTCAACACTTTTTGACCACCTATCTGTAGAGATTATTTTAAATTCAATCCCAGTTTTTTTACTAATAAGGTCTAAATAACTTTTGGAGAGACCTTGATGTTTATTACTCTCTTTTGAAAGAAATTCTATTGGTTTCCAATCATTATCAATAACATATCGTATAACTTTATGATTCTCAATCCACTCACTTTGTTTTTTATTAAATGATAGAAGTGCCTTCTTAGTAACTACATTATCTTTCCATCTACTTTTTAATTCCTGATGCTCTTTTAATGTTATGCTTTCTAAACTTTTTTGAATAATACTAAATAAGATGCTATTCTCTTTATCAATAGCTACGCTAATTGCTGTATCAAACCCTTTTAGTTTCTCTACTATTTTTAAATTATTTAATAAGTATTTATTCATTATGTATGTTGCTACTGCTAAATTACCAACATAAGCATCTGCTTTACCTAAAGATACTGCCTCTAATGAAGCTTCATTTGAGCTTGTAAGGTATAAATTGATTTCAGGATTTTTACTCTCTAACCACTCATGTATATATGAACCCTTATTGATTGCTACCTTTTTACCCTTTAACTCTTCAATACTTTGTATGCTATTGTTTTGTTTAGTAGTTATAATCACCATCGGTACTCTAAGGTAAGGGGATGTAAAATTTAGGTACTTTTTTCTATCATCAGTCTCAACAGCACAGCTTAGACCATCGTATTTTTTAGATTGCATATTTTTTAAAACTTCAGACCATATACCAGTTTCAATCTTTATATTTAACCCACTTTTTTTAGAAATAAGTTTAAGATATTCAGAGGCTAAACCAGTATGATTACCCTTAGAATCAGCAAAATCAAATGGCGGCCACTTATAATCTGAACCAAACTTAACTGTTGGATTATTTTTTATCCACTGAAGTTCATCTTTAGTAAAATCTGGTTCAAAAGAGAAGAGAAGAGTAAGTGTGGATAAAAAAAATAGTATATATCTAAGTAATATCAATTTTATTCTTTTACAATTTTTTGAAAACTATCTAAATTACTTTCAAAAAGCTCAACTAAATAAGGATCAAATTGTGTACCCTTATGTTCTATAATATATTTAGTTGCATCTTCAAATGACCAAGATTCTTTATATACTCTTTTATGAGTTAAGGCATCTAAAACATCTGCAAGAGCGACTATTCTTCCATATATATGAATATTTTCACCTTTTAACCCCTTAGGATAGCCTGTACCATTCCATTTTTCATGGTGTTGCAGTGCTATGATATCAGCAGCTTGGATTAGTTTTCTTTTTGACTTACAAAGGAATTTATGTGCATTTGAGGTATGTGTTTTCATTATTGCAAACTCATCTTCAGTTAACTTTGAAGGATTATGTAATATATCATGATCAATTGTGATTTTTCCAATATCATGCATGGGAGCAGCATCTGATATTATTTGTACATCCTCATCATTTAAACTTTTATGAAGAGTAGCCAATAATCCTGAGAGTTCCGCAACTCTTTTTATATGCTTACCTGTCTCATCAGATGCAGATTCCATCAACTCTGTAAGTATCCAGATAACCTCTTTTTGTCCAGATTCAAGTTCTGTCATAAGTCTCTGCTGCTCATTTTTTATTTTAACATTAAGATTAAGATTATTTTGTTTAAGTACCTCTTTAGCTCTATATAATTCTAAGTGTGTAGATACTCTTGAAATCAATTCAGCAGGATGAAAAGGTTTAGTTATATAGTCAACAGCTCCAAGATCAAATCCTTTTGTCATAGAATCAATATCAGCTTTAGCACTAAGAAATATAACTGGTATATCCATAGTTAAAGGATCAGCTTTCAAAGTTTTAATTACATCATAACCATCCATATCTGGCATCATAATATCTAAGAGTATTAAGTCGAATTTTTTAGTTTTTACAATATTAATCGCCTCGTTTCCATTCATAGCAAATGAAAAATCATAATTACACTCTTTTAGTATATTCATAGCGACTTTGATATTATCACTTACATCATCAACTATTAATAAATTATAAGATAAATTCATCTAAAACCTTTGTTAAATATCTTGTAAATTATAACATAATTAAGATTTTAATGATAAAGCTAAGGTATAATTTGCAAATAAATAAAATAGGATTTATATTGAAACAACTTGCTATCATCGGTCCCACTGCATCTGGAAAAAGTGACTTAGCTATAAGTATCGCCTTAAAAATAGATGCGTACATACTCTCAATAGATTCTTTGAGTATATACAAAGAGATAGATGTAGTCTCTGCAAAACCATCTAGGGATGAACTTTCACAAGTGAAACACTTTGGGATTGATGAGATAGCCCCTAATGAACATTTTGGTGTTGATATTTTTATAGATTTATATAAAGAAGTTGTGAAAAAGTGTAAAGAAGATTCTAAGAATCTCATCATTGTTGGTGGGACATCTTTTTATCTTAAATCACTTATTCAGGGTTTATCTGAGCTTCCAGTTATTAGCCAAGAAGTGGCTTTATCTGTAAAATCTAAACTTTCTAACTTAGAATCTTGCTATGCAATGTTAAGTAAACTTGACCCCGTTTATATGAAAAATATAACCCCAAGCGATAGCTATAGAATCGAGAAGATGCTTTTGATTTATGAGGCTTCAAAACTCACCCCAACACAATGGTTTGAACATAATCCACCTAAACCTATCATAGAGAATCTTGATATTTACAACATAGATGCAGATAGAAAAATATTAAGAAAAAGAATCTCAAAAAGAACTGCGAAGATGTTAGAGATGGGCTTAATTGATGAAGTGTGTTATTTAGAACAAAAGTATACAAGGCTTCCAAACTCTATGGGAGCTATAGGGATAGTAGAGGTTTTAGAGTACCTTGACGGAAAAGTAACTCTTACACAGATGTTAGAAAACATCTCAACACATACAGCCCAACTAGCAAAAAGACAAGCCACTTTTAATCGTACTCAGTTTGAGGGAATCACCTCAGCACCACTCGAAGAGCTTGAAGATATAATTTTAGATTCAATAATCTTCTAAAATATCTGAGAGTTCTTGAAACTTATATCTCTTTGCTAAAGTTATTAGTTCACTATCTTCTTCATCTAGTTCATACTTTTGTATCTCTTGAACTATCACTTTAATTTTATTTGCTTTTTTTGTTTTTACAAGCTCTTTTAGATTTTGAAAAAGTTCATCTCTTTTTACTTTGTCTAGTTTTAAAAGTTTTACTGCTTGATTCACCTCTTTTAAAATTTCTAGTTCATCTACCACTTTTTTTAACTCTATATTTAGGCTCTCCAACAAAACTCCCCTCAAAGGGTTAACTCCACTCTCTTGAGCGATATTTTGATTTTTTTCTAATTTTTTTGCTATATTAGATATCACTATTGCACCTATGTTTGCAGAGATTCCTTTCAATGTATGTGCAAATATCTCCAGCTCTTTATCACTAAGAGAATCTAGTTTTATATCTTTATAATTATCGTGAAAACTATTTAATATTTTTAGATAGAGTTTTTTATTTCCAGAGAGATGTTTTAATCCTAAACTTGTGTCTATATTTTTAAATACCGGAATTATTATCTGCTCTAAAGTGCTATTTTCATTTGCAAAAACTTTAGATTTTGTAGATATGTATTTAAAAAGTGTATTAAAGAGCTTTTCTACATCAACAGGTTTATTAAGGTGTTCATTCATTTGTGCTCTTTGAGTTTTCTCAACATCTTCTTTCATCGCATTGGCTGTTAAAGCTATGATTGGAATCTCTTTATTATCTGCTCTTATGAGTTTTGTAGCTTCATAACCATCCATTATAGGCATCTGTAAATCCATAAGAATCAACTCATATTTATGAGGGTTTAACTTGTACATCTCTACAGCTTCAGCCCCATTATTAGCTATATCTATCTTAATCCCTGAACTCTCTAAAAGTCCTATAATTATCTCTTGATTAATTAAATTATCTTCTACTAAAAGTATTTGACTGCCATTTAATGCTTTAATAGATGATTCATCAATTTTTTCATACTCTTTATTTTTCATACTCTTTTTTGATTTTTCCATAGTGAGTTCAAGTATAAATTTCGAGCCTTTATTCTCTTGTGATTCACACCAAATCTTTCCACCCATTAGCTCTGTTAGTTGCTTTGATATTGAAAGACCTAAGCCTGTTCCACCATATTTTCTTGTAGTACTACCATCTGCTTGAGAAAAAGATTGAAACAACCTTGATTGTTGCTCTTCACTCATCCCTATACCACTATCAATCACCTCAAAGATTACTATATTATCTTTTTCAGTTTTAATATTTATTTTCACATAACCATTTTCTGTAAATTTTATTGCATTATTTAAAAGGTTTATAAGTATTTGGGAGATTCTCAAACTATCAGCATAAAGGTTTAAAGGAGTTTTCTCATCACAAGATATATCAAAGTTTAAACCTTTCTCGTAAGCTTTAAAACCAACTATATTCGATACATTTAAAACAAGTTCTTTCAAATTAAAATCAATTTTTTCAATTGTCAATTTTCCAGCTTCAATCTTAGAAAAATCTAGTATATCGTTTATAATATTTAATAAAGCATTTGAACTATGGTTTATACTATTTAGATATTTTTTTTGTTTCTCATCAAGGTTTGTCTTCATTACCAAATGGCTCATACCTATGATTCCATTCATAGGTGTTCTTATCTCATGAGACATGTTTGCTAGAAATTCTGATTTTGATTTTGTAGCTTTTTCAGCTTTTTGTTTTGATATTTCTAAATCATCATTTTGTTTTTGAATAGTCCTAAGCATATTATTAAAACCATCATTTAGTATTTGAAACTCATCATTACTTTTATCTTTAATCTCTACATTATAGTTATGCGTTGTTGAGATATCTTTCATTGTATTTACTAATTTAAATATTGGTTTTGTAAATATATTTTGTAGTTTTATAGATAATATATATGTTATAAACATTAGAAATGCAAATATTATTGCTAAAACAAATAATACTTCGAGTAAAGTTTTTTTAATGTCTTTTGTGTTTGATAATAAAACTAAGGTTCCAATATACTCATCATCTAGGATAAGTTTGTTACTTACAACTATGTAATCTATATTACTATATATTATATTTTCATTATCTACTTGATAAGAAAATTTTATATTATCTAAAACAAATTGCTGTAAATAATTTTTATTAGAACTCTCCTTTATAAATGAACTAAACATCTCTGTATCGTTTTTGAATATAAAAGCTGCTTCTATATTAGAATCAACTCTCAGCGAATTTAATATAGCACTTGAGCTATCTTTATCATCAAAGGAGACTGCTGCGACTAAGTTTTCACTTATTATATTTGATAAATTTGTTAGATTACGAATGTCAACTTTTACTTTTTTATCTACTATATAAGCAAAAATAGACAACACTGACAACAACATAGTTATAAATGCTATAAAACTTAAGATTAAAATAAATTTTGTACGGATAGATTTTAATTTACTGATTATAAAATACATACTAAAACTTAACTCTAGCATTTAGATAATAATAGGCACCACTAGCACCAACTGGCGAATTATTTGTATATGGGAGAATACCATCATACCCCAAGTATTTATTAGACCTATCCCAAAAGTCTGGCATCTCATCGAGTATATTGTTTCCCCCTATTGAGAGTTCAAACATTTTATTTACTTTATAGTTTACATTTATATCAACTGTTGTCATAGAACCAAATTTATAAGTAACACCACCTAGTGATTGATATATTTCAGAGTAACTATTAACATTTAAAAGATAGTTAAACTTTCCTTTTTGATAATTATTTGAGAATTTTATATTATTTCTTGGTTGAAGTTTTTCTATCGCTACTACCCTGGCATCTGAGAGAATATCATTAAAATTTGTAATCTCATTTTTATTGTAGCTATACCAAAGCGTTGTTTCAAGTGTATCACTACTTTTAAAAGTATGATTATTATTAAGCTTTATATCAACACCACGAGTTTTTGTATCAATAGCATTTGTTAAATATGCGGCACTAGAAACACCATACTCTGCAAATATTTGTTCTTGTAAATCTGAAGTTGCACTTTGTTTATCTGATATTAATATCTTATCGTCTACTTCAACACAATACAAATCAATCATTAGAGATGCTTTATTTGTAAATTGATATACAGCACCTAAAGTAAGATGTTTTGATAACTCTGGTTTCAACTCTTGGGAACCTAAACTTTGTGCAACAGGATGAGTTGTTGTAAAAATACCTTTTTGAAGTAAAACATTATTTGACAAAGCAGAAGATGTATGTGAAAAATTCTCCTGAGCTAAAGATGGCGCTCTAAAACCTGTACTAGCAGTGGTTCTTAAAAGTAGTTTAGGAACAACTTTATATCCAAGTGCTAGTTTAACATCTTGTGTTGCACCAAAATCAGAATAGTTCTCAAATCTCAGAGCTAACTGTGCATTTAGATTTTTAGTATTTTTATAAGTTGTATCAAGGTATAAAGCATAGTTATTTCTACTTTTGTCTATCTCATTTTGTGGTGTATAACCAGTATAGCCTTGAGAACCAGTACCAAAATAAGACTCTGCATCTCCAGCTTGTATTTGGTAGTTTTCATATCTATACTCAAGTCCAGCAGCAAAAGTAAAATTATCTATTTTCTTTTTAATATCAAAATTTGTAGTATTTTGGGTAAATATTAACTTCCCTATATTGAAGCTAGTTGGGGAAGAAGAGTCTAAATCAAAATTCATTGTATCTTTTGAATTATAATCAAACTGATTATATCCATAAACATTACTTAAATCCCAATTCCAACTATTTGCAAAAATACCTTTAGCTCCAAATGTAACTGAAGAGTCTAAAACTTCACTATCCATTATTGGTAAAAAACCATCAGAGAGTTGTATTCTTGAACTTTCTGGTATTCTGTAAAATGCACTCGACTGTGTGTCTCTATAGTTTAGTATTGCTTGTGTATAAAGTACAATATCATTCTCCTGTACTATCTCGCTATTAACAACAAGTGCTAAACTTTGAGAATCTGGGATTCCAACATGGGTATGAACCTTAGCAGGTTCAACTCTTCTATCTGCACCAGCACGCTGTGTTTGGTATTGTTTATTTCCTGAAATAGCTAAGTTTAAAAAACCATCATAATCTAAAGGGATTGAGATAAAAGAATCTACTTGATAATTTACCCCATCACCCTCTTTTCTTACCCCTGTATGAGCAGTAATTTCATTGTTAGTATTTTGCCCTTTGAGTATTATATTAATAACTCCCGATATTGCATCACTTCCATACTGTGCTGCTGCTCCATCTCTTAGAATCTCTATTCTCTCAATAGAGATTAAAGGTACTGTGTTTAAATCAACATGAGTAGTTCCACTAGAGATTAAACCTGTTCCCTCATTAAATATCGCAGAAGTATGTAATCTTTTACCATTCACAAGTACAAGAACTTGATCTGAACTCATACCACGAAGTGTAAAACCTCTGATATGATCACTAGCATCAGCAATTGAAGTTTCAATTGTATTGAATCCTGGTACAAAATATTTTAACAAATCTGTCAACTTTGTTTGTCCACTAGAACTAATCTGTTGAGATGTTATAACATCAATAGGAGAAGAAGAATCTAAATAATTTTTTGCATTATCTCGTGAGCCTATTTGAGACTTTAGCTCTATTGTTTCATTTAGAATATCTTCTAAACTATTATCTGATAAAGTATCATTAGCATATAAAAAATTAGAAAATAATAATGCAGTAAAACCTAGTAATTTATTATTAAATTTTCTCATTTTTATTCTCCTGAATGACATCTGATATTCTTAACAGTGATGATTTTATTTTTAGATTTTCTTTTTCTATATTGTCTAAATTGATACGAAGTTTTAGGTTTTGATTTTTTGTATAAAGTTGAATCATCCCACCTTTTTGGGCAAAACCCCTTATATCACTAATGGTTAAAATATTTTTGTTTTTTATATGTTGGAAAATTGAAAGTAACTCTTGTGAAGAGGTATTAGATAGATATAATATATTGGTGTCTTTTAAATCGTTAACTGAATCAATATATACAATTTTTATATTTTTGCCGTTTATTTTTTTGCCATCTAATGTTGTATCAAAAAAATCGTGTGTTTTACGAAAAACTGTTATTGTAAATATCTCCGATACAAGAGAATCCCATTGTACAAATTTAGCAATTTTACTAGTGATTATTACTTTTAGTTTATCTTCAAGTTCATAACTATTTAAAGTAGTGACAAAGAATAATAAAATAATAAATTTTCTTAGTATAAACAAATTATTTTCCTCATATTCAACTTTCTTATATATCTGTTGAGATAAATAATATTTTACCTAAATTAGCTAAAACAAATATTAACATTAGGTTAATATTTTGAAGATATTAAGGTAGTATAACAATTTGCTCTTCTGTCTCTTAAAAGTCCCCAGTATTCCCTTTGCGAAGCATTATATTCTAGGTCAAACTCTCCGTAGATAATTTCCTCTTTCTCTCTTGAAGCTTCAGCTATTTTTGCACCTGTGTAGTCTGTAATAAAAGATGAACCATAAAAAGTAAGTTCACAACTCTCACCTTTTTCTACTCCGATTCTATTTGCCACAACAACTGGAACTGTGTTTGTCGCAGAATGACCCATCTGAACCCTTTGCCAGTGCTCTTTAGAATCAAGCCCGATTTCAGGTTCACTCCCAATTGCCGTTGGATAAAAAATAATCTCAGCACCCATTAGAGCTAAAGCACGGGCTGTTTCACAAAACCACTGATCCCAACAAATGCCAACTCCGATTTTGCCGTAGGCTGTATTATAAACTTTAAAGCCAGAATCTCCAGGCTTGAAGTAAAACTTCTCCTCATAACCTGGACCATCAGGTATGTGAGTTTTACGGTAGTTATCCATAATGCTACCATCAGAATCTACAACTACCAAAGAGTTAAAATAGCCCTCTTTTGCTTTTTCAAAATAACTAACTAATATAACAACTTCTAGCTCTTTTGCTAAGTGTGAGAACTGTTTTATTAATTCGTTATTTTTCAAGGGTTTAGCCCATGAAAAATATTTTTCATCCATATCTTTACAAAAGTATAAACCCTCAAAAAGTTCTGGTAAAAGTATGATTTTTGCACCTTTTGAGGCTGACACTCGGACTAGATTCTTTGCTTTTTCAACATTAGATTCTTTATCCTCGCTCATACTCATCTGGATTGCAGATACTTTTACCATTGTTTGTTACCCTCTACCAGTAATCTCGATTAGGTGGTAACCAAACTGAGTTTGAACTGGACCATAAACAACTCCAACATCACCAGAAAAAATTGCTTTATCAAACTCAGGAACCATTTGTCCCGGTCCAAATTTACCTAAATCGCCACCTTGTGCACCTGATGGACAGTTTGAATGAGCTTTCGCCATATCATCAAAAGATGTACCGTTTTCTATCTCTGTTTTTAACTCATTACACTTTTCTTCACTATCTACTAATATATGTTTTGCTGTTGCCCATGCCATGTTTATTTCCTGTTATTAAATTGAATTGGGATTTTACTATAGGGCACCTCTAAGAACCCTTAAAATCTCAGGGTTTCTAGAGGTGCCCTATATTTTTAATTCAATACAATTTAGAGCTTGTAATATTCTTCAAAATTCATTAATATTTATACTTAAATTTTATCTAGCTTATAATTAAAATTTTTATAATGTATTATTTTATAAATTAATACTCGGAGATATTTCATGAAAATAGTAATCACAATTTTCCTTACAGCGCTAATGTTTATAGGGTGTAGTTCTAAAGAGACTACTGATATGCCAGTTGTTCCAAAACTTGTTGTAACAAAAAGTTTAGCAGAGTTAAAACTCAATGACCAAAATGAAAAAGCTTATACTTTAGATTCTTCTACAAGAAAAGTTATTTTTGCTTTTTCAAAAGAGGTTGGTCACACTTGTAATGATTTTTTTGCAACTAAGAATCCAACTTATTTAGATGATAACAATGTTGTTTTTGTAGCAGATGTGAGTTCAGCACCCTCTTTAATTAGAAGTATGTTTATCTTACCAGGGCTTAAAGATTTTAAACATAGAGTTCTTGTTTTAGATGATAAAGAGTTAGCAAAAGCTTATAAAGAGAATCAAAATGTAGAAAAAATTGTTGTAGTTGTTCTTAAAGATGGAATCATTACAAGCGTAAAATCTGTAGAGAATGTGGTAGATTTAGCAAAAGAGATAGAGAACTAAAAGAGTTCTCTATCAAATCTTAGAGCTAATTAGCCATCGTTTGTGATAGCAGTGATTAGCTCTTTTAAAACATCTTCACATTTGTCATTATCTATCTGACAAGTTCCAGCAGCACCGTGACCACCACCACCATTTTTAAGCATTAACTCACCAACATTTGTTTTTGAACTTCTGTCAATAATTGATTTACCTGTTGCAAAAACAGTATTTTGTTTTTGGAATCCCCATAAAACATGGATAGAGATATTTGTTTGTGGGAACATCGCATAGATCATAAAACGATTACCTGGGAAAATTGTCTCTTCCTCTCTTAAATCAAGAACAACTAGATTCTTATGAATCGTTGTACATCTCTCAAGTTGGTCTTTAAACTCAACAGAATATCTATTAAATAGATCAACTCTCTCTTTAACATCCCGAAGTTTCATAATATCTTCGATTCCATGGTCATGACAATAGTCAATTAAATCCATCATTAACTCATAATTAGAGATTCTAAACTCTCTAAATCTTCCAAGTCCAGTTCTAGAATCCATTAAAAAGCTTAGTAATTCCCAGCCTTTTGGATTTAAAATATCCTCTTTTGAAAACTGAGCGGCGTCAGCTTTATCAACTGCAACCATCATATCTTCACGAATCATAGATAAGTCATTATCTTTCGAATAATAGTCATAAACAACTCTCGCAGCCGATGGAGCATCAGGAATAATTACATAATTATCAGCTTCACCGTTACGAATAGATTCACTCTCATGGTGATCAAATACTAGATGAGCTTTTGCAACATAAGGAAGATTTGTAATGATGTCATTTTCTGTAATAGTAATCGTGCCATCTTGCATATCTTTTGGATGTACAAATTTAATATCATCTATGAGGTTTAACTGCTTTAAAATTACAGCACACACAAGACCATCCATATCACTTCTAGTTACTAATCTAAATTTTGCCATATATTTTACCACCTTTAATAATTCTATTTTTATTGTAACCATTATATATCAATGTTATTAAAGTTACTCTGAAAATATTTATAACTCCAACAAAACAGTATCTCTACGAGTCGATTCAAACTTTCTACACCCACTCTCAAAAGCTCCACCCTCACCTACTAAAATACATTTGTGTTTTGCTCTTGTGATGGCTGTATAGATTAGTTTTGTATTATGCATAATAAAGTGTGTAAAACTCATAGGAATCACAACTATGTCATACTCCATCCCTTGCACTTTGTGAATCGTCAAAGCGTAAGAAAGCATCAAAAATGATTTCAACTCCTCATACTCATACACCACTACAACATCCTCATTTGGGTAAAAAACAAAAACTTGTTCCTCTGCTTCATCTATCTTAAAAAGTAATCCACTCATACCGTTAAAGATTCTTCTCTGAGAGGAATCTTCACTGTTTTTAAAACCCTCAGAATCCCATGAAGTCATGTTTTCATTTTTAGTATGAACCACTTTATCCATAAGTCTAAACTCTAACTCACCCCGTTTTACACATTTTTTTGGATTTGGGTTGAAGTACTCTTGAAGTACTTTATTGAGGTTGTTTGTTCCTAGAACTCCACCTTTCATAGGTGTTATCACTTGAAAGTAGTTAAGATACTCTTTAATAAGTTTGTTGTTAAGTCGGTATCTTGCCTTTTCAATTGATTCTACAACCTTATGCACTATCTCTGTAATTATTTGATTAGAATTATCGATTCTTAGTTGACTGAGTTCATCTGCTGAGAGCTGATTCTTTAGTGCATAATAGTTAGCAATACTCACATCTATAAACTCAAAATCTTCATATTTTTGTCTATACATAGGGATTTCACCCTGACGAATATCATTTGCTATGAGTGTAATGGCTTGATCTTCACTTTGTCTATAAATTTTTGTGAGTTTTACAATAGGTGCTAACTCTAAAGTAAGTACATCACTCAAAACATTTCCAGCACCAATAGGTGGAAGTTGCGCGTCATCGCCTACTATTATTAGAATCGCATTTCTGTTTATCTTTGCAACAAGCCTTGCAAATAAGGAGGAGTTAATCATAGATGCTTCATCTATCAGAACAACCGAAAAAGGGAAAGAATCCATCTTCTCATATTTAATAAGTAAAGATTGTATAGTCGCACTCTCATATCCAGTTGTATCTGCGATTCTTTGAGACGCTATACCACTTAATGCACAAGTTATTATCTCTTGTGAATCGTACCTTGTGTTTAAAAGATTTAAAATTGTCTTACTTGTTGTACTCTTACCAGTTCCCGCATAACCAACTAAGAAAAGTAAAGACGCACCTTTATTTATCATCTCAACAGCTTCTTTTTGTTGTTCACCTAAGACTAAATCGCTGTCTTTTAAAAACTCATCTATACTTCTTACCAAACCACCACTATCTTTTTTTGCACGAGATTTAAAACTGTCATATAAAAACTTTTCAGCATCATAAAGTCTTGATGGGGAAACTCTATCGTTTTTCATAATCACAATGCTTTGTTCAGCCACTCTCTCAACTAAAGCAGCTTCATATAGGTGATTCTTATCTGTAAAATTCAGAAGTTCATTTAGCCCAGAGAAGAGAATCTCTTTTGAAACACAAGAGTTCCCCTCAGCTTCACAGTAGTTCAAAAGTACATAATCCATAGCCGAACTTATACGACCATCATTCTCTTTCTCCACTCCCATTTTAAGTGCCAACTCATCAGCTCTTTTGAATCCTATGGAATTTATAGAGGTTAATATATAGGGATTATTTTTGATTTTAGAGCAAGGCTCATCAACATCTTTCATAGCTGTTGCAATTGTGGTTAAAAGTGTAGGTGAAACATCAAAAGGGCTTAAAAACTCCCCTAGTCTTCTCATAGAACGGAACTTTTTCCAGCTAGTTTGAATCTTTTTAAGTCGTTTCTCTTTGATTCCACTAAACTCTAAAAGTCTTTCAATATCATTGTCAAGAATCTCAACCAAACCATCTTGTCCAAACTTCTCTATAAGTTCAGATGTGAGTTTTTTTGTAAACCCTTTGACGATTTTATTGAGAAAGAAAAAAAGTTCATTTTGATTCACTTTAAGAGAGGTAAACTTAAAAGATTGCCCATACTTTTTATGCTCTTCCCAAAACCCTTCAAGGGTAATAGCAGAACCTTTAATACTAGCAATATCACTCTCATAGTAAGTACCACTAATCTTCTCACCAGTTTTTAAAACGGCAATAAAAAAACCCTCATCCTCAAACAGAATTTTATCGATTTGACCAATAAGAGTAGTACTCAATGTAGTTCCTTTTTTATTATTCTAGTATAACTAGAAAAAGTTATACTAGAATATGACAAATTGCCATAAAAATAGTAATTAAATTTTAGGGATTATATCTAAAGTTATTCTTCTAGATATTTCGTTTAGTGTTAATTTATAAATTACACCTAAAGTGATTCACTTTTTTCAGTATTAGATTCTACTGTTGAGTTTTCTAATTCCATCTTTGCTCTATCTGCCTTGGAGACATAACGCTCTTTAGAGGAAGTCTTTAACTTTGCACGGGCACGCTTAAGACGCTTATCATGTAATTTTTGAATCTTATCTTGTCTATTCATATTAGGAAACCCTTAACTATCTAAATTTAGTATATTTTACTACTAGTATATCACTTTCATAGGTAAGTAGCACTAATCTTCTCACCCGTATTTAAAACGGCAATAAAAAAAACTCATCTTCAAAAAGAATTTTGTCTATTTAAGCAATAATAGTTGTATTTAATGTAGTTACTTTTTTATCTTTTACTTGTATTTAAATTATTTTTGGATTATAGCATAAGTAGATGAAAGCTTATTTTTAAATTTATTTAATTTTAAAATAATAAATATAAGTTCAACTTAGAAATATATAAATCAAATTCTGTTATACTATATCCCATGAAATTAAAAATAATATTACTATCAGCCATTTTACTAACATTTATTAATGTTCTTGTGTATACAGTTTCAAAAGCTAATGAAGAGCAAAGAATCCAATTAGTTTTAAATGATAAAATAAAAACATTACAAACTCACTATAAAATTTTATTGCAAACACAAAAAATAACTGCAAGTACAATCTATCAATCCACAACAGGTTCACAAAGAGTGATTGAAATTCTTTCAGAAGCTGTAACTGCAGGCAAAACAAAAAAAACACTTTTAAGAGATGAACTTAAAAAATTATTAGCTAGTAGGTATAATAGAGCTAAACAGAAAGGTGTATTACAATATCACTTCGTATTTCCTAATAATAAAGTTTTTTTAAGAATGCATAAGCCAGAAAAATTTGGTGATGATTTAACAGATATCAGAGCAGATTTTAAGTTAACAAATGAAACAAAAAAACCACTTAGAGGCTTTACACAAGGAAGAACAGCACATGGATTTAGAAATGTATTTCCATTATTTGACAAGAACAATACACATATAGGAGCAATGGAAG